>Ga0315295_10002595_pt1 | contig 15290 bp, 17 predicted proteins | sample YL17G14_0_MG_FD_204453 | JGI IMG/M metagenome (GOLD analysis project Ga0315295, IMG submission 204453) | Sediment microbial communities from Yellowstone Lake, YNP, Wyoming, USA - YL17G14_0 | ecosystem: Environmental > Aquatic > Freshwater > Lake > Sediment | place: USA: Wyoming | collected...
ATCGCTCCCAGGAAAGGCACATCAATTTCTAGAGCAGCCCTCCTCCCGCCGCCCACCTTGAACACCTCTATGCTCTGGCCGCAGTGAGGGCAGATCATCCCGCTCATGTTCTCCACGATTCCCAGAACTCGCACCCCCATGGCCAGGAACATGTTCACCGCCTTTCGAGAATCCAGCAGCGCCACCTCCTGAGGCGTGGTTACCACAATTGCTCCATCCAGGCCCCTGATCAGCTGGACGGCGCTGATGGGCTCATCGCTGGTCCCTGGGGGCAGGTCCACCAGCAAATAGTCCAGATCGCCCCAGCTGACCTCTGAGATGAACTGCTTTAAAGCAGCCATCTTCATAGGACCGCGCCAGATCACAGCAGAATCCCGGCTTTTTAAGAGCAGTGCCATGGAGATCACCTTCAACCCGCGAGCGTCTGCCGGCTCAAGCCCATCTGGACCGGCCCTCAGAGGTTGGTCCTCTATCCCCAGAAGCTTGGGGATATCGGGGCCGGTCATGTCAGCGTCCAGAATTCCGACCTTGTAGCCCCTGCTCTGAAGGGCAGCAGCAAGGTTTACCGTCACTGTGCTCTTGCCTACTCCGCCTTTCCCGCTTCCTATGATGATCTTGTGTTTGATTCTGGCCATGCGATCTTCTGTCTGTTCCTGCAGAGCTCTGGGATCGGCACAACTATCCTTATCCTGACAGGAGCTGCACACGCCATCGCAGTGCTCGTCGGCTTTTGTCTCTTGGGAACTGTTCATGATGAAACACCCGTTTTCATGCTAGATCCTTTCAATCAGCATCTCTTAAAAAAGGAGCTAATGAGATAAAGTATATAGTTTTATCCAAGAGGATCTCATAAGCTGAAAAGGCGGCCCGAGAGATCAGACCGCTTGGCACGAACTCAAGCATTCAGGAACGAGTGGATCCAAGGAGGAGAGCCATTATAATCAGGAGCATTAGGCTGCCAGTCCTCCTCAAGAAAGGATGTTATGGCTGGAACATGGTAGAGCCGGCTGTCCTTCGGGGGGACCCAGCCCGGGCTGGCGAACTCCCCCAGCGCCGGGACATAGTTGGTGTAGTTGATGCCTTCAGGCCTGTAATCGGGGCTCAGAAACTCGACTATGGAGGGCACGTGATATAGACCTATATCAACAGGGTCCCTCACGGGAGTGAATCGGGCCGCAGACGGGAGCAGGAAGTCTGAGTCCCCGGGCCAGAGCGGATACCAGGGCATTGGGTTCCGCGGCGAAAAAGAAGCGTTCCGGCCCAGCATGACCACCTGTGGGAGGTCTGCTCGTCCCAGATAGATGGGCGCCTGGGCTACAGAGGGCTGTAGGAGCTGATCTGAGATGAGATCTTGAGATGGATAGGATACCGTTGCAGCAATTGTCAGCAGCACTGCCATCAGCGTCAGGAACAGTAGCAATGCTCTGAGAGTCAACAAACCTCCTCTGGGATTTTGTACCTCCCTTTTCGCCATCATTCCGTCCCCTTCTGATCTCTAGCTTCCTGATCTGTATGTTGGGATTCTCGCCTCGGCATGCTCCTGGAGGCTGCTATTCTCAGGCCAAGGCGATCGATCCTGGATCGCAGAAGCGACAGCTCTCTTTCCATCAGCTCCATCTCCTTGCTGCTGGCATTTTCTTGCCTCTCTTCGGGACCTCTTTCGCCTCTCAGAACAAAGCTGCCCCCCTCGATGCGCAGCCCAGTCCCGTAGACCAGGGCAGTGGCGATCTTTCTCCTGGCGCTGGTCAGATCGTTCCACAGGGCCTTCCTGGAGATTCCCATGTAGAGCGCCGCCTCCTCCTGCTCCAGGTCCAGGAGGTCCACAAGCCGCACCGCCTCCAGCTCCTCTACCGTAAGGCAGATGGCCTCTTGCTCCTGGCAGCCTGGGGGCAGAAAGCACCTCGCAAGAGGTATCTCCGAGACCCAGCGCTTTCCGCGTCTTCTGCCCCGGCATGGACACATAAAATGACCTCTATGATAGTATTTGACCATCTTATTTGAACCTTTGCAAAGCGAAACTTTTAAGTAAATGATCTCATATGTTATTATTATCTGGATCCATCTAGGATCTTGACACAGGTTAAACGAGGTGAAAAGAAAATGCCTTGGGGAGACGGAACAGGACCCTGGTGGCTGGGCAGAAGGGACTTTGGAGCTTCAGGCTACGAGAGAAATCCCTGGTGCATGGGCAGAGGAATATGCGCGCGCGGATCCTGGAGGGCTCGAGCATATGCCCCCTGGTACGAACCCTTTCGTGAGCCTTTGCCCGCTGCGCCCGCTGAGGAGATGGGGTACCTGGAGGATATAGCCGGCCAGCTGGAGCAAGACCTGAGGGCCATAAAGGAGCGAATCGAAAAGCTGCGGTCAACTCCATGATCTGCAGCCAGATTTTTTATATCCTGAAGACAGAAGAGCTAGCCTGTTCCTTTTGAATCCAGAAAATCCCTGGGAGGCGACGATTTGATCTTATCCATAGCCAGCGGCAAAGGAGGCACCGGCAAGACCCTGGTGGCCACGAGCCTCGCTGTATCACTGCCGAACGCCCAGCTATTGGACTGCGACGTGGAGGAGCCCAATGCCTTCCTGTTCTTTCCCAATAGGGCGCTCCTGGAGAGGACCGACTGCCAGGTTCCTGTGCCTGTTATCGATGTGGATAGATGCGTGCACTGCGGGAAATGCTCTGATGCTTGTGCCTTCAACGCTCTGGCTGCTCTGGCCAAGGAGGTGCTGGTCTTCCCAGAGCTATGTCACGGCTGCGGTGGGTGCGTTCTGGCCTGTCCCGAGAAGGCGGTCAAAGATGGAAGGCGTCCTGTGGGCCAGGTCTTCAGGGCGAGATCGGGAGGTCACGATCTTGTCTGGGGCGAGCTGCGGCTTGGAGAGGCCAGGACCACCCCCCTCATCAGGGCGGTCAGGGAGAGGGCATCTGGTGATACAGTGATAGTCGATTGCCCCCCGGGGACCTCATGCTCTCTGGTGGAGGCCGTGCGCGGGACGGACTTCTGCCTGCTGGTCACAGAGCCCACGCCCTTTGGCCTCTACGACCTGGACCTGGCTCTTAAGGTTCTGGAGAAGATGGAGATACCCCGGGGGGTCCTGGTCAACAAAAGCGGCATCGGGGACAGAAAGGTCTACGAGTACCTGCAGAGGCGAAAGATCCCCCTTCTCATGGAGATACCCATGAGCCGGGAGATCGCAGAGCTCTACTCGCGCGGCCGTATCCTTGCCGAAGCGATTCCCGGGTGGCGGGAGCGCTTTGCAGCGGTAGCAGAAGCGATCAGGGAGATGATCCCATGAAGCAGCTGGCTGTAGTGAGCGGGAAGGGCGGCACTGGCAAGACCTCGGTAGTGGCATCCCTGGCGGCGCTGGCCCGCGGCCGAGCTGTGAATGCAGACTGCGATGTGGATGCTCCCGACCTGCACCTGATCCTACGTCCGCAGATCAGAGAGAGGCGTGAGTTCTTCGGCATAAAAAGGGCGGTCATCGATCCGGAGAGATGCACCGGATGCCTCTCCTGTCAGGATCACTGCCGGTTTGGGGCCATCAGCGATCTGGAGATCGATCCTCTGGCCTGTGAGGGATGCGGCGTATGCAGGCTGGTCTGTCCCGCCCAGGCTGTGGAGATGGTGGACCGCCACTCAGGCTTCGCCTACATCTCAGAGACCAGATACGGCCCTCTGGTTCATGCTGAGCTTCTACCGGGCGAGGAGGCCTCAGGCAAGCTGGTGGCCATGGTAAGGGAGATGGCCAGGGATCTGGCCTCCTCTTTGGGCCTGGATCTGGTGCTGATCGATGGATCTCCAGGCATAGGGTGTCCTGTCATCGCCTCACTCTCAGGAGTTGACCTGGCCCTGGTGGTGACAGAGCCCACCATCTCCGCTGAGCACGACCTGGAGAGGATCCTGGGCGTGACCGACCACTTCGGGATCCGATCGTGCGTCTGCATAAACAAGTACGACCTCAATCCTCAGGCTGCCCGCCACATAGAGGAGCTCTGTCTCGCGCGAGGGGGCGAGATCGCAGCAAAGCTCCCCTTCGATCCAGCGGTAGTCGAGGCCATGGTCAAAGGCGTGCCGGTAGTCGAGCTGGACCGTCCCATATCAGACTCCCTGCGTGAGCTGTGGAGGGGGCTGGAAGAGCAGCTTTCGGAGAGCAGCTGATCTCATGTAGAGGTTTCATATGTCTCATGTGAAGGCTCGATTTTTATGGCTGGAAGAGCGAGAAGCGCTGGGGTTCAAGGATATGTTTGCCAAGATGCTTCTAGCCTGGGGGATGGTGGTATTCTGCCTCACCCTTCTGGGCCACTCTCAGGACCAGGACCCGCTGGGCACTGAGATATTCAATATGCCCTCGGATCTGCGAAGAACAAGCAGTCTGGACGACGGCGATGCGAAGGTTTACCTGGATCCAATGGCAGATCCCCTGTCAATCGATCCCCTCATGCGGTCGCTTGACACGGAGCACACATGGGAGTATCTGGCAAGGCTACGCGGCCGATACTATGCTGAGTCCGGCTTTCTGCCGCAGGCCGATCTGCAGGGAGGCTGGAGGCTGGATCTACAGGACAGCGGGCCTGGACACCTCGATCTGACTCTCGTCCAAAACAGGGATGCAGTATTTGGCAGAGGAATGCTGACCAGAGGCGGGACGGCTGAAGGTTGCTCTGCCACAGGGCAGATCCGCTGGGGGGTGCTGTATCTGGACGTCCTTTCGGAGGAGCTCCATCTCTACAGATGCACACTTTCGATTGCAGAGAACCGCCTTTCAGGAAGCTACTATGCCTTTGATCCCATGGGACGGGTCTGGACGGGGATCATCAGGGGAGTCAGGTCTGGATAGTCAGGAGGCTAGGGGCCTTCTCCTTCCTTCCTGATCAGTAAATAAGGATGGGCGATGGCTACCCTTCAGCCAATTATATCGTCGAACTCTGCCTTGCTGAGGTACTGCGGGGTATAGGCGATCCCCTGCTCCTTCAGATCATTGACGTAGGAGCGAAGGTGCTTCCTGGACCCCGCCAGGAGGCCCTGGTAGACCGCAATCACCTCCTGGTTGTCGGTGGCAGCAATCTCCTTTTGCAGGTCGATGATGCTTATCTCCTCGAAGGTGGCGGCGGCCATGAGAGCCTCCTCGCCTGATCGGTTGCCTCTGGAGAGCAGATCGGTGTATATCTGTATCAGTGTCTGATTCTCGAGGGCTCCTTGATCGGGCACCGGCGTGCTCACTCCATAGCGTTCCATGATCGATTTGACTTGGTCCATGTGGTTCTGCTCCGACCTCTCCAGATCGATGAAGATGCTCTGGTTGGTCTCATTGTAAAATGATATGTAGAGGTCGCGGGCTGTCTTCTCCTCCTCCCAGATAAAACGCATACCCTGGACGTCTCCTGGCCCAGGCGTCTCTATCTTTGTTGCGTTTTGCACGCCGCTCAGGGCCAGGATGCCCTCGCCATAGGCGATGTTGTGCTTGATTCCTGGATCATTGCCATCCGCCATGGCCCAGATGATGGAGACTCTGCCGCCCGGGGCCAAAGCCTTGTCAAACCTATCGCCGGTGTTCAGCCTTCTCTGGAACTCGATTACCGTGTATGTGCCGTCGCTACTGCCCCCAGACTCAAGTATGTCGTCCCTTCCTCCCAGCATCGTGTCTTCGACGTGCGGGCCGTAGTTGCCTGTGGAATACTCGTCCCTGACCATCGCTTTCCCGTCCTCCACGGAGCCAATGATAATGTCCGCATCCTTCATCCACTCCGAGGGCTCAAAGCCCACAGCCATCCAGCCTGCAGTGCTGCCGGCCAAGGCCATGTATAGGTACTCATGGTCGGATCTCCAGCAGATCGTCATCTCGCCTCCGGCGTAACCCTGCTTGGCCGGGCCGCGGAGGACCATGCAGCTAGAGTATTCGCCCTCACTCACCTTGCCGTCCGCCCTCCACTCCATAGAGACGGCCTTCTCGGTTACGGCAGGAGGCTCTTTCTGCTGTATGCAGCCGCAGGATAGAACGACAATGGCCAAGATAACTACGATGGCAGGGATTCTCATGGAAAAAGCACCGTTCTATAGGTTGAGCTCTTTCTAAAATTTATGACTATCGGACCTAACGTCTGGCAATTGGTTTCACAGCAGGAGCTCGGTTGGCCAGCTCGAATATCAGCCCATCGGCGACATCAAAGCCGCCTGGTATAGAACTTCTTCCCAAGGTACACAGTCTCCTTCAGCTCGCCGCTCTCCAGCATCTGCCGCACCACCTCCCAATCTGCCCCGCCTGATGATAGAAGCCTCATCACCGCCTCTTCTCTCATGGGATGTACTGCAGTGATGGCGAGAAGGTCTCTTTGCACATCGCCTGTTGAGGCGAATAGGTCGCCCTCTTGCCCCACCAGGAGCTCTACGTCCGCTAGCCCCTGGCTGAAGATCTGATAGGCGGCGTTGAGATCCTCCTCAGCTGGCGCAACCGCCCAGCGCTCGGCAGGAGGTCGGATGGGCACGGAGATGTACGCCTTATCTGGGCCGGCTCTGGACAGGAACTCCGCTGTCTCCTTCAGGGATCGCTCGTCGTCGTTGGCGCCTCTGACAAGCATGGTCTCTGTGGCCAGATAGCCTCTGTACCTCTGCGAGAAGTCCAGTATCCCCTCCAGGATGGACTGGAGGCCGCGGACTCCTGTGGGGCGATTGATCCTTCGCCAGGCTCTCTCTGTAGCAGAGTCCACTTTAAGGGAGACATAGTCTGCTCTCTCCAGGTCCTCTTTCACACCCTCGTCCCAGATGAGCGAGGCGTTGGAGATGACGGCCATCCTGTATCCCAGAGCCCTCAGCATCTCTATCTCCTCCCCCAGATTCAGGTCCAGGGTGGGCTCTCCGTCCGGGACGAAGGTGAGATAGTCTATGGGCAGCCCGAATGCCTGCGCAGCGTGAGCCTTCTCTTCAACCTCTCTGAAGATCCTTTCTGGCGAAAAAAAGGAACGCCTCTGGACCTCCATCTGCAGTGTCCTTCCCAATTGGCAGTAGACACAGGAGTAGGTGCAGACCTTGGGGAAGATGTTGTTGATCCCGAGGCTTCTTCCCAGCCTCCTTGATGGGACGGGTCCAAAAGCTATCATATCCTGCTGTCTCCCGGTCATATCATAGCTCGATGAGATCTCCTGTGGAGAGGGGCTGGCAGCGGTCTCCCAGCACCTCTTGGAGCCTCGCGGCTGCCTGGCCTCCTGTGCAGTGGCCTGGCCTGATGATCTCTGGATCAAGGCTTCCGAGCTCGGCTGCAGTCCGATCTATTCGCTCCCGGCTGGCGCCAAGGAGATGAAATCCGCCCAGGACCGCATATACCTTATCCGATCCTGTGAGATCTTTCGCCCGAAGGATGGTGTTTATAACTCCTGCATGGGCGCATCCTGTGATGACAGCCAATCCCCTTCCCTCGATATCCACAATTAAAGACTGGTCGTCGGGGATGTTATCCTGAAGATAGCAGCCATCCCTGACAGTGTAGAACCCCTCCACACTCTCGAAGCTGGTGATCCTGTCCACCTGGCCCGAGGTGGTGATCCCCGGCGCCAGGGGGATGGGATCACTGGAAAGGAGCATCACCGCTCCTGACGATTCAGCCTCCTCTCGAGAGAAGGGTGGTCCTATGAACTTTAAGAACGGCTGGGTTTTCAGCTTGGGTTCGAAGGCCACTGGATGGCCCAGAACAGGTATCCTGTGCTTGCTGCGCCCCAGAACCCCCAGCAGGCCTCCAGTGTGATCGTAATGCCCATGGCTTAAAAATATCTGATCGAGCCCCTCGGGATCTATCCCCAGCAGATCCAGATTGTGCAGGGTGACATCTGCAGAGGCGCCAGTGTCCATGAGCAGCCTCATCTTCTCTGATCCCAAGTCCGCCTCTAAGAAAAGGCACAGCCCGTGCTGGGCAAGGAGCCGATGATCACGCCTGGACGCTGTGTCCTCCACCACAACCTGTAGCTTCAATCGCCTTACCATTAGATGTCACAAGGCATGCGTAGGGCTTAATTCTTCCGTCCCCCCGACGGGGGCATCAGGATCAATACTGGCAGGCTGCCTACAATCTGTTGAACTTGAAAACCGCAGCGAAAGAACTTGTCTGCTCGGGGGGTCTGGCTGTCCTCGGTGCTTCTCTCCCAAGAATGCTATCGTTATTATGCTTTCTTATATATCGCCCCGATGCCTTTAGCACCCGCGTGAGAACGCGGGCGGCCCCCCTGACCCCGCGTTCGCGCGGGACACTACAGGTGGGGGCACGCCGAAAACGTTGGTAGATATCGACCGATTTGCCCTTTCACTCCCAGCGCCGACAGGCCCCGAAACAGGGGAGCGCCCATCCAGAAATCGCCCCCGATAGCGTCTGCAATGGAATGGGAAGAAATTGTTATCTAGTTTGTGAGGATATATGTATGTGGCAGATTCACCAACAACGGGCGGAATAAATCAAGGAGGCTACCAAATGACCAAAATCGGCATCATCAGATGCCAGCAAACTGAAGATATGTGTCCTGGGACAGCGGATTTCAAAATTGCATCCGAGGGAAAAATGGCCTTTGCAGAGATCGGTCCTGTCGAGGTTGTAGGTTTTGTTTCCTGTGGAGGATGCCCCGGCAAAAAAGCCGTGTCTAGGGCGAAATTGATGGTTGAACGTGGAGCGGACGCTATCGCTATTGCCTCTTGTATCAGCAAGGGAAATCCGATCGACTTTCCATGTCCTCACTATGAGGAGATTAAGGAAAGCATCGCCAAAAAGATGGGGCCTGACACAAAGATAATCGAATGGACGCATTAGGTTAGCTCATTTTTTGGGCAGAGATGGCCACAAAAGCTCCCTTGCCGTGGCCCTCTTCAAAGGGTTCTAAGGCATCAATCTCTTCCGGGCTTTTGAATATGGTTTGACGGGTGACGATGTGGCCAAAATTTAGGCTTCTAAGCCAATTTAAAACCTCGTCTGCTGAGTGGAAATTAGCATATTTATAAAATTTGCTTGTTGTCTTTTTTCTTTCGTAGCTCATGCCAAGAGGGCTATCTCGATCTATTATCCCAATGATTATATGGCCCTCTGGCTTCAGAACTCTTTTTGCTTCTTCCAGGGCGTGAAGTGGATTTTCCAGGAAACATATAGTGGTCATCATCAACACGAAATCGAATGAATCATCATCGAAAGGAAGCGCTTCAGCCCTTCCTTCATGAACATTGATGCCTCTTTTCCGTGCCATGTCTGCCATTGCTTTTGCAGGCTCTACCCCCATCTTTATGCCCAGAGGAGTGGCGAATCTTCCCGTTCCCACGCCAACCTCTAGGCCTACGCCTTCGCGTGGGATGAGACCTCTTAAGATCATGATTTCCGATTTGTAGACATCTTTGTTCTCGTCAAACCATTTGTCATATTCTTGGGCGTACTTTTCAAAGACATCTCTGTTTTTCATGGAGCATTAGACCTGTCTTATGTGGACTTCTGGTAAGCACATATTCTATCAGGCACATAAAACCTATGGAAGCTCTTGAAGTAATTATTCAACACAGCACAGCTATGAACATGTTTAAATATAACATCCCATAGGTTACTAAATGTCTGGGCACATGGCATCGATGGATAGCCCGACTAATCATCCGCGAGGCAGTATGAGAGGGCAGAAGAAAGAAAAATGCACGCATTAAGGCACGGATGAAGGATACAAATAAGCAGAGGGTTTAGAATGAAGGTTTGCATTACGGCAGGAGCATCTGGCCTGGATGCACCCGTCGATTCAAGGTTTGGGCGCTGTCCCTTCTTTGTAGTGGTGGATTTAGACACAATGGCAGTGGACTCTGTAGCCAATCAAAGTGCTGCGACTTCAGGCGGGGCTGGAATACAAGCCGCACAGGCAGTGGCCAAGCTAGGAGCCTCAGCCCTGATTACGGGAAACGTGGGTCCCAACGCTCATGCTACCCTCAAGGCAGCCGGAATAGAGATCTATCAGCATGCAGGGGGAAGCGTGAAAGAGGCCGTGGAGAAATTCAAGAAGGGAGAGCTAGCTAAGCTCAGTGGCGCATCTGTTCCGCCCCATGCTGGCATGGGACGTGGAGGTTCTGGAGGCGGGATGGGCAGAGGCGGAGGAGGACGTGGCCGGGGTGGGGGGAGCCAGGGCCAAGGATCAAGCGGTGGCCAGGGGACCGGGAGAAGCGGTGGTGGTCGGTGGTGATAAGATGAAGGTCTGTATACCCACCATGGGCAACGGTGGAATGGAAGAGGCCGTTTCTCAACACTTCGGGCGGGCTCCCACATTCACGCTGGTGGATCTCAATACCAAGGAGGTGCATATCCTGCCCAACAGGAGTAATCATATGGGTGGCAAAGGCCTGCCAACGGATATGCTCAAAGAGCAGGGAGTTCAAGTTATGATCGTGGGCGGCCTTGGGCCTAAGGCCATCCAAGCATTTGCAGAGCAATGCGTCGAGGTCTTCGTCGGTGCTACGGGCACAGTCAATGATGCCATAGTGGACTGGAAAGATGGGCTGTTGACCAAGGCCAGCTTTGATAATGCATGCATGGAGCATAGACACTAGAAAAAAAGCATACGCATGGGTTTTGATCATTCAATCGACCCCTTGAACGAAGCCAGGTCAGAAGTGCATCTGCTCTGGCTGCTTGCTGGGGCACCAGGCGCGGCATCGCAACTGGCCACTGATCTCAGGCACGAGGCCTCTGTCTTCGTTGCAGATGTAAAAATTGATTCAAGTCGGGTCAAGATGATTATTGAATGGCACAAGTAGGTTACAGCAAGAAGGTTATGGAGCACTTCATGAACCCCAGGAATGTGGGGGTGATAGAGAACCCAGACTGCTATGGGAAGATCGGCAACCCGGTCTGCGGCGATCTCGTGGAGATCTTCATCAACGTAAAGGATGACAAGATAGATGACATAAAGTTCAGAACCTTTGGCTGCAGTGCAGCCATAGCCGTGAGCAGCATGATCACGGAGATGGCCATGGGCAAGCCGCTTGAGGAGGCCATAAAGATCACTAGAATGGATGTGGCTGACGAGCTGGAAGAGCTGCCTCCCAAGAAGATGCATTGCTCCAACCTGGGCGCGGATGCGCTGCATGCGGCCATCAGGAATTATTGGGTAAAAACTGGGAAGATAAAGCCTGAAGAGGTCAAGGTCGAGGAAGGAGACGAAGGCAGGGTATCCGTCGAACATACCGATTATTGAGGATTCGGAAAACCTAGTCTATCGCGATTTTTTTATGCTATTAATACTATATTTTGATTCTCCTAGCTAGGGTGCCTAGAAGATGGCAGCATAGGAGATCAACAGTCCAAGAAACTAAGAGAATCTGCCCGCGGCATCGTCCAATGGATATCGCCTGCCGCTTTATCAAGTCACTCCTGCAGCTTTCTCAGTTCGGCTAGAGCCTTTTTAGCCTGGAAGTGATGGCAGAATACCTCGACCCTAGACGATTACATAACTATTAATATCAAAATATTATAGCAATAATCAAGATACTCATGGAATGGATTACGACCATTCGGGACGAGCTGTACGAGACCATTGCTCTGGAGCTGACCTCGCTCTCCCTGCCGGGAAGGGTGCTGGATGTAGGCACAGGAGGGGGCTTGCTCCCCCTGAAGATCGCAGAGAAGATTCCACATCTTCAGATCTACGGTATGGACAGCTCGCAAAAAGCCATCGATGCCGCCAGGAAGAACGCGCTTGAAATGGGCATCGCAAACCCCCCAAAGTTCGATATTGGCGATGTGTCAAGCCTCTCCTTCGAGGACAACTACTTCGATGCAGTAGTCTCCACCTTCAGCCTTCATCACTGGCCTGATCCGGTGAGAGGCCTCAATGAGATCTTCAGGGTTCTGAAGCCCGGAGGCGAGGCCCTGATTTACGATCACTGGCGAAATCCATCGCCTGCGGCAAAAGAGCAGCTGCGAAAGGATTACGGCCGGCTGTTGAGCAACCTGGCCTTGCTGCACCTGTTGTTTGTCTCCTCCAGCCTGACAGAAGAGGGGGCAGAGAAGTTGCTGCATGATCCCGCCCTCAAGTTTCAAGCGAAAGAGCTGAAGCGACATGGCATCTTCTTGCTTCTGAAGCTGAAGAAAGGCCAGTGACGGATCAGCTGTTGGAGAAATCGTGCATCTTTTCCTTTGGTCGCCGGATGGGATGATTTGAAAAGAACAAACACCAAGAAGGTAGAGGTTAGCCACTTGAGCATGGCGACTTCCATTCACCATCTAACCGAGCCCGCCATTCGCTCAGCCATCAGCGCTCTCCAACTCCCCGCAGGAAGTTGGGGACTTGATGCCGGTTGTGGCGTGGGCGATCATGCTCTCTGGCTGGTGGAAGTGGTCTCTCCGGGTGGGCAGGTCACTGGCATTGATATTTCACCAGACTGTCTCTTTCGTGCGCGAGCTAGTTCGAGCGGAGCTGGTATGGAGGGCCGGTTGACATTGCTGTGCGCGGACATGAAGAGACTGCCCTTTGCCGATAGTGCTTTCGATTGGGCATGGAGTGCAGATGCTCTGTGGATTGGACCCAAATCCTTTGGGCTCCCTGCTGAGAGCCCTATGCCTATTCTCAACGAACTCGCTCGTGTTGTAAAGCCGGGAGGAGTCGTAGCTCTTCTTTTCTGGTCGTCCCAAAAGCTGCTTCCAGGTTATCCCCTTTTGGAGGCCCGGCTTAATGCCACACATGCAGCCAATTTCCCTTATGCTGAGGACTCCATGCCCGAGATGCATATCATGCGCCCTCTGGGCTGGCTTCGCGCCGCAGGCCTGGAGAAGCTCAAAGCTCTCACCTTTGTGGCGAACATGCAGGCTCCTTTGGGCGAGATAGCTCAAGATGCATTGACGGCAAGCTTTCAGATGCTATGGGGAAAAGCACAGTCCGAGCTGACAGCTGAGGATTGGGCGGAGTTTCAGCGCCTGTGTCAGCCAGAGTCCCCGGATTTCATATTGATTTTGCCTGATTATTACGCCTTCATCACCTACACGCTTTTTTATGGCCGTGTGCCCGATTTGCGATGACAGCCTAAGGTCTTGCCTTGACTGAATAGTATAGATCCCAAGGCAAAAAATTAGATATAATTTCTGCCCAATGTGAATAGTTGACCGGTTGAAGGGCGGAGGAGTAAAGATTGGCAGATAGGAAGGGAACGGCAGAGGAACATGGGGATCCTGTGCGAAGGGTTGCCGTGTATTCTCTGCTGCTGAACATCGGGCTGGTGGGCACAAAGCTGGTGCTCTCCCAGATCTCGGGCAGCCTCTCCCTGCGCGCAGATTCCGTCCACTCCATGGTGGATGTTTTCGCCTCCTTTGGGCTGATCCTGGGACTGATCATCTCCAGCCGCAAGAGCAAGGACTTCCCCTATGGCCTTTATAAGGTGGAGAACGTCGTATCTGTGGTCATCTCAATTCTGCTATTTCTGACCGCCTACGAGATCGCCGTTGCCGCCGTCAGGGGCGAACTGGCCCCGCTCTCCTATCGGGGATGGCTGTTGGCAGCTGTGGCGGCGCTTGTTCCAGTCCCCTTCATCTTCGGAAGATATCAGGTTCATGTAGGCAGACAGCTCAACTCGCCCAGCCTAATTGCCGACGGTGTACAACACCAGGCCGACGTCCTCACCTCAGCGGTCGTCCTGGTGGCCTTTCTGGGGCAGTCCTCTGGTCTTGCACTGGATAGAGTGGCTGCGGTCATAATCGCCCTGTTCATCATCAGATCTGGATGGGATATTCTGAAAAGCGGCATGCGCGTGCTCCTGGATGCCTCCGTGGATCCGGAGACGCTTGACAAGATTCGCTCGCTGATACTGGAGGAGCCCGCTGTAAGCTCTTTGAAGGAGGTAACGGCACGCAACTCCGGCCAATATCTCTTTGTGGAGGCCAGCCTTACTTTAAGAATAAGAGATTTGAAAAGGGCTCATTTGGCCAGCCTGCACATCGAGGACAAGATCAGAAGAGAAGTTCCCAATGTAGATCGCGTTCTCATCCACTACGAACCGCAGACCAAGACTGTAATGCGGTATGCAATTCCATTGGCCGATCCCCGGGGGGATATCGGGCAGCACTTCGGCGAATCGCCATACTTCGCCCTGATGGACGTAGATTTAAAGCAAAGAAGCCTGCGGAGGCAGGAGATTGTGGCCAACTCCATTAAGGATCGGCCCAAAGGCAAGGGACTGAAGGTGGCGGAGTTTCTCCTGAGTGCCAAGCCCGATGTGGTTCTCAACAGAGAGAGCCTGGTGGGAAAAGGCCCTGGCTATGCGTTTGCCGAGGCGGGGGCGGAGATGGGGCAGATACAGGCCATATTCCTGGAAGAGCTGGTTGAAGAGCTGCTTGCCAAGGAGAAATGAATCATCCTGGGCAGTGGGATGGTCCAGCTTCACGATCACAATGGGAGAATATTTTATAAAAATGTGTGGTCTCAAGAAAATGTTTGCAGAATGTGGGCGTTAGTTCGGAATGTGAGATATCAAATGCGAATATTAATATAATATTTAATCTTTAATTATGAAGCAGGATGGATCTGGCGAGTTCAAAAGGGACCCAGGCTTCGACACGAAAGAGACGACAGAAGCCAGATGGTATAATTCCCGCCAGCGAGCGTCAGCTCACCGGTACTGTCTCTAGCTGGCTTGCCACGTTCCAGATCAGCGTTCTGGTATGCAGCGGACTGTTGGGGTCGTTGCTTATCTCGTCCAGTATGGATATGGCAGAAGCCGCCCTCACCGCTTCGTTCACGCTTCCGTCCTGAAGTATTCCCTTTGCATTCTCCGCGGAGCGTCTGATATTCCTGGGGACAGCATCATCACTCATGATGCGCTCTAAGACCTCGCCGCATTGTTTAAGGACCTTCTCAGCTGTCATAGAATCACCTTCTCTCTGACACGGCAAAAAGATTCTACGCCGTCCGTCTCGGCCGGTTAGCTCTCCATCTCAAAGACGTTGTATTTAAACATATGTGGCATATGATCTTTTGGTGATAGGCTTGACGGAGGAAGAGATGCTGGAGAGGATGACCAGGCTGCTGGAGCAGGGGTGCACCATGCTGGCCACGCATCATAGCTGCGGAGCGCCGCTCTTTCGCTGCAAGGGAAAAGTTGTATGTCCAGTCTGCTCCTTTGAGAGCAAGGCGAAATCAGAGATCTCAGAGCCACTGGAGGGCGCTCCGGGTGGAGGATTGGATCAACCGAAGAGACCCGGCGAGAAAGAGGCTCCTGCATCAGAGATGGTGGAGGGCGTCGCCCAGCCGGAGGATGAGGAGATCCGCAGGAGAAAGAGGGAGCTAGAGAATGCCCTTGAGACAATCC
>Ga0315295_10002596_pt1 | contig 15286 bp, 22 predicted proteins | sample YL17G14_0_MG_FD_204453 | JGI IMG/M metagenome (GOLD analysis project Ga0315295, IMG submission 204453) | Sediment microbial communities from Yellowstone Lake, YNP, Wyoming, USA - YL17G14_0 | ecosystem: Environmental > Aquatic > Freshwater > Lake > Sediment | place: USA: Wyoming | collected...
CGAGACTGAACGAGCTTTGCTTGGCAACATCAAGCCGTGAGGTTGTTGTTGTAATCTCGAAAGACCGGCGTTTTATCCTAGAGGCAAGCCCACAAGGTTCTTTTGGTTATCTCTATCTTGGAGCCTGGGAGCGCCCCGAAGCCGTGAGGGATGAGGAGCTGCCTATTTTGAAGCTTGGCGACATGATAGGGGTTGACCTTATGGAAGAAAGGCAAGGTGAGGAACTATGACAACAGAATTGACCACATTAGGCTCATATCGGTTGATTGAGAGGATAAACGGCAACCATCATTTCATTGATATGAATGATGTAAAAAACCTTTTAGACGCTGGTAATACAAGACTCCGAAAAGTTCTTGTAAGGTGCGGCTGCGGAAGGTTTTTGTGTCCTCTCCAAGATGTTCAGCACTTCATTGAGATCATAGACCGGGATAGAGAAACAGAACCGGACAGAAGTAAAACCGATTACATCAGAGATGTAAGCTTGTTTGTCGGGGATTGGCCGGAATTCGGAATATAAAAATCTAAATCTATCATGCTTGCCTGTCATGCTGCGAGTAAAAGGCGGAGTAAGGACCACACAACAAAAGAGGAGGGTTAGACAATGGCAGAAGAAGCCAGGGAAATGGAAAGGACGCTAACAAAGGAGATCGGCGCGGCGCTTGGTTACAAGATGGTAGGCGAGCTGAACAGCGAACGCCTCCAAGGACCGCAAGGGGAAAGGCTCAACGTTAAGGTAAGCTGGAGGGATACCAGCAAAGTCAACATCGATGCTTATGTGCCTTCAGAGCTGGTTGATTTCCGGCGCTATGATGACAGGGGAAGCAACGAAATTTATGTGAGCATAGCGCGGGGCGTGCCGACCATAATCAAAGAGATCAAGCGGCGCTTGCTCCCTGATTATTTGGTGCGGCTGAAAGGCTGTCAAGAACGAAAGGCGCAGGACGACGCACGAAAGGCAGTAAGGAGCGACACCTTAAACCGGCTTAAAAATGCTCTGGGGCTGTGGGCTGTTGTTGAGGAACCACGAAACACAAGGGACGAAGCGGAAAAGATCGTCGTAGGCTGGAGGCGCGGAAACCCTGGGGTTGAGATCCAGGTTGGGCATAACGGCAAACACGCACAAATCACAGTCAAGGAATTAACCATTGATGAAGCTGACACAATGGCGCGGTTCTTGGGTGAAACCTTCAACGCGAAATGGGAGGCGTTCAAGTATGGGGAATAAACAAACGTGGTTTGTTGGAGTGAATGAGGAAGGACAGGCAGACACCACGCAAAAGCCTTTGCGCGGGGCGTTCTTGTTTGCCTTCGGGCCGTGGCCGTGGAAAACGGCGCAGAAGTGGGCGCGAGCCTGGAACCAGCACAAAGCGGAGCACACCTTGATAATGTGCGAGCCTTGCAAGGCAGTATGTCAAATGCGCGGCGCTGGCTGCGAAACCTGCGAAGAATGGGTTTTGCTCAATTATGATGAGGATGACGAAAACTGGAAGGCGACACACCCACACGGCGAGTTCAGCGTTTATTAAACACTCAAACCGGGAGGGGTTGAAAGCCCCTCCCAAGAAAGGAGCCAGGAGAGTATGAAACAAGGATTAAATTTGCAAGAGCTTGCCTCTGAGATTATGCGGCAGAGCCAGAACAAAAGGGACTTTCTCGCGCCGACTGACAAGCTTTGGGCAAAGGCTGACGGTAAGACCATCACGCTTGAGGTCCAAACAAACGGGCAAGCCTCTGAATTCGGCTTGACCACCGGCGCACATTCTCAAATTGCAAACAAGCTGGGGATTCCGGGAAACTATTACAACAGAATGGCAGAGGAAATGCCCGACCTTTTGACAACCAATATCAACGCTTGGTTGAGGAAGGAACCGGAAAGGCGACTCGTAAGGACGCTTGACGGTAAGGTGAGGGCTTTCTTGTCGGATCGCTATGCAGTATGGCAGGACAACGAGCTTGCCCTTGCAGCGAGTCTGCCTGTACTCGCAGAAAAAAAGGATCTGCAATTTCCTTCCCTCCTCATCACGGAAAAGAAACTTTATCTTCAATGCTATTTGCCCACCATTCGCGCCGATTTGCCAGCAACAGAGAAACAGAAAGGCGACATTCTTTACGCAGGGGTGACGATCAGCAACAGCGAAACAGGCTGGGGACGGTTCACGGTTGAAAGGTTGATTTATGTTCTTTCTTGCACCAATGGCATGGTGAGAGGTGAGAGCATTGGGAGGCGGCACATTTCCCGGCGCATCGAAGAAGGTGAAGGAGAGATGGGCGACGAAAGTTTTTACAGTATGGAAACTATCAGGGCTGACATGGAAGCCTTTAAGCTGAAAGTAAGGGACCATGTGAAAGAAGCTTTCAACGAAATCGCTTTCCACAACGACGTTAAGCAAGTGGAGAACGCAAGACAGAGGAGGATTGAGGCCAAGAACCTTGACGCAACGGTTGTTGAGATCGGGACAAAGCAAGGACTATTAAAGTCAGAGATTGAAAACGTGCTTGCTAGAGTGATCGAGTCAGGCGACTTGTCATCCTGGGGAATCGCGCAGGGAGTAACGAGCCTAGCCAATGACATTGAGGACAATGACCGAGTGGTTGAGCTGGAGCGCATCGGCGGGAAGATTATTGACCTACCTGAGACAGCCTGGAAAATCGCGGCCTAGTGCCTTCCTTTTCTTAGGGCAGTTCCCCGGCAGCAGACCGGGGAACTATACTAAGCGAATGAGGACAGAGAAACCACAAACAAAGGAGGTAACACGGATGGACATTAAAGCATTGAATGGCGAAAGATTTGACTATGAAGGCGAGAAACTACACTTTTTCATCGGTGAGTATGTTGGCGGGATGCCAGCAATCCAGGCTGTTTGTAACGATGGGGAACTATACGCAACGATCACAACAAACCTGAGCGAATCGGACAAGAAACTTTTGAACCCTGGAGAGTTCTTTGTCAAAACATGGACAGAGAATGAGGCGATCACGCGACACTTGATCGGCGTGGAAGATTTTTTCATTGATACAGGAAGGAGAGTAAGCACAGGTCATGCGCTCGCGCACATTTGGAAAATGAACCCAACCTGGAACCCGGCGAAGGAGCTTATTTCGCAGGCTGCCGAAGCATCGGAGATGATGGGCGACGATGAGCTAGAGGATTTCGCAAGGCTACAACAACTCGAATTGAACCACGACGAAAGAGCCGATTTTCTTATTGAGGCGCTTGGCATACAATTCCATCGGGAGAAGTTTGGGGTTGATCCAAGAGCCATGACCCTATGGGGCAAAAAGACTCGAAAGGGCGTGAGAGAAACAATCAAGACGATCATGTATAAAGTGGAGAACTGGAAAACCGCATAGCAGAGGGAGACAAGGGAGGAGATCCCTTGTCTTAATGCACCGAAGGCCGGTCCCAAGTCCGGCGAAAGGAGGTGTTAAGGGTGCGCGGAGTATGGGTTGTGTGTTCAAAGTGCGGGATGGAAGCAACAGCTTATTCACCTTATGACGCGCAAAGACTCTTAGCGGGGCATGACTGCGCGGAGCATCTTAAAAGAAGGGAGGTGAAACGTCGAAAAGAGATTGTGCGAATACTGTCACAGAGACTTAGGGCAAAACGAGAAATGCAGGTGTGATGCTCTAAAGATCGAATGGGAAAACTTTTTCGAGATGGTGAAAGGAGTCTCACTAAATGAGCGTGACAAAATCAGGAACGCTTTTCAAGGCAAAAGAGGAAGCAAGCGCACCAAGCTTTGAGGATATGCTTGCACAGACCACGAAAACTGAACCAAAGGGCAAAGCGAAAAGCAAAGTCCCGGCGATTCCGTCAGAGGTTGTGCCTGATGATCTGAAACAAAAGGTTGATGATTTTTTGCAGGCGAAGGAGATCACCAAGAGCGCGGAAGCCCAAATGACGGTACTTGGGCAAGAGATTGAAGGCTTTTGCAAGTCCTATCAGGACGAGAGAGCTTATGAGGGGGCTTTCTCGAAAAGCTACAAGCTGACAGGGGTTGAGAAAACTTTAACTTACGCTTCTTCAAACCGATGGACGATAAACCCGCAAGACTACAAAGTATTGAGCGACATTCTGGGCGAGCCAGGAAAAAGGCTTTTGAAAGTAAGCTATTCCGTTCGGCTGCGTGATGAGGTCTTTCAAAAGCCGGAACTGAAAGAAGCGTTGATGAAGATGGTTGGCGCACGGTTCGGGGAATTCTTCATTTCCGAGCCTGATGTGAAGGTAAGCGAAACCTTTGACTCCGAGCTGTACGCTGTACTCGACAAAATTCAACTGAACGAGTTTCGGGCTTTTGCGCGACAGTATAAAGCCTCACTTCGGTAAACAGGAGGGGAGAGAGATGGACGGATACACTTGTTTCAAGAAAATCGGAAAGTGCTGCGAATGTCTCTCCCCTGTTTACCAGGATATAGCGCAAGAGCCACCGGAACTGGCTTTCACTTGTAATTGCTGCGACCTTTATTACCTGGGAACAGAGGAGGAAATAGACGATGCTCTTAACTTCTTTTACATACCTTTACCCCGAAAGGCCAACGCTGTTGAGCCTGCAACGGAACAAGGCATTGATTCAAGGATTGAGCAAAAAGGAATGGATAGCGGAAAGGAAATATAACGGGTCAAGGTGTGTGCTCCATTACCTTGACGGAAAATTCACGTTTTGTGATCGGCACGGCGACTATCTGAAGTACACGCCAAACGCTGACATGGCCGCATCGTTGAGAGACTTAGCCAACAAGCTTGAAGGGTATTGGATCTTTGACGGTGAGCTAAGACACAATAAAACTAAGGGAATCTCTCACAGGCTGATTTTGTGGGACGTTTTAGTTTCTGAAAACCATCTATTGAACGAGCCTCCCTTTTGGGTAAGGCGAAGCATCCTAGAGGATTACTGCACGGTAGAAGGCGAGCCAATAGGCTGCACGAAGCATTACCGGGGAGAATGGGCAGAGGTTTATAACTCGGTCCTTGACGATGAGGAGTGCGAAGGGATAATTTTGAAAAACCTTAAAGGAGTTTTGAGAGTAGGCAGGAGTTCAGCTTTCGATTCTACCTGGATGCTCAAAATCAGGAAAACAACAGGGAGGTGGCAATTTTAATGGCATTGAGAAAAGCGGAAATCATTGAATGGCTTAACACTCTGGAAGGCGATCCTCTTTGTGGGATTGACGAAAGTGGTCTTGCCTTGCGCCCCGCTTCACAGACGAAACCCGTTTGGAATTCGCCTTATCTTGAGATCGGTGGCTTGCCCGATTATTTCTGCCCAAGCTGCAACGACTTTGTAGAGGCAGAAGTTGAGAAGGACGGCAGGGAGCTTTGCATGGAATGTGGTCACTTGGTTAATCGTTCAGGGGATCACTACGAAACAACAGAAAGGGAATGGTAATCGGTGGGAGGGGAAACCCTCCCACAAGGAGGATAATCGTGATCGATAGACATTGTAAATCGTGCCGGTTCTGGAATGAAAGGCTGGTAAAGGGATGGGGAGCTTGTTTCATGCTGCCTGAGAGTAAGGAGGTTCAATTCGACGGAAACCTTCGAGATGGGGAATGGGTAGGGGTCACGGTCACAACAAAGGAAACTTTTGGGTGCAATCTCCATGAGTACCCAGGCGAATATCACTCGAAAGGTGGAGGAGGAAAGTGATAGATAAGTATTACGCTTTCAAGAAATATGGGATGAGACCGCAAAGCGGTCCCTACAAGACAAGAACTGAAGCTAGGCAGCACGGCCCCAGGGCGGGACACGTTTGCCGGTATTGTGGTCTGTACTCCGGGGGAATGACAATTTGTTATGGGTGCATATGCGTCTGTTTCTATGGTGGCGTGGCGCTCGCTCCACCGGATTTTAAGAAACCAAAGAAACCAAATTTCACTACCGCTTAAGGAGGAGGACATGGACCTTAAAAAAATTAAAGTCGGTGATCGGATTAAATTCCGGTGTGTGACTCGGTGGGGGGCTTCGCCAGCGACAAGAATTGTCAAAGCTGTCCATAGCGGAGCACATGGGCTGCGTGGGGTTGAAGTACGGTTCGGCGGTTGGAACGGGTTCTTTGTGAGAGAACGAGAAATCATTGGGATAGTGGAGGGACCATGAAAAAGATTATCTTGCTCTTGGTTTTGCTCTTGGTGTCTCAGGGGTGCGTTGCTCCGTATATCCCGTACTTCGATTACGGGATTGGGGCAGTTTACAATTTAATGAAGGAGGTTGAACGATATGCCCAGGAAAGTGACATTCACCAGGGAAAAGGCGTGGCAAAGACCGGCGACAAAGACTCGCCTCTGCGATAGGTGCGACCACTCATTCACCCAAGGTGAAAACATTGTTGTCGAAACAACCCAAGCCAATCGGTTCCGTGGTGACGATGAGGTGAGATTTTTTCACTCATACTGTGATCCGCGGGTTTGGAGGGAGGCGTGAAAATCTATATTGAGATCGAGTGTGACGGTGCAGCCTTTGAGGACAGGCTTTCGGCTGAAGTGGCATATCTCCTCGGAGGAGTAGTGGGGAAAATAGACCGGATGCTTAAACGCAAGCCGTGCCTGTGTGAAGCCCTGGAGAGTGATGACCTGATTAAAGATTCCAACGGGAACACAGTCGGGCGGGTGAAAGTGAGGAGGTGAAAATGATCCAGGGAAAATGTAAAGTCTGCAAAGTTCGGTTTGTCTGGCAATCGTATCGTCCTGGTCGGAACTGTTTTTGTCCGACCTGTGGCGAAAAGCTCTTTCCAACCACTCAACTTTCTAAGCTGCCGGCCAAAGAGCAAATGCCTGTGGGTTTGTCCCGGGCTTTTGAGATCATCCGGTCAAGGAGGAGTCATGGAAAAAAGAATAAATAACTGGCTGGCTTTTTTGGTGGGCTTTGCACTTGCAGCTTTAAGCCTGCCAATATGGAGGTGAACGCATGAAAGATGGATATTACTATCTCCACACCAATGGAGATTTGATCTGGAGGAACGCTTTTGTAGTGGATTCGGACGTTACTTATTTCGACTCCGATTTTGTGAAACGCCATTGGCCGATCAACGTCAAGGATCGCGGCACAGCTTATCATCTCGTTTATGAGGCATTGGCTTTGGGCGCCAGGATCGAAAGGGTGACAGAGCTAGCTTCCAGGTGGGGCTTGACGAAAGAGGATAGTTTCGAGTATCTGATGAGACACCCGAAACCCACGGATGACGAGAAAAAGGGAGTAGACATTTTTATAACAGAAATCCTGGGAATGGAAATAGACGCCTACTGGCTCGCTTTTGCGGCATGGGCGAAAGGAGGGGGAAATGGACCGACCGATAATAGAAACAAGACAGGGAATGCTCTCGCTCCTTAAACATGCTCCCTCCGCTATGGTTGACCTTTACGAGAAAGATGGTGTTAAAGGTCAACTGCCCCTTGCCGACTTAGCCGAGTTCTCCCCGAAACAGCTTTTCGCTTTCTGGGACTGCTGCTTCATGACCAACAGAACCAAGGCTGTTGTGACGGTAGACGGAGAGGAGTTCTCTCTTTATGATCGAAGCTACTGGAGACTTAGTCATCCTGCGCTCAGCTGTTTTGAGCAAACTGGAGATTAAAACCTGGAGGATGCCCGATGTTGACTTGGAAGCGGAAAAAACCGTTTCTGACCGGCTCGGCTGGGTAAGGACCAGCAGCCGGTATACTTGGGCTGTACAAGCAAAAAACCGATATCGGCGCATCCTCCAACTTTCTACGAAGCTTAACATTCTTCACAGAATATCAACCGCACCGGTTTACACAAAGAACGCAAGCAACTGGAGCTCGCTTCGGGTGCTGTGCGTCGATAATTTTGAGTCCTACCTTAATCCCGCCACTCAGCTTCAACGGCAGTTCTATGATGCCGTTGAAGCCTTCCTCGTGAAATGCCCTCTCGGTTCTCTCCGAAAATCAATCAAAAGACAAAACCTGCCCTGGCCCGACCATCTGGAATTTTTTGTGAGGATCCATTTTATACCCGTAGGGGGCGAATTCCCGATGCCCGTAGACCCTATTTACCAGGCTTTCTACCATGGGGATCTTAACGAAATGACGCGAAAGGCCATGAGTTTTTTCGTGGGTAGGCTGTCGAAACATCTCAGCCTTTACACCCGCTGGCGGCAAGGCCCCGCTGCGTGTCACGAATGGAGTCCTGTCCGGACCAATATGAGCCGGTGGCTGCAGCGCAACTTCCCGAGCATCAGAAGATCAAATTTCACCAGGGATCAGGATTACGAGAGGATTCTTGGGATGGTAGAAACAAGGCTCCTCCCCTTCCGGCCGGAGAAAACCACAAGGGAAGTCTGGGATTTCCTTGTCCAGGAAGCGGAGGAGCTTTATCAAGAACTTGAGCCGATCAGGAAAAAATACGCTATTTGACGATCATTAGCCAGTAGTGCCTATTTAAGTCCCTTTGGGTCTTTCGTCCCCGTTTGAAACTGCAACCCGAAAGTCTTGCCGTCAAGGCAGACAGTCGGGTTTTCACTCCATGAAATGAGGCTCACTTTGGGGATGGTTTCGCCTGCGTAAAGTAATTGGGCGCTCACCCCGGCGATATATTTCCCGCGCTGTGGCAGAACAATCTCCAGACTTGTCGTTGTGATCCCGCTTGCAATCGGGATCACTGCCCCGGTTTTGAAAGACTTCACGGAGATGTTGTAACTTAATGTCGCCTCGGTGGCGGGGGGTAACGGGTCGTTGTCTGTCAGTTGCGTGACAGGATCCCATCCGAGCGTCTTCCACTGTCCTTTTTCCACCACGTACCAGACGGAGGGGGGCGTTTGCGCGTGAGCCGTGCCGATTACCAAGGCAAGCAGGATGACCAGCAAGGCCGTGAAAAACCCTACAAAGAAAATGCGATTTGATCTCATGACTTACCTCCTTTTCTCGAAAGTTTCGATTTGGAACGAGTTTTCTTGGCCGAAATCTGGGATTGAAGTCCCAGGGAGTGTCGGCGTAGCAAGATCCCCTCTAATCTCATACCACGTTTTGCCGAAATCTGGAATATCCGTTCCGGTGATAGTCGGGGACACGTTTTGTCTATTCTGGACACCATTTGTCCAAAACTCGCCTACTCCACTCTCCTCAGCGTTACCGAAAAAGCGGATTGGTAAAAAGCCGAACGCCAGCCCGAGCAGGGCAACGGCTAGCAGAATGATAACCTTCCAAAGAAGAATAACCTTCCAAGCCTCCATCTGGACCCACCTCCTCCCGGATTTGCCCCAGGATCGATTTTCTACCCTGCCACCTACCTACCCACTGTCTTGTCCCACATCTTGGCCAGGCTCCACGGCTGCGTCTGCTTGGGCCTCGAATTCCAAGGAGAGTTGAACCTCCTGAGCGGTCATTATACGAGTCTCAACGACTTCGCCGGTGGACCTGCAAATCACGCTAGCCCTTTTCAAGTCAAAGTCATAGATCGTGTCGCACGTAAGCTCCCGGAACTCGTACCCGTTAGCTACCTTAAGCCCGAGTGACCGGATTTCGGCGCTCACCCGATCGATTTCGGACTTGTACTGGCTGGTTGCCGCTTTTTTGCTGTCCTCCAGCTGGGCAAGAGTCCCGATCTTCCTGGCAAGGTCCCGGCCCCCGGCTTCTATCTCAGCGGCGGTCAGGGTGCACTTTACGCTTCTAACAACTTCCTTTGAGAGCATGCCTCCTCCTTCCTGAGTCCGTTTTCTAACCTATCCAGAATTGGGATAATAGTCTGAAAATCGAATGATTTTACGGTTTCTATGATAAGAACGGTACGCGGTGCAATGGCATAGTATTTGAATTTCAGGACAATCCCCACCTGAGAATCGTCTTTCCAGGCCAACCCGTTCAAACAATCCTTGGCGAACTTCTCAAGGTTGTCTAAGTCGGGTTTCTTTTCGTGAATTTCGATCCCACCGTCTAATATGAAACGCGCCATGCGCTTCGGGGTGCTTTTCGGCATCGGCATCAGGAATTGAGCAAGCATGACAACCGGCCCCTCAAGGGGTGGCCCCTGGACCTGCTGCTGAGCCATCAGGATCCACTTCCCCTCCGCGGTGGCTTCCTCGGGATCCTTATGCGCCCTCGGCATCGGCATCAAGAAACCGCCGCAGGTCGGACAGGCCCCACGTTTCAAGATGGTTATTTTCTTGCAATGGCCACACCTGCCGAACAGGTTGGTAAATTGCGGCCGCTTCTTCCCTATTGGTATCCCAGGAATCTCGATCAGCATTTTTTCTCACCATTCAGCCTTCCAAGGCAGGTCCACAGTATTGTCTTCCCTTGCCCCAACAAGCACGAAGGCACACTCCCAACAGATGGTGAACTTTTTCCCAAAGAACCGGCCAAACTGCTGTTTGCAGTAGTCGGCCTCCTCTTTAGAACTCGGGATCGTGCCCTCCAGGTTAAGCGCGCACCGGGCGCCAACACCCGCTGGCGCAGGCGCGATCACTTTAGCGCACCTAGAACATTTGATATCCATAAGTCACCTCGAATTAGATGGGGGCTTGGGGTATCCAAGTCCGAGCCTACGCAGCATTACCTGTGTGCTCCATCTTGCTCCCACCCACCCACGATACCCCTCACCCCGGTTAAGCCAGCTTATCTCCTAGAACCATTGTGTAAATACCTTTCTCGTCGAGCGGGTGCGCAGCAATCGTCTCCGGTGATCTCACTTCCATGTCCTCTATTGCACACCTCGCCCTGTAAATCAGCTTTTGGATCCGAAGCAATCTGGAAGTAAAGACCATCCGCTGTTGTTTGTCATGCGTCCAGAGCAAGATTTTTAGGTAAACTCTATTATCCATCATGTTGACAGCCTTGAAAGCATCCCAAACTGATACCGGATAGCAGTCAAGAGCTCGAACTTCAATCCCATCATAAAGCGGACCTTGATTTCTCCAAAATTTCCATAGATGGGTATTTGGCATTCTCTCCAGAAGCAGCCCCCCTGGCTTAATGCACCGAATCTTTTCACTGATATAGTTTTTCCAATCAACAATGTGATTCATCACGCACAGGGAATAAACAGCATCAAAGTAATTGCTTTCAAACGGGAATCTTTCTTCGGCATTGTGGGCGACGTAGACCATCGTAGCTCCCTCCCTGTCCCGGCCTACTTTAAGCATCTGGCGGCTTATGTCCGTCGCCACAACGTCCCAGCCTCGCTTCTGGAAAAGAGCAGCAAGCCTGCAATTACCGGCTCCAATGAAAAGCAGCTTCCGACCTGCAGCCCTGGATAACAGGCGGTTGTCATACTCGAACAAACGGTGAATTTTCCACCAGAACACTCCCCCAGCCGCTTTGTCGGCGTTGTCCATGCCTTCAAACGCGACAGCCATTCGGTCATAAAACTCCCGCTGCAGGTTGGCCATTGCCTCCTTGTTTTCCGCGTACTGCCAGCCTTTTAGGTCTTTGTGCATCTTGTCGTGCACCTCAAAGAAATGTTTTGCCTTATAGTCCGGCTCTATGATCCCCTGCATGGTGGGCGGGAGACAGTTCACAATCCCATCCTCAACGTTGTAGTCCTTATCGAACATAGCCATACTCACTTTCCAGGTCCCTTGCGATTTTCTCAACGTCATGGTGTTTGAGCACGTATTCCCTGCACTTCAGCCCCATTTCGTGCAACTGCTCCCTGGACATTTCACAAATCATTCTCATTTTTTCGGAGAGGTCGTGCGGATGGTCCACGATGATGAACGGAAGCTCCTGCTCGGTGAGGCCAGGGACTCTGTGTAGGTCCTCACTTCTGATGAACACCACAACCGGCCTACCCTTGGCCATGAACTCAACAGCTTGGAGGCCGTACCAGCCAATTATGAACTGTTCCAGGATCACGTCTACCTGGTCGTAAAGGACCATAGCTGATTCTAGGGGAAGCCTTTCACCAAGGATAAAGGCGAAGTCTTTTCCTTCCAGCCTCAGTTTATGAACAGCATCCAGAACAAACCTCGTCCCTTTCGGTTCTCTGTGGTTGACAATATGGCCGAAAGTGATCCTGGTTTTTTTGAGATCAATCGGGTTCAGCTCCATTTTGGTGACCTCCATTGCATAAGGGAAGTATGTTGCCCGTTTTGGCAACACCCCTGCGAGATCAGGGTTGAGGTAGTAAATCCGGTGAGCCAAGAGATCCCAGACTTTGGCGCGGAATCGTTTGATGGTGTCGGTGAGGCGGCCGTAATATCCATGGGGTTCCTCTTGCCAATCGTTTGGGAAGAAGTAATGTTCTCGGAGATACCTCCCCTGTCTGGCGTCCCCACCCTGGAACACTACGAAAATCTTCTTGCCGGCCAACCGCAGGATCAGGACGTCCCACATTTGGGGAAGGATAGAGTAAAGGGTATACAGAAGTCGTCTTCCAGGTCCGAACGATGAAGTCATACCCAGGCCGACAAAGACCGGATTGGGAGCGAGCGAACTTCCATAGTTGTAGAAGATCACATCGTATTTGAAGGCGCGAAGGAAAACACCAAACCGTTTGAACTCCACCTTGAGCAGCTCTTTAACCCCTCGGCCACCAAGTACCTCGTCGGCTTTGTAACCAATGTAGGATTGAGCAAATACGATGCTCCAGGAGTCGTGCCCATTGGCTCGCTCTGTTCTTGCCAGGAGAGGGCCATGATTACCGCAATCAGTAGGAACGTGAAGTATCCTCATCTTTTGCCCTTTATCCACAAATTCGAAGCAGGAGTCTGTACCCAGGAATCAAACCCTTCCTCCTCGAACCACCTGAAGATTTGCTTTTTTGTGAATCCGTAGTTGTACCGGGGGTTGAGCGCGTCCCACCAGCCGTGAAGGTTTTTTTTCGTCTTTGCTGGCAGGCAGAACGGTGTGGGGATGCCATGAAACCACCGGACGGAACTGAGTTTCTTTGCGAATACCAGCTTGCTATCTGCGCTCAATCTTCTGAATATCCATCGGAACGGGTAATATTTCCATTGGGTTTTCCGGTTGTAAACCATCACGAACAAGTACCCGCCAGGATAGACCATGGTAGCCAGGTTGCGAAAGGTTCCCCGCGGATTCCGAGTATGGTGGATCATCCCGAAGGAAAACACCAGGTCGAAGCCGATCTGATGGCAACTTCCGGACCAGTACAGGGCTTCAAATGACAGGTCCATCTGATAGGTCAACCTAGGGTTTAAGGTTCTAGTCTTGGCAACGGCTTCTGGGCTGATATCGGCGGACGTTACCTTTGCCCCGAGCTGCTGTAATGCCCAGGTGTATCGTCCGGTCCCGCACCCGGCATCCAGCACGGTCTTTCCTGGAAACCAGGAGATAGGAAGCCTCGTCATGTTCAAGACCTCTGTTACCCGGTCCTCAGTCAAATCCAGAAGATCGCTGGGTAGCTTATCCCATTGAAAATCAAACTCCGTCATGATCTCTCCCATCCCACGCCTTAACCCAGGCATTACAGGTTAGAACCATAAGTAGCTGGCGTACCTCATCGAATAATGAAAATCCCGGAGTGAAGTTCATCCCCCAGCTTTTCGCGAGCATGGTATAGAGAGGGTTGCTAGGCGGCTGAGAGATAGTGTTCAGTATCCAACCGGGAAGCAACCCCTGGTACATTTCTCTCTGCAGCCGCTTCCCAGGAGGTTCGAACAACTCTTGGTAACGTGGAACTCCAGGTGCTTTCGGTGCGGCCATACGCAGGTAAGGTGCTACGACCTCCACCCCTTGGTCGTGACCGCAGACTTGCCATGCTGGATCCACATAACATAACTGCCCGGCCCACCCTTCCAGGTAGCCCCGGTCTGGATAGCCGTAGATCTCATCAGCTCCCTCACCGCTGAACAGCTGCGTTATCCCAAGTTCTCTGGCCTTCTGTGTCAGGAAGATCGGCCAAATGTTGTATCTGGGCTCGCGAAAATAATGTTGGAGCTTTTCCATTTGGACAAGGAAGGATTGGGTTTCGACCTGGATGATATGTTGAAATACATGAAAGTGGTCGGCAATTTTTTTTGAGAGTTCCAGGGTTGGGTTGTCCTGCGGATCCCCGAAACAAATAGTAATCGCCACTGTTTCGTTATCCTCTGATTTCCTTTGCCTCAGCATATGGAAAAGTATTGACGCACTATCAAGGCCACCAGACAAAGCAATGGCAGGTTGTCCTCCAATGTAGGATCCCACAAGATCATCGAGTGTTCTCAAGCTCATTCTTTCCTCCATCCTTCCTCGTCAGGTATCAGGTTGCACCCTCCGACAGTTTTGAATTTTATGCTAAGCCCGTTGGGGTTGTAGTCCGTGACTTGCCAGTTCTTTGCCTTGCGCACCCTTAAGATTGATCCTGGGCGTTCGGGATCAACGGTCAGGTAAAGCCTGGGCTTTTCCATCCCGAAACTCCCACCTCTGCCAAGTTCGTTTTTCCGGTCTTTCTGAATCGCGACAAAGGCCACCCCCTTGTCCAGTTTTTTGTAAATGAGAGCCAGCTTTCCAGCGATCTGGTAGAAGTTGTCTGACATTTCAAGGTAATCAATGATGTTCAGAGAATTCGGCTTGATCACATCATGGAAGTTGTCTACCCGTTCGCGCGCGTTGAGCTGATTCCAGGTCTCTATCGGGATTGCTGATCCGTCAGGGTTTCGGAAATTTTGTACCCGGGATCTGAATTCGTCGCTCCCCATCTCTGAGCTGAAATACCACACGTTCCATTTTGTGAGATTTCTTCGGGCAACATTGAGGAGGAGGGCTGTTTTACCGGCGTCCTGGGATCCAGCGATTGCTATGATGTTCTTGGGAAGGGTGTAGACATACCTTTCAAGACCGAATGGCAGGTGAATAACTAGCCGCTGGCTCTCGCCCTCAATGGCAATCGGGGCGCACTCATCAATGATTGGCCGGTATAGGCCGGACTTCTCTCCGGTGCGCTCGATCACCTTCTCAATGGCCATCCGCGCCAAGGTCATAAGAACGTTCTTTTTCTGTCTGATTTTATTTACCCCCAAGAACCTGTAAAGGTCGCTTACGTGAAAAGTTCCATCCTGTGCCTTTACCCAATCGCGCACCTGCTTCGCCAGGAAAGTCTCCCTAGCTGCAATAGACAGGTAGGCCTCAGTAAAGGCGTTCCAGTCTCCAACAAACTCCTCTAGGTTGCGCTCGTATATCTCCTTTGAACCTTTGACGATAAAATTCTGAATCGTCATCCTCAGTTTTGCGTCTTTTATTCTTTGGGCGTATGTCCTGTATCCGGCGCTAGTTGGAGATAGGCCAACCAGCTCCATCAGATCCTGCTTGATGGAGTCCTGTGACCCAAGCTTCTCTACTAGGTTTTTTTCCTGGATCCTGCCGTAGACAGAGACAAGGTCAACCTCATACC
>Ga0315295_10002597_pt1 | contig 15277 bp, 16 predicted proteins | sample YL17G14_0_MG_FD_204453 | JGI IMG/M metagenome (GOLD analysis project Ga0315295, IMG submission 204453) | Sediment microbial communities from Yellowstone Lake, YNP, Wyoming, USA - YL17G14_0 | ecosystem: Environmental > Aquatic > Freshwater > Lake > Sediment | place: USA: Wyoming | collected...
GTTGCACGATTGAGCATCGTCTGGGTTTTCTTTGCCGCATTTTGGACAATACATTTTTGACCTCCGCTTTTTTAACAATAAGCCATCTGTCGTGCATTACTCCAATTCCTGTCTGCTGGTTATTGCATCAGTAAGTATTTTACTGTTTGCATATTCTATTGTGCTGCCGGTAGGAAGCCCTCTTGCCAAACGGGTGATTTTCACGCCGGTATTTTTGAGCAGTGAGCTTACGTAAAGTGCTGTGCCGTCGCCGGCCAGATTAGGATTGGTTGCCATAATCACTTCTTTTACGCCGCCCCGGCGGACTCTTTCGATGAGCTTATCAATAGTCAAATCGTCCGGCTCGATTCCTTCGAGTGGTGCGATGTGACCGCCAAGGACGTGATAGACCCACTTGCAGACCCCTGTTTTTTCAAGGTTTATAAGGTCTTTGGGCTGCTCGACAACACAGATTAAACTTTTATCGCGGCGCTCATCCGAGCAGATATGGCAAATCGGCTGTTCCGAGAGATTGTAGCAGACCTCGCAGCGTTTGGTCTTTGTTTTCACATCGCGGATGGCTTCAGCCAGCGCCATAGCTTCTGCCGGCTGGGCTTTTAGAATGTGGAAGGCCAGCCGCTCGGCGGTCTTTGGCCCCACTCCCGGCAGCTTGCCAAATTCTTCTATCAATCTATTCAGCGATTCAGTATAAGCGTTACTCATAGTCTATATCTGCGTTTTTTCAACTCCGGTTGGTTTTCCAAATTATAATTTGCAGGAATGGATGCTACTATACTGTTTAGCTGCCTGTAATGTCAACCATCATTGGCTGGCAAAGTGCCTTGTAGAGGAAGGAGATGTCTGTTAAAATCCCTACTGTATGAGTGTGGGGCTAAAACTTGCCTTAGTAGTTCTGGTAACGTTTCTCGTTGTCGGCTGCGGCGAACAGGTCGAGCCGAATGAGCCGGCTGGCTTTATACAGGTCAAGGGTTCGGATACCCTTGTTAATGCTGCACAGAAGGTAGCTGAAGAGTTTATGAAAGAGTATCCTCATATCTTCGTGGCGATAACCGGCGGCGGCAGCGGCGTGGGAATTGCCTCGCTGATAAATAAGACCTGCGATGTAACCACGGCCTCTCGCGAAATGAAACCCAAAGAGATAGAATTAGCGCAGAAGCGGGGTGTGTTTCCAAAGGAATTTGTAGTCGCGTATGATGGTGTCGCAATAATCGTGAACAAGAGTAATCCTGTTGATAAACTGACGATTGAGGATTTGCATAAGATATTTACCGGAAAGGCAACCAACTGGAAGGAATTTGGCGGGAAGGACATTCCAATCGTAACGCTATCGCGGGAGGTCAGCTCCGGCACGCACATCTACTTTAAGGAAGAAGTAGTGCAGCTTGGCAAAAAAGGCAGCTCCGAGGAATTCTCTCGGGAAACGCTGCTTTTGACCTCTTCGCAGGCAATCGTTGAAGAGGTTGCGGCAAATGAATCTGCCATCGGCTATTTAGGGATGGGCTATGTCTCCGACCGGACGAAACCTCTACTGGTGGCTAAAGGCGGTGAGTTTTACCCACCCGATGTGAACAATGTAATCAAGAAGACGTATCCACTTTCCAGGCCGCTTTATTTTTATACCAACGGCGAGCCGCAGGGAATTACCAGGCTATTTATCGATTTTGCTTTGAGCCATAAGGGCCAGCAACAATTCACCGAGACCGGCTTTGTTCCAATAGGAGCTACAGTTGGCCAGAAAGATTAGCGAATCCATCATAGAACCGTGCATTAAGCTCAGCGGGCTTTTAGTTATCATTTTTGTATTCCTGATATTTTTATTTCTGCTGCGGGACTCTCTATCTTTGTTTGGCGTGTATCCGGTGGGAGAGTTTCTGTTCGGCAGGAATTGGCTGCCCATTTCGGAACCGCCTAAGTTCGGCATTGTGCCGCTGGTGCTTGGCTCCATCTATGTTACGGTCGGGGCCATTATTATTTGTGTGCCTGTGGGCGTTGCGTCGGCTATGTTCATTGCAGAGGTCGCCCCAAAATCTCTAAAGCACATCTTAAAGTCTCTGATTGAGATTCTGGCTTCGATTCCGAGCGTTGTTCTGGGATTCATCGGCATTGTGTGGCTTAGTCCCTTTCTTAAGAATACTTTCCACCTGGCTACCGGTATGTGCGGCCTGACGGGAAGCTTGCTTCTGGCGTTTATGGCGCTGCCAACCATCATCAGCATTTCCGAGGATGCCATAGTGGGTGTGCCGAGGACTTACAAGGAGGCGGCATTCGGTCTTGGAGCAACAAGATGGCAGGCACTGTGGCGGATTGTCCTGCCCGCTGCTTCATCAGGCATTATTGCGGCGGTGATGCTGGGAATCGGCAGGGTTATCGGCGAAACAATGGTCGTGATGATGGTCACCGGCAACTCGCCCGTTGTGCCTCATTCTATTCTCCAGCCTTTAAGGACGCTTACGGCGACAATCGCCGGCGAGATGGGCGAGACTGTCGGCGGCTCGGAGCATTATTTCGCCCTTTTCGCCGTCGGGCTGGTCCTGTTTATAATGACCTTTGTAATAAATTTCATCGCTGACCTATACCTGCGAAGGGCAAGAAGATGACAGCAGCGAAGATACGCCAAAAAATAGCTTTCTCTGTCCTCGGACTTGCCACGATGCTCGTCGTTTTGCCGATTTTGATGGTAATCATCTACATCGTCAAGAACGGCATCGGTGCCATAAGCTGGGAATTTATTACACAGTCGCCGCGGAATGGAATGAAGGAAGGCGGTATCTTTCCTGCGATTGTCGGCACAATTCTGCTGGTAGTCGGCACGATGTTGTTTTCTTTGCCATTAGGGGTACTGTCTGCGGTTTATCTTGTTGAATATGCCAGGGACAACTTTTTCACGCGTCTGATTAAGCTGTCTGTTGTGAACCTTTCGGGAATTCCATCCATTGTATATGGCCTCTTTGGATTTACGCTGTTTGTCGTGTTCTTGAGGTTAGGCACCTCCATTCTTGCCGGCTCATTAACGCTGGCAATAATGAGTCTGCCGGTAATTATTACTGCAACCAAGGAGGCGCTCGAATCGGTGCCGGCCAGTTTTCGTGAAATCAGTCTGTCTTTAGGGGCTACGAAGTGGCAGACTGTGCGGTATTGCGTATTACCCTATGCCATCCCAGGCATCCTTACCGGCACCGTGTTGAGTCTGAGCAGAGCGGCTGGTGAGACGGCACCAATCCTGTTTACAGTTGCCGCGTTTTATCTGCCTCGTCTGCCGCGTTCGGTTTTTGACCAGGCTATGGCGCTGCCATACCATCTTTATGTTATTTCCACGCAGGTCCCGAACCTGCCTATAAAACTTAGTTTTGCAACCGGTTTTGTGCTTATAGCGCTGGTATTCCTGATGAACCTGGTGAGTATAGTCCTGCGTGCACACTTTAGAAAAAAGAAACTATGGTAAAAGACGCGATAATAAGAACTGTGGATTTAAGCTGCTACTACGGCTCGTTTCAGGTTTTGAAGAACATAGGTCTTGAAATCTACAGAAACGAAATTCTCGGAATCATCGGCCCGGCCAACAGCGGCAAGACCACCTTCCTGCGGGCGCTAAACCGGCTAAATTCCCTTAATCCTTTGTACTCACAAACAGGCGATATATTTTTCAGACACCAGAACGCCAGAAATGTAAGCGACAACATTTTGCGCAAGCAAATCGGCATTATATTTGCCTTGCCTCAGGTGCTGCCCGTGACTATTTATAACAACGTCGCGTATGGTCCCAAAGTTCACGGTATTACCGACAAAGACACGGTCAGTCAGATTGTCGAAGATGCCCTGAAAAAAGCATATCTGTGGGAGGAGGTCAAAGACCGCCTCAATGAGCCGGCGGTGCGCCTTTCCGGCGGCCAGCAGCAGCGGCTCTGTATAGCCAGGACACTTGCCGTGGGACCTGATGTAATTCTCTATGATGAGCCGTGCTCGGGGCTTGACCCTATTTCAACGGCAAAAGTTGAAGATGCTATGCAGCAGTTGAAGAAAAACTATACGCAGATACTCGTAACCAATAACACTAAACAAGCAGCACGCGTAAGTGAGCGATGTGCATTCTTCCTGATGGGAGAACTGGTCGAAGCTGGAGAGACGGCCGCAGTTTTCACCCATCCACAGGACAAACGCACGGACGATTACATAACCGGAAGGTTTGGCTAATATGGAATTCCCTGCGAAAATCGAATCGCTCAACCTGAACTTCTATTATGGCGGTTTCCTGGCGCTGAAGGATGTCAACATAAGGATTCAGGGGCAGAATATTACTTCCATCATCGGCCCTTCTGGCTGCGGTAAGTCCACACTCCTGCGCTGCTTTAACAGAATGAACGACCTTGTTGAGCATACAAGAGCCGAGGGTAAGATAATTATTGACGGCAGCAATATCCTTGAGCCCAATGCCGACCTGATTTCTTTGCGCAAAAAGGTAGGAATGGTCTTTCAAAGGCCTAACGTCTTTGATTTGTCGATTTATAACAATCTCAAATTTGGCCTGCGGATACATCGTATGATGGATGGAAAAGACGAAATTATGCAGGCCATTCAGGAAAGTCTCGAGCACGTAGGACTCTGGCAGGACCTCAAAGATAAGCTCAGAAAAAACGCCCGCACCCTCACCCTCGAACAGCAGCAGCGGCTCTGCATCGCCAGAGTCATAATGTTAAAACCTGAAATAATTTTGCTTGACGAGCCCTGTTCGGCGCTCGACCCTGTCTCAACACTTAAAATCGAGGATTTGTTACGAGTGTTGAAACAGGAATATACACTGGTAATTGTAACTCACAATATGCAGCAGGCAGCCAGGGCCTCCGATTACACGGGGTTTATGTATCTGGGGCAGCTTGTCGAATTCGGAGAAACAGAGCAGGTATTTACCAACCCGAAAGAAAAACTTACGGAAAACTATATAAGCGGCCGCTTCGGCTAATTTTTTGGAGCTAATTATGGTCAGAGAAAGTTTTATTAAATATATCAAGGCGCTTGAAAAAGAAGTTACACAGATGGGCGAAATGGTCATTGTCGCTATCAACCGCTCGGTAGAGGCACTCAAGACCCTCGATGCGGACCAGGCTAAGCGTGTCATTGCCGATGATGCGCTTATTAACAGGAAACGATGGGATATTGAGGAGAAATGCGTCAATCTCATTGCCACGCAGCAGCCGGTGGCGAGCGATTTGCGGGAGATTTTGGCTATTTTGTGTATCGTTACCGACCTCGAACGCATGGGCGACTACGCCGGGGGCATCGGCAAAATCGTGATTATGCATGGCGCCGAGCCGCTTATCAAACCTCTGGTCGATATTCCCCGGATGGCCGAGAAAGGCGTTAGTATGCTCAAGAAAAGTCTCGATGCTTTTGTAAGGCGTGACGCCCAGGCCGCCGCGACAATCTCCGGCGAAGACGATGAAGTCGATTTGCTCTACGAGCAGGTGTATCGTGTGCTATTGAATTATATGATTGAGAACCCTCGAACGATTACGAGAGCAACTTATCTTATCTGGGTTGCACATAACCTTGAGCGGTTCGCAGACCACGTAACAAACATCTGTGAACGGATAATTTTCCTTGTTACAGGCGCTCTGACCGAAGTAAATGTCTCGCGGTATTGACGAGTATATCCGGCTGCGTAACTATTTGTCTTCCTCTACGCCGGTGATTGTCGCATCGAGACCCATAAGAACGGTCTTGACCGCGGGGTGGTTAATTAGCTCATTTTTCCTCTGGCTGCTTGTTTTAAGTCGGTTTGGGGCTGGTTGAGCTTGCTTTTGTTCGCTGGCGACCGGTTCGGCTTTTTCTTGTCCCGCTCCGGCTTGCTCCGCCGAGACGAGATTCTCGATGCCTGATTCTCGATGCTCGCTGTTTGTAGTTTGTGGCTTTTCTTGATTCTCGATACTTCCGCTTTCGCTGAAGCTACGGCGGACAGGCGATGTTTGATGTTCGCCTTTCGTCACTCGTCTATCATCCATCGTCCATCGCCTCTCGTCTATTGGTTCTTTTTTTTTAATAGGAGCGAATGGATTGCCTTGCAGCCCAGAAAGAAGCTGGTCAACGTTAAGGAAATGCTCGCTCAAGGCAAACCTCAATAGAGATGCTTCCAGAAGCGCTCTGGCTGTGTCGCTGTTTTTGATTGTCCATCGCAGTTTTTCAAGTGCGGTTATATTGTAAATAAGCGCGGCGACATCGAATTTTTCAGCGAGCTCGCCAGCCCGCTTTCGCTGCTGGGCGGTCAGAACCAAAAGTTCGGTTTCGGCTCCCGCGGATTTTGCAACCATCAGGTCCCGCATATACTCAATCAGCGAATCGACAATCTGGACCTCGCTTACGCCGCCGCTGATTAAATCTTCTACCGCTGCGAGAGTTCCGGCAGCGTTGCTGCTGCCGATTTCGGCGATAAGATTCCAGATTTTTTCACTGTTGGGACAGCCCAGAAACTCCTCGAGCAGCGAGGCGCTTAGAGGTTCGGTGCCGGTGCTTATCAGCCGGTCCAATAGACTCAGAGCATCTCTCATTGAGCCGTTTGCCATTTTCGCAAGCGGCAAAATCAAATCATCCTCGTATTTTATTTTTTCCTGTTTGAGAATAGACTTTAGCTGCCCGGCGATTTTGGGGGCGGTAATATTATTAAAATCAAATCTCTGGCACCTCGATTGAATCGTAAGGATGACCTTGTTCGGCTCGGTGGTGGCGAAAATAAATTTGACGTGGCTGGGCGGCTCTTCGAGTGTCTTCAGGAGGGCATTAAATGACTCTGTGGTGAGCATATGCACTTCATCGATGATATAAATCTTAAACCTGCAGCGAGCAGGTCGATAAATGACGTTTTGCCGAAGCTCACGTATGTTGTCGATTCCGCGGTTGGATGCACCGTCGATTTCGATTACGTCTATATCATCGCCGGCATTTATCGCAACGCAGCTTTCGCACTTACAGCAAGGCTGTGTAGTAGGGGCATCGGCCGCGAGGCAGTTAAGTGACTTTGCCAGGATGCGTGCCATAGTGGTTTTTCCGACGCCGCGGGTGCCCGTAAAAAGATAGGCGTGGGCGACCCTGCCGGTCTTTATGGCATTTTTGAGCGTCTGGGCAATAGGGTCCTGCCCGACAACATCGTCGAACGTCTGCGAACGGTATTTTCGTGCTAAAACTGTGTAAGCCATAAGCAATTGACTACTTACTATTGAATATTGACTATTTACTTTGAAATTGATTAAGGTTGCATACTTTTCAACCCACGAGCGGTTTTTCGCGAAGATGCGAGGATTGAAGTCAATTCCCGTCCTTCTTCTAACAAAGGTAATACTCTCTGTTTTTTCAACAACTGCTCATCAATAATAAATTCCATCCAGAAACAAGACTCATCAGTTTCTTCCAGCACAATGCTTAATTTTGAAATAAAATGTGGTTTCGACTGCGCGATACAGGCTGCTCTGTAATTTGCTGCCGCCGAAGTCGAAGACCTTATCAGTTGGCTCTTTATAAGCTTGCCTAAACTTGTATCAGGTAGGGCTAAAGCCAACTTCACGCAACGGTGCGAAAAGTCAGTTATTCTTTTCTTTAGAGCATGTGAGTCCATTTTTCAATATTCAATTGTCAATAGAAAATCGTAAATCAAGATGGCCGGGTTTACCACGGCACAGCCAGGCACACGTTATGGCTGCTCGGTTCCCCGCCTGACCAGGTTCACGGGCCCGGCTTGCATGGGACCCGGCCACATCCATTGACTATTTACTATTGATTATTTATTATTTCTCATCCTAACAAAACGCTGGTAGTATAACACAATGAACGGCGACTTTCCACAAAAACATTTCCAACAAGCGGATTTTGCCACCAGGACACAAAGACGCGAAAATCTGATTATATTCAAACTTGCTTTGTGACTTCGTGCCTTCGTGGCAAATTATTTATTGAGACCTGCATAAGTAATGTACCAAAACCGAAAGCATAAAGCGACAACGTCATTCCCGCGAAAGCGGGAATCCAGCCGTTTTATAGACGTTTTCTGGACTCCTGCCTCCGCAGGAGTGACAGGTCATTACTTTTACAGTCATCAATAGCCGCTGGAAGGAGGAGGTCCGTGCCGGTCTGGTAAGAAGTCATGCCGGATTTTGCCGGGCCGGAATAAAAAATTGTTTTGACAAATGACGTAAAGCCAGCCATAAATTCGGGGAAAGAAAAAAACAGGGCTACGGAGATGTTAAGAAAACTACAGATAAGTGAAGGCAAACTGACCGAGTGTGATAATGGAGCACCTCTGGTCTTTGTCTATATTGCGCCCGATGAATCTGAACGAAAACACCTTGTGGAGCAGTTGAAAATAGACGAACACACCCTTAACTCCTCCCTGGACCCCGATGAGCAGAGCCGACTTGAGTTTGAGCCGGACCACGTAGCAATGATATTTAAGAGGCCAAAGCGCTACTCTGAAAAAGACAGTTTCCTTTTCAAGGTGGCCTCGACAGGCATTTTTCTTTTTAAGGACCGGCTTGTAATTGTGATTGCCGAGGACGCTCCACTTTTAGAGGGTAAGCAATTTGCCAAAATGCAGTCGGTTCAGGACATATTGCTCAAGCTAATTCACCGTGCTATTGCTCATTTTGTCGAACATCTTCGGGGTATCGATATGATATCGAGCGAGCTTGAGCACCAGATAAACGTCTCAATGGAAAACAAGCACCTGTTAAACCTTTTCGCGCTTGAGAAAAGTCTGGTGTATTATCTTAGCGCAACCAACGCCAACGCCGTAGTCATAGAAAAGCTGAAGAACAACGCCGCCAAGATTGGCTTTAGCCAGGAGAACATCGAATTTCTTGATGATATTCTCATCGAAAACAACCAGTGTCGCGGCCAGACCGAAATCTACTCACAGGTCCTGGCGAGCTTGATGGATGCCAGGGCTTCAATCATCAGCAACAACCTCAATATTCGGATGAAAACGCTTACCCTCGTGATGATTCTGATTATGGCGCCAACATTTATTGTAAGTCTTTTTTCGATGAATGTGACAATTCCTATGTCGGCTTACGAACACGCATTCTGGATAATCACGGCAACGGCGGTTATAAGCTCTACGATAATCGCCTTTTTATGGCGGCGTAGAGGATGGTAGCCGAATCTCCTTTGCAAGACGTTTTGCCGGCCAATAGCAGACTGATAGTGAGCGGTTAATTGGCCCCGAATGTTTCTGTCGGGGCTGCTTACCATTCACTACTCGCCAATTATCAATCCGGTAGCGGTCTATTTTTCTTGCAATCTCTATGGACTTGCTTATACTTTAGACCTTTGAAACTTGAGAGTAAATTCGGAGCATACTATGAACTTGGTCAAATGGTTGAGAAAAAATAACAAGAAAGTGATGGCCGTTGTCGTCATCGTCATAATGTTCGGCTTTATAGGCAGCGACTATCTTCAATGGATTGGCCGAGGAAGAGCAAGACGCCAGACAACCGCCTACTTCTTGGATAACAAGAAAATCACAAACGATGACTTGGTTGTCGCCCGGCGAGAACTGGAAATCCTCAAAATTCTTCAGGCAGACGACCTCCTCAGGGCACAGCAGGATTTAGGAGGCATTCTCCTGGGCGAACTATTGTTTTCCGAACGCAGAACTTCGCCGGAATTAATCAACCGTATAAAAAAAGCGATAATGACCAATGACTACACAATCAGTGACAAACAAATCAGTGATATCTACTCCCGTTCAATGCCAAGCCATATATATTGGCTGCTGCTGGAAAATGAGGTCCAGCTCGTGGGTATTAGACTCTCAAATGAGGATGTCGGCAACATCCTCGGACAGGCAATACCGCAGCTTAAAGGGGTGTCATATTCTCAATTTGTCGGCCAATTGGTAAAGCAGCAGGGAATCTCCGAGGAGCTGATACTGACAACATTTGGTAAGCTGGTGGCAATATTGCAATATGCCCAGATGTTCTGCTCAAGCGAAAACGTTACCGGCTCGCAGATAATGCACATTGCAAGCTGGGAAAATGAAACAATCGACGCCGAGCTTGTAAGGTTCGATTCGTCTGTATTTGCCGAAAGTCTCTCGCCGCCCACCGAAGAAAAAATGTTAGGGCATTTCGACAGATACAAGAATTTCTTCCCTGGCGCCGCAACCCAAGAAAACCCTTATGGCTTCGGGTATAAATCGCCCGACAGAGTCCAGCTCGAATACATCGCCCTCAAACTTAGTGACATCTCGCCCACCGTAACACCACCTACACAGGAAGAGACAGAAGAATACTACCAAAAAAATAGAGACCAGCTGTTCACCGAACAAGTTCCTTCAGACCCGAATGACCCCAACTCGCCGCTTGTTAAACAAACTAAAAGCTACGCAGCGGTCGCAGGCATCATTTCAAAGCAGCTTCTGCAAAACAAAATAACCTCTAAGGCCGAAAGGATTCTGCAGGAGGCCAAAACAATCACCGAGGTCAACTGGAAAGATACGGATAAAGAATCCACGACTCTCAGCCCTGAGCAGCTAAAGGCAATGGCCGGCGATTATGAAGCTGCCGCCAAGCAGTTAGCTGAAAAATACAAAATCAAGATATATACAGGCCAGACGGGCCTGCTCAGCGCCGTCGATATGCAAACCGACAAGAATCTGGCGACCCTGTATTTTCAGGGTGGATATAGCCAGGTGAGATTGACGCAGGCAGTGTTCGCCATCAATGAGCTGGGGGCCAGTCAGCTTGGGCTTTTCGATACCGCTAAACCGAAGTTGTACGAAAACATTGGACCGGCCACGAACCCGTTTGCATCCACCTATGGCGGGATCAAAGACCTCTCCGGACAGATAATGGTTCTTGTCCGTATAATTAAAACCGTAAAAGCCTCTGAGCCGGAAAGCATAAATCAAACCTTCAGCACTAAAACACTCGAATTCCAGTCCGGGCAGGAGCCAAATGAAGCAGACCCCAACTCGCCAAAGGCAGGTAGAGAGCATATTTACTCGGTGAAAGAAAAGGTAGCAGAAGATTTGAAGAAACTTGCGGCAATGGACACCGCCAAAAGCAAAGCCGAAGAGTTCGTCATGCTCGCGACAAAAGACGGGTGGGATAACGCTCTGGCTAAATTTAATGAGCAATACCATCCCGCCAAAGGCGGGCAAAACGAATCCGAGCCGAATGCGTTCAGGTTACAAAACCTTTCAAACCTGCAAAGATTATCAACTGCAATATTACAGACATTGGCTGTGCAAAATTCCGGCAGCCCCCTGGCTATTCTTCTGGCAAATGATCGCAAAAACCAGGCACAGTTCGTCGCTCAGCTCTATTCGCTTGTCCCGCCGGATAGTAACACCCCACCCACTCTGCCTCTGGTTATGGAATTTAAGCCGTATATGAGCTTTTATTGTCTAAAAAGCCTTTCGGTTAACCGCCTCTGGCGGGAAGATTACGAAAAAATCAAGGCAGGACGTTTGCTCAGGGAAGATTACGCCCAGGGTCAGAGCCTGACAGCAGTGCATTTTAGCCCTGAAAACATATTAAAACGTATGAACTTTAGAGAAGTCGGCAAAGACGAAAAGTCGCCGGAGGCCGGTGCACCTCCGGAACCGGAACCTGCTCCGGAGTTTTGAGTTTTTAGTTTTAAGGTTTGATTTCCTATGACACAGCTATCAAAACAAAACCGCACGCTGTCTTCGCTGTCTGTCGGAGTGCTGGCCTGGCTTGTGCCGGGAGCAGGACATTTCGCACTCAATGAAAAAAAACGTGCAGCAATTATTTTCGCAGCTATCGTTTTGACCTTCTGTGCAGGTCTGTATATCGGCTCAATCGGCGTCATTGACCCCGTTAACGCCAAGCCCTGGTATGCAGCACAGCTTATGAACTCGCCGGCTGTGGCTATCCTGGGCTATCTGGCCAGAACTGGAAATTATCCTGTCTATGGCAGGCCAAACGAAATCGGACAGATATACACCGGCATCGCTGGCCTGCTTAACCTTTTGTGCATCGTCAATGCTGTTTATATGGCTCATCTGCGAAAAATACATACAGCCGGAGACTAAAATGTCAGCAGCTGCTTTCATATTGGCCAGCTTTACTTCACCCGAAAGGATTAGCACAAACCCCCAGTCTGTGCTTTGGCTCTTGCCGTTAGTGGCCGCAATTGCCGTCGTCTATAAAGCAACGAAGGTGCCCACAATCAAAATAAGCTCTTTCTTAAAAGAGGCAGTGATTTTATTCGGCTCAATTATCGTCTTTATGCTCGTGACCGCTCTGGTCCTGTGTGCTTTGGCCTGGCTGATTACAGACTGATTGACCCATCTTTGGTGACTGCACAGCCCACCAATAGTTTTTAGTTTTCAGTTTCCTGGGGTGCCTTTTCAAGCACACCTAACTCCACAAGGGCATTGAGGGCGGCCTTTTGCTCAGCCTCTTTTTTGTTTGTCCCCCATGCGCTTGGAAAGCGACGCTCTCCAATGACCGCCTCAAGCTCAAAACATTTGTTGTGGTCGGGCCCTTTTTCATCAACCAGCACATAGACCGGCGTGGCATTAAGCTGGTCCTGGGCATATTGCTGTAATAAGGATTTGAAATTGCCATGATGTTGTTCTTTGTCGGCCCGGTCGATTACAGGGGCAAAAATCCTTAAAATAAAACTGCGGGCAGCGTCGAGTCCGCCGTCAATGTAAATCGCAGCGATGATGGATTCCAGCGCTCCGGCAGCAAGGGACCCTAACAAAGCGCGGCTCGCCACCATACTTTTGCCGACCTTTAGAAATTTTTGCAGGCCCATCTGCTGCGAGATTCGGGCACAGGTCCCGCGAGAAACAAGCATACTCTTCATCTTCGTTAAGTCGCCCTCGAGATACCCTGTGAACTGCTCAAAGAGTCTCTGACAGATAACAAGCGCCAAAATGGCATCGCCGAGAAACTCCAGACGTTCATTGCTCAAAAGACGATTACTGGCCGCAGAGGAATGAGTGAGCGCCGTGGCCAAAAGGCTGCTGTCGGAAAATTTGTAATCTATTATCTGCTCAACCTGCTGCAGAGTTTCTTCATCCATCTAATTTCGTCCCACCTTTACCCCGTGAGATAGAGACAAATTATCTCACGGGGTTACAAAAACCCCGCGAGCAGATTACGAATACCGCCCCCGTTTTTGTCACGACTTGTCGGGACACGGGGACGACCTTCGTAGCCGGCTCAACAGAAACGTTTTCACCCCGTTAGAAAAACCGTTTTTCTAACAGGGTCAATATTATACGGACGGCAAATCGGTTGTAAAGCCCTGACTTGTCGGGAAACTACGAACTATGAACAATGAACTACGAACTCTCAGCCGACCACCTGCAGACTTGCTAATGCGACAAATTTGTCGTCAACAAGCTCAAAAATCCCGTCAAGGCCGGTTACCGTAAAGATGCCTCTGGTTGCAGGTGCAACACTGCAGAAAACCAGACGATGTCCACAATCAGCCAAGAGCTTACGCAGCTTCAGCAGTTTCGAGAGGCTTGAAGATGTTACAATATCGACGCTCGAAAAATCAATTACCACGTCGCAGTTGCCTCTGTCACGCACCATTTCTGTAGCGGTTGTCAGCTCATCGCCTATTTCTGGTTCTTCAGGCAAATCAACCAGGATAACATCTTCAGACCAGTTCTGAATCCCCATTTTAGACCTCCATATTTCTTAACAAAACACGACCTGGGCACTCTCGCGTACTTTATATTGTGTATCGGCACAAGTTTTGGCTCGGTTAAACAAAAAAATTTAGGCCCGATTTTATCCGCCAGACGTTTGGCGGATTAACTTACCTTTGGATATCGACCTATAAAAGGTGAATTTTTAATTTGCGATTTGCAATTTGTGATTTACAATCGGCAATATCAGTGAATATCCAGCTTGAAAACGAATGGAGAAGAGAGACTAATGAACTCCCGTAAAAGCTCGATGTGGGCAAGACTAAAAAGTAATGTTCGCCGTCGCCTGTTATCCGGAATATTTTTGCTTATGCCTTTTGGCGTAACGCTGCTGGTGATGCGCTGGCTTTTCCGGTGGGTGGCAGGTTTCATTAGACCTATAATTACCTTTATCATCTCTAAGCTCTCGCAAGTTCCTGTCATCGAAGCCGTTCCGGATATTTACATAACCGTCTCCGTAGCGACACTTTCAATTGTGGTTCTTCTTGTGCTGCTATACCTGGTCGGAGTAATCGGACAGTTCGTTATCGGCAAGCGCCTGATAAAAGTCGGTGAGACACTGCTGATGAGAATCCCGCTGGTGCGAACAATCTATACGGCCACCAAACAGGTCGCTCAGGCCGTATCGCTGCCGGACAGCGCTGCACTCAAGTCGGTTGTTTTGGTGGAATTTCCCAGGCCCGGCTTTAAGGCGGTTGGTTTCCTGACCGGCTACATCGAGGATTCCGCAGGGAAAAAATTCTGCAAGGTACTGATACCCACCACGCCAAATCCAACCACCGGTTTCTTTGAGATTGTCCCTGTTGAAGATGTTATAGAGACCACCCTGACAGTCGAAGAGGCATTCAAAATGATTATTTCCGGGGGCATAGTTGCCCCTGACGTTGTAAAATTCTCCAAAACAGTTTCGTAGCCCCCAGGCCGGAGTTTACCCGCCATCTGTGTGGCGGGTCGTAGTCGTGGGCCTGTCTTCGGGGTTCTTATTGCCCTTGTAATCGTAATAACCTGCGGTATAATGCTTCCTTACAGGAACATTACGGGCGATTCCCCTTTGAATAAAACATAGGTGCGATATGGCAGAGAACGTTTTGTATTACGGCGATAACTTGGAAATACTCCGCCGCTATATCGAAGACGAATCGGTTGACCTTGTCCATCTTGACCCGCCTTTTAATTCGGGCAACGACCAGTTAAAGACAAACACCCCCTGCAAATTGAGGCGGCGAAGATAGAGTTTAAGGTGATATGACAAATGGACATCCCCAGTTTTTTAAAAACAAATATCCAAGAAGGCAAAGTGGTTCTAATGTTAGGAGCAGGAGCCTCGATGGGGGCAGTTAGTAAGAATGGGGACAAAGCTCCATCCGGGAAACAATTAGGCGTGTTGCTGGCTAATAGATTCCTGGGTGGTAATTTTGTTGATTATCCATTAAATCAAATTGCGGAATTAGCAATAAGTGAATCTGATCCCCTAACCGTTCAAGAATATATTAGGGAAATTCTTGAAGATTTGGTTCCTACCGAAGCCCATAAATTGTTATGCCAATTTAACTGGTACGGCTTAGCTACCACTAACTATGACACACTTGTTGAAAAAGC
>Ga0315295_10002598_pt1 | contig 15276 bp, 26 predicted proteins | sample YL17G14_0_MG_FD_204453 | JGI IMG/M metagenome (GOLD analysis project Ga0315295, IMG submission 204453) | Sediment microbial communities from Yellowstone Lake, YNP, Wyoming, USA - YL17G14_0 | ecosystem: Environmental > Aquatic > Freshwater > Lake > Sediment | place: USA: Wyoming | collected...
TCATTTCCGGCTCGGCCAGTAGCCACGAGCGTGAGCGAGTGGACAAACTACCACTCGCTCACGCTCGTGGCTACGTTTCATCCAAGCCGGAGCAAGCTCCGGGGTATTGAACCCACGGGGAATAAAAACGCGCCGCCCGGACGGGTGGCGCGTTGCGAGAGTGGCGGCTCGTCCGGAGGACTCGCCCTACCCTTAAGCTTTCGGGGCCTCCGCCTTCGCCGAGGCTTCGGCGGACGAGTCGGGCTTGGCATCAGCGGGCTTGGCAGCCTTTTTCGCAGACTTCTTCTTGGCGGAGCCCTTGGACTTCTTGTAACCCGTATCGTCGGCACCGACGAACTCGATGAGCGCCATCTCGGCGGCGTCGCCAAGGCGCTGCGGGCCGAGCTTGTAGATGCGGGTGTAGCCGCCCGGGCGCTTGGCGAACTGCGCGGCCTTCTCGTTGAAGAGGAGAGTCACGGCGCCCTCGTCACGGATATCCTTGAGGGCCATGCGGCGGAGGTGGATCGCGTCCTTCTTCTCGCCGGCCGCCGCGGCCTTCTTGGCCTTGGTGATGACCTTCTCGATGAAGGGACGGAGGGCCTTGGCCTTGGTCAGCGTGGTCTCGATGCGACCGTGCTTGATGAGGCTGGCGCCCATGTTGGAGAGCATCGCTTTGCGGTGCTCGCGGGTGACGCCGAGGGAGGCGTGGTGCTTGTTATGACGCATTGGGAGGAAGTTCCAAGTATCAAGGGCCAAGTATCAGGATACAGGCCCGAGGGAATGGAACTGGTTCGTAAGTCTTGGTAATTGATCCTTGTTACTTGGCACTTGCGCGGCTTCGCCGCGCTCAGGCTTCCTTCTTCGTGTCGAGGAGGCGCTCGTCGAACTTCATGCCCAGGGACAGGCCGAGGGCTTCGAGCTTTTCCTTGATCTCGTTGAGGGACTTCTTGCCGAAGTTGCGGTATTTGAGCATCTCCTGCTCGGTCTTCATGGCCAGCTCGCCGACGGTGGTGATGTTGGCGTTGTTCAGGCAATTCGCCGCGCGGACGGAGAGCTCGATTTCGTTGACCGACATGTTGAGGAGCTTGCGGAGCTTGTTCTGCTCCTCGGAGACCTCGGCGGCCTGGCTCTCGAACTCGTAGGCCTCCTGCGAGACGCGGTCGAACACGTCGAGGTGGTGCTTGAGGATGGAGGCGGACTGCTTGAGGGCGTCGTCCGGGGTGATGCGGCCGTCCGTCCAGACCTCGAGGACGAGCTTGTCGTAGTCGGTGATCTGGCCGACGCGGGTGTTCTCGACGGCGTAGCGGACGAGGCGGACCGGGGAGAAGAGGGAGTCGATCGGGATGACGCCGATGGCCTGATCCTCCTTCTTGTTGTTCTCGCCGGGGCAGTAGCCGCGGCCGGTCTTGATCTCGATCTCGGCCTCGAAAGTGCGCTTGTGGTCGAGGGTGCAGATGACCTGGTCGGGGTTGACGATCTTGATGTTGGCGTCGGCCTGGATGTCGGCGGCGGTGACGGCGCCCTCGCGGTTGACCTTGAGGTGCAGCTTCACCGGCTCGCGTTTTTCCGAGATGATGAGGATTTTCTTCAGGTTGAGGACGATGTCGGTGACATCCTCGACCACGCCGTCGACGGACTGGAACTCGTGGTTCACGCCGTCGATCTTGATCGAGCTGATGGCGCTGCCCTCGATGGAGCTGAGGAGCACGCGGCGGAGGGAGTTGCCGATGGTGTGGCCGTAGCCGGCCTCGAAGGGCTCGGCGATGAACTTGGCGTAGGTGGACGTGGCGCCCTCCTCGATCTTGGTGAGCTTGGAGGGAATTTCGAATTTTCCGAGACGCTTGGGCATGGGAGGAATGATTTGAGTTGGTAGAGTTGGGACAGCGACCGGCAGAAAACTTAGAAGCGCGAGTAGTATTCGACGATGAGCTGCTCGTTGATGGAGGGCTCCATCTCATCGCGGGTGGGCAGGCGGGTGATGGTGCCCTTGAGGGCCTCGTCATTGCGCAGGAGCCAGGCGGGGACGACACGGGCGCGGTTTTCCTCGATGGCCCGGGTGGCGAGCTGGCGGGAGGAATTGACGGCCTTCATCTCGACCTCGTCGCCCTGGACGACGTTGTAGCTGGCGATGTCGACCTTGTGGCCGTTGACGCGGACGTGGCCGTGGTTGACCAGCTGGCGGGCGGCGGCGCGGCTCTTGGCGAAGCCGAGGAGGTAGACGACGCTGTCGAGGCGGGTCTCGAGGAGCTGCAGGAAACGCTCGCCGGTGACGCCGCGCTCCTTCTTGGCGATGGCGAACACGCGGCGGAACTGGCGCTCGAGCAGGCCGTAGATGTAGCGGAGCTTCTGCTTCTCGGCGAGGCCGATGGCGTATTCGGAAAGCTTGCGGCGCGATTTCGGGCCGTGCTGCCCGGGCGGGAAGTTGCGGCGCTCGAGCACCTTCGCCGAGCCAACGATGTATTGGCCGAAGCGGCGGCTGATGCGGGTGGAGGGTCCAGTGTAACGGGCCATGGTGGGATGCTTTTAAAGTTTCAGGTTAGACGCGACGGCGCTTGCGCGGACGGCAGCCGTTGTGCGGCACCGGGGTGACGTCGATGATGGAGGAGATCTCGAGGCCGATGGCCTGGAGGCCGCGGATGGCGGAGTCGCGGCCAAGGCCGGGCCCGCTCACGCGGATCTGGACCTCCTTGAGGCCGTGGGCCATGGCGTTGCGGGCGGCGTCCTGGGCGACGACCTGGGCGGCGTAGGCGGTGGACTTGCGCGAGCCGCGGAAGTTGCACTTGCCGGCCGAGGACCAGGAGATGACGTTGCCCTTCGCGTCCGTGATGGAGACGATGGTGTTGTTGAAGGTGGCGGCGATGTTCGCGATGCCGGAGGTGATGTTCTTCGAGCCCTTGGCTTTGCGGACCTTGATCGAGGCCAGCTCCTCCTTGAGGAGATCCTCGGCGGTGACGGCCTTCGGCACGCCGTGGACGAGCTCGACGGGGGCGGCCGGCGCGGCGGCCTCGCCCTCGGCGGGCTTGCCACCCTTCGGGCCCTTGCCCGCCTTGGCGGGGGTTTCGGCCGGCTTGGCCTTGGCCTCGGCCGCGGGAGCGGCATCAGCGGCGGGAGCGGCCTTCTTGGGCTGCTTTTCCTTTTTGGGAGCGGATTTCTCTTCGGACATGGAGATGGGTGATTAAGAGGTGGTGGCGGTTTCCTTGACCTTGGTGACACCCACGGTCTTGCGCGGGCCCTTGCGGGTGCGGGCGTTGGTGCTGGTGCGCTGGCCGCGGACCGGCAGGCCGCGGCGATGGCGGATGCCCCGGTAGCAGTTGATGGCCTGGAGGCGCTTGAGGTTGCCCGCGATGTCGCGGCGCAGGTCGCCCTCCACCACCCACTTGCTGTCGGTGATGACGTGCAGGATCTTGTTCAGCTGCTCCTCGGACAGGTCCGAGGCGCGCATGTTGGCATCGAGGCCGGCGGCCGCGATGATCTGGCCGGCCCGCGCGGGGCCGATGCCGTAGATATACCGGAGGGAGAATCCGATCTTCTTTTTGGCGGGGAGTTCTACGCCGAGGAGACGAGGCATAAGTGCTGGAGTTGAGAGTTAGGAGTTGAGAGTGGTGAGAGGGAAATTTTTCAGGCGGCGCGCGGGATGGTGAGGATCTCGGGGCCGGAATCGGTGGTGAGCACGGTATGTTCGAAGTGGGCGGACGGGGAACCGTCGCTGGTGACGACCGTCCAGCCGTCGCTGAGGGTGCGGACCGCGTGGCCGCCGAGGTTGACCATGGGCTCGATGGCGAGCGTCATCCCGGGCTTGATCTTCTCGCCGGAGTTGCGGCGGCCGAAGTTCGGGATCTGCGGCTCCTCGTGCATCGCGCGCCCCACCCCGTGGCCGACCATTTCGCGGACGATGCCGAAGCCGTGGGCCTCGACGAAGGTCTGCACGGCGTGGGAGATGTCGCCGATGCGGTTGCCGACGGCGGCTTGGGCGATGCCGAGGTGGAGGGCCGCCGCGGTGACTTTCAGCAGCTCGGCGGTGCGGGGGGCGATGGCGCCGACCGGGACCGTCAGGGCGTTGTCACCGATGTAGCCGTGGTATTCCACGACGACGTCGAGCGAGATGATGTCACCGTCGCGCAGGATGCGGCGGAGGGAGCCGATGCCGTGGACGACCTCCTCGTTGACGGAGAGGCAGGTGTAGGCGGGATAGCGGCGGGAGTGCAACTGGTAGCCATGGCAGGCGCTGCGGGCGCCGAACGAGGCGATGAGATCGCGGCCGATTTGATCCAAGTCGTAGGTCGTGATACCGGGACGGACCTGCTCCTTCAGCCGCGCGAGAACGGTCGCGGCGACGGCGCAGGCTTCGCGCATCCGCGCGATGGCTTCCGGATTTTTGATCGGGATCATCAGGCGGCGGCGGAGCGGGCGCCCGAGATCGGGAGCCCCTGGGTGCGGTAGTGGGTGACAACGGAGTCCGCGGCAAGCGGGTCGGCCACGAAACCGGCGGTGAGGGTTTCATCGCGGGCATCGAGCCACTCGTCGAACACCAACGCTTGGAGCAGCGTAGCCGGGAAGCCATCGAGAAGGAATCCCGCATCGGGTTTGCGCGCCCAGAACCATTTGCGCAGGAGCGCAAGCTGGAGTTGGTCAGGCACGGCGGAGCCGTGCGCGAGCGCCAGTGCGGCCTGCTGGCCGGACGGCGTGCGTCGCGAAATCTCCTGTTGCACAAGGGACGCAGGAGAGACGTGCTCAAGATTCAAAGAACAGCCTCGGGCCACCAAACCCGCGAAATGCGGGCCGGACGGGCCAAGGAGAAGGACCTTCGCTTTCGCCGAGGCGAAAGGGGAAAAGGGGCTGGAGTGTTCAGCCCGGTTCACCGAAGTAAAGTGTTAAAGAGCAAAGTTCCGGATGGCCCAGGCGGTCAGACCGATCACGAGGATAATTATCATCACCGCAGTGAGTTGCATCACCGACTTTTCGCTGGCGGCCTCGCCGATCGCGACATTGGTGGAAGTGCTGCGGCCGCGGATGCGGCCCTTCTTCAGGAAGCCGTCATAATGGCGCTGCAGCAGGAAGGTTTCGACCTGGCGCATCGTGTCGAGGATGACGCCGACTGTGATCAGCATGCCGGTGCCGCCGAAGAAATAGGCGATGCGTGGCGGCACATTGAAGGAGTTCAGCAGGACGTCCGGGATGACCGCGATGATGGTCAGGAAGATCGCGCCGGCGAGCGTCAGCCGGGTCATGATGAAGTCGAGGAAGCTGGCCGTCGGCTCGCCCGGACGCACGCCGGGGATATAGCCGCCGTATTTCTTCAGGTCGTCAGCGATCTGGATCGGCTTGAACATGACCGACACCCAGAAATAGCTGAAGAACAGGATGAGCGTCGTGAAGCCGGCGTAGTAGGTCCAGTGTCCGCGGGTGAGGTTGGCGGCGAACTCCACGAGGAAGGGCATGTTCAGAGCCACGCCGACCTGCGACATGATCGTCTGCGGGAACATCAGGATGGCGCTGGCAAAGATGACGGGCATGACGCCGGAATAATTGACTTTGAGCGGCAGGAAGGAACTCTGGCCACCATAGACCTTCTGGCCGACGACGCGCTTGGCGTATTGGACGGGAATCTTGCGCTGGCCCTGGGTGACGGCGATGATGCCCATGGTCACGATGGCGAAGAGGGAGAGCATCATCACGCCCTGCGGCAGGCCGAGCTTGACGACCCCGATCGGCGCGAAGAAGAGCTGGTAGGTGGCCATCGCGGCGCCAGGGAGGTCGGCGAGAATGCCGACGGTGATGAGGAGCGACACGCCGTTGCCGATGCCGCGCTGGGTGATCTGCTCGCCCAGCCACATGAGGAGCATGGTGCCCGCGGTCATGATGATGGTGGAATACAGCAGGAACTGCCAGTGGCCCATCACGACAATCCGGCCGTAATGGTTCACGTCGAAGCCCGAGCCGAACAGCTTGGCGGGGTTTTCGAGGGTGAAGACGAGCAGCACGGCCTGCACCAAGCAGATAAAGACCGTGGCATAGCGGGTGTATTGGGTCAGCTTCTGGCGGCCGACGTCGCCCTCCTGCTGGAGGCGGCTGAGCATCGGCACCACCGCCGTCATCAGCTGGAAGATGATGGAGGCGCTGATGTAGGGCATGATGCCCAGCGCGCAGACCGCGCCCTTGGTCAGCGCGCCGCCGGTGAACATGTTGTAGAGACCGATAAGGCCGCCCGCGCCGGCGGCGGTCTGGTCGGCGAAGAATTGCTGGAGCGGCTTCGGGTCGACGCCGGGCAGCGGGATGTGCGCGCCGACCCGGGCCACGAAAAGCAGGCCGAGCGTGTAGAGGATCCGCGAGCGGAGCTCGGGGATCTTCATGGAGTTCGTGAAGGCGGAGAACATGGGGGAGGAGCGGGAAGCGAAGTGATGGAGGCGCGGGGGGAGGGCCCACCCTGCCCGGTTCAGGCCATGATGGCCTGACCGCCGGCCTTCTCGAGCTTCGCCTTGGCGGAACCCGTGAATTTCTGGGCGGTGACCTTGAGCGCGCGGGTGATCTCGCCGTCGCCGAGGACCTTGAGCAGCTTGACGCCGGGGCGGACGATGCCGGCCGCGGCCAGCACCTCGGCATTCACCTCGGTGATCTTCCCGTCCAGCCGGGCCAGGTCGCCGACATTGACGACGGCGTAGCTGGTGCGGAACTCATAGTTGTTGAAGCCGCGGTGCGGGAGCTTGCGGTAAAGGGGCATCTGGCCGCCCTCGAAGCCGGGGCGGATGGAGCCGCCGGAGCGGCCCTTCTGGCCCTTGCCGCCGACGCCGGAGGTCTTGCCGTGGCCGCCGCCTTCGCCGCAGCCGACGCGTTTCTTGCGGTGCACGGCACCCTTGACGTTAACGAGATTGTGGAGACGCATTTTGGTGTTTCCTGAGTTGGGGTCGCCGGTCCGCGCGAGGCGCGGGCCGACTCGGATTTTGGTGAATTAGGCGCGGAGCGCCTTGAAGTCTTCCTCGAGGCGCAGCTGGCGCAGGCCGTTGAGGGTCGCGTGGACGACGGCGATGTGGTTCTTGGAACCCATCGACTTGGTGAGGACGTTGTGGACGCCCGCGGCCTCGAGGACGGCGCGGACGCCGCCGCCGGCGATGAGGCCGGTGCCGTTGGAGGCGGGGCGGAGGAACACCTTGCCGCCGTCAAACTGGCCGAGGACCTCGTGCGGGATGGTGCTGCCCTTGAGCTTGACGGAGACCATGCGCTTCTTGGCGGACTCGGTGGACTTCTTGATGGCGTCGGGGACCTCGTTGGCCTTGCCGTAGCCGATGCCGACCCGGCCCTTGCCGTCGCCGACGACGGAGAGGGCGGAGAAGCTGAAGCGCCGGCCGCCCTTCACGACCTTGGCGCAGCGGTTGATGAAGACCACCTTCTCGAACATGCCGGGCTCGCCGGTGTCAGTGCCGGGGCCGGAGGGAAAAGACCGATTGTTGTTAGCCATGGGTGTTAGAATTGGAGGCCGCCCGCGCGCGCGGCTTCAGCGAAGGTTTTGACCCGGCCGTGGAAGGGCCGGCCATTGCGGTCGAACACGACCGCCGCGAGGCCGGCGGCCTTGGCCTTGGCGGCGAAGGCGACGCCGAGCGACTTGGCGCCGGAGACGTTGCCCTTCACCTTCGCCTTGCGCACCTCGGGATCGAGGGTCGAGAGGAAGACGAGGGTTGCGCCGGCATCGTCGTTGACGAGCTGCGCGTAGATGTGCTTGCCGGAGAACTTGACGCTGAGGCGCGGGCGCACGGCGGTGCCGGTCACCTTCTTGCGGATGCGCCATTTGCGCTTCTGGAGGAGCTGGGCCTTGTAAACGGTATTCATGGGTGGGGGTGCGGTTAGGCGACGGTCTTGCCTTCCTTGCGGCGGACGCGCTCGGCGTGCTCGCCGACGAGGCGGACGCCCTTGCCCTTGTAGGGCTCAGGCGGATAGTAGGCGCGGATCTCGGCGGTAACCTGGCCGACGAGCTGCTTGTCGGCGCCCTCGATCTTCAGCTTGGTGCCGTCGGTGACGGTGACCTTGATGCCCTCGGGGATGTCGTGGAGGATCGGGTGCGAGTAGCCGAGCGCGAGGTCGAGCTTGCTGCCCTTGAGGTTGGCCTTGAAGCCGACGCCCTGGATCTCGAGCTCCTTGAGGTAGCCGACGCTGACGCCCTTGACCATGCCGGCGATCACGGAGCGGGCCGTGCCATACATGGCGCGGGAAAAGCGGGTGGGCTCGGTGGGGGAGACGACGACGGTGTTGTCCTTCATCTCGATCTTCACGACGGGCGCGAAGGTCTTGGAGACTTTGCCCTTGGGGCCGTCGACGGACACCGTGGTGCCTTTGATGTCGACCTTGACCTTGTCGGGGATCTGAACGGGTTGTTTGCCGATTCTGCTCATGGTGGTGGTGCTCCTTACCAGACGGTGCAGACCAGCTCGCCGCCGAGCCGGTTGCGCCGCGCGTCCTGGTCCCGCATGAGGCCCTTGGACGTGGAAACGATGGCGATGCCGAGGCCGTTGAGGACGCGGGGGAGATCGGCGTAGCCGGTGTAGAGCCGGCGGCCGGGGGTGGAGGAACGCTTCAGCCCGGTAATGACCGGGGCGTTGTCGACATACTTCATGGTGACGACGACGGTCTTGTGGCCGCGCTCGTCGGTGCCGGTGGTCACTTCCCGGACGAAGCCCTCGGCCTTGAGGATGCCGGCAAGGCTCTCCTTGAGTTTGGAGTGCGGGGAGACGCACTGGGCGAGACCGGCCTTCGACGCATTGCGCAGGTGGGTCAGGAAATCACTGATCGGGTCTGTCATGGAGGGATGTTGTTAGGTGGATTGCCCGTCGGATCATATCCGACTTCCGGCGGGGAAGGGGTGGTTTACCAGGAGGATTTGGTGACGCCCGGGATCTTGCCGGCGAGCGCGAGTTCGCGGAGGGTGATGCGGGAGACGCCGAACCGGCGGTGGAAGCCGCGGGGGCGGCCGCTGAGCGAGCAGCGGTTGCGGATGCGGACGCGGGAGGAATTGCGGGGGAGCTTGGCGAGCTTCTTCTGGGCGGCGAAGAACTCGACATCCGTGGTGGCGGGATTGGCGAGGATCGCTTTCAGCGCGGCGCGCTTGACGGCGTGTTTCTCGACGAGGCGGATGCGCTTCTTGTTGCGTTCGATGGCGGAGGTTTTCGGCATGGGCGGGAAGGGGTCAGGCGGCGGTGGTCGAGGACTTGGCGGGGGCCGGATCGGTGCGGCGGAAGGGCATGCCGAGGAGCTTGAGGAGCTCGCGGGCCTCGTCGTCGGTCTGGGCCGAGGTCACGATGGAGATGTCGAGGCCCATCGCGTGCTTGTTGTTCTCGACGACGATCTCGGGGAAGATGGTGAAGTCGGTGATGCCGATGGTGTAGTTGCCCTGCCCGTCGAGCTTGTTGGGCACGCCGCGGAAGTCGCGGATGGTGGGCAGCGCCACGGCCAGCAGGCGCATGAAGAAGTGCCACATGCTGTCGCCGCGCAGCGTGACGTGGCAGCCGACGATCTGGTTCGGCTTCAGCTTGAAGTTGGCGATGGCCTTGCGCGAGCGGTTCAGCACCGGCTTCTGCCCGGCGATGAGGCCGAGGTCGCGGGCGGTGTCGGCGATGACGTTCTTGTCGGCCTCGGAGGAGATGCCGGTGTTGAGGACGATCTTCTCAAGTTTGGGGACCTGGTGCCTGTTCTTGTAGCCGCGCGAAGCGATCAGGGCCGGGACGACGGTCTCGGCGTAGAATTTCTGGAGAGGTGCGGGTTGTTTGCTCATGGTGGCGACCGGATTTCCGACCCGGATGCGGGGAGGTTGATTAAAGTGGTGCGTCCCCCGCCCGCTCAGGCCTTGGCCGCGGTGGCGGCGGGCTTCTTGACGCGCTTCGAGGCGTCGTAGCGTGACTGGAGCATGAGGTTGGACACGTGGATCGTGCCCTCGCGCTCGGCGATCTTGCCTTGCGGGTTTTCCTGGGACTTTTTGAGGTGCTTCTTGATCATGGCGACGCCCTCGACGACCGCGCGGTTCTTGGCGGAGCGAATCTCGAGGACCTTGCCGGACTTGCCCTTGTGGGCGCCGGCGATGACGACCACGACGTCGTTCTTCTTGATGTGAAATTTCTGGGACATGTTAGATGACCTCCGGGGCGAGCGAGATGATCTTCGAGTAGTTCTTGGCGCGGAGCTCGCGGGCGACGGGGCCGAAGATGCGGGTGCCCCGCGGATTGCCGTCCTCGCCGATGATGACGACGGCGTTGGAGTCGAAGCGCAGGTAGCTGCCGTCGGGACGCCGCAGCGGCGCCTTGGTGCGAACGATGATGGCCTTGACGACCTCGCCCTTCTTCACGGTGGCGTCGGTGCTGCTCTCCTTGATGTTGATGGTGATGATGTCACCGACGTGGGCGTAGCGGGAGGGGTGGCCGATCTTGCCGATCATCGACGCGCGGCGCGCGCCGGTGTTGTCGGCAATATCGAGGATGGAACGCATCTGGATCATGGTGGTGTCTCCTGGGCAGGTCAGGCCTGCGCCGTGACGTTGGTCTTGGTGGTCTTGGTCGGCACGGCCTCGGCGACGTCCTGCTCGGTGACGGCGGCGACATCCAGGCCGACGGCGGTCTCGACAACGCGGATGACGCGCCAGCGCTTCAGGCGGCTGATCGGGCGGGTCTCCATGACCTCGATCTTGTCGCCCAGCTTGGCCTCGTTCTTCTCGTCGTGGACGTGGAGGACGGTCTTGCGGTTGATGACCTTGTGGTAACGCGGGTGCGGCGTCTTGTAGGGGACGGTGACCTTGACGGACTTGTCGCCCATCTTGGAGCTGACAAAGCCGATGACGGTCTTGCGGCGGGACTGGCGGGCGGGAATGGACATGGCGGTAAGTGGTGGGCGCGGTCGCGTCAGGCGGCCGGGGCGGTTTTCTTCTGTTTGAGGATCGTCTCCAGGCGGGCGACGTCCTTGCGGTAGGTGCGCAGGAGGTGCGGTTTCTCGACCTGGCCGGTGTTTTTGCGCAGGCGGAGCTGGAGGAGCTGGTCGCGGGTCTCGCGGAGCTTGGTGATGATCTCGGCGGGGGCGAGGTCGCGGATTTCTTTGGAAGTCATGACGGTCGTTCTCCTGGTTATCAGACGGCGCCCTCGCGCGCGAGAAAGCGGCAGCGGAAGGGCAGCTTGGCGTCGGCGAGGCGGAAGGCCTCCTTGGCGATGGTAAGGGAGACGCCGGCGAGCTCGAAGAGGACGGCGCCGGGCTTGATGACGGCGACGTAGAACTCGACCGGGCCCTTGCCCTGGCCCATGCGGACCTCGGCGGGCTTCTTGGTGACGGGCTTGTGGGGGAAGATGCGGATCCAGAGCTTGCCCTTGCGCTTGAGGTGGCGGGCGATGGTGACGCGGGCCGCCTCGATCTGCTGGCCGGTCATGGGGCCGCGGGACAGGGACTGGAGGCCGAATTCGCCGAAGGCGAGCGTGTTCCCGCGCTTGGCATTGCCGGCGCGGGAGCCTTTCATCGACTTGCGGTATTTGGTGCGGGCGGGAGCGAGAGCGGGCATGGGAGAGTGGCTTTAGGCTGTGAGGTTTAAGCTCTGGCGGATTGGTTAGTTGGCTTCGTCTTTCTTGCAGATCCAGCATTTGACGCCGATCTTGCCCCAGACGGTCTGGGCCTCGGCGAAGCCGTAATCGATGTTCTCGCGCAGCGTGTGCAGCGGGATGCGGCCCTGGCGCTGCCATTCGCGGCGGGCGATGTCGGCGCCGCCGAGGCGGCCCGAGCACTGGATCCTGATGCCGTCGATGCCGAGCGACATCGCGATCTGGATGGACTTCTTGATGGCGCGGCGGAAGGCGATGCGGCGCTCGAGCTGGAGCGCGACGTTCTCGGCCACGAGCTGGGCCTCGATCTCGGGTTTCTTCACTTCCTGGATGTCGAGGAGGACCTCCTTGCCGGTGAGCTTGCCGAGCTGGACCTTCATGTTCTCGACCTCCTGCCCCTTCTTGCCGATGACGATGCCGGGGCGGGCGGTGAAGATCTTGACGCGGACGCGGTTGCCGGCGCGCTCGATGAAGATGCGCGGCACCGAGGCCTGCTTGAGCTTTTCCATCAGGGTCGAGCGGATGACCTGATCCTCATGGAGGAGCTTGGCGAAATCCTTCTTGCGTGCGAACCAGCGCGACTGCCAGTTGCGGCGGACGGCGAGGCGGAAGCCTGTGGGGTTGGTCTTTTGTCCCATGGGAAGTGTTAGTTGGTTTTGCCGTCGGTGAGGACGATGCGGAGGTGCGACATGCGCTTGACGCGCGGCTTGGCCGAGCCCTTGGCGCCGGCCTTGAAGCGCTTGAGCACGGGTCCGCACTCGACGAGCGCGCGGTGCACGGTGAGCTGGTCGGCCGAGAGGCTGTTGTTGTTCTCGGCGTTGGCCACGGCGCTCTTGAGCGTCTTGGCGAGGAGGCGGGCCGACTTGCGCGGGATGAGCGTGAGAAAGTCGATGGCCTCGTTGACGCGGCGGCCCTGGATCTGGTTCGCGACCTCGCGGACCTTGCGGGGCGACATGCGCGCGTTGCGGGTGAGAGCTTGGATTTCCATGTGGGTGTTTCCGGTTGGCCGTGGCCTCAGATTTCCTTGCGGGTCATGCCGCCGTGCGCCTTGAAGATGCGGGTCGGGGCGAACTCGCCGAGCTTGTGCCCGACCATGTTCTCCGTGATGTAGACGGCGACGTGCGTCTTGCCGTTGTGGACACTGATGGTGTGACCGACGAACTCGGGCGTGATGGTTGAGCGCCGGCTCCAAGTCTGGATGGGCTTGCGGGTGCCGGCGACCTTGGCCGCCTTCTGGATCTTCTCCAGGAGGTGGTAGTCGACAAAGAAACCTTTTTTGATGGAACGTGCCATGGGACGGAGTCGTTGGGATTATTTCTTGTTGCGCGGCGGGCGGCCGTTGGCGCGCACGAGGATGAAGGTGCTGGAGAGCTTGGAGCGGCGGCGCGTCGGGAAACCCTTCGCGAGCTGGCCCCACGGGGAGACGAGGTGCTGGCGGCCACCGCCGCCCTTGGACTTGCCCTGGCCGCCGCCGTTCGGGTGGTCGACCGGGTTCATGGCGACGCCGCGGACGCGGGGGCGCCGGCCGAGCCAGCGGTTGCGGCCGGCCTTGCCGAGCGAGCGGTTGGCGTGCTCGCCGTTGGAAACCTCGCCGATGGTGGCGCGGCACTTGGCGTTGACCAGACGGGTCTCGCCGGAGGAAAGGCGGAGCTGGGCGAAGCCGTTCTCGACCGCGACGAGCTCGGCGGAGGTGCCGGCGGAGCGGGCCAGCTGGGCGCCGCGGCCGGGCAGCAGCTCGACGGCATGCACCTTGGTGGCGGGCGGGATGACGGCCAGCGGGAACGAATTGCCGGGGTGGAAATCGTTCGTGTCGGTCTTCATCGCGCTGTAGATGGTGTCGCCGGCCTTGAGGCCCGCGGGCGCGAGGACGTAGCTCTTGGTGCCGTCGGTGTAGGCCAGGAGGGCGAGCAGCGCCGTGCGGTTGGGATCGTATTCGATCGCCTGGACGCGGGCGGGCATGTCGAGCTTGGCGCGCTTGAAATCGATGATGCGGTAAAGCTGCTTGTGCCCGCCGCCGCGGCGGCGCGAGGTGATGCGGCCGTAGACGTTGCGGCCGCCGGTCTTCGGCTTGGGCTCGACGAGCGAGCGCTCGGGACGCTTCTTGGAAATGTCATCCGGGCGGTTCAGGGTGGTGAACCGGAGGGACGGGGTCAGGGGACGGAAGGTTTTAAGGGCCATGGTGGGGGGTCTCCGGGGCTCAGGTGAGCTCGATCTTGTCGCCCGACTTGAGGGTGACGATGGCGCGCTTGCTGTCGGAAGCGGTCGTGGCGAGGCCGCGGCGCGTGCGCTTCGGCTTGCCCTTGCGGTTCTGGATGTTCACGCGGGTGACGGTGACCTTGAAGGTCTGCTCGACGGCCTCGCGCACGGTGTATTTCGTGGCGGAAGGATACACCTCGAAGGTGTATTGGCCGTAGTTCGAGGAGAGCTTGTTGGACTTCTCCGTCATCCGGATGGTTTTGATGACCTGGGCGGGATTAATCATGACTGACCTCCGTTGGCGCGGGCGATGATCCGCTCGAGGGCCTTGGTGGAAACCACGATCCCGCTGTAGGTGACGAGATCGAGGGTGTTGAGCTTCGCGGCATCCTGCAGGGTGACGCGGGCGAGGTTGCGGGCGGCGCGCTGGGCCGCGGTGGTGAACGGGGCGTCGACGATGAGCACCTTGCCCTTGGGGGCGATGCGGCTGATGACCTGATCCATGGCCTTGGTCTTCGTCAACTTCGGGGCGAAGCCCTCGATGACGCTGATGTCCCCGGCCGTGGCGCGGTCGAACAGGGCGCGGTTGAAGGCGAGTGACTTCACCTTGCCGTTGATCTTCTTGGTATAGTCGCGGGGCTTCGGGCCGAACACGACGCCGCCGCCGCCCCACAGGGGGGAGCGGATGGAGCCGGCGCGGGCGCGGCCGGTGCCCTTCTGGTTCCACGGCTTCTTGCCGCCGCCGCGGACTTCGCCGCGGGTCTTGGTGGAATGGGTGCCGAGGCGGGCGTTGGCCCGGTGGGCGACGACGACTTCCTTGACGGCCTGGAGGCCGCGGCTGCCCTCGAAGACCGGGAGGTTGAAGTCCTGCTCGGAGCTCTGGGTGGCGTCGGGGTTGAAAATTTTAAGCTTCATGGGATGCGTTCTCCGGGGGATCAGGCTTTCTTGGGCGCTTTCTTGCCGGAGCGGATGATGACATCGTCGCCGTTGGCCCCGGGGATGGCGCCCTTGACGAGGATGAGGTTGCGGTCGGCGATGATCTTCACGACGCGCAGGTTCTGCACGGTGCGGAACTCGCTGCCCATGTGGCCGGGCATGCGCTGGTTCTTCCACACGCGGCCGGGGGTCTGGCGCATGCCGACCGAGCCGATGCGGCGGTGGAACATCGAGCCGTGGGCGGCGGGACCGCCGGCGACGCGGAAGCGCTTCACGACGCCCTGGAAGCTCTTGCCCTTGCTGACGCCGAGCACGTCGATGATCTGGCCTTCGCTGAAGACCGCGACCGTGAGGACGTCGCCGGGCTTGACCGCGGGGGCCTCGGTGAGGCGCACCTCGTTGAGCACGCGGGGCGTGACGTCGAGGCCGGCCTTCTTGGCGTGGGCGGACTCGGCCTTGGTGGCGTTCTTGGCCTTCCGGGCGCCGAAGCCGATCTGCACGGCGTTGTAGCCGTCGGACTCGATCGTCTTGACCTGGACCACCGGGCACGGGCCGGCTTCAACCACGGTGACCGGGATCAGGACGTTTTGGGCGTCGTAGACCTGGGTCA
>Ga0315295_10002599_pt1 | contig 15273 bp, 19 predicted proteins | sample YL17G14_0_MG_FD_204453 | JGI IMG/M metagenome (GOLD analysis project Ga0315295, IMG submission 204453) | Sediment microbial communities from Yellowstone Lake, YNP, Wyoming, USA - YL17G14_0 | ecosystem: Environmental > Aquatic > Freshwater > Lake > Sediment | place: USA: Wyoming | collected...
AGTGCTGGCTGAATGTGATACGAAAACTGCTGATAAGGCTGCGATAGAACTGGGATTTATCATGTTAAGTGAGCGCGAGCTTAAAGCGATCGTTGATGGAGTGGTTCAGTCGCAGCTCGATTTCATTAAGGCAAGGGGGGTGGGAGCTATCGGCCCTCTAATGGGTGTCGTCATGAAACAAGTCCGGGGCAAAGCGGACGGTAGACTCGTAAATGAAGTGCTCCTGGAGAAAGTTCTATCTGTCCTTCAGTAGGATAGTCTTATGTCGAGCACAGAACTCCTGTATGAGTTGGTAAAAATTCCAAGTACCAGCACTAACGAGCGTGAAATTAGCCTTTTTGTCGAAAATAAACTCGTGAATCTGGGAATGGAAATCATGCGCTCTGGTAACAGCCTCATTGGCAGACTTGGCCGAGGACGACCTACTTTAATGTTGTGCGGTCACCTTGATACCGTGCCGCCTTTTTTTCCACCCCACATTAAAGGGAAGAGATTGTTTGGTAGAGGCGCAGCTGATGATAAAGGGGGTCTCGCTGCAGTCATCAATGCGATTGCTAGTATCGAACAAAGCAAGCTTAAGGGCACGTTGCTAACGACCTTCGTCGTAGATGAAGAGCTTAAAAGTCAAGGGGCTCAAGACATCTTGCCTTATATAGATGCGGATTTCTGCGTAGTATGCGAGCCGACTAATCTCAAGATCGTAAACGGACACAAAGGTCGTATGACCTTTTATGTAGAGACCATCGGAAAATCAGCGCACGCTAGCAAACCAGAGCTCGGCAAGAATGCCATTGTCGAAATGGCAAAGCTTGTGGTGCTAATCGACAAAATGCCATTAATGAAGCATCCAGTGCTTGGCAGAGAAACTATAACCGTTAGCACAATAATTGGGGGTGAAACACCTAACATAGTTCCTGACCGATGCCGAATCGCTGTTGATTATCGCTATGTTCCTCCTCACGATGCATTAAGTGTTCTAGAGAAGTTCAGAGCGAGACTACCTGATGCAAAGATCGAATTAGCAGAAGATCCAAAAGATTTTTCGCACCCATTTTATTTAGAAAATCACGAGATTATAACGCTTTTAATCGAATCTATACGCTATAGCGGGCAAAACCCTCAGATAGTGACGATGGATGCGAGTACTGACGCTTCGCGTTTTAACGAGGCAGGAATACCTACCGTCGTCTTTGGGCCTGGCGGAATTGCGCAAGCGCACACCACTGACGAATGGATAAACCTTCGTGAGGTGGAAACAGCGAGTACGATTTTTGGAGAGTTGATTAAGAGGGTGTTAATGGTGTAACATACATATCCTTGTTGACTATAACTCTAGTGTTTGCAGAGCGGTTGTCGAAGCTGATGAGGTTGTATTAGGGCCTCGAGTTAGAAAAAAGTAGCAGCATATAACAGGTGTTAAAAGCACTATTTTGCCGTATGATAGGGTAACACTCACGACTCTTTTAATGAGATTTTGACTAACGAACCATGATTATTGAATCAGTCACCTTTTTGTTACTCGCTTCTCTCGTACTCTTGCTACTTGTATTCGGGTTCGAGACGGTTGGCTTCAAACTTTCAGAAGCACTCTTGATCTTTATCGGTTCTACTCTTCTTTTTCTTACTTCATTTCCTTCAATATTGCTATATTTTCGAGGTTCTCTTGGTTTTGGCATTATCGATGTGCCGCTTCGAGTCCTGCTGTTCCGCGATTTCCTCACCGTTGGACCAAGAAATGAACTTGCCATTGGTTTCGATTTGGCAGGCTTCCTTATACCGTTCTTAGTTTCGCTCAAGATGATGATCGATCACAGAAGCCCTATTAGAGCAAGCCTCATTGGAATTTCTGTCATTGCCATCTTCTCTTACCTTAGTTCGTGGTACGTGGCAGGAGAAGGGGTCATTATCCAGAACGTTTACGCTATTGCAATTGTAGCCAGCATTGTTGGTGTTGCGCTTTCAAAAAAGCAGTGGGCAAGCGTCGGTCCAATTGCCTATGCCTCGGGCTCATTAGGTGTGCTGCTCGGTGCTGATATCGTTCGTATTAGTAGTATCTTATCTTATTATCCGAGTGGCTTTGCTTTTGCATCAATTGGCGGTGCTGGTGTTTTCGATGCGATTTTTTTGGTGGGTGTCCTCGCTGTAACTATCGACGTGATTTTCATAGAGAACGTACGATTAATCAGTTGGATCCAAAGGCGTTTCGCTTAAAAAACTGGCATCAAGTAATGTTGATTTCCAACTTTAGATAAGCAAGCTGAAAATGCTGAAATGCGCGTGCCTCCTAAAGAAAGCGTTTTATAGGTAGCTCTTCAATAATTGTTGTAAGTACGCGTATGTTTTTAAAGCATAGCCTTCTTCGCCAATTCGAGAATGAATAAAGAAATAATCACTTTTTTTGACACAACACTACGTGACGGAGAGCAAACGCCGAACGTTTCGCTCACTAACGACCAGAAGCTTACCATCGCTAAAGCCCTAGACAAGCTAGAAGTCGACGTTATAGAAGCGGGGTTTCCTATTTCCTCAAAAGGGGAATATAACGCGGTGAAGAGCATAGTAGACGAGGGTCTGCAAGCAACTGTGTGTGGTCTTGCGCGCGTTGTAAAACCTGATATTGACGCGTGCTTAGGTGCCGATGTTGGACTTATTCACGTTTTCGCTTCAACGTCAGACGTGCAGCTCGAATATTCAATGAAAAAGACGAGACAGGAAGTCTACGATCTGTCAATCGACGCAGTCGAATACGTAAAAGATCACGGAACGATGTGCCTCTTTTCTGCAATGGATGCTACCAGGACTGAGATGGACTTCCTCCGACACATCTGTCGAGGGGTAGAATCTGCAGGAGCTGATATCATCAATATACCTGACACGGTAGGAATCATGGCCCCCTCGCGAATGTTTAACTTTGTTAAGGAGATCAGGAAAGCCGTGAAAGTCCCCGTTGACGTGCACTGCCACAATGATTTCGGTTTGGCAGTAGCGAATAGCTTATCAGCAGTCGAAGCAGGCGCCAATCAAGTCCAAGTAACGATTAATGGCATTGGTGAGAGAGCCGGGAACGCTGACCTCGCCCAAACGGCAATGAGCTTGTCAAGTATTTTTGGAGCGAAGTTGAACATCAACTCGCAGTACCTTCTCGAGACCTCACGACTGGTCGAACGATTCACGAGAATAAACATGCCGCCTACAACGCCAATTGTTGGGGAAAACGCATTCTCGCACGAATCCGGAATTCATTCCCGCGGAGTAATAGAACGCACGGATACGTTTGAACCTGGAATCATGACGCCAGAAATGGTAGGACAACGCCGCAGACTCGTAGCAGGTAAGCACGCTGGTAAACACGCGGTGCGCCAGATGCTAAAAGATGCACACTTTGACGTTAGCGAAGAAGAGCTAATTCGAATAATGGCCCGCGTCAAGGAAATTGGTGACAAAGGTCGGCGAGTTACGGACGTAGACTTGTATGCTATCGCAGAAGCCGTCACAAATGAGGTGTTAAAACCCACAATCTTGCTTGAAGAGCTATCGGTTATGACTGGCAATCGCATTACGCCAACCGCTACGGTGAAAGCAATTGTTGAGGGGAAAACCAAAATCGGGGCCAGAGTCGGCATTGGTCCTGTCGACGCCGCTATCAACGCAGTACACGACATCCTTGGGGGGGCTGACGTGCAATTACGGACGTTTCGGATCGACGCTATCAGTGGGGGAAGCGATGCTCTTGCTGACGTCGTCATAGGTGTTGAAGACTCACAAGGCAACTTCGTGACGGCTCGGGCAGCCAGAGGTGACATTGTTATCGCATCAGTTGAAGCAATGATCAGCGCAATAAACCGACTCAAGGCAAGAGACGGTGCGTAGTTTGCGATGGCATCTTTTAGACACCCACTGCCACATCGATATGCCTGCGTTTGACCGAGATCGTCAATCAGTCATTAACAGAGCGTTCGATGCACGGATCGCTCTAATTAATTCGGGTATTAATCTCAGATCGAACCAGGCAACCAAAGACTTGCTTCAGCATGAGAACATTTTCGCAGCGTATGGGTATAGCCCGCTAAACTTAGACGAAAAAAAACACGTCGAAGAATTCATTCGACAAAATGCGGATTCTGCAATAGCGATTGGTGAAGTGGGATTAGACTTTTATCACGCTACGGAGGAACATCAACGAGCGGAGCAAGAGGATACGTTTAGCATATTTATTCGACTAAGCGAGGAGCTCAACTTGCCGCTTGTGATCCATAGTCGAGATGCCGAAGAACGCGTTTTTAAGCTCGCACACCGGGTTGACCAAGCAGTATATCATTGCTACGGTGGCAACGCCGAGTTGCTTAATGCTATAGTTGGCTGCGGACACTATATTTCAATTCCAACTCGGGTTTGTAAATCGCCACACCACCAGAAGCTCGTGGAGGGTGCTCCGCGAGAAGCAATCTTAGTGGAAACTGATAGCCCATATCAGGCAGCTCATCGTGGTCGGAACGAACCTTCGTTGGTCGGAGATGCGGTCGTTGCCATATCGCGGATATGGGATATGACCTTTGAAGATACGGCCTCCATAATCATGAAAAACACCTGTATGGCTTTTAATCTTGTTTAAAAGGGTCATTTTGCACGAATAAAGAAAAAGATATATAATACGCCGCTGTAAATTCATTTTGTATGTTACCATTTTTGCAATAACAGGAGTTTTTGTCCTTATGCCCCGACATATTCCACATATAAAAGATATATACAAGATTCGGACGATAATCAGCAGGAGGGAAAAAGCCCATAAGGGTATTGGACTGCTGGTTGATGGGCCTAATATGCTGCGCAAGGAATTTCAGATTGACCTTGAGGAAATACGAAACACCTTGAAGGAATTTGGCGACATCAAAGTAGGGAGAGTCTACCTTAATCAGTATGCGTCTGAGAAACTTGTAGAAGCAATCGAGAACCAAGGATTTGAACCAGTAGTCAGCTCAAGCGACGTCGATGTTCGACTTGCAGTTGAAGCTACTGAGCTTATATTTAATCCTAATATCGATATTATCGCGATAGTCACTCGTGATGCTGATTTTAAGCCGGTCCTGTCGAAAGCGATGGAGCACGGTAAAGAGACTATAATTTTCGGAGCAGAGCCTGGCTTCTCGACTGCACTAAAGAATCTCGCTGACGTCGTCGTGATATTAAGCGAATCGAGTGACGCTAGAGTTGTTAGACCGGAAAAATTTGTACAAAAAGAAGAAGAAGTCTATTCAAAGCCAACGTGAGATAGCTTCTCCTTTAAGACAAATTGCTGCATTACGAGCCTTGTGGTACCGTTCCACCGCCGAGTGCTTTTTGTAGCTGCTGTTGCAGCTGTTGGAAACGCGTTTGGACGCGCTCTTCCTGCCTTTGGAGGCTTTTCAAACGCACGTCAAACGTTTCTTTTTTTTCGGCGAGCTCCTCTTTAACCTGGTCCTTGTTCGAGCGAACGAGGATCGTTCCAACGGTCTTGAAGATAACCGCTTTTTCGTCAAGTTTGTCAAGCTCTGCTAGAGTTTGGTTAGCTTCGTTTAACGAGAGCTCGAGTTGACTTCGTTGAACGGCAAGCGCTTGTGCTTGCTGTTGAAGTTGCTGCAATTGTGCAACTTGATTTTGTATTTGCGGTGGTAATTCGGCACTCATTTAAGCTTTCTCCTAAGTGTATCATTCAGCAATCTAATTTAAGGAAATAGTTATGGGCTCTGTTCTAACGTATCGGCAACAAGTTCGTCCACATCAGTAGCAATGAGCGCCAGCTTCAGCCAAGAATTAGTTGCAGCTCGGCACGAAGTGATGTCAGAGGCTTTAATGTTGATAACTAGCCTCTTAAGGGTTTTGTGGACTCTTACTGACGCCCGTCCTCCGGCTATACCAATAGTCTTTAGCTCAGGCGTGATTGATCGGTACAGATAGTCAATACTGTTTGCTTCCATGAGGTACGTTGAACTCACTGTTTTGTGATTCTGTATGTTATTCACAGTACTGCTCGTTTTCCTATTTTACGAAGATCTATTGCGAGCCTTGTAAGGGCGTTTTTCTACAGCACCTTCACCTTTTTTATGATCGTGGGCCGCTCTTTTATCAATATGCGATGACCGCAGTAGGGACACCTGATACCGCCGTATTCAGATTCTACTTCGACCTCGCGCTTACAGCGTATACATTTATAAACCGTGAAATCACCTCACGGATCTCGTTAAAAGCTGTTCTTGTTCCTCGCTCGCACGGCGAATAGAACGGGCGACTGTTTTTCCAACAGCGGTCTCAGGTACATAAGCGCCGCCTGCAAACGTTGCGTCGCATTTAGCGCACGTCCATATACCTGTTCCTTTTCGGGAAACCGCCTTCCGCCCACACGCTGGACACTTATGCGCTTGGTTCATCACCGATTCCACATCGGCAATTCGCTTGCGGATCTTGCGACCATATCTCGGGCCGAAGCGGCCTGCAGAACGAGTCTTCCTTCCCTTCTTGTGAGCACTCTTTTTAGCCATTCGTAGAACCACCAAAAAGATCATCTCTGATCTGCATCGCTTTACTGCTTGCTAGCTTTACGACACGAACTATCTCATCTACCGAAAGTGTGCCTGTTCCGCTTTTTTGCATTCCTGCTAAAGTTCCCTGTAGGCCGGATATGACTGTTAGTCGAGAAGATGCGATTGTTTCTTCATCCAAAGATGGATCGAGCATAATCTCACCGTCAAGGTCAACGGCGGTCACGGCAATCGGATATTCTTTGATTGGAAGCGCTGCATCGGGCCCATAGCCGTATCGCTCAGACGGCATTTTTGCATTTATAAGCGCTGCAAGTGCCCCTAATGCAGAGGCATCTATAAGGTTTCCATCGTAGTCTAAGACGTGAACGTCAATAAAAATGAGCCATACTTTACCGTCTGGCAAGGTCAATTGAGATAAGTCAATAGCGCCCGATTCACGAACGCCGCGATCTACCACACGCGCAAGCTCTATCGCCTTTTCATTAGGCGGACCAGGTTCAAAGGACGGAGAGGCTAGCGGCACGAGCTCAACGTTGGTAATTATAACGCCAGTCTCAGGCGAGTCGGCAAAAGGCTCACCAGGTTGCAGCTTGACGCCGACGAGCACCTGCGTGTTTCCTATCCTGACTCTTGCCGATCCTTCAGCTTTGGCTATGAATCCAACCTCGACCTGAATTGGACGATATTCATCGAACGCGCGCCCGTCTGCTCGTTCACTTCTTTTAGCAAGCCCGTAAATGTAATCTTTTCTTATCTCGGCAATAACGTCATTCATTTTCTTCTCCTCGGTATTTTTGAATTAGGGCCTCTCTTTGCATTTCGGCGATGCGCGCACACCCGGTTTTCGCTAGTTCTAACGCTTGTTCAAATTCTTCCAATGTTAGATGACCATCCATTTGGAGAAGCGTGACTTCTCCCGTCCGCACGTCCATAGCGATTGGCATGTCTGCTTGACCATAATTGTCCTCCTCCTTAACGAGATCTAGAACAACAGTGTCATCTACTTTGCCCACAGCGCACGAGGATATAAGACCACGCATCGGTACTCCTGCATCTGCTAACGCGACGGAAGCCGCGTTTATCCCAGCTGATCGTGTGCCAGCATCCGCCTGTAGAATCTCTACGAAGATGTCAATTGTAGACCTTGGATAGAACTCTTTGATTATGACTGGATCTATCGCTTCTCTGCTCACTTTTGAGATTTCTACACTCCTTCGGTCTGGACCTGGTCTTTTTCGCTCTTCCACCGAAAAAGATGCCATGTTATAGCGGTACCTGATTATTGCGCGATTCGCTTCCTGCAAGTGCCTTGGGTGCACTGCCCTCGGCCCGTAAACGGCGGCAATCACCTTATTCCCGCCGTGTTCGACGTAACATGAACCATCAGCCCGTTCGAGCACGCCGACTTCAAACTTAACTGGACGCAACTCGTTAGGAAGACGATCGTCGATTCTCTTACCGTTCTTCATAAATTCCATGCTTTTCTTCCTCTAGAAATTTAGTTATCCTATCTGTAAGTCCGGACGTATGGGCCTCTTGCTCAATCCGTTTAATCGCTTTGATAGCTAGCTCTTCGTCTTCTGCTTTTCCATTGATCCAAATCCGGCCATTTTTTCCAACAAAAATAATGACGTCGAGTTTATCCTTGAGTAAGCTTACCATTGATCCTGCTCGTCCAATAACCCGCGGGACTTTTGTATACGATACCTCTACCACCCTGCCGCTTCGCAATACGCGCAATTGGCCTTCTCGAGGCGCAAGCTCTATTTTCATTGACTGATCTACATCTACCACGTTAAAGATCGCAAGGTCACCCACACGCATAATCTTCGCCATCTCGCTTGATTCAATACGGCGCGGGTATTCTGAGATATGCATAAGTGCCTCGTAGGGTGAGTTGATGTTTACTTTCCAATTTGAAAAGCTGATGTCTGATACCATCCCAATAACTACGTCCCCAACCGTTGGTAGGTATTTTCCAGAAAGAGGGATTACGCGTATTTTCTCCCTATCATCTGCTAGCCCGAATATCAATGAATAAACTTTGCCATTTTCGGTGTAGGTTCCTTCCGCAGCTTTGTCGGCATCATCAGAAAGTAGGTCTCCTGGAACGACGATCGTCTTGTCGACTTTTTCTTTTTTCCTCATTTTTGTCCTTGCCGGGTAATAATTCGCGTTTCGGCTTCTCCTCTAGATAATCGATTCACAAGCTCATAGAAATCGTTTTGGAGTCCTGCAGGAAACCGGACCACACCGATCCACGCACCGTCCTGCTGCCACTCCTGTCTAATGACTTTGCCAAAGCGTTGAATAGCCCCTTGTGTTTTTGCAGCATAGTTGGCGGGTATCTTGACAGCGACATCTACCTCCTCAAACCTAATAGGTATGAGTGGCCGGATTGCTTTTAACGCAATATTTACCAGTTCGTCGACGCTTTTAAATGGGTCTACGTTCACTTTTGCTTCTTCAATGGCCATTTCTATTCGCTGTGGTGGATGAGGCAGGCCCGTTTGGGGATTTATCGCATTCGCAGCGATAGTGGCTATTAGCTCCTTCCGTTTGTGCTCTTGGATCTTGTGCCTCTGTTGTGCGGTAAGATGCAGCTCTCCTTCAATAATTATGCGTTTTGCAATTGCTGAGGGCTCTGTCGTGCCAAACACGTTTTTGAGGCCGTCATCAGACGCTTTTTCACCTTTAGATGCGTCCTTAAAAATCTCTTCAATCGCTAGAACAGCATCCATGTCAATATCACGACCTTCTCGCATTGATAACGCATTTTCGGGGTCAACAAGCACTTCAAAGTGTTCCCCTCCTCTCGCAAATCGAGCGACAACTGCTTTATCGAGAGATACCATCTGCGTACTCCTCTCAGTGCCGTTCGCTTAAAAAGGCATCAAAAACCTGAGTTCATCACTCTTTTGGCATCGAATCAAGTACGCTCTTTACGTACGCTTCGAGCTCATCCGTACCTAGCTTCTGGAAACGGTTATCTTTCGCGTTTATTGCAGCGATTTCGATGGTTTCGACTGTGAGTTTACCTTCAGTTGCCTTGTAGAGCGCTTCAAGCCCGAGTCTTATGGCGTTATCAATATCAACGTCTTCGTTGTACTTCTCTTCGAGAAACTCCACAACCGCGTTTCTTCCCGAGCCGATTCCAGTGGCCTTGACCATCAAAAGGGCACCGCTCGGGTCTGTTTCAAAAAGACGCGGGCCCGAATCATCGATACCACCTATAAGTAATGCGGTTCCATAGGGTCTGACACCGCCGTACTGTGTGAATGTTTGTTTGTGGTCAGCAATTTTTTTCGCAAGTGTTTCAATGCCAATAGGTTCATTATACACGACACGATTTATCTGCGCATCGACACGAGCACGGTCGACCAATGCGCGAGCATCAGCCACGAGGCCAGACGTCACGGCGCCAATATGATCATCTACCTGGAAGATCTTCTCGGTGGATTGGGGCTCAAGGAGCCTACTTGAGATACGTTTATCCACGAGCAGGGCCACGCCATCCTTTGCTTTTATTCCAACAGACGTGGTACCCCGTTTCACAGCTTCGCGCGCATATTCTACTTGAAATAGCCTACCGTCTGGGGAAAAAACGGTGATCGCTCTATCGTACCCCATTTGTGGTGCCATCTGCATTATATCAACCTCTCGTTATCGTCGATCGTTATGCCTATAAATTGGACATCAGCGCGATCAACAGTTTTCCTATCTTCTGGAACTATGTCAATTTCCTCGCCGCATATCCTTACTGCTTTCCCGGATACAGGCACTGTCACATAAGAAGATATATTACGACGTGTTTTCTCTTCAATTTGTAAATACTTTTCTATAGCAGCCTTTATCGTTCCTGAAGTGCCTATAGTCGTCACGCATACCCGATTGCTCTTTATTTTTCCTATGCTTGCTAATACCGCTTTTAATTCTGGAACGAGTCGGATGTTACATCGTACAAGTCCTTTTGTTCCGTCAAACGCGACGACTCTGACGTTCAGCTTGCTCACGCCAACATCTCCAAAAAGGCTTTTTGCGGTTCTTGCTATCTCTGTTTGCAGATCCCTAGCTCTTATAGGTTCTTCAAAGCTCAGCCTGAAGGCAATGTAGCGATAGTTATCTCGCAGAGTAGGTGAAAGTGGCTTCATAAGTTCGCCTCTTTTTTCTGCTCTCTGCGTTGCATAATGCTTAGTGGTGCTATAGACAAAGCGATGTCTGCTTCCCAATCACTTAAAAGCAAAAGCCCTGCAAGCGCTTTAAGTTGACGCGGAGCTCGCAAATCTAAGTGTGAATAGGCGTCGCTTGTAATAATGACCTGCACTCCAAACTTCTGGCACAAAGAGACGTTTCTGCGCTGGAACGCGAGCAAGCGAGATCTCTGCAGTTCTTCTGTTTTCCAAAAATAATCCAAGCTCAACCCTAGCGCGACCTCGTTTTTCTCGGCGAGTTTTGCCGTTACTTGGTTTATGCCGCTGTATTTCCCCCTTTCGGGGTGCATAAGAACATCGACTCGATCGTCCTTGCACGCTGCCCTGTTAATCCGCTCATCTCCGCCATGTACGCTTACGATTGTCGATATATCTCTAAAAAAAGCAATTTTCTTACGTAAATCGCGAACTGTAGTCGCGACAATTTCCACTCCTGAGGGTAAACTCGAATCTGGAAACTGCGACCAATACAGCGAATGGGCTGTTAATACGATTTGAGAAAAGCCGAGACGGTAAGCTGCGAGGTTGAGCCGTTTTGGCGTATCTGCCCCTTCGGGAAAGGCGTGAACGCCTATATCAACATATGCATGCATTGTTCAAGACATCGCGCGCAATCTGGGCTGCTGTTCCTAGACGAGCTGGATATGCCGCTATCTTTGCCCGAACAACTATTGGGTCATCTTTCCCTAGCTCTAGGACCCTACTTACAGCTGCCTGTTTGTCGAATTTCATAACGAGTGTGCATCTTTCGCTGAGAAGTTGAGGAATTCGCCCCTGCAACCGTATTAAGTCACGTTTGGGAAGCTTATTCCTAATCGCGTCAATAATTTGGCGTATCGCTTGAGCTTGTTCTGTTCGGGCCTTAAGAATAACTATAGCGTTTCCGAAGTGACCTGTGACCGGTTGGCGGTCGATTCGTACATTTTCTGGCACGATCAAGCGGAGCCCTGCAAGAACCTTGCTCTCATCCTCAGTGGCATGGACAAAAACGTTAACGGCTATGCTGTGTATTGTTTTTTTTCGCCGGACGCGGTGAGTCGTTGCCATTCACGTTAAGAAGCAGATCAACGTGTAGGAAGGGGCTTACGTTCCCCTTCGCCCGTGAGCGCTAAGAGAGGGCCCCGTTTTTTCGGCGCCTCGACCTTTTTTCCTTAGACCGCGGCCTTTTTGACCTGCACTAGTTTTGCCTCGCAAAGCACGCCTCGGTGAAGACGCCATCCAGTTAAAACTTCGGTCGCTAAGGATACGGGGGTGGTTTGGATCAACAAGTATGATTTCATACCACTTCGATTTCCCGTCTTGTCCTACCCAGTAAGAGTTTAACACCTCTAAGTTTGGGAATTTACGCGAAGCACGTTCCTCTGCAATACGCTGTGAGCTTTTTCGGGCGGTCAGCCTATTCACTCCGAGATGCTTTGTCCGGCGGCCTCCACGTGGGCGCTGTTTCCTTCTACCCCCGCGCCATGTTCTAACTCGAGCGGTAATGACACCTTGTTTCGCTTTATATCCTAGATTTCTTGCTCGATCAAGTCGCGTTGGCCGTTCGATGCGAACAACTGAAGGTTCGCGCCGCCACGTTTGCAGTCGCTGCCACATGAGGCTTTTAACGTAACTGCGTTCGGGCCTTTTCCATGCATCCCGTATGAATCCATACATCGATTTCATTTTTCATCCTCTAGTGATCGGTTCAGCATTCATGCCACATCCCTTAGGATCCAAATCGTGCTCCGATTGGGAGCTATTTACAAAAGAAGATTATAGAACATATATCTTTCCTACTTGGCACGTGAAGTCGAAACTATCTTGATTATATCGCCATTTTTTAATTCATGGTGCTCACCAAGTCGCTTTTTCGTGCGTGCGTTTAAAGCGTATATAAAACCGCTTCCGATATCAGAATGGACTTTGAACGCGAGGTCTTTCGCAGTCCCGCCTGCCTTTATTAACAATGCGTCTGGTAAAACTCTTCCTTGCTTATCTGACCATCGGTGTTCGTCTTCGACTGGATACACAACTATGTACCTAAGCACGTCGAACACCGTCGTGTTCAGACACTTTTGGACCCCAGTGCCCTCCCCACTAACAAACTTTTGTAAGCGCTCAAGCGCTGTTTTTTGTTGCTGATTAAGCGATGTGACTATCGTGAAATGCGTATCACCTGGAACGTAACCTATAAGTCCTTTCTGTTGAGCAAGTCGAAGTGCAAGTTCAGCTTCGCCACTTGTTGCCACGACATCTTCATATGCGTCAGCAATACGGGAAAGGTTGTCTGACGACGCGACATCTTTTTTATTTGCTGCTATCACAATGGGTTTTGCTATCTTTCTAATTTGTTGTGATAAGTTAATTATATCCTCGCGCCCCCAGCTTTCTGGTGGCATATCGAAAAGTCCTAGCTTTTGCATAGCGTTTTTGATTTGACGTGCCCCTATGTTGAGTCCTGCTAGCTGAATAGCGATCACGTTCGCGATGTTGTGCTCAAGCTGCGCTTTCTTTGCGAGTCTTTGCCAATTCTTTTCGATGATGCCAGTCATCCACAACGATATCTCACTTTCGAGTAATGTGATGTCCTCCAACGGATCGTGCGAGGGCGCGCCGAGAACGTTGCCCTCTAGGTCAGTACCACCTGAGGCGTCAATCACGTTTATGATCGCCTCCGACTGACGGAGGTTGTCAAGGAAAGTATTCCCGAGTCCACGCCCTTTGTGAGCCTCGGGTACCAAGCCCGCAACATCAACGAGCTCGATAGGGACAAATCGCACCCCGTCAACGCAGTGACCACACCGGGCGTTGAGCTGTGTGCACGGGCAAGGCACACGCACATAAGACGTTCCTCGATTAGCGCTTATAGTCGTAAAAGGATAGTTCGCTATCTCAACATTTACAAGTGTTGCAGCTTTAAAAAAGGTTGATTTGCCAGTATTTGGCTTACCAGCAAGAGCGATTGACAAGCTCATTTAAAGTTCACATCAGCTCCTTCAAGCAACTGTTTTGCCCATACCAGCTTTTTCTTCTTTGTGGGGCTGACGTTGTTATCGGAAAAATCAAATCCGATCGCGCTTACTGTGCGGGCCCCAAACTCTTTCGCCAAAAAAACCGCTCTATCTCCGTCAGTGAAACCACCTATGTTTAGTACGTTCTTCAGTGGTTTTGCCTGCGTCGTCCCAAGCACGGCGCTTAGTGACGGGACATGTGTTTTAATGGCGTCGATGTTGTCTCCGTGTGCGTGAATAACCATGATCGCACACATCGCATTTGCTCGCTTCAGATCTTTGATGCTTCCGTCTAGATCGGATACGATTATATGGGGGATGACTCCTTGTGCCAAGAGCACTGAGGTAGCACCATCTGCTGCAATAATCGTCTCCCGAGTCTCAATTTTTCCATTTTTAATATCTCCAACTAAGGTTGGCGCTTTGCCGCAAACAAGAACTTCGCGTTCCCTGATGATATGGCGGAGTTTGCTTTGTGTCTCCTCGAAACCTCCTTTTAAGGTCAACAAGGAGGATAAGATCAGAGCTGAACGTTCATCTTTAGCGGTGTCAAATCCAAAATCACGTACTATCTGTTGATAGATAATATCCCACTTTCTCAGGTCCATATGCTATTTTGCAAGTGAAATTGCGACTTTATGGCCGTCGATCACCCACTCTTTGCTAAGCTGAGCGTTTGCAACTTCCCCTTCTTCAATAGACGTTGAAAGCGTCTCATCTTTGACATACGATTTAAAAGCTTGAATAGCCTGTGAGACTTCACTCGAGCAACAATAACCGACCTTAATTCGAGCGGTATAAGCTAAATCCAGCTCTTTGCGCATGACTTGTATTCTCCTGATTATCTCTCGAACGAGCAATTCTCGGCGAAGTTCGACTGTCAATTCTGTGTTTAAAAAGACGCTAAGGCCTCGGTTCTCACTTTTTATTAGGCCTGGTTTTGTTTTTTTCGAGATTGTTACATCTTCCTTTGACAAAATAATTGTTTTTTTGGCAACCTCTAATTCGATGCCACCATCAAGTTTTTCAATTACCTCATCAGGGGCTAAGTTGCTGAGAGCTTGTTTGATTTTGGGGGCTACATCTTTATATTTCGGTCCGACTTTTGCGAAATTCAGTCCAACATCGTACTCAATGAGATCTTTTTCGTCTTTTTTGAAATTGATAGCCTTTAGGTTGAGTTCATTCTTCACGATTGCTTTAAGCTCATTGCGCTTGAGTTCAGGTCCAATACAGATCATTTCTTTGAGCGGTTGTCGTGTTTTGATGTTTGCGGACGATCGAGCAGCTCTTCCTGCTTCGACGATTTGCATGGTATAGGCCATCTCTTGTTCTGCTTCAGGAATAACTCGATTGCCAATGATGTCGGGGTAAGACTCTAGGTGAACGCTTTCTTTGGCCCCTTGAGCATAGCGAGAAAGGGTTCTGTATATATGCTCTGAAATAAATGGCGTAAAGGGAGCGATTAATTTGCTTAACGTCCATAAAGTCTCGAAAAGCGAGATATAAGCAGAGACTTTGTCCACATCCCGTTCATTCTTCCAGAAACGT
>Ga0315295_10002600_pt1 | contig 15270 bp, 8 predicted proteins | sample YL17G14_0_MG_FD_204453 | JGI IMG/M metagenome (GOLD analysis project Ga0315295, IMG submission 204453) | Sediment microbial communities from Yellowstone Lake, YNP, Wyoming, USA - YL17G14_0 | ecosystem: Environmental > Aquatic > Freshwater > Lake > Sediment | place: USA: Wyoming | collected...
GCGCTAATTTATATGAAGAAAAAAAGAGCGACTTTAAGGGGTATGTAACATACCTTACCCAGTTTGCCATGTTAAAGGGCGTAGAATTAAGGAAATTTACAAATATAGATTCGCTTACGAAATTATTGAAGCTTGAGGAGGGTATAGATTTTAAAGAAGCGGAAAATGAAAAGTCAAAACTCGTTCAAGAGCTTGAAAAAAGATTCTCCAAGGTCGAACGCGAAGATTTAGTCCTTAAAGCAGTGGCATTTAAGGCCGGAACCATGCCGCAGAAGGATTTTTACGCGTATCTGAAGAAAAAATCAGACGAATCAGGGATAAGTTTCTCTACTTATCCCAACCTCCTTAAGTACATAGGGTATGTTTACGCATATGGCAATATCGATAATAAGGCATTATTTGAAGAAATATACGCCTTGGAAGGGGCTTTAGAAAACGTGCTTTTCCAAAACAAGGAAGAGAAAAGCCTTGCTCTATACGCGAAATGCTTCAAAACGTTTTATAAACTGCTCAACATTAAGGCGCTAAAGCGGGATTATGATTTCTTCAGGGATAGAGCGCGCGAAATCAGCGTAAGGAATATTGCCGATTACCTTAAAACAGAATCCGGCAAGTTCGGGATAAAGTGCGATATCGGCGATGATATTGATGTTTTAAAAACAGGGCTGGAGGAAATTATATCTTTCTATCAGTACGCGAATAAGAGGGATGACGAATTCATCAAAAATACGATTGATACGATGGGTATGGCCAGCGAACATATTTCGATCCTTGTCACGGGCGGATTTCATACCGAACGCGTAAAGGAATTGTTTCAAGGAAAAGGTGTCGCGTATGTCTCCATAATCCCGAGTTTCGGAGAATGCGATGTGCCGAATAAATATTTCGAGCGGCTGGCTGGAATTTTAAGCCCGCTCGAAGAATATGTACTGGATTTGATGAATAAATATGGCACAAATATTAAGGTTGTTGTAAAAAAACCGGCTGACAGGGAAATAAGTCTTATAAGCGTTCCGACACCATTTGATGATAAGCAGGATCCCGGCGATCAGGCATTGCCTATAGCCGTAGGGTTAAGAGCGGCAAGGGATGTTGTTGATTTGGAATCTGGCGCTGCGCCTATTCCGGAGGGATCCGGTCTTACACATGAAAAAATCGATAAGATAGCAGAAGGCGCTACTCCTTCTATTGAAGAAGGTACAACCGTAGGCAAAGGCGTTGTAAGATTCCTCATGCATTTATATTTAAGAGTTAAAGGTATTGATAAAGCCAAATTAACAAAGGAGGAAATTGACAGAATAGAAGATGTTGAGCTGCCGAAAGTAGAGGAAGGCATAATGCACGGGTTGTCTCTATTTATGGGCGAGGTGACAGGCCTTATTGTAGCTTTATTATCCTCTTATACATTCGGCAGTGCGTTTATCATATCAAGCTTAATTTCATATGTAGGATTAAGGGGATTATTTGTCTATGAGCATTACAGGCAGGATAAAGGGACCGGCCGCACATTGTTTGAATCTTTAGCCATACCTACAGGCGTATCTTTTGCATCATTATTAATACCCGCCATCATATTGCAAGCGCAATATTTCTATGGTGTTACAGCATTGACGTTTGTCGCATTGTTTACTGCCAACTACTTTGCTTCGAGCATCTTTCATATGGCCGCTAATAAAATGGTGACGGACGCGAAAGAAAGCGGGCGAGATACCCTATTAAGCAGACTGCAGAAGGCGGCGCTTAGAGTAGGTAGTATCGTGCAAGTAACCGCAGCCGATGGATTGATGGATGAATTTATTGAAGAGTTAGATAAGATATTAAAACTTGAGAATGAGGAAGACCAAACAAAACAAGTAATGGCATTAGTTAGTAAAACAGTAAAAGAAGCAGATTTAAAACGCATTGAAATTGAGGATATTGAAAGATTGATTGCGGGTGTCATTGACGAAAGAAGGGCAAGATTACCAAGCGGTCTAGTAAATAATATTTTATCAGAAATAAAAGAGAAGAAGCTAGAGCGTTTAGAAGGCGCCAGTTTAACACAACTTTTTAGGAAGGCATTTGAGAGGAACGGCTTCGTTAATGTAAATGTATTACGTATGATAGCTGATAGAATTATGATAAACGTTATTCGTGATTTAGAAGATATGAGGAAGATAGCCGTAAAGCCCGCAAGGGTTTTTATAGAAGGCAGCGCTGTATATTTAGCGGATGACGACGGCTTCGCAGATTTAAATCTAATAGATGACATCGACATATTTGTGCAATCAGATGAAAGGGGTTTTGTGGAAATTCGTAGGATGTTCGGAAAAGAGCTAGAAAACATATTGAATAAAACCCGAACGGAGGGGATAAGCGATTGGTTGTCACGGTTCGGTGAAATAAGATATCGAGAACTTAATGACCAATATGGCAGCGTAAACATAGATACTGAGGCAGAAATAATATTTGATAGAAGGGGAAAAACAATTCATTTGCCGGTTTATATAGCCGATATGCAAAGGTATATGGAAGGAAATATAAAAGATATACTATTCCACGAAAGCGGTAGAACAAAAACACAGAAAGAGCTTTTCGAGCGACATAAGGAGGAACTTAGAGATAAGAAAGCAGCGCTTATTAGAACAATCAAGAGATATTTATTTGTAATGTATCAATATGGCGAGTGGGAAATGTATGAAAATCTCAAAGAATTACTTACAAAGGTTGTAAACGGTACGATAGATATAACATCAGAGACGCCATCGCAAGAAATTCATAAAATTCTTGAAGAAGCAATCTCTGAGGATATGATGAAAAGGTTGCAGGATAGAAAACCCGCTTATATACCGCCAGCATCAGCGCCTTATTCCACGACAGAACTAGAATCGAGGCGAGCCAGAGGAGCAAGCGGGATGTTACCGAATTATCCCCATCCTGTCTTTATCAAGGCTCGGAATTTAGTCTTGAGATATATCACAGATACCGATAGTCGGTACGATGACATAACCTACCACAACGAACGCCATTTTAATGAATTATTTGAATTTTTCGATGCAGTTTTGGCACATGGTTATCTCGAATTCCTCAATCCCGAAATTGGTCCTCTTTTAATTAGGTTGGCAATCTTGATGCACGATGTAGGATATTTCCACTCAAAAGAAGAAGCATATGCTAAAGGCCATGAAAAAAGGAGCCAGGACTATGTTAGAAAAGTAGCCACTGAGCTAAGATTAACAGATGTAGAGCGAGACGCAATACTTTACATGATTGGCAAAACTGTTATGAAACTACAACAATTTGTTGATTTTAAAGGAGAGGTAGACTCTGATAATAAGGCCTATAGATTATTGAGAAGATTAAATAAAGGCGCAAAATTAGAAAAAGATGAAATGGAATTTTTGGGAAAATACGTAGTAAATAATTTCCCGTCAGCAGATTTAAATAACGCAGATCACAGAAATCTTATCATAGATGCCATTATGGGCGGTAAAGTGATTGCGATAGCAGATATCTACGGCCAATCTGAGACACACCCGTATTTAGTTGCATTGCTTCAGCCTGAGTTTATGCATGACAATAGTCCGTCAGCAAAACCAACACGTTTTGAACAAATCGCAAATTCCCCCGACTTTATGGAGTTTGCACTCGCTCAACGGCTGAGATTCATTTTAAATCCAGAGGATACTGAACTTCCTGTATTGAATGATATGATACCCTCGGAATTAAAATTTATGCGCGAGAAAAACATCGCCATAATAAGGGCTATAGTGCGCCAGATAGAAGAGATCAGAAATCCAAATACAGAAATAGAAAAAGTTGAAAAGAATGTTAGAGATCTTATGAGATTTATTGCTAAAGGCGAAAGAAATGGTATATTCAATGAAATCGTTGCCGAAGAACTACGTCAAGAAATCAGCGAATTTGCCTCTATTCACAGATTATCTGCTGTTTCTTCTGAGGTCGGTGTCAGCAGCGCAATCCACGGCAAGGAGATGTTTAAAGATGATGCGCTTAACAGGCAGTATTTTGGCGATGAAATATGGAGTCTCATTCTACGCTTAAATAATAACGAAGAATCAAATGCCCTACTTTTATTTCCGTCTATAAGCCAACTTATTAAAGATGGGAAATATAAGGATACAACCAGTCTTGCCGAGTTTATAGAAAGAATTATTAGAAGATTGAAACCGTGGCATAGGGTTATTTTTGCCGATAAACATACTAGAGAAGCGTTCTTTAAAGAAGGCTCAACCGAATTAGAGGCTACTAGAAAGGCACTGGGAAATATATCGGTAATGGATGAAGCAGATAAAGAAATAGCCAGTATGGCGCGCCATGAGTTAAGCGCTCCAATAAACATACAATTACTTAAGGATTTACCGGACATTATAACAGGAAAAATAGGCAGAGAAGAAATAGGCGCAACTCCTGAAATTTCAGCCCTTATAAAAAGGATTGAATTAATTGTTGATGAATATGAAAGCCTTGTTGGAAGAACATATGACGTTTTAGATATGAATGAGCTCACAGAAAGTATTATCGATTGTTTAAATAGAATGGCTGAGATATATAAAGATATCCCGATTGTATTAGGTAATAATTTAGATAGGCTTGCAATACAAGATGTTAAGAGTATGCTAGAGACGTCGAAGCGCAATATTGCGGAAAGTCTTAGGCTTATTAGAGAAAAAGGTCTTATAGGCGCGCTTTCTCTTGAAAAAGGTGTGTCTGGTTTTAGAGATATATCAGGTATTTTAACCATGTTATCTTACCGTGTGAATACGCATAATAAACGGTCCAGAGTCAATATTAGGCTTTCGCCAAAGGTGGGGGGTGTTAACAGAAATGATCGAATTAACATGAATCCATTTGGACTAAGAACCGTTCTTAGTAATTTGGTAGATAATGCAATGGATGCGATGATTGCTTCAATAAAAAGCGGAAGTATTTCAATAAAAATTTCTGATGGCAGTATCATAGTTGAAGATACAGGCCCCGGCATTTCACCAGAATATTTAGATTCAAAGGGCCAGGTATTGGACGAAATATTTGATATAGGACAGAGTGCTAAAGAAGGTCGTACGCCAGACAGAGGAAAGGGCATAGGGCTATATCTTTCCAGGCGCATAGTGGAGCTTCATGGCGGGACGATAAGGGCTGAGAATAGGGTTGAGGGCGGCGCGAGGTTTGTTATAACATTGCCGACCGTAGAAGCTGCTGTAAAAGAAAGAGTTGTAACTGAAGAATTGGTAGCCCCACCTGTAGAACTGGAAGCGATACTTGCCGGGTTTGGTATTTCTATGACCGGAGATATATATGCATATAAAGAATATGAAGATTTTATAACAGAAAGAAGCAGTAAGTTGAATGAGCAAGTTATGCAAGGAGAAATCCCAGAAGGCTTTACTAAGATGCCTATTACCATCAAAGGCCTTGGAATACCGGTCGTGGTGTCGTTGGAATTTTTAAAGAGATTGGCTAGTCAAGGAATAGAACTTGAGGCATTCATTGAGCGAAGTATGGACATAAGAGGCGTCAAAAATGCGGAAAAGATTTTACAAGAGTTGAAAGGCAAACCTTTAATCATAGATTTAGTGGAAACCTCTCCTAATCTTTACGGTAATTGCATAAGAGATGGTTATGTCTATATCAATAGCAATGCGCCGCTCGCGCTTGATATTGTCGGCGTTTCTCATGAATTGATGCATGAAGCCAAAATTGTTGGACCAGCTGATCGCGATGAGCGCATATTAGCTTTGCAGGATATAGAGCTGATTATCAGAGAGGGCCTATTGGATGTATTAATGAATATCCAGAATGTGTATGAAAATTCACTGCTTTTGTCATTGGTTCCCAAGCCATTAGAAAATCCTGATACATTTACAAGCGGAAGTGTAATGCCTGCGGCAAAAGTAGTTGCGTCTCATGTATATAATCCCGAAGATAAAAGAGTAATATTCATAACAGAAAAAGATTTTAAGCTTATCACGGCGGCATTTTCAGCATCACAACAAATAAGAAAAATTGGCGATAGAAAGTATATGTTTGGTAATATTATAGTAAAACTTATTGATAATGACATCGAAAGTTTAAAAAAGGCTTTTGATGATGTGAAAGATAATATAAATATAGATACCAGCGGGTCAAATGCTATGGCATACCTAGACTCTGATATCTTTGATGCGGCGAGATCTTACTTTAACGCCCAAAATCTTATAAAGTTGCTTTGCGTTAGAGAGGTTATACCTGAAAAAGGATATGTTAGCATTGTCGGCCACATTATGCTGGGAATCGCATTAATAGATTACTTTAGAGACGAAAGAAGCCAAACGACGGAAAACAAAAAATATATATCGAGTTTAATATCAGCAATTACCAATAATAAAATATTAGGCGATATGTTTATGGAAAATCCCGAAGATATTTTTAAAGGTTTATTAGTGCTTATACTGCCTATTATCGATAAAGACGAAGTCTGGACAAATATCAAAGATAATATAATGAGAGAAGGCGAACTCGCCCAAGCTCTCTAATGTCACACGTTAATCTGACCCGCCCTCACCCCTGGGGTGAGGGCGGGTGCATTCAGCCCACAGCTCAAAGCTCATTGCTCACAGCACACATTCACTTGACACAACCTCACCTATTTGTTAATATTATATTCTATAAAACGGAGGAAAATATGCCCAAAAAAACTATAAAAGATATCGATATCAGGGGTAAAAGGGTATTGATAAGGGTAGATTTTAACGTGCCCTTGGATGATAAAAAGAGAATAACCGATGACATCAGGATTAAAGAATCTTTACCCACAATAAGATATGCGCTTGACCAAAACGCAAGTATTATACTTATGAGCCATCTCGGAAGGCCGAAAGGGGAGTTTAATAAGGATTTTAGCCTTGCCCCGGTTGCGGAAAGGCTTTCAAGAATTCTCGGTAAAGATGTAAAAATGATGAAGGATTGCGTCGGTATCGAAATCAAAAATGCTGTTTTAGGGATGCGCGAAAAGGATATAATGCTTCTTGAAAATCTAAGGTTTCATAAGGAAGAAGAGAAAAATGACGCCAATTTTGCTAAGGAGCTGGCATCTTTAGGCGATGTTTTCATAAATGACGCTTTCGGCACATGCCATAGGGCTCATGCGTCAACCGAGGGAGTAACGAAGTATTTACCGAGCGTTGCCGGATTTCTTGTTCAGAAAGAGATTGAGTATTTTGAAAGACTTTTAAAGAATCCCGAGAAACCTTTTGCCCTCATATTCGGAGGCGCTAAGGTTAGTGATAAGATTAGCGTAATTGAGAACATGCTCCCCAAAATAGATTTTCTATTAATCGGCGGCGCCATGGCTTATACATTTCTTAAATCGCGGTTAAAAGGTGTCGGAAAATCAAAGCTGGAAGAAGATAAAATTGAAGTTGCAGAAGCGATATTTGATAAAGCGCGGGAGAAAGATGTAGGTATTTTCCTTCCGGAAGACCACGTTGTAGCTTTGGATATTAGCGCAAAGACAAAGATTAAAATTTCCATAGATTATGTTCCTGACGGATGGATAGGCCTTGATATCGGCCCGAGGACAATAAAGAAATTTATCTCTGTTTTGAAAGACTGCAAAACGATTTGCTGGAACGGCCCCCTTGGATATTTTGAGTTGAAGCCTTTCAGAAAGGGCACGGCTGAAATAGCGAAATTTATAGCGAGGCTTAAGGCGACTACGGTTATAGGCGGCGGAGATACGGCGGCGGCCATAAATGAATTAGGTCTTGGCGGTAAGATGAGCCACATTTCAACAGGCGGCGGAGCGTCGCTTGAGTATCTCGAAGGCATAGAGCTGCCCGGCATAAAGGCGTTAAATGATATGTAGTTGCCTGATTTATCAGGCAAAAAACGTCTGCCCAATAAATTGGGCAACTACAGCTACGCGATATCGATGGCCCAATAAATTGGGCAACTACAGCTACGCGATATCGATGGCCCAATAAATTGGGCAACTACAAATACGTTATTAAACACTATGAGAGCATTAAAACAGATTAGATTGCCTCATTATGACTACAAAAAAAACGGATATTATTTTGTCACTATGTGCACAAATTACAGAAAAGCGTTATTAATCGGCAAAACCAAAGATGTAGTTGCTCAATTTATTGAGCAACTCCCCGTAAAGATTAAAGGATTGCAAGTCGATTATTATTCTATTGTACCTACCCATGTTCATATTATTCTAATATTGGAAAACTGTGATTTAAAAGTAGGCGAGATTATTCGAAGATTAAAAGCGCTGATAACTAAATATGCGGCTTTAAAATTATGGCAACCTAATTATTATGAACATGTTATCAGAAACGAAAACGCATTAAGAGATATTAGACAATATATTATTAATAACCCGGAAAAGGAAAGATTGAATTTTGAAGAATTGTCTGCCCAATACCCCTTTGGGGTACAGGTAAATTGGGCAACTACAGCTACGCGATATCGATGGCCCAATAAATTGGGCAACTACACAACGTAATGTAGTTGCCTGATTTATCAGGCAAAAAAACCATCGAAACGAATATGCGAAAGACGATCATAGCGGGCAATTGGAAGATGAATAAGACTCTTGATGAGTCTATTGAACTTGCAAACGCGATAAAACGCAAGTTATATGATATAGATACGGCTGATGTTGTTCTTTGCCCTCCTTTTACAAGCCTTGCCGCTGTCAGCGAGATGATAATGGACAGTAATATTGAACTGGGCGCACAGGATTGTTACTGGTTCAACGAAGGCGCGTATACCGGGGAAATTTCTCCGAAAATGCTAAAAAGCGTCGGCTGTAAATATGTAATAATAGGCCATTCGGAAAGACGCACGTTTTTCGGAGAGACAAACGATACGGTAAATAAAAAAGTTCATGCCGCGATAGCAGAAGGGCTTATTCCCATAATGTGCGTAGGGGAAAGGCTCGAAGAAAGAGAGAGAAATAAAACTTTTGATGTAGTAAATGACCACATTGAAGGCGGTCTGAAAGGTTTAAAAAAAGAGCAGGTTCAGACGATGGTAATTGCTTATGAGCCGGTTTGGGCGATAGGAACGGGCAGAAACGCTACTCCCGAACAGGCGGAAGAAGTTCATAATTACATAAGGGAGTTATTGTTTAAAATTTACGACCGTTCGGCATCCGAAACAATAAGGATTCAATATGGCGGAAGCGTAACGCCCGATAACATAGAAGGCATAATGAGCGAAAAAGATGTAGACGGCGCCCTTGTCGGGGGGGCAAGCCTTAAACCCGATTCATTCGTCGACATAATTAAGAAATCATGTAATGTTAAATCGAAACTGGGGGTAAATTAAATGTTTTACGGTTTAGTTATAGCGATTCATATTTTTTCATGTTTGTTTTTGATAGCCGTTATACTGCTTCAAGCTGGGCGCGGCGGAGGATTGAGCGATGCCTTTGGCGGCACCTCAACCCAGACAATATTCGGGCAAAAGGCAAATGTTTTTTTGACGCGAGCCACAACCGCATGCGCGATTATTTATATATTTACATGTCTTCTTCTTGGTGTTTTGACTTCAAGAAGAGGCCGGTCTTTGCTAGAGACAGGAAGATACATGCCCCAGACGGCGCCTTTACCTCCGTTAACTCAACCGATAGAAGAAAAAAGAGAAGAGCAGGTTGCTCCGAAAGTCCCTCAAGAAGAATCTAAGGAAGAAGATGTTGTCAAGGAGACAGAACAGAATTTACCCGAAGCAAAGCCTGGCGAGCCCCAAACTCAATAGAATTAAATTTAGCATACCGCTAGTTACATTTGTAATAGCGGTATTTTTTTTGCATAAGGCTCTTTGTGAAGATAGATTCGGCGATGCTTTCGTAACAGCCAGTATAGGCGATGCGCGCACGCTTATTCCCATCCTTGCATCCGATTCGGCGTCAGGCGAAATCGTGGGAATGGTGTTTAACGGCCTTGTGAAATATGATAAGAACATAGAACTTACGGGAGACCTTGCGGAATCCTGGGAAATACAGGATGAAGGCCTTGCCATAATATTTCATTTAAGAAATAATATAAAATGGCACGACGGAAAACATTTTACTGCCGAAGATGTAAAATTTACTTACGAAAAATTAATGGATCCTAATATTCCTACCCCTTATAGCGGAGATTTTCAAAAAATTAAATCATTAGAGATAATCGGTTCTCATACGGTTAAAGTCACGTATAAAGAGCCTTTCTCTCCCGGTTTAGCGAGCTGGGGCATGCCGATTATGCCGAAGCATTTACTGGAAAATGAAGATTTTTTGACTACATCCTTTTCCAGGCATCCTGTAGGGACGGGCCCGTATAGATTCGTAAAATGGGAAACCGGAAATAGAATAGATTTAGTTTCGAATCATGAATATTTTGAGCATAGGCCTTATATAGATAGATATATTTATAGGATAATACCCGACCCGGCAACGATGTTTCTTGAATTACAGACGGAGAATATTGATTCCATGGGACTGGCTCCATTGCAATATAAGAGATTGACGGACACGCGCCAGTTCAAAAAATATTATCAGAAATTCAGATACCCGTCATTCGGGTATACTTACATGGCGTATAATTTAAACAATGAATTATTTAGAAGTAAACAGGTAAGACAGGCGATAACTTACGCTGTTAACAAAAAGGAAATAATAGACGGCGTTCTCTTAGGTCTCGGAAGGGAATGCACAGGCCCTTTTATCCCTGATTCGTGGGCGTATAATGAAAAAGTGAAACCGCTCGGTTTTGATACAGAAAAAGCAAAAACCCTTCTTAAAGATGCGGGGTGGGTTGATTCCGACGGTGACGGATGGATTGAGAAAGGCGGCCGTAAGTTTCAATTTACAATTTTGACAAACCAGGGCAATGACCTAAGGTTGAATACGGCTCAAATTATTCAAAGGCGGCTTGTGGATATAGGCATAAAGGTTGATATACGCGTTTTGGAATGGTCGGTTTTTATAAACGAATTTGTGGACAAAAAAAGATTTGAAGCTATTATTTTGGGATGGAGCCTGTCGCGCGACCCGGATTGTTACGATATATGGCATTCGTCAAAAACAAAGCCCGGCGAATTTAATTTCATAAGTTACGCAAATCCGGATGTGGATAATTTATTAGACGAAGGAAGAAAGACTTTCGATAGTGAAAAAAGGAAGGAAATATACCATAGGATTCATGAAATTTTATACGATGAACAGCCTTACCTTTTTCTTTATGTCCCCGATGCCTTGCCGGCGGTTCACAGACGGTTTAGAGGAATAGAGCCGGCTCCCATAGGCATAGGATACAACTTTATTGACTGGTACGTGGCGAAGACGGAACAGAGGTATACAAAGTGATAAATACAAACACCCAAAATAAAAAATTAAAGACCAAAAATCAAAAACACATATAAAAAATACAAAAAATATTTTTATATTTTTGGTTTATATTTTTGATATTTGATTTTTAATTTTTGATTTAAAGCATATGTTAACCTATATTATACGACGCTTACTCCAGCTAATCCCGGTTCTGATAGGCATCACCGTCATTTCCTTCATAGTCATCCACCTTGCTCCAGGAAAACCTACCGATATCATGACGCAACTAAACCCCAAGGTCTCAACGGAAGCGAGGGAAAAGCTTGAAAGAATTTACGGGCTTGATAAACCGATTTATGTCCAATACATGAATTGGCTTAAAAAATTAATAAAATTTGATTTTGGTAAATCCTTCATGGACGGCAGGCCTGCAATTGAAAAGGTTTTGGAAAGAATGCCGGTAACGATTGCTATAAATTTGTTGAGCATCTTCCTGATATTCCTGGTGTCAATACCAATCGGTGTAAAAAGCGCGGTCAATAGGGGTTCGATGTTTGATAATTTAACCACGGTTTGCCTCTTTGCATTGTTTGCAATGCCGGGGTTCTGGATAGCGCTAATATCGATGTCGTTTTTCGGCGTATATTTAGGATGGCTGCCTGTTTCGGGCATAACCTCAATTGATTTTGAGAATTATAATATTTTTAATAAAGTACTCGACGTCTCCCATCATTTGATTCTGCCTGTTTTGGTAGCAAGCCTTGGCGGGTTGGCCGGTATTTCAAGATATATGAAACAAAGCATGCTTAATGTGATTAACGAAGATTATATACGGACTGCGCGCGCAAAAGGCTTATCTGAACGAGAAGTAATATATAGACATGCTATGAGGAATGCGTTATTGCCCATCGTTACAATTATTGGCTTGTCTATACCGGGATTGTTGAGCGGCAGTGTTATTTTTGAGCAGGTTTTTAATATCCCCGGCATGGGACGTCTCATGATAGAAGCGGTTTTTGCGAGGGATTATAACGTGATTATGTGCGATTTGGTGATTGCCACAGTGTTGACGCTTTTATCAATATTGATAACAGATATTGTTTATTGTTACATAGATCCGAGGATAAGGTATGGGTAGCAAGTATCCGAAGGATGAAGGACGAAGGACGAGGGACGAGAGATGAGGGATGAGAGACGAGGGATGATGGATGATGGACGATAAGGATATAGCGTTCTTTATCGTCTATCGTCCCTCATACATCGTCCATCGTAATGAGGTGTTGTTGTGAATAGGATTGCGTTATTCGGTTTCGGAATAATATTAGCGCTTACGCTCATTGCGGTTTTTGCGCCGTTTATCGCTACTCATGATCCAACTGAAATTAGTCTTGAAAGAACGCTTGTACCGCCGTCGACTGGATACTTTTTCGGTACGGATTCTTTAGGCAGAGATATATTTTCTCGTATGGTTTACGCGGCAAGAATAGCGTTATTGATTGGCTTAATCGCTTATGGAATCGCCTCGTTAATAGGTGTTTTTCTCGGCTCTATTTCCGGTTACTTCGGCGGTAAAATTGATACAATCATAACCCAATTGATTAATATAATGCTCTGTTTTCCTACATTTTTTCTTATACTTTCGGTTGTAGCTATCGTCGGTCCGAGTATCGTAAATATTATGATTATCATCGGCCTGACATCATGGATGGGAATGGCAAGATTGATAAGGGCTGAAATATTATCATTAAAAACGAGGGAATTTGTTCTTGCGGCAAGGGCATTGGGCGCAAGCAATTTTTACATAATAATCAAACACCTTATACCTAACGGCATAGGCCCGGTATTAGTGAGTTTTGTATTTGGCGTCGCGGGCGCCGTTCTTACCGAAGCGGGATTGAGCTTCCTCGGCTTAGGCGTCCAGCCGCCGAATCCGAGTTGGGGCAATATTCTTATGGAAGGCAAAGCTGTTCTGGGCGTAGGATGGTGGGTGATATTGTTTCCAGGGCTCGCGATACTTGTAACGGTATTAGCGTTTAATTTGTTAGGCGAAGGTATCAGGGACGCATTAAATCCGAGATTGCGGAGCTAATTTTTTTGCCTGATAAATCAGGCAACTACAATTACGTTGATGTAGTTGCCCAATTTACCTGTACCCCGAAGGGGTATTGGGCAGATAATATCGCATCAGTTGTAGTTGCCCAATTTATTGGGCTATTGGATGTATAACCGAATATGAATATACTAGAAGTCAAAGACCTCAAGGTATGTTTTGGGGGCGTAAAGGCTGTCGACGGAATCAGTTTTGCCATCGAATCCAACGAAATCGTGGGTCTTGTCGGCGAGTCGGGAAGCGGCAAGACTATAACGGGATATTCTATTATGGGGCTGCTTCCTAATGAAGCAGGAATAGAAGGCGGAAGTATAAAATTTGATGGAAAAGAGATATTGGGTTTATCTGACTATGAACTGCGCGATTTAAGGACAAAAAATATAGGGATAGTATTTCAGGAGCCATTTACTTCATTGAACCCTGTTTTAAGAGTCGGATACCAGATAGAAGAAGTATTATTTTCGCATTTGGATATTACCGGAAAAGAAGCCAAAACAAGGACCTTGAAATTAATAGAAAAAGTAAAAATAAATAATCCGGAGAGGGTGTTTAGCGACTATCCTCATAAACTTTCAGGCGGGGAGAGGCAGAGGATTATGATTGCTATTGCTATCGCGCTTAACCCGAGACTTTTAATCGCCGACGAGCCCACTACCGCTCTGGATGTTACGATTCAGTCCGAGATATTGAAGATATTGACCGATTTGAAAAAAGAATTAGGCCTATCGATTTTATTTATTACGCATGATTTTGGAATTATTAATGAAATAGCTGATAGGGTGCTCGTAATGAAGAACGGAAGAATTGTTGAATCTGGGGCAAAATACGAGATATTAAAATCGCCCAAAAACGACTATACAAAAAGATTGATTGAGGCAGTACCTAAAATTGGTCAGGCATCCCTCCTTCGCCAAGGCTTCGGAGGGCAGGCAGGCATCGGGCAACAGGCATCAGGAATTTTCATAGAGGCTAAGAATTTATGTAAGTCTTATTCGGTAGAAAGAGGTTTGTTTAGAAAAGAAGTTGCAAGGGTTCAAGCGGTTAAAAATGTAAGCATGAAGATTGAAAAAGGAAAGACGGTAGGATTAGTTGGGGAATCGGGATGCGGGAAAAGCACTCTGGGCAGGCTCTTATTAGGTTTGGAAAAGCCGGATTCGGGAGAAATCATTGTCGAAGATAAGATGATTTTTGCATTGCCGCTATCCGTGCGAAGAATGCTACAAATCGTCTTTCAGGACCCATATAGTTCTTTGGATCCAAGAATGCGCGCGGGCGATGTAATATTGGAAGGGGTAAATTTCTTAGGGATAAAAAAGGAAGAAAAAGAAAAAATATTGAAAGATATCTTGAATAAGGTTCAATTGTCTTATAGTGATAGATTTAAATATCCGCATCAATTTTCCGGCGGCGAAAGGCAGCGTATTGCTATAGCAAGGGCGCTTGCGGTAAAGCCTAAATTTATAGTTTTGGATGAGCCTGTATCAAGCTTGGATGTATTAATACAGAAGGATATATTGGACTTGTTGAAGGCATTAAGGAAAGAACTTGATTCGACATATATTTTTATATCGCATGACCTTAGGATTATAGAGGATATATCTGATTATGTTTGTGTCATGTATAAAGGGGAAATAGTAGAAGCGGGTGCCAAAAATGATGTCTTTATAAACCCACAGTACTCCTACACCAAAACTCTTCTAAACAGTATGCCTGTTTTTTTATAACACCTTTATTTTTTACCTATGGGGACGGTCCATCATTACGTAACCTATTATAAATAAAAGGATTACAACATGACACTTTACATGTTTTTAATACTAAAAACATGTAAAGTGTCATATCCTAACATGTT
>Ga0315295_10002601_pt1 | contig 15270 bp, 12 predicted proteins | sample YL17G14_0_MG_FD_204453 | JGI IMG/M metagenome (GOLD analysis project Ga0315295, IMG submission 204453) | Sediment microbial communities from Yellowstone Lake, YNP, Wyoming, USA - YL17G14_0 | ecosystem: Environmental > Aquatic > Freshwater > Lake > Sediment | place: USA: Wyoming | collected...
CCGCCTTGGCGTCGGGCACGGTGTAGAAGCGCATGAGGATGTGGGGCAGGCCGAGGAGCCCGAACATGAGCGCCAGGCCCAGCGACACGGCCTCGAGCGGGCTCGAGACGAAGCCGCCCGGCACCAGCGCGGCCTGCCCGTACTTGGCCGTGACCGCGCCGTAGAGGTTGGCCGGGCTCCAGCCAAACTTCGCCAACACGAGGACGGTGAGGATCGAAACGCCGATGAGGAGCAGCACCGCCTTGATGATCTGGACCCAGGTGGTGGCGAGCATTCCGCCGAAGAGGACGTAGGCCAGCATCACCGTGCCCACGATGATCTCGGCCCACTCGTAGGGGATCCCGAACATCAGCTTGATGAGCTGCCCGGAGCCGACCATCTGCGCGATGGTGTAGAAGAGCACGGTCAGGATGCCCCCCACCGCCGCGGCGATCCGGACCGGGCGCTGCTGGAGCCGGAAGGCCACCACGTCGGCGAAGGTGAACTTGCCCAGGTTCCGGAGCGGCTCGGCCACCAGGAACATGAGCGCCGGCCACCCCACCAGCCAGCCGGTGGCGTAGATCATGCCGTCGTAGCCCTGCAGGGCCACCATGCCGGAGATGCCCAGGAACGAGGCGGCCGACATGTAGTCGCCGGCCAGCGCGAACCCGTTCTGCACCGCCGACACGCTTCGTCCGGCGGCGTAGAACTCGGACGAGGTCTTGGTGCGCCGCGCCGCCCAGTAGGTCACCACCAGCGTGAGCGCGACGATGAGGAAGAAGAAGAGGATGGACGACGCGGTGGGGGAGCCGAGCGAGCTTTGCATGGTGACGGGATCTCCTAGCGGTGAAGCTCGTTCTTCAGGCGCTCCACCTCGGGGTCGTAGGAGCGGTTGGCCCAGGCGACGTAGAGGGCGGTGAGCAGCCAGGCGAAGACGATGACGCCCACCCCGATGGGGATCGCGAGCGTGGTGTTCTCGCCGATCTTCTGCGACACGAACTCCTTGTCGCCGGCGACGAGCAGGATGAACCCGTAGTAGGAGACGAAGAGCAGGACCAGCAGCACCAGGCTGACCGACCAGCGGCGCTTCACCAGCGCCTTGAACTCGGGCGACGCGACCACCTCCGCCGCACTGCGGGTGACGCGAACCGTCGCCTTCTTCTCCATGGGTCCCCTCCGACTGAAGTGCTTGCCCATAACAAGCTTCGACGGGCGCGAGAAGCGCTGTTTTCGCGCACCGGTTGCGCGAGATCTCGTGCCCTCCGGGGGCCAGGAAACACGGGGCGATGCGCACGCTCCGTGCAGTTTGTGCACCCCCCCCGCCTCCGCTTTCTCGCGTGCTATCCTGATCCGGCGATGGCCTCGTTCGACCCGGTCGCCTTCCTGAGGTCGACGCCACCCTTCGACGGGCTTCCCCTTCCGGTCTTCGACGAGGCCGCGCGATCCCTCGAGATCGGCTTCTTTCCTGCCGGCACCTGGCTGGTGCGGGTGGGCGAGCAACCGCTCGAGCACCTCTGGATCATCCGAACGGGAGTCGTCCGGCTGGAGCGGGGCGGCCAGCCCCTCCAGGTCCTCGAGGAGGGCGAGATCTTCGGCTTCACCTCGCTGCTCACCGGGAAGGCCAACATCGACGTCCAGGTGGAGGAGGACCTGCTCGCCTACCGGCTCCCGGCCGGCGACTTCCGCCGCCTGATCGGCGACGCCCGGTTCGCGGCCCACTTCGCGGCTGGACTGGCCGAGCGGCTGCAGGCCAGCCTCCAGCAGGCGCCGCCGGTCGCGTTCCAGCCCGATCTCTCGGTGGAGGTCGGGACGCTGATCGGGCGCCCGGCCGTCTGGGTCGAGGAAGCGTCAACGGTGGGTGAAGCTGCCAGGGTGATGCAGCGCGAGCGCATCTCGTCGGTGCTGGTGCGCTCCGATCCTCCGGGCATCGTCACCGACCGTGACTTCCGCAACCGGGTGCTGGCCGACGGCCTGGGCCACGGCACGCCGGTCGCCGCCGTCCTCTCCCGCCCGCTCAAGACCGTGGAAGCGACCGCCCCCGTCTACGAGGCCTGGCTTCGACTGCTCGAGGCGGGGGTGCACCACCTGGCGGTGACGCGCGGCGGGGCGGTGAGCGGGGTCCTCACCTCCTCCGACCTGCTCAAGACCGCGCGCGGCCCCATGGGGGTGCTCCGGGAGGTCGAGCGACTGGCCACTCGCCAGAGCCTTCCCCAGTATCCGGGGAGCCTCGTGGAGATGGCGGCCACGCTCCTTCAGGGCGGTCTCGACGCACAGGTCATCGCCGCCTTCGTGGCCCGGCTCGACGACGCGCTGGTGGGGCGCATCCTCCGCTGGGCCGAGGCCGACCTGGGGGAGCCGCCGGCTCCCTATGCCTGGATCGCCTTCGGCTCGGAGGGGCGCAGCGAGCAGACGCTCGTCGCGCACCAGGACAACGGGCTCGTCTTCGGCGACGAGGGCGCGGGGCGCCGGGACTGGTTCCAGGCCTTCGCCGAGCGCGTCAACGCCGACCTGGTGACCGCCGGATTCCCGGAGAGCCGGGGGGAGCACCTGGCCCGCCGCCTGCTCGGCACGCGCAGCGAGTGGGTGCGCTTCTTCGAAGCGAGCATCGACGTCCCGCGCGTCTACGACGCTGGCCTCTACGCCGACTTCCGCAGGCTGGGCGGGACGCTCGACCTCGCGCCGCTCGATGACGCCATGGGGCGCGCCGCCTCCGAGCCGCTCTTCCTCCGCTGCCTCGCCCGGGAGGCACTGCAGTTCGAGCCGCCGCCGACCTTGCTCCTGCGACTCACCGGCGCCTTCTCGACGGTCGATCTACGAATGCACGGGCTCTTCCCGGTGGTCTTCCTGGCCCGCTGCTACGCCCTCGAGGTGGGCAGCCGGGCGCGCAGCACGCTCGAGCGCCTCGTTGCCGCCCGGGAGGCCGGGCTGCTCGGCGACGAGGCCCATGCCACGATCCCCGGAGCCTTCCAGTTCCTCCACGGGCTGCGGCTCCGCCTGCAACTCCGGATGGCCCAGCGGGGCGAGGCGTCGCGGAGCGACGTCGCCCTCTCCTCCCTCCCCGCCATGGAGCGAACCCGGTTGAAGGACGCCTTCCGCGCGATCCGCAGCTGGCAGGAGACGGCCGCCTTCCACTTCCAGACCCGCTTCCTGTGACCCGCATGAGATTCCCCTTCCAGTCTCCTCCCTGGGACTCGGTGGCCTACTGGTCCATCGACCTCGAGACCGGCGGCTTCGACGCGAAGCGCGACGCCATCCTGGCCGTGGGCATGGTGCCGGTGCGCAGCGGCATCATCCAGCTCCGCGAGACCTACCGGACCCTGGTGAGACCCGCCGACGGAAGCAGCATCGACCCCGCCTCGGTCCAGGCCCACCAGCTCGTGTGGGGCGAGGTGCGAGAGGCGCCGCCGCTGCGCGAGGTGCTGGGCGAGATCGACCGCCGGCTGCGCGAGGGCGTGATGCTGGTTCACTTCCGGGCCATCGAGCTCGGGTTCCTGCGCCGGGCCTGCAAGCAGAACGGCGTGCGCTGGCCGTCCCCGAAGATCGTGGACACCTTCGACCTGCTCCGCCGGATCGCGTCGGTCCGCAGCCCCGACACGCCGCTCGACCGGCTCGCGCTGAACCTATCCGAGGCGCGCAGGGAATACGGATTGCCCGCCTACGAGGCCCACGACGCGCTCACCGACGCCGTGGCCACGGCCGAGCTGTTCCTGGTCCTGCGCAAGACGCTCGGCGCGAGATCGTTGCGGGATCTCCGCTGATCTGATCTCGATCAATCGCTTATCTGATCTTGGTCAATTGACGTGATCCCCCAGGTCGCCGAGCAAAGTCATGCCGCAGTGCGCTATTTCTGCGCATGAGCCCGCGATTGCGCGCACGCCTTGCGGGGCGCGAATCCCGTGTGGTACGCGTACTGACCTGTGACGTCCTGAAGACAATTCTGGGCCCCAAGACAGACGCGGAAAATATTCACGACCCAATTGCACCGGCAGCGGTGGAATTGGAACTCCAGACGGGAGAACCATGGCGGACCTGACACCAGAACAAAAAGAGTCCTACTGGAAGTACAACATCCGCCTCACCACGATCCTGCTCGTCATCTGGTTCGTCGTGACCTTCCTGTTCGGCGGCCTCTGGGCATCCCAGTTGAACGAGATCGTCATCCTGGGCTTCCCCCTCGGATACTGGGTCGCTGCGCAGGGCGCGCTGGCGGTCTACGTGGTCGAGATCTACGTGTACGCGAGGCTCATGAACAAGCTCGACCTCGAGTACGGCATCCACGAGGACGCCTAACCATGAATCTCAATAAAGTCTTCGGCCTCTACACGGTCGGTTTCATCGCCTGCACCATCCTCATCGGGATCGCCGAGGCGGTCTTCCACCTCGAGAACAAGATCATCGGCTGGATCTTCATGGCCCTCTCGATGGGCATCTACCTGCTCATCGGCATCGTCACCCGCACCTCCGACGCCGACCAGTACTACGTGGCCGGCCGAGGCGTCCCCGCCCTCTACAACGGCATGGCCACCGGCTCCGACTGGATGTCGGCCGCCTCCTTCATCTCCATGGCCGGCGCGCTGTCGGCGCAGGGCTTCTCCGGCCTCGCCTACGTCATGGGGTGGACCGGCGGCTACCTGCTCCTGGCCGTCTTCCTCGGCCCCTACCTCCGCCAGTTCGGCCAGTACACCATCCCCGACTTCCTGGGCGCCCGCTACGGCGGCCACACCCCGCGCATCATCGGCGTGGTGGCGGCCATCACGGCGTCCTTCACCTACCTCATCGCGCAGGTGACGGGCGTCGGGCTCATCGTCTCCCGCTTCATTGGCCTCGAGTTCAACGTGGGCTGCTTCGTGGGGCTCATCGGGGTTCTCTTCTGCTCGGTGCTCGGCGGCATGAAGGCGGTGACCTGGACCCAGGTGGCCCAGTACATCATCCTCATCACGTCCTACCTGGTGCCGGTGGTGGTGCTGTCGTTCAAGATCTTCACCATCCCGGTTCCCCAGCTGACCTACGGCCAGCTGCTGCAGCGGAACAACGCGGCCGCCATCGCCACCACCAACAACACGCTCGAGATCGCGACCCGGGCCAAGTGGGCCGAGGAAGCCAAGGCCGCGGGCGAGGCCATGAAGGCCCCCGGCATCTCGGCGGCCGAGTCGGCGAAGCTCTCGGCCGTGCAGAAGACCGCCACGGCCCAGGCCAAGGCCCCGTCGGCTCCGGGAGCCAGGTGGGAGAACTACCTGACCGTGCCGAAGGGTCCCGGCATGCTGAACTTCATCACGCTCACCTTCTGCTTGATGGTGGGCACGGCCGGGTTGCCACACATCCTCACGCGCTACTACACCACACCATCGGTGCGCGAGGCCCGAACCAGCGTGGCCTGGTCCCTCTTCTTCATCTTCCTGCTCTACTTCACGGCGCCGGCCTATGCGTCCTTCGCGAGAAACGCCGTGTTCACCGACCTGGTGGGACAGAAGTTCTCGTCCCTGCCACAGTGGGTGACGCTGTGGGCGCCGGCCGGCCTCTTCACGGTGGTGGACAAGCTGGGTGACGGCGTCGTGCAGCTGGCCGACTTCGTGGTGAAGAGCACCGACTTCGTGGTGCTGGCAACCCCGGAGATCGCCGGCCTGCCCTTCACCATCACCGGCCTCGTCATGGCTGGCGGCCTCGCCGCCGCCCTCTCCACCGCCGACGGCCTGCTGCTGACCATCGCGAACGCCTTCTCGCACGACCTCTACTTCAAGGTCATCAATCCGAAGGCGTCCCTCATCAAGCGGCTCACCATCACCAAGATCCTGCTCATCACGGTGGCGCTCATCGCCGCCTGGACGGCCACGGCCCGCCTCGCCATCATCGTCGAGATGGTGGCCTGGGCCTTCAGCATCGGCGCGGCCTCCTTCTTCCCGGCGCTCGTCATGGGCATCTGGTGGAAGCGCGCCAACTACTGGGGCGCGGTCACCGGAATGCTGCTCGGGTTCGGGTTGACCATCTTCTACATGGTGGGAAGCCGCTTCTTCGGCCTCAACTGGTTCGGGATCACCACGGTCTCCTCGGGCGTCTTCGGCATCCCGGCGGGGTTCATCACCATCTACGTGGTGTCCCTGCTCACCAAGGCTCCGTCCAAGGAGATGCAGGACTTCGTGGTGGACATCCGCTACCCGAAGACCGGCGGCGCCTCCGAAGCCATCAACGCAGGCCACTAGTCTCGCAGCGGGGCGGAGGCCAACCCTCCGCCCCGCTTTTCCCATGAGCCCGAATGCTCCTCAAGATCGTCATGGTGCTCAGGCTCATCGCCTTCATGGTCCTCATGTACCTGGCGTTCGCCTGGTTCGTGGAGCGGAAGAGCACCAATCCACAGGGGAAGATCCGGGCCTTCTTCCGGATCGTCTGTGCGCCGGTGGCCGTTCCCGTGTCTCGAAGGATGCGTCCCGGAACGAGCTACGAGCGGGTCCTGGTGGTCTCCATGCTGCTCGTCGGCGCGACCTGGGCGATGCTCATCGCCTTGAACGAGTTCCTGGTCCGGTAGCAACGAGGTGTGACACGATCTCAGCCTGACGTCTCTACAACTTCAGGGGTCCGGACGCGGTCGGTCCGGAGGGAAGGTGCAGGTAGCCGGGCCGCTATCTGGAGGATGTCGCTCCAGTCGCGGCCTTTCTCTTTCGCAGCAAGCGCACGGCGCAAAAGGAGTCGGACCATGGGTTTCCTCGGAAAGCTCTTCGGAACGGAGAAGGACCTGCCGGCGCTCGACCCATCGAGCCCGGGGGCGAAGCGCATCGAGCAGCTGAAGGGGCCGCTGGAGGCCTTCGTGGGCAAGCTGCACGACCCGGTCGAGCTCATCCCGGCCGAGCGGGCCATCTACGCCTTCATCGGCCGCCCGCCAGACCGCTTCGGCATCGCCTGGTTCGAGAAGGACGGGGCCGAGCACAATCTCAAGACGCTCGTGAAGGCGAAGGGGCTGAGCGTGCTCCAGCAGAACACGCTCTCCGCCCACCTGCGAAAGGCCTACGAGAAGCACGTCGACGAGCCGCGCTTCGGCATCACCATCGGCGGCAAGAAGGTCAAGGTGATCCCCTCCACGGCCCTGGAGGCCGACCTGACCAAGGTGATCCACGAGGTCGACTGAGGCGATGGCCTCGATCGACCCGGTCGCCTACCTCCGGGAGATCCCGCCGTTTCACGAGCTCCCCGGGCCTCTCTTCGACGGGGCCGCCGGGAAGCTCGACGTGGCCTACCACCCCACCGGCACGTGGCTGGCCCGGGTGGGGCAGGCGCCGCTCGAGCACCTGTGGGTGATCCGAAAAGGCGCGGTGCGCCTGGAGCGGAACGGACAGACCCTGCAGGTGCTCGAGGAGGGAGAGAGCTTCGGCTACACCTCCCTGATCACCGGCAAGGCGACGCTCGACGTCGTGGTGGAGGACGACCTCGTCGCCTACCGCATCCCGGGTGCCGAGTTCCAGCGACTGCTCTCCGACGCGCAGTTCGCCGGCCACTTCGCGGTGGGGCTCTCGGCGCGGCTCCGGTCGAGCCTGGAGCACTCGCCCGTGGCCACATTTCCGGCCGACCTCTCGGTCGAGGTGGGGGAACTCGTTCGGCGGGGGCCGGTCTGGGTGGACGAGGCGACCACCATCGAGGGAGCCGCCCGGGTGATGCGGGACGAGCGCATCTCGTCGGTGCTGGTGCGGACCGATCCGCCCGGCATCGTCACCGACCGCGACTTCCGCAACCGGGTGCTGGCGGAGGGGCTGGGGCCGGAGGAGCCGGTGACCAGGGTCCTCTCGCGGCCGCTCCACACGGTGGAGGCGGCCACGCCCACCTACGAGGCCTGGCGGCAGTTCCTCGACGCCAAGGTCCACCACCTCCCGGTCGTGAAGGGCGGCGAGATCGTGGGGGTGCTCACCTCCTCCGACCTCCTTCGCGCCACCGCCCAGGGGCCGGTGGCCGTGCTTCGCCGGGTGGAGCGGCTCGCCTCGCGGGACGCGCTTCCGGGCTACGGGGCCCATGTGAAGGAGATGGCCTCCGCGCTGCTCTCCGGCGGGCTCGACGCGATGATCATCGCCGGCTTCGTCTCCCGCCTGAACGACGCGCTCGTCAAGCGGATCCTGACCTGGGCGGAGGCGGAGCTGGGACCACCGCCCGCGCCCTACGCCTGGATCGTCCTCGGATCGGAGGGGCGGATGGAGCAGACGCTCCTCACCGACCAGGACAACGCCCTCATCTTCGCCGAGGAGGGCCGAACGCAGCAGCAGTGGTTCCAGTCCCTGGCCGAGCGCGCCAACCGGGACCTCCAGGCTGCCGGATTTCCTGAGTGCCCCGGGGGGTATATGGCCCAGAAGTGGCAGGCGCCCCTCTCCGCATGGACCGAGCGGTTCGGAGCCTGGATGGACGTCCCGAAGCCCACGGCGCTTCTCGAGGCCTCCATCTTCTTCGACTACCGCACGGTCCACGGAGGGCTAGACCTGGCCCCGCTCGAGGCGGTGATCGCCCGCGCGCCGGCAAAGGTCTCGTTCCTCCGCCACATGGCGAGCACCGCGCTCGAGTTCCATCCCCCGCCGATGCTGCTGCTCCGGCTCAAGGGCGCGTCATCGACGGTGGACCTGAAACGCCACGGCATCTCCCCCATCGTCTTCCTGGCGCGCTGCTACGCACTCGAGGTCGGGTGCCGGTCGCGCAACACGCTCGAGCGGCTCGAGGCGGCCGCCCTGTCCGGCGCGATGGACAAGGAGCACCTGGGCATGATCGGGGAGGCCTTTCGCTTCCTGGTCGGGCTCCGGCTCCGGCTGCAGCTCCGGCAGCTGCAGGCCGGGGAGGCGCCGGCGAACGCCGTCCACCTCTCCGACCTGAGCGCCATCGAGCGCAGCCGCCTCAAGGACTCGCTGCACGCCGTCCACGTCTGGCAGGGCCAGGCGGCCCACCACTTCCAGACCGACTTCTGAACCGCGTCACTTCTTGCGGTTGAAGAACTTCAGCACCAGCCACACCAGGACGGCCATCGCGACGATGGCTCCGAGGAGGGCGAAGAACGTTCCGGGGCCTGCCTCCATCTCGGTCACCGAGCCGGTTCCGGAATCCCCGGACGCCAGGGCCACGTGGGCGACCGAAAGGACGACGGCGGCCACGGTGCTGCGCGCTGCGAGCTTCGTCATCTGGAGTCTCCATCTCGGGTGAATGAAACCCCCCTCGCCGCGTGGCGAGGGGGGCCAATGTACAGCGCGAGCGGGCCGACGCCTAGGCGTCGTGCGAGATCGTCGCGTTCGGGTCGGTGTCCTTCAGGAAGATCGTCCCGATGACCAAGGACATGACCGCGATGGAGATCGGGTACCACAGGCCGGAGTAGATGTCGCCGGTCGCGGTCACGATGGCGAAGGCGATGGAGGGGAGGAACCCGCCGAACCAGCCGTTGCCGATGTGGTACGGCAAGGACATCGACGTGTAGCGAATGCGGGCAGGGAACATCTCCACCAGGTAGGCCCCGATGGGCGCGTACACCATCGTCACGTAGATGACGAGGATGACGAGCATCAGGGTCAGCATGGGGAAGTTGACCCTGTTGAGGTCGGCCTTGGCCGGGAAGGCCTTCGTCGCGGCGGCCATCTTGGTTGTGAACTCGGCCGTCCTGGCCTTGAAATCCGCGGCGCTGAGCGTCGTGCCCTCGAAGGATTCGATGCGCTCGCTGCCCACGGTCACGTAGGCCAGCGAGCCGGCCGGCAGTGCCGAGTTCCTGTAGGGGATCGCCCTCCGGGAGAGGAACGACTTGGCGACGTCGCAGGACTTCCGGAACGTGGCCTTGCCCACCGGGTCGAACTGGAAGGTGCAGGCCGCGGGGTCGGCGAAGACCGTCACCGGGGTGGAGGCCTGGGCTTCCTCGAGGGCCGGGTTCGCGTAGCGCGTGATGGCCCGGAAGATCGGGAAGTAGGTCACCGCGGCGAGCAGCAAGCCGGCCATGATGATCCACTTGCGGCCGATCTTGTCGGACAGGGCGCCGAAGACGATGAAGAACGGCGTGCCGATGATGAGCGCCGCCGCGATGACGAGGTTGCCGGTCTGCGGATCGACCTTGAGGATGTTCAGCACGAAGAACAGCTCGTAGAACATGCCCGTGTACCAGACCACGCCCTGGCCGGCCACGGCGCCAAAAAGGGCGATGATCACGATCTTGAGATTCCGCCAGCGGAGGAACGACTCGGTCAGCGGAGCCTTCGAGCCCTTGCCCTCTTCCTTCATCCGCTTGAAGACCGGCGACTCCTGGAGCTGGAGCCGGATCCAGACCGAGATTCCGAGGAGGATGATGGAGAGGAGGAAGGGGATGCGCCATCCCCACTCCTCGAACCTCGCCGTCCCCATGAGGATGCGGCAGCCGAGGATGACCAGCAGCGACATGAAGAGACCGAGCGTGGCCGTGGTCTGGATGAAGCTCGTGAAGTAGCCGCGCCGGCCGTTCGGCGAGTGCTCGGCCACGTAGGTGGCCGCGCCGCCGTACTCACCGCCCAGGGCCAGGCCCTGGAAGATGCGCAGCGTGATGAGGATGATCGGCGCCGTGATGCCGAGCGTCGCGTACCCGGGGAGGAGGCCGACGACGAACGTCGCGCCGCCCATCAGGGCGATGGTGATGAGGAAGGTGTACTTGCGTCCGATCAGGTCGCCGAGGCGACCGAAGACGATCGCCCCGAACGGGCGGACGAAGAAGCCGGCTGCGAAGGCGAGCAGGGCGAAGATGAAGGAGGTCGCCTCGTTCACCGCCACGAAGAAGTGCTTGGCGATGATGGCCGCCAGCGACCCGTACAGGTAGAAGTCGTACCACTCGAAGACCGTGCCGAGCGAGGAGGCGAAGACCACCATCCGCTCTTCCTTGGTCATTCCGGCGCCCGTGCTCGACACCGGGGGTGCATTGGTGGGGGAAACGGCCATCGGTTCTTCCTCCGCGTGGGTGTGAGGGTGAGTCGGTGAGGTCTGACCTGATCCGGAACCAGGCCCTGGCCCCGGGTTCGTGTTTCGAAAACAAATTTGGACGGCGGACACTACCCGATCCGGAAGGAATGAGGGAAGGCTCATGCGCGGATGGCCAAAAAAACCCTGCCGCGCTGCGTCAAGACCGTGTAGAGGACCGCCTCGCTCCATGATCGCCGTGTCACTCACGGTGACGATCGGAAGCCCCAGCAAGATTCCGGCGAGCGATTAGGATGCCGGCATGCCCGATCAGCCCCTTCGCTTCGAGACCCTCGCCATCCACGCCGGCCAGCACCCCGACCCGGTCACCGGCGCGGTGATGACGCCGGTCTACCTCACCTCGACCTACGCCCAGTCGGCGCCGGGCGAGCACAAGGGGTACGAGTACTCGCGCACCCAGAACCTGACCCGGCACGCGCTCCAGGACTGCCTGGCGGCGCTGGAGGGGGCGAAGCACGGCCTGGCCTTCGCCTCGGGGCTGGCCGCCACCGACGCCATCCTCCACCTGCTCGACGCCGGCGACCACGTCGTCTACTCCGACGACGTCTACGGCGGGACCTTCCGCCTCTTCGACAAGGTCTTCCGGCGCCACGGCCTCTCCTTCACCCCGGTGGAGGCCTGCGACCCCGGCAACGTCGAGCGGGCCATGACGCCGAGGACCCGGCTCGTCTGGCTGGAGAGCCCGACCAACCCCATGCTGAAGATCGCCGACCTCTCGGCCATCGCCTCGATCGCCCGGGCCCGCGGCGCGACGAGCGTGGTCGACAACACCTTCGCGACCCCCTTCTTCCAGCGGCCGCTCTCGCTCGGCATCGACCTCGTGTGCCACTCCACCACCAAGTACCTCAACGGCCACTCCGACGTGGTGGGCGGGGCCGTGCTCACCTCCGACGCGGGGCTCCACCAGCGCATGCAGTTCCTCCAGAACGCGGTGGGCGGGGTGCCTTCCCCCATGGACTCCTTCCTGGTGATGCGGGGGGTGAAGACCCTCCACGTCCGCATGGAACGGCACCAGGAGAACGCGTTCCGCCTCGCCCGCCACCTGGAAGGGCACCGGCAGGTCGAGAAGGTCACCTACCCGGGCCTGCCCTCGCATCCCCAGCACGAGCTGGCCAGGCGACAGATGAGCGGGTTCGGGGGGATGCTCACCTTCGTCATCCGCGGCGGGCTCCCGGCCGCGCGTGCCTTCCTGTCGTCGCTCCGGGTCTTCGCGCTGGCCGAGTCGCTGGGCGGCGTGGAGAGCCTCATCGAGCACCCGGCCATCATGACCCACGCGAGCGTGCCGGCGGAGACGCGAGCCGCGCTGGGCATCGCCGACGGGTTCATCCGGATCTCGGTGGGAATCGAGAACGCCGACGACCTGCTGGAAGATCTCGAGCGGGGCTTCGCCGCCGCCCGAGCCACATGATGCCTCGGCCCAGGCACTGATCCGGAGGTCCCCGTGTTCGCACTCCTCGCCGCCATCGCCCTCGGCGCCGCCCCGCTCGTGACCGCGACCCCCGTGGCCCCGGCCCCCGACCCTGCCCTCGTCGCCGCCGCAGGCCGAACCAGGGCTGCCCTCCTCGCGAAGCACGGAGAGGCGCAGCGTGCCCGCATCGAGCGGGGCGTCGACCAGGTGGTGCGGTCCTGGCGCGCCGCCGACGGCACGCCGGCCGCCTTCGAGGCGCTGGCCCTCGAGCAGTTCGTCGCCGACGACGCCGCGCTCGCAGCCACGCTGGCGCGCTTCGAGGAGAACCTGGAGGAGCTCGACGGCCGCTTCCTGCAGGCGAATCGCACGCTGGCCCGCCACGCCGTGCTCGACATCGGGCCGCAGCTTCCGGTGGACGGCCTCTTCGCCGCCTTCGACTCGGGCGCCCACCTGAACGACGACCTCTACGACTCGAAGCTGGCCTTCGTGGCGCTGCTCAACTTCCCGCTCACCACGCTCGACGAGCGGCTCGGCGCGGGCGCTTCCTGGTCGCGCCGGCGCTGGGCCGAGGCCCGGCTCGTCGGCCGGCGCGGCTCGCTGGTAGGCGCGTCGGACGGCGGCATCGCATCGCGGGTCCCCGGCCCGGTGAAGCAGCAGATCGCGAAGGCCTCCGCCGACAGCCAGGCCTACGTGGCCGACTACAACCTCTTCGCACATCACCTCGTCGACGGCTCCGGGGTGCGTCTCTTCCCGAAGGGCACCCGGCTGCTCTCCCACTGGAACCTGCGCGACGAGGTGAAGTCGTCGTACGGCCGGCCGGACGCTCTGGCCCGGCAGCGCGCGCTGCAGCGGGCCATGGAGCGGATCGTCGCCCAGGAGATCCCTCTCTCGGCGGTGAATTCACCCCTGGTGGACTGGAACCCGTACACGAACGAGGTGCACCCGGCCCCCGCACACGCCATCGAGGGGGGCCTCGCCCCGCCGGCGAGGGCCGACCCGGCCCGGGAGCCCGACACCCGCTACGCGATGCTGCTCGCCAACTTCCACGCCGTGCGCGCCGCCGACCCGTTCACCCCGACCGCCCCGAGCGCCATCGCCCGGAAGTTCCAGGTGGACCGGGAGATCCCGCAGCAGCAGCTCACGGCCATGCTGGAGGAGATCGTCTCCTCCCCGCTCGTGGCCCGCACGGCGAAGCTGGTGGCCGCCCGGCTGGGCCGTCCGCTCGAGCCTTTCGACATCTGGTACGCCGGATTCGTCCCCCCGGGACGGCCGGAGGCGGAGCTGGACGCGATCACCCGCAAGCGCTACCCGACCGCCGGGGCCTACGCCGCCGACATGCCGCGCCTCCTCCAGGCGCTCGGCTTCTCGCCGGAGAAGGCTCGCTGGCTCGCCGACCGGATCGTGGTCGAGCCCGCTCGCGGCTCCGGCCACGCCCTCCAGTCGGCCACGAGGGACGACAAGCCCCGCCTGCGAACCCGGGTGGGCCCGGACGGCATGGACTACAAGGGATACGAGATCGCCGTCCACGAGATGGGGCACAACGTCGAGCAGGTCCTCTCGCTCCACGGCGTCGACCACACGCTCCTCTCCGGCGTGCCCAACAACGCCTTCACCGAGGCTCTGGCCTTCGTCTTCCAGTCGCGAAGGCTGGAGCTGCTCGGGCTGCCCGGCCCCACCGAGGATCAGCGGCGGCTCGAGGCCATCGACGACCTCTGGAAGACCTACGAGATCGCCGGCGTGGCCCTCGTCGACGTCCAGGTCTGGAAGTGGCTCTACGCCCACCCCGACGCGACGCCGGCGCAGCTTCGCGAGGCCGTGGTGTCCATCGCGAAGGAGGTCTGGAACCGCTGGTACGCGCCGATCTTCGGCGTTCGCGACGTCCCCCTGCTCGCCATCTACAGCCACATGATCGAGGAGCCGCTCTACCTGGCCGACTACCCGCTCGGGCACATCATCGCCGCCCAGCTGGAGGAGCGGTTCGCGAAGGCCGGGAAGGTGGGCCCCGAATTCGAGCGGATGGCCATCTTCGGATCCCTGCCGCCGGACCTCTGGATGAAGAACGCCGCCGGGGCGCCTCTCTCCACCCGCGCGCTGCTCGACGGCGCGAGCAAGGCCCTCGACGCCGAGTCGAGGTAGGATCCCGCCTCCATGAGCCTCTTCAGCCCGCTCTCGCTGCGGTCGGTGACCCTGCGCAACCGAATCGGGATGTCCCCCATGTGCCAGTACTCGGCCGTCGATGGCCGGGCCGGCGACTGGCACCTCGTCCACTACGCCTCCCGCGCCGTCGGGGGCGTGGGGCTGGTGATCGTCGAGGCCTCCGGCGTGGAGGCCCGGGGCCGGATCTCGCCGGCCGACGTGGGGATCTGGGAGGACGGCCAGGTCGAGCCGCTCGCCCGCGTGGTGCGGCTCGTGGTCGACAACGGCGCGGCGGCGGGCATCCAGCTCGCCCACGCCGGGCGGAAGGCGAGCGTCCGGGCCCCCTGGGACCAGGGCGGCGCACCGCTCTCCCCCGCCGACGGCGGCTGGATCCCGGTGGCGCCGAGTGCGCTGCCCTTCGCCGAAGGGCACGCCACGCCCGAAGCTCTCTCCGAGGCCGGCATCGCCGAGGTGGTCGGCTCCTTCGCCGCCGCCGCGCGCCGAGCGCTCGCCGCCGGCTTCCAGGTGGTCGAGATCCACGCCGCACACGGCTACCTGCTGCACGAGTTCCTCTCCCCGCTCTCGAACCGGCGCAACGACCGGTACGGCGGCTCGCTCGAGAACCGCACCCGCGTCGTCCGGGAGGTGGTCGAGGCGGTTCGCAGGGAGTGGCCGGACCGGCTTCCGCTCCTCCTCCGGGTCTCCTGCACCGACTGGACCGACGGCGGCTGGGACCTGCCCCAGGCCATCGAGCTCGTGCGGCAGGTGAAGCCGCTCGGCGTGGACCTCGTCGACTGCTCGTCGGGCGG
>Ga0315295_10002603_pt1 | contig 15265 bp, 9 predicted proteins | sample YL17G14_0_MG_FD_204453 | JGI IMG/M metagenome (GOLD analysis project Ga0315295, IMG submission 204453) | Sediment microbial communities from Yellowstone Lake, YNP, Wyoming, USA - YL17G14_0 | ecosystem: Environmental > Aquatic > Freshwater > Lake > Sediment | place: USA: Wyoming | collected...
CGGCCAGGTCGTGAAGCACGGCGCCGGCCGCGCGCTGCGCGGGGCGGAGCGGAGGTAGGGGCCGCTTGGCGAGCCACGAAGAACCGCCCGGCGGGATGCCTCGCCGGGCGGTCCCGCGAAGCCCCCGCCCTACCTCTGCGCCGCGCGCACCAACTCCACCACCTTGTCCACGGGCAGGGCCGAGACGGTCGTGCCGTTCGCGCCGGTCGTGGTGCGGGCCATGAAGAGGGAGTTGAGGATGGCCTCCTCGGTGGCCTCGATCGTGGCGAGGAAGAGCGGCGACATGTCGTCGTTGCGGATCTCCTCGAACGCCTCGGTGCGCGCGTCCGCCCGGTGCTTCATCCGCACGCGCGGGTCGGTCGAGAAGGCGACGACGAAGTCGCCGCTTCCGTTCGACGAGATCCCGCCGGTGCGCGCCAGGCCGAGCATGGCGCGGCTCGCGAGGCGCCCGAGATTGCGGGCGGTGACCGGCGCGTCGGTGGCCACGACGATCATGCACGAGCCGTCGGCGGCCTTGGTGAGCTCGTCCCGCAGGTAGTACTGGCCGAGCCGCTGGCCCACGGGCACGCCCGCCACCTGCAGCACGCCGCCGAAGTTGGTCTGCACCAGCACGCCCACGGTGTGGCCGCCGAGGCTCGAGGGCAGCCGGCGCGAAGCGGTGCCGATGCCGCCCTTGAAGCCGAAGCACACGGTGCCGGTGCCGGCGCCCACGGCGCCCTCCTCCACCGCGCCCCCGCGGGCCCGGGCCAGCGCTTCCAGCACGTGCTCGCGCCTCAGGTGTCGCCCGCGGATGTCGTTCAGGCGGCCGTCGTTGGTCTCACCCACGACCACGTTGACGCTCTGCACCTGCTCGTTGCCGGGCTGCGCCAGCGTCCAGTCCACCAGCGCGCCCGCGGCGGTGGGCACGTCGAGCGTGTTGGTGAGCACGATGGGTGTCTCGAGGTTGCCCAACTCCTGCACCTGGGCGATGCCGGTGAGCTTGCCGAAGCCGTTGCCCACGTGGATGGCGGCGGCCACCTTGTCCTGGAAGACGTTGCCCTCGTGCGGCACCACGACCGTCACGCCGGTGCGCACGCTCTCGCCCTGCGTGATCGTGACCTGGCCCACGCGGACACCGCCCACGTCGGTGATGGCGTTCAATGGGCCGGGTTTCATCACGCCCACGCTCAGGCCGTGGTCGCGGAAGCGGCGGGGGGCTGGCGCGTCCGCCGCCTGAGCGACGGTGACGAGCGTCAGCAGCAGGGCAGCGATCGCGCGCATGACGGCTCCTTGGCGATGGGGTCCGCTCAAGGAGTACCGCACGGCGGAGGGCTGTCAATAGGGCCCTTCGGGCCTTCGTGTGGGCAGCGGTGCGGTTCCAGGCGCGAATCGGGTCCGCGTCGTAGCCGGGACCGGTCCCCAGGTCCCCTCGGTGACGCGCTCCAGCCGGGTCGGGTCGCCGTCGGCCAGCGCTAGCCCGGACTACTCACGAGCCCGCGCCTGCGGATGCCGTCTGCACGTCATCCGCTGCGTCGTCCGACCGGCCGCTTCCTCGACGTGTCGACGACACGACTCCGTCGCGGCCGGCCGGACTCCTTGCGGCTGCCGCACATCTGGCGCCCTCGGCTCGCGGTTCGTGAATAGTCCGGGCTAGGCGGCCCGACCGCGGGAAGGCCTTGCGGAGCAGCGCAACGCGGCGCGGACCCGTGCCTCCAGCGGGGCCGCGGGGTCGCTCGCACCGGCCTCGGCCGCCCGCTTCGCCTCGTCGGCCTTGAATCCGAGGGCCCGCAACCAGGGGATCACCTCCGCTGCGGCGGCCTGCGCTCGCGCGCGCTCCTGCGCTTCGGCCTCGGCCTGAACGCGGGCCAGTGCCGCCGCCTCCGTGCGCGCCACGGCTTCGGCCTCGGCCCTGGCGCGCGCCTCCGCCGCGGCCTCCGCCCGGGCCGCAGTCGCCTCCCGTGCTCGCTCGCGCTTCTCGTGCATGAACCCGGCCCCGAACAGGCGCTCCGCGGCGTACTGGTTGTGCGCCAGGCAGCGCAGCCGGATGTTCGCCATCGTCACCTGCCCGCCGCGCGCAACGGGCTCGGCGTGGTCGAACTCCAGTCGGCTGCGCGCCGGGCACCGGTGGCCCGACTCGCTCGTGAACGTGCACTGCCCGCCGTCGCGCTCCCAGACGGCGCGCTTCACCCCGGCCGGGATGTGCCGCGGGTTGGCGCTGTGCCGGCACGGCCGGGGCCTGTTGGTGACGGCGAACTTGCGGCGCTCCAGCTGGGCGATGGCCAGGTCCAGCACCCGGTCCAGTACCTCGGCGACCTCGCCCGAGGGCACCTGGTGGCCGAGCAGGGCCTGGGCGTGGCGGAGCTTGTCGTGGGTGGCCTTCGACACGGTGAGCTGGAGCGAGTACCGCTCCGGGGCGGTCGGGGTCAGGCGGGTGGCGGGCACGGTAGCGCACACCCGCTCTGGAGCGGGTGAACCGGAGTGCGTCTCAACATGCCCCGGGGCATGTTCACCACCGCCGGATCCGACTTGCCCCGGCGCAAGTCGTGCGCCCGGGAGGGCCTGCTCCAGCGCCAGCATGTCCGACTGGGGGAAGTGCTCGGCCAGCAGGTGCTCGATCTCGGACTTGGACTTGCCGGCCGCGGCGGAGAGCAACTCCCCGGCGTTGGCCGCCGTCAGGTAGGGCTCGAGCAGGAGCACCCCGGTGAGGTGCAGCCGGCCCTCGGCCACCATGGCGAACACGGTCGGGAACTTCCGCGCGACCCGCGCCGCTTTGATCCGCTTGCAGGCGGCGTCCTCGGACAACCGCAGCTCCCCCACGCAATACGCGAACATCGAGGGGTACGCCGCCGGCAGGTACAGCCTGCGGGCGTCCACCTCGGCGAGGTGCGCCAGCAGGTCGGCGGTGGTGTAGCGCTCCCGGGCGACGGCGGCGTGGAGGGAACGAAGCAGATCGGGGTCGGACAGGTGGGACAGGCAGTAGGTACTCATGGACGTGACTCCGCGGGGGCGGGTCGTGGGGGCTCACGCACTTCTTCCTATCACACGCGTTCGCGACGCACGCAGAGCCACGCACGCCGCAACACGCGGCGCTTCGCGAGATCCTTGCGACGACGCGATGAGTCGGCGCGCCCGTGGGCGACCTGCGCGCGCTGCGCGCCCGCTGGGTCGCGGCGCCGGCTCTCGCGTTCCGGTCTGCTCTCAGGCTGTCAAGCACATTCTCGCTGCCGACGCCGACCGGGCGCGGGAGGCGTCGCTCGGAGGTGCGCGTCGGGCGGGATGGTCGGGCGGCCCGCGCTCGTCCACGCCCATGCGCCCAGCCGCGCCCGCCCATCTGAACGCTTGCGCCTGCCGCCCGCGCCTCGCTACCCTCGCCGCACCATGTCGCGCAAGTCGCCGCGCTCCCGCCGCAACGCCAAGCCCGCCTCGCGCATGCCGGGCAAGAACCGCACGCGAACGGCGCCCGGCCGCGGCCGCCAGAGCGTCCGCGCCGCGGCCTCGGCCGCGCGCAAGCCCGCGAGGGGCAAGCCGCACGCGCCCAAGGGCGCCCGGCCGCGCCGCCTCGCGGCCCCCGACGCCGTGCGCGTCGCCGCGCTGCTCGGCATCCTCGAGCGGCTCCACCCCGAGGCCGCCACGGCGCTCCGCCACGCGAACGCACTCCAGCTGCTGGTGGCCACCATCCTCTCGGCGCAGTGCACGGACGAGCGCGTGAACATGGTCACGCCCGCGCTGTTCGAGCGCTTCCCCGACGCGGCGGCGCTGGCCGCCGCCGGGCGCGCCGAACTGGAGGACCTCATCCGCTCGACCGGCTTCTTCCGCAACAAGGCGAAGGCCATCCAGGCCTGCTGCGCCGACATCGTGGCGAAGCACGGCGGCGCGGTGCCGCGCACGCTCGAGGAGTTGACCGCGCTGCACGGGGTGGGGCGCAAGACCGCGAACGTGGTGCTGGGCAACGCCTACGGCATCCCCGGGATCGTCGTGGACACGCACGTCCAGCGTCTGTCGCAGCGCCTCGGCCTGACGCGCGAGAAGGACCCGGTCAAGATCGAGTTCGCCCTCATGCCCGTCATCCCCCGCGAGAGGTGGACCCTCTTCTCGCACTGGCTCATCCTGCACGGTCGGCAGGTGTGCGTGGCGCGCAAGCCGCGCTGCTCGATCTGTCCGCTGGCCCCGCACTGCCCGCGCACCGGCGTCACCTCGTCGCAGTGACCGCCCCGCGGCCCGTCCCGGAGGTCCCCGTCATGTCGCGTCGTCTGATCGCGGCCCTCGCGCTGGCCGCGTGCGGGTCCCTGCCCGCCGCCGCCACCGCGCCGACCCCCGCGCAGCCGCTGCTGGCCCTCGGCAACGAGAGCGTGGCCACGGTCGAGGGCGCGCAGGCCGTCTTCGACAACCCGGCGGGGCTCGGCCTGCGCTATCCGGCCGAGCTGTTCGCCACCTGGACGAGCCTTCCCGGCGGGCGCGAGACCAATCGCTGGGCCGCCGGATTCCGCGGCCTCGCGCTGCACGGCGAGCGCGTGAAGGACGTGTCGCAGCGCTACGGCTTCACCTTCGCCGGCGGCGGCGAGGAGCTGCGCATTGGACTCCTCACCGAGTGGATCCTCGACCCGCGCACGCACGAGGTGGAGGCGGACCACCGCGTCGGGGCCCTCTCGCGTCCGGCGCCCTGGCTCTCGCTGGGGGCGACGGCCGAGCACCTGTTCCAGCCCGTCTTCCGCGGCGAGCGGCTGTCGCGCACCTACGGCCTGGGGGTCGGCCTGCGCCCGCTGGCGCTGCGCCCCGCGCTGGCGCACGGCTGGGGCACGCGGCTCACGCTGACCTCGGACCTCATCGTGGCCGACGGCGGCTCGTGGGGGCAGACGCGCGTGCGCCTGGGCGGCGAGCTGGAGGCGCTGCCCGGCGTGCTGCTGCGCGGCTCGGTGGAGGACCACCGCGGCGTGCACCTGGGGATCACGCTGCGCGGCGTGACCGGCTCGCTCGCCGCCCACCGGGCCGGCGCGGACGGCCGCCGCTCCTACGACTCGTACGCGCTCTCGCTGCACCGCGGCGAGGAGCCCACGGTCCTCACTGGGCGGCCGGACCGGCGCGTGGCGGTGGTGCGCGCGGGGGGCGCGCTCGGCGACGAGTCCATGTCGGGCTTCACGCTCTACGGCGGCGTGGACTACACGGCGTCGCGCCCGCTGCACGACCAGCTCGAGCGCGCGCTCGAGGACCCCTACACGCGCGGCGTGTTCCTCGACCTGCGCGGCGTCACCGGCATGGCGCAGATCGAGGAGCTGCGCCCGCGCATCGAGCGGCTGCGCAGGGCCGGCAAGCCGGTCGTCGCGTTCATGGAGTACGGCGGCGGGCGCGGCGACCTCTACCTCGCCGGCGCCTGCGACCGCATCGTGATGGCGCCGGAGGCCGAGCCGGGTGGCCTGGGCCTGCGCGTGGAGCGGCGCTACTACCGCCAGCTGCTCGAGCGCTTCGGGATCAAGGTCGAGCGCAGCTCGTACGGGAAGTACAAGTCGGCCTACCGCAACTTCAGCGTGGACTCGACCGGCGCCGCCGACCGCGAGGCCATCGAGCACAACCTAGACGTGAGCCAGGAGCTGCTGGTCTCGGCGCTCGCCGCCGACCGCCGCATCGGCCGCGAGGCGGTCGTCACGATCCTCGACGGCCGGCCATGGCGCAGCGAGGACCTCCAGCGCGCCGGTCTCATCGACACGGTGGGCTACCGCGAGGACGCGCTGCGCGCGCTCGGGCGGCTGTGCGGCCTGGGCGACAAGCCGCGCACGGCCTCGCGCGCGCGCCCGCGCGCCGCGCGCCGCGAGTGGACGGTGCCCGCGCCGGTGGCCGTGGTCTACGCCAGCGGCGGCATCGAGATCGGCCGCGACGGCGGCGACCTGCTCGGCGGTCCCTCGATGGGCTCGGAGACGATGGTGGCTCGGATCGAGAAGGCCTTCCGGCACCCCGGCGTGAAGGCGGTGGTGCTGCGGGTCGAGAGCCCCGGCGGCTCGGCGCTGGCCTCGGACCTCATCCACCACGCTACGCTGCGCATGAAGCGCGAGACGAGGAAGCCCCTGGTGGTCTCGATGGGGAGCATGGCCGCGAGCGGCGGCTACTACATCTCGACCGCGGCCGACCGCATCTTCTGCGACCGCTTCACGCGCACCGGCTCGATCGGCGTGCTGATCTTCAAGCCTTCGCTCGAGCAGTTCTACGCGAAGCAGGGCGTGCGGCAGGACGACTTCGACCGGGGCGCGTGGATGCGGGGCTGGTCCACCAACCGCGACTGGCGGCCCGAGGACCAGGCCGTGGCCGACTCGGCCATCCTGCGCTTCTACCACGTGTTCGTGGGCTCCGTCGCCGCCGACCGCGGCCTGAGCGTGGACGAGGTGCACGAGGTCGCGCAGGGCCGGGTGTGGATGGGGGGGGACGCGCTGCGGCGCCGGCTGGTGGACCAGATCGGCGGGCTCGAGGACGCCGTGGCCGAGGCGCGGCGCCGCGCGCACGTCCCCGAGGGCGCGCGCATCCGGCTGGTCGAGTACCGGCGGCCGCGTCCCGGGCTGCTGCAGCGCCTGTTGAGCCAGGGCCTGAGTGACGCGTGGCGCGACGCCACCCGCCTGCCCGCGCCCGGCTCGCTGCTCTACCGGTGCGATGACGAAGAAGCGCTCGCGCCCTGACGCTCCGCCGGAGCGCGCGGCGGCACCCGCGCCCGGGGACGGCGCGGCGGCACGGGCCGCGCTCGCGCTGTGGGTGACGCTGGTCGTCCTCGCGCTGGCGCGGGCCGCGCTGGCCTTCGTGCCCTCCATGACGGGCTGGGGGCTCAACCTCCAGCGCTTCCTCGCGCCCGCGTGGGCGTGGGCGCCGTGGGCGATCGCCGCGCTGGCGCTGGTGCCCGCGCTGGCGCGCCGTGCCGTGCCGCTCGCGGCGCGTGCCGGGGACGCCATCGCGCGCGGCCGGGTACCCGCCGGAGGCGGGTGGGGCTTCGACCTGGCGGCCAAGGCCTTCGCGGCGGTGCTCGTGCTCGTGCTGCCCGACCGCGTGCGCTTCGTCGGCGACTTCATCCTGCGCCAGGGCGCCATCGAGGAGGCCGGCCTGCCGAGCGCGCTGTTCCCGCAGGCGCTGCCCCTGGACGTGCTGCTGCACGTGACGCTGCCCGCGGCGCTGGCCGGCACCGGGCTCGTCGGAGCGAACGGCGCGGCACGGCTGGTGGGCGCGGCCGAGGCCGTGCTGCTCGTCACGCTCGCGCTGGCCTTCGCGCGCGCCCTCACGCTGCGCGGCGTGCCCGCGCTCGCCACCGCCGCGGCGGTCTTCTTCGGCGGCTACCTCGGCCTCTACGCCGGCTACAGCAAGGCGAACGGCGAGCTGGCCCTGATCACCGTGACCGTGGCCGTGCTGGGCCTGCGCGTGGCGCGTGACGCCGCCCGCGGGCCGTCCGGGGCCGCCGCCCCGTTCGGCCTGCGCCGCGACCTGCTCGCGCTGGGCTTCGTGCTCGGCGTCGGCGCCTTCCTGCACCGCTCGGTCCTGGGCCTCGTGCCGGCGGTGGTACTGGCGTTCGCGCTCGCGCTGCGGGGGCGGCCCGCCGCGTGGCGGGACCCGGCGCTCTGGGTCGCGGTCGCTCTGCCGGTCGCGGGCTTCGCCTTCACCCTGGGGCGCATCGTCACCACGCTCACCCGCTTCGACCCCGGCATGCACCTCGCCTCGCCCGAGGTGCGCGCGCAAGGCGGGCTCCTCGCCTCGATGTTCGCGGGCGCGCGCGCCCTGGACCTGCCCAACGTGGTCGTGCTGCTCGCGCCGCTGGCCCCGGCGCTGCTCGTGATGGCGGCCGCGTGGGGGCGGCGGCTCCCGCGGGGGCGCCCCGCCGCGCTGCTCGTCACGCTGGCGGCGCCCTTCATCGGCTTGCTGCTCTTCGTCCACCCCGGGCAGGGCGCGTTCCGCGACTACGACACGCTCTCCGGGGGCGGCGTCGTGCTCGCCCTGCTGGCCGCGTGGCTGGCGGGGGAGACGCTGCGCCGCGCGCCCGCGCGCGCCTGGGTGGGCGTGGGTGTGGTGCTGGCGGTGGCGGTCCCGAGCGTGCAGTGGCTCGCCCACAACGGGGACGTGGACCGCGGGCTGGCGCGCGTGCGGGCCTTCATGACCGAGCCGCCGGCGCGCGACCCCTTCGAGCGCGGCAGGACCTGGGACTACCTCGGCGCGCGCAACTTCCGCCTGCAGCGCTGGGAGGCCGCGGCCGAGGCCTTCGCGCACGCCTCCGAGACCCAGCCGTCGCCGCGCATCCTCACGCAGTGGGCCATGGCCGAGACCGAGAGCGGCAACCTGCGCGGCGCGCAGGAGGTCTACCGCCGCGCCATCGCGCGCGACTCCGCCAACACCACCGCCTGGCTGGGACTGGGCGCGGTCTCGTCGCGCCTGGGCGAGCTGGACGAGGCGCGGCGCGCGGTGCTGGAGCTGCTGCGGCGCGACCCGGGCAACGTCGAGGCCCAGTCCGCGCTGCGCCAGCTCGACCGGCTGCTGGCGGCGCAGGGGAGGGCCGCGCCTTGAGCGACCGTCGGCCCGTGCTCACGCTGGCGATGGGGGCCGCGCTGCTCTACCTCGTGCGGCTGGGCTCGACCGACCTGCGCCAGTGGGACGAGGTGTTCTACGCCTCGCGCGCGCTGGTGGCCGGACGCGAGGGGCAGTGGCTCGACCAGAGCACCGGCGCCATCGGCGGGCTCTGGACCGGCGCGCACCCGCCGCTCGTCGTCTGGCTGATGGCGCTGTGCGGCCGCGTCGCGGGCTTCGGCGAGTGGGCCTTCCGCCTGCCGGTCGCGCTGTGCGGGCTCCTCCTCGTGCTGGTGCTGCACCGCCTCGTGCTCGACCTCACGCGCCGACCGCGCGTGGCGCTGCTGGCCGGGCTCGTGCTGCTGCTCACGCCCCACTTCACGCGCTACGCGCGCATGAGCCAGCTCGACGTGCCGGTGCTGCTGTGGATCACGCTCGCGCTGCTGTGCTGGTGGCGGGGCGTGCGCGGCCGCGCGTGGTGGGCGCTGCCGGCGGGGCTGGCCCTCGGGCTCGCGCTGCTCTCCAAGCTCGCGGTCGGGATGCTGGTGCCCATGACGGTGTGCGTCTTCGTCGCGTGGGAGTGGCTGCGCGGCTCGCGCCCGCTCGCGCGGCGCGCGTTGGGCTTGCTGGTGGTGGCATCGGCGCTCGGGGTGCTGGTGGCCGCGCCGTGGTTCGTGGCCATCACCCTGCGGCTGGGGCGCACCTACTGGGACGAGGCGCTCGGCTACCACGTGGTGTCGCGCATGAAGGGCGCGCTCGAGGGGCACCCCTCGGCGCTGGGCCCCTTCTACTGGCCGATGCAGGTCGTCGTGCGCCTCGCGTCGTTCACGCCGCTCCTCGCCGTGGGCGTGACGCGGCGCGCGGCGGGGATGCTGGGGGGCGCCGCGGAGCGCCGGCTCCTGTGGTCCTGGCTGCTCGTGCCGCTGGCGCTGTTCTCGCTCGCCGCGACCACGTACCACCCCTACCTGTTCCTGTTCCTGCTGCCGCTCGTGGTCTTCGTGGCGCTCGGGCTCGAGACCTGGCTCGCCGGGGGCGCGGGACGGGCCGCGCTCGCCTGGGCGATGGTGACGGCGGTCGCCTGCGTGGCGTGGGCGCAGACGCGCCCGCTGCAGATGGCGCTCGAGGACGTGGCCGCGGCGGTGCGCGCGCTGCGGCCTCCCGCCGCCGGGGCCGCGTGGCTCACCGACGGGTTCGCCGCGCTGGTGCTGGTGCTCGGGATGGCCGCGTGGGCGGTGGCACGGCGCCTGCCGGCGGCCGCGCACGCGCGCCTCGTGCCGCGCGCGCTGCTCGTGCTGGTGTTCCTGCCGGCGCTCGCGTTCGCCTTCCAGCCGCTGGTGAGCGGGCGCGCCGACTGGATCGGCGCGCGCCGCAGCGTGCTCGATCTGGGCTGCCGCGCGGTGGCCTTCGAGGGCGAGGACACGCCCGCGAGCCGCATGAACCTCGCGCTGCTCGAGGCGCGCGGGGTGGCGGTCGCGCGCGGCGCGGCCGCGGACTCGGCCGCGTGCCGCATCGTGGAGGGGGAGATGGCGGTCCCGCCGGGCGCGGCGGCTCCCGCGTTCGCCTCGGGCCCGCTGCGCGTCTTCCGCGCGGCGAGGTGAGCGGCGGGCGGCACGGACTCGCGCGTGGCGGGGTCCGTGGGGTCCGAGGTCCGTGCGGCCCCGTCCTGCCGCGCCGTCAGCGCCCCTGCGCCTCCGCGATGCCCTGCATGCGCGCGGCCCACGGGCCGGTGGGGTCGAGCGCGAGGTGCTCGCGCGCGCAGCGGGCGGCCTCGGCGCGGCGGCCGACCTCCTCCAGCAGCAGCGCCCGGTCGTAGAGCGCGGGCTCGTAGGCCTCGTCGCGCCGGTTCACGGCGGTGAGCTGCCCGATGGCCTCGAGCCGCAGCGCGTGGGCCCGCAGTTGGTCGGTCTCGGCGGCGGCCTGCAGCGCGAGCGCCACACCCAGGCCGAGGTGCGCCTCGGGCACGTCGGCGCCGCGATCGGTCACGGCACGGTAGCGGGTCTCGGCGCGCAGGTAGCGCTGCAGGGCGAGGTCGAGGTGGGCGAGCGCGACCTCGAGGCGCGTATCTCCGCGGCGCCGGTCCCGCACCCGCTCGACCTGTGGCCGGGCGCGCTCGACGCGGGCGGCCGTGCCGGCGTCGAAGACGGCGCCGGGGGGCGCCTCGCCGGCCAGCGCCGAGCGGAAGCGCAGCTCCCCCGCGCGCATGGGCAGCAGGCCGCGCAGGTCGGCGCGCACTGCGGCCATCTCGGGGTCGTCGGGCAGGCCGGTGACCAGCCGGGCCGGGACCAGCACCGAGATCGCCGCCATGACCGCGAACGTGATCATGAGCGCGAGGAAGCCGGCAAGCGAGAGCACGCGCCAGTGAAGACGGCGCTCGATCTCGACGACGGGCGGGGGCAGGGCGGTGGGCCGGGTCATGGCGGTCGCCGGCATCCTAGCCCCGGGCCCGCGAGGCATCCAAGTCGTTGCCCGGACAAGCCCTTTCCTGCTAACTTGGCCCACGTCCGGCGTCCGCTTCCGCCTCTTCGCGACCCCTCGGCGCGCCGCGCGCAGGAGCCCCTTCCGCATGGCCGTCATCCGCTTCCTTCAGGTCTCCGACTTCCACCTGGGCCGGCCCTTCGGCTGGCTGCCGGCCGAGCGGCGCGCCGACCGGCGGCACGACCAGCGTCGCGCGCTCGAGCACTCGGTGCGGCAGGCCATCGAGCGCGGCGTGCACGCCCTGCTCGTGCCGGGCGACCTCTTCGACCTCGATTACGTGGATGCCGACACCCTGGCCTTCGCGGTGCACTCCCTGGGGGTGAGCGGCTGCCCGCCCGTGTTCATCGCGCCCGGCAACCACGACCCGTGCTCGGGCACCAGCCCCTATTGGAACCCGGCGCTGCTCAAGGCGCGCGGCTACACCTGGCCCGCGCACGTCCACGTCTTCGACACGCCCGATTGGACGGCCGTGCCGCTGCCGGGCGTCGAGGGCGTGCGCGTGTGGGGGCGCTGCTCGATCCAGGGCGTGGCCTCGGCCGCGCGCCCGCTGGCGCCCGAGGCGCTCGCCGGTCTGGATGCGCGCCGCGGCGAGGGCGTGAACGTCGCGGTCTTCCACGGCTCGCGCGAGGGCTGGCTGCCCACGGGGATGGACGCGGTCGCGCCCTTCTCCGACGCCGAGGCGCTCGCCTCGCCCTTCGACTACCTCGCGGTGGGCCACATCCACACGCCCTCGAGCCTCGAGGAGGCACCCGCCGAAGGCGGCTCCGGCAGCGTGCGGCTGGCCTGCGCGGGCGGCGCCATCTCGCTGGACGTGAGCGAGGCCGGGCGGCACGGCGCGCTCGAGGTGCGGCTCTCCATGGAGGGCGGGCTGCCGCGCGTCGAGACGGAGTTCATCGAGCTGGACCGGCGCCGGGTCTACGACCTCACGGTGGACGTGACGGGCGCGGGCACGGCCGAGCAGGTGGACCGCCGCGTGCTGCGCGCGCTGGACCAGGCGGGGGCGGGCGACGCCGACATCGCGGTCGTGCGTCTCACGGGCCGGCTCACGCGCGGGGTGCGCTACGCCGCGCCCGGACCGGAACTGCGGCCGCGCGCCTTCCACCTGCGCCTCGAGACGGGCGCGCTGCGCCCCGACCACGACGTCGAGGCGCTGCGCGCGGCCGAGCCGGTCACCACCGAGGACCGCTTCGCGCGCGCCCTGCTGACGCGCATCGACGCCGAGACGGACCCCGTGCGGCGCGCCGACCTCGAGAGCGCGCTCTACTACGGGCTCGACGCCTTCCGGCTGCACGAGGTCGTGCCCTCCTACGAGGACCTGGGCACATGAGGCTCCTCCGGCTCAAGGCCGACGGCTTCGGACCGCTGCGGGGCGAGTACGCCTTCGACCCGGCCCGGGTCACGCTGGTCGTGGACCGCAACGAGACCGGCAAGTCGAGCCTCATCGCCGCCCTCTCGGCGGCGCTCTACGGCCTCGACGGCGACCGCCGCAGCCACAAGGTGCTCACGCCGGTCGAGCGCTGGCGTCCGTGGGACGGCGGGTCGTACCGGGTCGAGCTGGACATCGAGTGCGAGGGCGAGGTCTACACGGTCAAGCGCGACTTCGAGCGCGGCACCGTCGAGGTGTGGAACGACCGCGGCCAGGAGGTCACCGCCACGTTCCGCGAGGGCAAGGACGCGTTCCCGGTGGGCAAGAAGCTGCTGGGGCTCGACGCCGACGAGTTCGAGAAGTGCGCGCTCGTGCGCCAGGGCGAGCTCGACCAGGTGGTGCCGGCCGACGAGCGCGTGCGGCGCGTGGGCACGCTGCAGGCCCGCCTCGAGAGCGCCGCCGACACGCGCGGGGGCGACACCAGCGCGACCGAGGCGCTGCAGGTCCTGCAGACGGCGCTGCGCAGGTACGACGCGCAGGAGCTGGAGTTCACGGGCACGGTGGAGAACGCGATCTCGCGCCTCGAGCTGAAGCGCGACACGCTGGGCGCCGAGCTCAAGTCCGTCGAGCACGACCGCGCGCAGGTGGCGGGTCCGCTCGAGGAGCTGGCGCGCCTGGCGGCCGATGAGCAGGCGGCGCGCGCGGCCATCGAGCGGCTCGACGCCGAGCGCCGTGCCACCGTGGGCGGCGACCTGCGGCGCCGGCTGCGCGAGCACGACGAGCGCCGCGCCGCGCTGGAGGCCCTGCGGGGCGAGGCGGCGTCGCTGGCGGTCTACGAGCAGCTGCCCGCGAACGCCGAGGCCGACCTGCGCGAGACCATCGCCAAGCACGAGGCCGCCCAGAAGAACTTGGCCGGACGCGAGTCGCGCCGGCAGGAGGAGCAGTCGCGGCGGCGCGCCGAGCTGGAGGCGACGCTGGCGACCCTGAAGGCCTACGAGTCCTGCCCGGTGGAGGACGCCGACCGGCTCGTGGCGCTGGCCGCGGAGCTGCGCCGGCTGGCCGACGAGGACGCGCGCCTGCGCGAGTCGGTGGGCGGCCTGCGCGACTCGCTCTCGGGCCGCGGCTACGAGCAACCGCGGGTCGAGGGCCTGGCGCAGCGCCTGGGCGGGCTCTCGGAGGAGCAGCGGCGGTTGCTGGAAGGGCGCTCGACCTCGGAGTTGGCCTACCAGACCGAGATCGCCTCGCTCGAGCAGGCGCGCACCGAGAACACCGAGGTGCTGCGCCAGATCGACGCCGCGCGCGCGGCCGGCAAGGTCCCCGGCTGGCTGCTGGCGGCGCTCGGCGTGGGTTCGGCGATCGCCGGCAGCGTGGTGTTGGGCATCCAGGGCGAGGAGCGCATCGGCATGGGCCTGCTGGGAGGCGGGCTGGGGCTCGCGGCGCTCGGCATCGCGATCCTCGCGATCGCGACCGGCGCGCGCCGCTCCGAGCGCGAGCAGGCGCTGCGCGGGCTCACCGACGCCCAGCATCGGCTCAACCAGCTCAGGACCCAGCGCGCCGAGGGCGAGGTCGGGCTGGAGGAGGTGGCGCGCTCGCTCGGCTACCGCGACGCCGTCGAGCTGACGCGCGAGTGGAACGACTACCAGCGCATGCTCGAGGACAACAGCCCGGTCCAGCGCGCCGAGGAGCAGATGGATGCGCTCGAGATGCGGCGCCGCGGCGTGCTGGCCGAGGTGCGCGAGCGGCTCGACCGGGCCGGCGGCGGACCGCCCGACCCGGCGCACCTCGAGGGCGTGGCGGCCGGCATCCGGCACATGATCGCGATCCGCCAGCAGCTGGCGGAGCTCGAGACCAGCTGGTCGTGGGTGGACGACGAGAAGCGGCTCGACGAGGCGGCGGTGGCCGGCCTGCACGAGCGCGCGGTGCGCATCCTGCAGCTGGCGGGGCTGGCCCACGATCCGGCGCAGCCCTGGAGCGAGCACATCCGCGAGCTGACCGAGCGCTCGCGGCTGCGCGCGCGCTGGCAGGTGCTGACGAGCGAGGTGATCCCCCAGGCGGCCCAGGGCCTGGTGCCCGAGGAGGAGGTGGCCGGCCTGCGCGCGCAGCTCGCCGCGGTCGAGGCCGACGCCGGCGACCAGCCCGTGGGCGAGGCGCCGGACGCACGGGCGGGCACCCCGCCCCGCCCGCAGATGGACATCGAGCGCGACGTCAAGAGCCAGAACGGCGTCATCGAGCTGGTGCAGCGCAAGCGCTCGGACCTGCGCCAGCAGGTGGACGACGTGATGCGTCGTGCCGCCCTGCGCGAGCCCGAGCTGCTGGCCGAGCAGGCGCGCATCGAGCGGGCGCTCGAGCGGGCCCGGCACTTCAAGCGCAGCGTCGAGCTGGCGATGACCACCATCCAGGAGGTGGCGCTCGAGACGCACCGGCGCTGGGCCGACTTCCTGAACGGGCGCGTGAGCGAGCTGCTCGGGGCCGTGGGCGCGCAGGTCGAACAGGTGCGCTTCGGCGAGGACCTCGACTTCTCGGTGAAGCTCCGGGACGGCCAGCAGCTGGCGCGCGGCAAGGCCATGCTGCTGCTCTCGGCCGGGGCGCGGGACCAGCTGCACCTCGCCGTGCGGCTGGCCCTGAGCGAGTTCCTCTCGAAGCCCGGCAACCCGCTGCCCCTGCTCCTGGACGACGTCTTCGCCACCAGCGACGACGAGCGCGCCCGCGCCGGCATGCGCCTGCTGATCGAGCACTTCGCGCGTGAGCACCAGGCCATCGTGATGACCTGCCACCGGCATCGCCACGAGCACCTGCAGGGCCTCGATCCCGAGCTGTGGACCGCGCACGTGCAGTGGCTGGAGCTGAGGGCCGTAGCGCACAAGACCGGGTAGGCGACGCGCCAACGGCAGAGGCCGGGCTCTTCTTCGAGAGCCCGGCCTCTGC
>Ga0315295_10002604_pt1 | contig 15265 bp, 17 predicted proteins | sample YL17G14_0_MG_FD_204453 | JGI IMG/M metagenome (GOLD analysis project Ga0315295, IMG submission 204453) | Sediment microbial communities from Yellowstone Lake, YNP, Wyoming, USA - YL17G14_0 | ecosystem: Environmental > Aquatic > Freshwater > Lake > Sediment | place: USA: Wyoming | collected...
CAGAATATAGTAATAACCTTTAAAGACTTTTTTAGAGTCGGATTTCCTATTATGTTAATATCTCTTATTCTTTCCTCTGTCTATCTCTTTTTAAGGTATTTGTTGTAATAATTATTATTTGTAGAATTAATAAAATTAGTTTATGATAAGCATAAGAATCTATAAAGATATACCACAAGGAAAATTAGTGGTTAATTTTCGAAACTTCACCTAGAGTCGTGCATAAACGAAGTAGTTCGATTATTTTAAGTTAGCTGAAATTGATTGCTTTCAAAAGAAAGAATATTTATTAAAATTTTTATTGACAAAATTAAGGATAATAACAAGATGGAAATAAAGAGCTTTGATAATGTTCCTTCAATGTTAAATAGTTTATTTAATAATCAAATTGAATTACTGCCATTAGTAACAGAATTGTTTGAATTAGAATTGGCATACTTAGAATATCATTGTTTAAGTAAAGATGAATTGTTAAGTCGTTCAGCCTATCTTAAATCAATCGATGGAAAGGCAACACAGCATTTTTTAATGTATAATCATTATTCAAAAGCATTAACTGAAAACCGTTCAGTTACAACCAAGAGCTATTTTGAAAATGGAAAATTTTCGACAGGGTATGCCACACATGGTTTATTTCCTTATCGAGGTAAATTTCATCCGCAACTCATTAAGGCATTGCTAAATATTATCGGTGTCCAAAAGGGAGATACCGTTTTAGACCCAATGTGTGGAAGTGGAACAGCTAATATTGAAGCCTCCCTGATGAGAATAGACTCCTATGCCCTTGATCTGAGTCCCTTCTGTCAGTTTATGTCCAAGGTTAAGTATGAAAGCCTTACAATTAAGAGAGATGTTTTAAGTGGGATTTCTGCTAAGGCAGAGCAATTGTTTGATTTCTTTAATGTTGCAGATGTAAAAAACTCACTGAAAAAGATAAATGACCCGGAAAAGCTGAAGGTGTATAATCTGGCACTTCTGGCGTTTTTAGATGCACTTGGCTATTCAAAACGAGTAACAACCTCTAACCATAAGGAACTTTTCTATAAGGTATTGAAAAGATATGAGATAACGGTTTTTGATTTTATCTCTAATAATAGTGGGTTGTTAAAAGAAATAGGCACAGTAAAAGTTTTAGAAAATGCTAATGCTAAAAATATACCATTAGAAAGTGCATCTATTGATGGAATTATAACCTCTCCACCTTATTCTTTTGCGATTGATTATATAAAAAATGATGAGGCACAATTAAAATATCTGGGTTATAATACCTCTGAGTTGCAAAAAGATATGGTTGGATTGAGGGGTAAAAATACAAAAGAAAGGTTGGATAACTATTTTCAAGATATGGAACTCATTTGTTCAGAAGCATCAAGGGTTTTGAAGAAAGACAGATACTTTGTTATGATAATAGGTTCAAATACAAACCAAACTGGGGGTATAAGGTTGGAAAATAAGATAATAGAGTTTTGCAAGAACTATGACTTAAAATTGGTTAAGAGTATCCTTAAACCAATCAAAGGAATGCGAAACACAATGAATGATGAATATATCTTATTTTTGAGGAAAGGAGGAAAATAAAAATGGCTGATTTTATTGAAAAAATACTTTCTGAGGAAGAAGATCAAGAAATGGAAGTTGTAATTTACAAAATTGCTAACTATCCTGCAGATTTTACTCTTCAAGGCCTTTATAGAAAATGGGAAGATAAAGACATAGAAATTCCTTCGTTTCAAAGGGGGTTTATATGGAAACGGCCGCAAGCAAGTAAACTAATAGAATCATTTCTGCTTGGTCTTCCTGTGCCAAGTATTTTTTTATATAAAGAAAAAGAAAGCCAAAAACTTCTTGTGATTGATGGACAGCAGAGATTAAAAACTATTTTTGGCTTTCTTAGGAATAACTTCCCCGATAGTAAGAGCCCCTTTTATTTAAATGCTGTTAATCCCAAATGGGAGAATAAATCATTTTCAGATTTAAACGAATCTGATAAACGAAGATTTAATGATTCTGTATTAAGAGCAATAATAGTGGAACAGCTTGATCCTAATGACAATACAAGTATTTTTCACATATTTCAAAGGTTAAATACTGGTGGTACCACTTTGAATGCCCAAGAAATTCGAAATTGTACTTATCAAGGAGAATTTAACAATTTACTGAAAGAGTTAAACAAAGATAATAAATGGAGAAAAATTATCGGATTACCTAAAGTTGAGAAACGTATGCGTGATGTTGAGTTAATTCTTAGATTTTTTGCATTAAGGGACGAATATAAGGACTATAAGCAACCCATGAGAGATTTTTTATCTAACTTTATGAATGAATATAAAAATAACAGTGAAAAAGTAAAGGAGTTTAAAAAGGTTTTTATGGAAACCATTTCTTCAATAGATAAGTATTTAGATCCCAATCCCTTTAGAGTAAAAAGAGGGATTAGTGCTACTGTATTGGATTCGGTGATGGTTGCATTTGCTTTAAATTTAGAGAAAATCCCCAATGATATAAAAAACCGGTATCCACGTCTTCTAAAAGATGACGAATATATAAAATGTATTTACAAATTTACAACGGCTGAAGAAGTTGTAAAACAAAGGATTGAACTTGCTATTGAAAAACTTTTTAAATAATGAAGTTGCATGCAATATTTAAAAGAAAAATTTCAGACTATAAATGATACTATTAAAAAGGCAAAAAAATCAGGGGAAAAAGATGCCCGACTTGCTTCAATGTTAAGTTCATATTTGGTTGTATGGATTTCAGGAGTTTATGAAGATATGGTAGAACATTTATTTGCTGAGAGGGTCAAGAAAGTCAATGATAAAGAAATAGAAAATTTTGTAGAAGTGTTTATCGGTGAGCAATTTCGCAGCCCAAGATACGAGAATATAAAAAAATTGGTGAAAGCTTTTGATCCTAAATATGGAGTTGAATTACGATCCAAAATCGAGGATAAAAATATAACTGCATTAGATAGCATTGTAAATAATAAAAATAAGGCAGCCCATGGTGAAGTTTCTAATGCAACTATTGATGACATTATCGGGTGGAATAAAGATACAATTAAAATTTTTGAAGAATTGGAAAATATTTTAAAAGTGGGGGACGAATAAAAACAATATGCGTTATCCATCAATAGACGAAAAATTTAACACAGTCGTCTCCAAAAACACCTTTTATTTTTACGATAGAAAATTTGAAGAGGCATACGAAGGACATGTAACTTCAATAAAAGAAACTCTACTTGTTTTAAGGAATAAGATTCAGACTACAGGTTTACACAAGGAGTTTTTTGAGGAACTAATTGCAGAGAAGAAAAATGGATTACGGGCACTTTTAGCCCTTACAGGATTCTCTAATGAGAGTCTAAAGAGATTGATTACCTTTATAAGAATTGTGGAAGATGATGAGTTGAATAGACTTGTATGGAAGGATGAATGGATGTCTGACGAAGACAGGGTTGATATAAAAGAATGGAGTGATAGCAAGATTTTAACAGTAATAAAGGCAAACAAATACTTCAGGAAGGGTATTGTAAATATTTTCTTTGAGGGTTCGACCTTGCCAGTACTTTCAAGGGCATTACCTCTGTTTGAACTCAAGAAACTGAGTATTTCCAAGCTAAACTTTGATATTGAGGCATTGATTGATACCTTGATTCGTTATAAAGAGAAGGGTTCTTATTCAGGCAAGAAAGAGAATAATCCGGAAACCGTGATCGAAACTATATTAGATGAAATGGGTATTACCTTTGCGAAAGGGGATTTGAGTGAGTTGATTGATAATGCCCCTGACACAAAAAGAACAATGGACTTTATCATCCCCAATAAGAGAAACCCTAAAGTAATCATTGAGAGTTCCTATTTGGTAACAACATCTTCAGGACAAGGAGATAAATCAAAAACGGAAATCTCCATTGATTCTTTAATCAAGGAACATTATCCAGAAGCAAGATTTTTAGGATTTGTTGATGGAATTGGCTGGTATGTGAGGAAAAATGATCTAAGACGAATGGTCTCAGCCTACGAAGATGTTTTTACCTTTCATCAGGAAGAATTAGAGAGATTTAAGACTAAGATTGAAGAGGTGTTTAATAATAATGGTTGATGAATATATAAACAGCATTATACAGGGTGATTGCATAGAGATATTAAAGCAAATTCCAGATAACAGCATAGATATGACATTTGCCGACCCTCCATTTAATTTGAAAAAAAAATACAATGGCTATAGAGATAACAAGGAGTTTACAGAATATCTGAAATGGTGCAAGGATTGGATATTGGAAATGGTAAGGATAACAAAACCTACCGGAAGTATCTTTGTCCATAATATACCCAAATGGTTGACTTATTATGCAGGTTTTCTAAATGAGGTTGCTGATTTTAAGCACTGGATAGCCTGGGATGCCCCAACTGCTCCGATGGGAAAGACTTTACAACCAAGCCATTATGGTATCTTGTATTATGCTAAAAATTATAGAGAAAATAAGTTTTACGAAATTCGTTATCCCCATAAAAGATGCAGGAAATGCAAGGTATTACTGAAAGACTATGGTGGCAAGAAGAATGGACTACATCCCTTTGGACCATTGGTTTCAGACTCATGGACAGATATTCACCGAATAAAACATAACAAGTATAGAGACGAACATCCATGTCAATTGCCAATTCATTTATTAGAAAGATTGGTTCTGATGGTTACAGACGAGAATGATATTGTCTTAGACCCCTTCGTGGGAACGGGAACTACTGTAATCGCTGCTAAGAAATTAGGGAGAAGATATATTGGGATAGATATAGACCCCGCATATGTAGCCATGACTAAAGAACATTTAGAAACAACAGGAATTGATTCTAAAGTAGATGATGTTTGGGTAAGTTTTTATTTGAATGAAATAGTTACTGTCAGGGATAAAGATTGGGAAAAGATAGGAAAGTATTTTGCTATTCCTGAGCCAATTAAAGAGATAGAATATCAAAGGATAAGATTAGATAGAGAATTATCTTTATTTTGTAACAGTAGTGATAATTTTGCCAATAAAAGAAAAGCAATCAACTTCAGCTAACACGGTGTTTGTGGGAAACTATGTTTCCCCAAATCCGCCCTTGGCGGACTTCACAAACACCGAAATCGTTATATGAAATGGTGGTTTTCACCATTTTGATATAATTCCCTACCTAGAATATAATAATCATTAGAAAAATTATTGAAATAGACCAGTCTTAAATGAGTTTTTTCCTAATCAGCAAAGGAGCTATTCTCTCACTCCATTAACTCACCCTTATTAATAAAAATTACAGTTAAAAAGAAGGTATAAACATAAACAAAGAAAAAAACAAATGCCTTAAAAGCGATTGTAGATGGCCTCTTTTCCTCTCTCCCCCCCGGTATTTTATTAAAATGATCTGCTAACCCGCTTTTATTGACTTCCTGGTAAATAACTTCTGGTCATCTCATCCCCACGACCGCCCGCCAAGAGCTTTTTTTGCTAAGGAGTGTAATTGAAAGTCTGCCCATACATAACAAGACTCTATCGGACATTCCCCCGAAATATATGAGGGTTTATCTTATCCGATAAAGCTTTGTTATGTATAGCAAAAAAAGCATTATATTTTTAACCAGCTAAAAGCTTTTTTAGCCTGGTTAAAAATATAAAGGCGGGCTAAATTAGATATTTTTTATCGTAGGGTTAAACCTCTATTCCTAATCATCGCATGGTGTTTACACTTTCTATTCTTTCCTATAGAGATTAAAACTATCATTATGTTTTTCGGGAAGCATTAGGGTAAAGAACCGGTGAAGAGTTTTTTAGAAAATAGTAAAGATACAAGCGTATGACATCATAGGCTTGTCTAATTTGCCAATCAGTGGTTTCCGCTTTGGCAGATAATTGGTCTAAAAATTTTTTGATGCGCGCATCTGCGGGTAATATTTCAGTATTATTTGAAAAATACAGAAATTTGTTTACCCAATAAGCATAAAATGGAGTGTTCTTATCTGGAATAAATTTTTTATCAAGTAGAAATTTTTGAAACTCAGAGAGTATCTGTTTATCCATAACCGATTCCTTTTTGGACAAAAACCTGATAATATACGGAATGCGTATTTTTTGTTATTATAGGCAAAATATGAAAATTAGTCAGACCATATAATTGACAATCGCTACTTCGTGGAGTATATTTGTGTTATAAGGTTTCAAAAATTATCATAAATTACGCATTTCGCCTATTAATTGTTAGTCCTAATAAGAAATATAAAGGAAACGTTTAGAAAAAATACAATTTGGGAAAAGAGAAGTAAATATCCTCCTATATCCAACCCAAATTAAATTTAAGTAAAGGAGACGATTAATATGAAAAAGTGGGAATTGCGTCAATTGGATACTCATATCTTGGAAAAATCTTTTGGTAAAATTGCGGTACTAAAGGACGGTAATATCGCTTTTAAATGCGGTTCTCCTAATCAATGTTCCCAGTGTGCAAGATGTGGAAATCCAAAGGACGCAAGACCAAACTAATTATCAAAAAAAAGCGGACGGTATGTCACCGTTCGCCTTAATTAAAAAAGGCAATCGTTATGAATAGCGAAAAATTAGTACAATCGCGTTATTTACATATTTTAAGAAAAAATGGTGTTGCTGCTCTTTATCATTCTTTAAATTTACAAACTCTATATTTAGACAATCATCTGGCGCATGCGTTTGATATATTTAAAAAACTTAATTCACCAAGAAACTTTTTAAATTCCATTCCTGATCAATATAGAAATAATGCTATAAGATTAATAGAACAGGCTAAAAATATTGGAATTCTTATTTCAAATACTTGTGATGATGATAATCTGTTAAAAAAACATCAAGACTATTATCTTAAAAAACCTCAAATTGGAATATTATATTTAGTTCTAACATTACGTTGTAATTTGGACTGTCAATATTACTTTCTAAAACCAAGCCTTTTAGAATTATCTGCAAAATCTTATGATATGGATTTAAATACAGTAGCAGAATCAATAAAAGCTTATGGTAGGAATTTATCCTCAAATGCTAGTAGAAAAACAATTATTCTATATGGTGGTGAGCCTTTATTAAATAAAAAAGCAATTAAGTTTGTACTTGAAAAGGTTTCAGAAATGAAATTTAGAAATGAATTACCTCAAGATTTAGCAATTACTATTAATACAAATGCAACTGTAGTCACTAAAGATATTTGTAAGCTATTTAAAAAATATGATGTGGCAGTTTCTGTCTCTTTAGATGGACCTAAAGAAATTCATGATAAAAACAGGATTAAATTTAATGGCAAAGGTTCTTTTTCTGATACTATTTCAGGTTTTTATAAATTTAAAGAAACGGGTGTGCAAACAGGAATAAGCTGTTCAGTTACTAGTGATATTATTGATTATTTACCAGAAATTACTAATTGGTTTATTAAAGATTTAAAAGCTGATTTTTTAGGATTCAACCCTTTAACATATACAAAACCTAAACAATCAATTGATCCTATTTATGCAAAAAGGTATACATCTGCACTAATTCGGAGTTTCAAAACAGCTCGTGATCTAGGTTGCTATGAAGATAGAATTATGCGAAAAATTGAATCCTTTGCGAAAGGTGAGATATATCCTTTCGATTGCGCTGGTTGTGGTAGACAAATGGTGATTGCACCAGATGGGCAAATTGGTGTTTGTCATGCATATCTTGATTCACGTCGCTATTTTTGTAACTGTAAACTTGAAAATTTCATTGCTGAAAAAGAAAATCATTGGTTAGAATGGTGTCGTCGGTCACCAATCGGAATGAATGAATGTGTTGATTGTATCGCTTTGGGAATTTGTGGTGGAGTATGCCCATATAATTCCGATTTATCATCTGGCTCTATTTGGGCATTAGATGAATTTTTCTGTATATATTCTCGAAACGTTTTGGAATGGATGATTTGGGATGCATGGGAAAATTTAAATGAAAACTTTTCAAATTAAATTTAGTAATTGAAGAGAAAAAAATAAACCGAATTTTTAAAATTTGTTTTTTTGTAATAAATATTGCATTAATGGTTATCCCATGTAACGGTAACAGTTAGTGTGTTGTTGAAAGTCCGTGGGGCTAACCAGGGCATACAGTGGAAGCAAGAGTTGTGGTGTGAATTTGACGTTCGGAGCATTCTCGAAAGTTTAGAATAAATTTGGAATTAAAATATGAATCATCAATGTTCTTATATTTTATCTGTATTTCAAACTGTAATTCTATTAGGCGGATTTATTATTGGTATTAGACAAATAATATTAATGACTAACCAAATGCGTGATCAAGTTGACTGGCAGAAAAAAAACGTAACTTTTGAATATCTCAATTTGTATATAACTCAATTTAAAGATCTCAACACAAGCCTACAAAAAAAGATTAATCTTCTCAAACAAAATGGACGATCTGCAAATTTAGAAACATTGATAGAAGAATTAAAGGACGAAAACACACGTTCTCAATTATTTCATCTTGTTTCTTATTTTGAGAACTTAGCTATAGGTATTACACATAATTATTTCGATGAATCAATTGCAAAGGCTCTATTATCCAATGTTGTGATTTCTACTTTTAAATCTCTAAAACCATATTTGTTAATTCGAAGAGATGAAACTAATTTAATAGTGGGAAGTAATTTTGAAAAATTAGCAAACAAATGGAGTAACGTATAATCTATTTCTTTTAAAGGAGGTAAAAATATGGATTATATTAAAATCAAAGATAATGATTATAAATTGGTTATTGAAAATATTGATTTGGATAAAAAATATGTTTCAAGTGAATGTGCTAGTGATTGTGCTTGTGCTTGTGCAGGTGAATGTGCATGTGCACCTGCATGTCAATTATTAGATAATACTAAGACTATAGTTACTCGAAAATTAGAGACAAATGAATAAAGAATTTCGACTATCTCCTTTCCTTCATATTATTAACAGTGAAGGAGTTACGAAAGATTACAGCATTCTTTATAATTCATTAAGTTTAGGTTCTGTAATTGTCCATAAAAATATTGCCAATTTTTTTAGTTCATTAAAAAATAAAAAAATAATTAATATTGATTCGATCTCAAAAGAACTATCTATATCAAAAGAAAAAGAATCGCTAATTTCAGAACTGGAAAAACACCGTATAATAATGCCAATTTATAAGAATCCTTATGAAGATTATGTATTGGCAAGTGAATTTTTAAAAAATGTGAATATTGGAATACTTTATCTCTTAGTTACTGATGTGTGCAATTGTAAATGTAGCTACTGTTATGTTGAAAATAATATTCCAAGCGATTATAAATATTCTAAAATGACGAAGGAGGTTGCCGAATCTGGTATTGAAATCTTTTCTAATCTAATAAACGAAAACAATATTATAAGACCCAAAATAATTTTTTACGGTGGAGAACCATTATTAAATTTCCCTGTTATTGAATCTACGGTAACTCAAATTGAAGAAAAGATTAATTCACAAAAATTACCAAAGTTGACAGAAAAAATACTCAATACGAATGGAACTTTAATAAATAATGATATAGCTGAATTTCTTCATAAAAATAGAGTAGTTGTTTCTTTATCTTTAGATGGTCCTGAAACAATTCATAACTTAGCGAGAAAATATATCTCAGGAAAAGGAACATTTAAAGATGTTTTAAAAGGCTATCAAATTCTTAAAAAGCATAATGTAGAAGTTGGTATTTCGTGCACAATTGGTGAGCATAATATTGATGAACTGGAAACTATTTTAGAATGGATAGAATCTAACTTTTCAATATCTTCTATAGGTTTTAATATTTTAATCCAATCAAATATTAATGGTTTTAAAAAATTATATCAATATGCTGATAAAGCGGCAGAAAAACTCATTAGATGTTTTCAACTATGTAGAGAAAAAGGTATTTATGAAGAACGAATTATGAGAAAAGTTAGAGCATTTGTAGAAGGGTATATTCTTTATTCAGATTGTGGTGGTTGTGGTCAACAAATTGTTATTGATCCAGAAGGAAATATAGGTGTATGTCAAGCTTTTTGTGGAACTAAAGAGTTTTTCATTTCAGAAACAAAAGATATTAATTTTCACAATCATCAATATTGGAAAGAATGGCGTTATCGTTCTCCTCTTGTTATGCCACAATGTATTGATTGTATCGCTTTAGGGATTTGTGGTGGTGGGTGTCCGTTTAGTGCATTTAAACAAAAAGGAAGTATTTGGGAGCTTGATGAAATAAATTGTATCTTGTCTAAAAAAGTAACAGAATTTTTGTTAAAGGATTTAATGAATAAAAAAATAGCCATAATTAGCAATAACTTTTAATCTTATATTCAAAATTCAACCTAACAAAAATATTAAGCTGACTGGAACAGCGATGTGCGAATCTGAATGAACGGTGCTACGCAATATGTATATCAAAATCCCGAAGGACTGTGCGCCGCATGTTCCAGCAACTTATTTTCACGTTATGTATAGCAAAAAAGCATTATATTTTTAACCAATTAAAAGCCTTTTTAGCCTGGTTAAAAATATAAAGGCGGGCTAAATTAAATACTTTTTATCGTAGGGCTAAGCCTCTATTCCTAATCATCGCATGGCTTATCTTCTGTTCCTGATCACTACTCTTTTACGTTTTTAATATTTTTTAGCAGTATAAAAAATACTAAAAACTATCCTATAAAAACAAAAAACCAGATTTAAAAAGCATAATCTGCTTTTTAATTTGGATATCTGGTAACTCTACAGATATTTAATTTTTTTATGTTATTATGTTATTTTTTTAAGAAATTATTATTTCCTTTCTTTATTTAGTTTTTTACAACGTTCACATAATCTTCTTCCGCTAGTACCATGTTTAAGATTCTCGGGTTCAATATTATTCCCTTCGGTACATTTGTTGTTATTGTGGTAAACTTTTATATCTTTTCTTTTAGAATAAAATGGCATAACTTGCATAATTAAACCTCCCAATATAATTAATTTCACTCCCTTATTTAATTATATTTTTTTATTTTATTCTTTTTTTAAGTCAATAATATCTATATATAATAATCTTGTATATTAATAATCTGTAATAATCTAGCCTTTTTTAAAATAAGCCTTGCTTTTTTATTAGTTTTCTTCTACATATTCACACTCCTTAATCTTTTTTTCAATATTTTCTTTCAATTCCCATAATTTCACTTGGGTCTCCATGACACCTGAACCATATTGAAGTTTTTCAATCTGAGCATTAATTTTTTTAAGTTCTCCCCTTAAGAAATTAAGTTCTTCTATATTTTTTCCCATTAATTTCACCTTCCTTTTTATTTATTTTTTAGTCTCACAATCACCTTTTCCTCAATTTCACAATTGACAATATTAATATGATTGCAATGGGGACATTTAATCTCAATTATTCTGCTTTCTCCATTTTTTATATCAAAACCTGGCGATCCAATAAATAATTTTCGGTTACAATTTGCACATCTTACTTCTATTTTTTTTATTTTATATCACCTGCCTTACTAAAGTCAATTTATTCACCCTGTTCAACATATTCACTGAATTCTTCAAAGTGTTTTTGTGATATTTTTTTTCTTGTGCTCTTTGTCGTAATTCTTCTTCCCCTTGTGCTTCTAAGGCTCGCTGTAAATCTTCTTCTTTTTGCTGTAATATAGTTTTTAGGGCCTTTGTATCTTCTAATTGTCCGCGTATAATTTCTATTTTAAGCTCTAAATATTTCTTCTCTAATTCATCAAGTCTTTAAAATTGCTCTACATCTTTTTTACGGAAGGCATAGTTCTCGACAAGTGGATGTTTTTATCCTCTTATCGTAAACTAGGCGCTTTTTCTTTTCCCGGCATGACTTCAAAAAAAGATCTCAAAAGTATTTTTTTGAGATCTTTTTTTGAAGTCATGCTCTTTTCTTTTATTTCTTTTTTATATTAAGAAAGAGAATTTCTTTTTGTAAATAGGGGGTTTTTCCCTTGTTTACTAAAAGATATTCTCTTTCTCTCTTGCAATACTCCCACGGTAAATTACTATTTAGCCGGCGGGTGTATTGCTCTTTTCTTTGTTTTTCCTCTCTTAGTTTCCCTCCCTCTTCTCCTTCTCTTCTCCTCGCAATAGGCAAAAAAGTCTCCAAACAAAAAGGTTTTTTCTTTTTGGTTGGAGGTTTTTTTCTTATCGCGTAAACATAAAGAATCAAAAAGATATAGTCACCGAAAAAGAAGATAAAAAGTTCTCACTCTTCTTCTCTCACTTACTTTTTATCTTGTTTTTACGGGGAGAAGACTAAACCACGAGGGATAGCAGAAGCACAAAAAGGTTCGCAAATAGGGGCGGGGCAAGGAAGAGAGGTTCTCGATAATACCCGCAATTATGCTTGTAGAGTAGGGGGTGAATCGACCGCAGTTTTTCCTTCCCCCTTATGCTTCTCCCCTAATGAATCATAGCCTAACCTTATTTTTTCGCGGTGCTGAATGTCCCGAGCCAACAGTTTTTGTTCACAAAAACGAGGCAAGAGGACTGAAGCAAGGAGCGAAAAGTAAATAGAAGGGGGTTAAGAGGGAGGTCTTAGGGGGGATTTAAGGGGGAAGGAAAATTACCCGCCCCGTGCGGTGTAATGGTAAAATTAAAGTAACCGGACCAAAGTAAATTAACCAGGTGAATTAGATTATCTAAAGTAGCCGGGATTGAAAATCTTTAAACAAACATACGTTCTTTTAAGAATCCTCTGTAAATACCTCTGATACTTTAAGACTAGAGAGAATTCAAATAAAATAGGATGTGCTCCTATTTATTCTATTTATTATTTATTATTAGCATGTGAAAACTTGACCCCGTTATTCTCCTTTGTAAATTAATTGCGTCTAACTTTTTGTGGATAAAAAAATTTGTCGAATGCAATTTGGAGGAATTTTTAATTCCCTTTTTTCTCCACTGTTATATACCGTATGCCTTCTTTAAAAGGTTTTTATCTGTCAAGAAAATGTTCAATTGAGGCCCCCCTGTCATTAATTCGAGAGCAGTATTATTATTTTCCCATATATATAAACCACGTTCAGGTTCATTAATAGGACCACCATATTTATTGCTAAATTGTTTTAAATAAAATTTTGTATATGAAATAGGAGCCACTATGCTAACTTTATAAACTTTATCAAAGACAAATCCACACATAAATTGTTTGTCACCAGAGGACGTCATAAAGAACCTCTCATCTGGTAAGCCAGAATCAAACATTGTTTTCTCTTGTCCAATCATTTCTTTCCATACTGGATCACTTTCAAATATACCTACCATTGTACCAAGTTGAATTCCTTCAAGTGACCTCTGTAAATCAATTATTTGTTTAGACCCAGGAACCGCATTATAAGATTTTTCTTTTCCAATCTTAAATAGTGGTTTATTACAACTACTGCAAAATCTGGTTTCCTCGTCTTCAAGACCTGAAAAATAATTTTCATTACCACAAACCGGACATTTTATTTTCATATTAATACCCTTCTCATTATTATTTACTTAATCATTGTTATTTATTAACCAATCAAAATATTTATCACGGTTTTCTCTTGAAAAATCCTGTACTCCAAAAGGACTTCTACCTCTTAAAACAGCTTCTTGCCCATAAACTGTTAATCCAGTCTCCTTTTCTATCTTTTTCACTGCATTGTTTGAATAATAAGATCCATATACTAAGGCACCTATAATACAAATCACAAACCAATACCATTCTCCACCTGAAAGCAAAATAAACAAAAATACAATTGTAAGAATAATCCAAATATTATGTCCAATTTGTTTGGCCTTCCTTCTTTCTTGAATAATTTTAGCCCTCAGGCATTCGTATGCTTGTGCAAATTGCTCTTTTTCTAACATAAAATCAACCCCTCCCATTTAAAAACTATTTAACATTTTAATTTCTCTAGTTCTTTTAGGGCTATATTCGACTTAATAAGTAAATAGATTGTTAATAGAAATGTCCCTATCCCTAGAGCATATGAATTTAAAACTACTATTAAAATTCCTATAATTAAGGATAGAGTAATATTTTTCGACATTACATTATATAGTTTTCCACAAAAAATAGCGTGAATTATAAGCAGTAAAGTAAATATTGTATTGTAATCTGCGTAATTTATAATTTTATATCCTAATAAATACGCAGAGCCAAAAGTATAAATTACAAATATAATAAATGTAATAACTACTGCTTTCCGAGCATTTAATAAAATTGATTGTTCTGATTTTAATGGTTTGTTAATTTCCATTTCTTTAACCTCTTTTATAAAAAAACCTCTTCTTAAATATGTTTTAATAGCCAATAGGTTCATAGACAAAAATTTTTTATGTCTCGCTATTTATATCTTTAATCCTTCCGGAATCAATCCACTCTTTTATTATTTCTCTTCTCTTTTCCTCTAAGACAACCTCGAGCATTTTTGAAGTTTTACCTTTAACTCTTTCCTTATTAAAATTTTCCTTCCAAAAATCAGGTAGTCTGTTTTCTGTTTCTATTCTTATCTCTTCCTGCTGTAGAAGATCAAGAGAATTATAAATTTGTTCTATCTTTTTAATCTCTTCCTGCCTCTTTTTATTCTCTTCTTCTTTTTGTTTGATTTTAATATATTTTATTTTTTCTTCTTCCTCTCTACCTTGCTTCTCTTTTATTTCCCTTAAATACTCCTCCGGGACCTGCCAATTTTCTCTGATGGCCTTCACTAAATAGGCCGCTTTATCATCAGCGTTAGAATAATTAATTGCCTCAATCCACTTTTCTATCAATACTTGATCATTATTTTTTATTATGTCCTCAGCAGTTACTTTAGAAACATTAAGTTTTACTAACTTATCAATTAAATCAGCCTGCTCTTTAGAAAATAATTTTACTTCCTCTTTTGCCTGTGCGTGCCTGCCTGTGCGTGTTCGCACGCAGACAGGTTCGCACGCAGACAGGTGGCCAATAATAGATAAGCCAGTCCTCTTTACCATTTTCGCTCCATTCATACTTTGATATAAAATCCGTCTCTTTAAGTTCATTATTACCGGGGTCTAATTGTTGTTTAGCTAAAGAGATATACTCGTGGGGGGTTATGGAATAAGCTATAGAATTTACATTTTTTTATTCTTAAGTTGATTTTAGGACCTCAGGTCTTCATTGGCTTTTAGGATCTTGCCCCAGGTGTCCCGTAAGGATACAATGAGGTTAAACACCAGCTTATCCGGCAATGAATCAGGATCCACATAGAAGTAACCCTGCCGCATGAACTGGTATCT
>Ga0315295_10002605_pt1 | contig 15265 bp, 14 predicted proteins | sample YL17G14_0_MG_FD_204453 | JGI IMG/M metagenome (GOLD analysis project Ga0315295, IMG submission 204453) | Sediment microbial communities from Yellowstone Lake, YNP, Wyoming, USA - YL17G14_0 | ecosystem: Environmental > Aquatic > Freshwater > Lake > Sediment | place: USA: Wyoming | collected...
CAACCTTCACGCCTCCTCCCCCAACTCGTCACCGACACCCGCATCCGCTTCCAATCCCTCCTGGCACTATTCGCCCCCCGCGGCACCCAAATCTCCGAGTTCGCCACCCAACTCCTGCGCCTCCTCGACAAAACCATCCAAGCCGCCTTCTTCCGCAACGACCCCACCGCCGAAATCGCCGCCCGCATAGTCACCACCACCCGCCGCAACCGCCCCACCTTCACCAAAGGCACCGTCGCCAACGCCTGGCGCTCCCGCACCAAAGCCATCACCGCCGCCACCTTCTGGGCCATCGCCTTCGCCGCCCAACAACGCGCCGCCGCCATCTCCTCCACCCCCATCACCTCCTGGACCTGGAACGCCATCCTCGACCCCAAAACCTGCCCCATCTGCCGCCCCCTCCACAACACCACCGCCCCCACCCCCTCCGCCTTCCCCTCCGGTCCACCCCCAATCCACCCCTTCTGCCGCTGCGTTCTGATCCCGAACTACAGCGATTAGAGTTTGTGTAGTTTGCGCGAAGCGCATGACCTGCTGGATTCCCGGACCCTGGGTCCGCAAAAAACGTCCCACCGCCCCCCAAACCGATGCACCTCTCACGGGCAACCCTCCTGCTGGAGCGCGTAAAACAACGAAACGCAGACAACCCGACCCCGAACCCATCCCTGGAACATCTCCAGCAGAAACTAGAGCAACATATTGAACAGCTCACATCCACCTCTAAAGTGGTAATCTAGGAGGGTACAAGTTACCCCCGATTTCATGACTGAGCAGGTCATGGGTGTTCCTCCCGCGGAGGAGCAAGTTGAGCCGGTGGCTCAGCAACCCGCCCCCCAAAGCCCAGAAGATTCCTCCGCGCTCCGCCGCAAACTCGACCTTGTCCAACAGGACAACCAGAGCAAAGGCGAAGCCAACCGAAAGCTCAATGAGCGCATCGGCGAACTAGAGAAATCTCTCCGGGAAATAGAGACCCGCTTCAAGTCCAACCAGCAGCAGCAACGCGCCGACCAAGGCGAGTTCAAGACGCTCTGGGAAGAAGCCAATGCCGACAACGCCCGCCTCCAACAACGCATCGTTGAGCTTGAAGCCGCGCTTCAAACCAAAGACCGCGAAGTAGCCGGCGAGCGCCTCCGAGCCACAGCCCTCCAGCAAATCAGCGCAGCCTCTGCCCTGGCACCCGAGCAACTACTCGGCCTGCTGCAGCCCCAACTCCGCGAAAACAACGGCATCCCCGTCGTCATCGTGAACGGCATTGAACAACCCCTCGCCGCCTACCTCGGGAACCTGAAGAACCCCAACTCCGGCTGGGACCACCACTTCGCTCCCAACGGCGCCCGCGGCATGGGCTCCTCTCCCACGAACAACGTCCCACCTGGCACGGTGAACCCCTACAAAAGGGAAACCTTTAACTTCACCGACCAGCTGCGCCTCGAAGTCGAAAACCCTGAGCTGGCTCGTCTCCTGAAGAGCGATTCCTCTCGCGGGTAACCACCGGCAACCCCGCTACCCCCTCCCATGGCCGCCCCCTTCCAGAACTATTCCGACGGGACCTTCCTTACAGATCTCGTCACCCGCCCCGAATTCCTCAGCTACCTGACTGAGGAGATCGTGGAGCGCTCCGCCTTCGTGCAGAGCGGTGTAATCACCCGCAACGCAGGTCTCGATGCCCGCGCAGGCGGCACCCGCGTCCGCGTCCCCTACTTCCAGCCCATCGACCCACTCGAAGAAATCATCGAGTCCAACGCCACCTGGGGCGAAGCCGGCGAAGGCTACCTGACTCCCAAGTCAATCACAGCCTCCGAGCAGGTCATGACCATCCTCCACCGTGGCTTCAGCTACGCCGTGGACGACCTCTCCAAACTCGGCACCGGCGCCGACCCAATGGCCGCCATCCGCGGCTACCTGGCCGCCTCGATCAACAAGCTGCGCACCGCCACCCTCCTAGCCCAACTAGAAGGCATCTTCGGCACAGCCCTGACCGACAACACCCTGGACATCAGCGGCGATGTTGACTTCAACATCAGCGCAATGTCCGTCATCGCTGCCAAGGCAAAACTGGGCGAGCGCGGCGAATCGCTTAACGCGATCGCCATGCACCCGAACCAGTACTACTACCTGCAGCAGATCGGCATGCTGACCTTCACCGGCGGCAACATCGAATCCGGCGACGCCATCACCTGGGGCGCCGGCGGCACCAACGTCTCCAACGTTGGCGTAGCCACCTTCGCCGGTCTCCGCGTCATCAGCGACTCCCAGCTCCCCAAAGCAGGCGGTGTCTACACCTCCTACCTCTTCGGACCTGGCGCCGTCGCCGAAGGCGTCCAGCAGGAACTGCGCATCGAAGCCGAGCGCAACATCCTCTCCAAGCAAGACGTCATGGCAGTGGACTACCACTACGGCATGCACGTCAACGGCGTCACCTGGAACGACGCAACCGACAACCCCACCAACGCCGTACTTGAGGATCCCACCAACTGGACCCTCAAGTACGACCCAGCGCTGATCCCCGTGGTTCAGCTCAAGTCCGGCACCCCGCTCGACCCGATTGCTTCGTAAGCCTCCGGCTTACTTCGCAATCAACAGCCCCGGCCCTGCGCCGGGGCTTTTCTTTGCCTGCGCAACACGCGGGAACCTAGTACACAGGCGCCACCACAATGACCCTCACTATCGACGCCACAATCGGTGGCGTCAATTCCAACAGCTACATCACAGTTGCGCGAGCCACCGAAATCGCGCAGTACGACATGTTCGAAAGCTTGGACTGGTCCTTTGTCGACGGGGATGACAAGATTCGCGCCCTTGTCTCAGCAACACGTGAACTGGACACTCTGCCCTGGGTCGGCCTCCGCGCCACCACAACCCAAGCCCTCGCCTGGCCCCGCACCGACGCGGTCATCAACGGCCGCGAAGTCTCCGACGACGAGATCCCCCAAGAAATCCAACAAGCCACCTACGACCTCGCCGTAGTACTCCTACGCGAAGCCGAAGCTGGCGCGGACGCCGCCACCAGCGGCAACCTCATCCCAGGCATCCCCAACTCCCAACTCAAACGCGCCAAGCTCGACGTCCTCGAAATCGAGTGGCGCACCGAAGGCCTCCCCTCCAACCGCACCAGCACCTACAGCGCCCTCGTCACCCGCGCCCCCAGCCTGAGCACCGTCCTCTACGGCACCCTCACCACCTTTGGCACCGGCGGCTCCGGCCTCCTCGTCGGCGTGGTACGCAGCTAACACCTTCCCCCCAAACCATGTGCCCTATCCTGTGGTACATGGGAACCGCTACACGCCCAAAAACCGGCTATTTAGCCACCCCGCTTACACGCGACGAGCAAAAGCGCGTGGGAAATTTGTATCGCCAGCACCAAGGCCTCATCAAACTGATGGGGCGCAAAATGTGCCGCAAATATCGCTACGTCGCCAACGAAGATCTCTTCAGTTGTATCGACATCGCCTTCATCAAAACCTGCCGCGCCTGGGACCCCGCCAAAGGCACCTTCTCTACCCTCCTCACCGTCTTCTGCGAAGGAGAAATTCGCCACTTCATCCGCGACCACAACTGGCTGATCAAAGCCCCTGGAACGATCCGCAGCATCGGCCAACGCGCCCGCTACATGATCAAACGTGGCGACACCATGGCCAGCATCATGACCGAACTCAACATCACCGACACCAAACTCAAAGAAGCACTCGTAGCTACCAGCCCCACAGACCACGAAATCCGCGGCTTTGAACTCCACGTCTGCCCCCGCCCCACCCCCTGGGACGTCCTCGAAGCAGAGGAAAATGCCACCCCCGGCAACCTAGGTCTATAGGTCTCCTCCTTGTCATGGCAACTGGTGCTTTTTTCGCAGCTTTTAACTACAAGCTGTACGTGGAGCTGGGAACATCCTCCAGCACAAGCCCAACCAGCGACGCCGGGATGACCCGCGTCCTGTCTCTGGATAACGCTGGCATCCAGGCCACCAGCGACAGCACCGCTGTCCTTGACTACGACTCCGAATTTGGCTTCCAGGCCAACCTGATCACGGGCCAGTCGTACACCATCCCCTGCTCGATGAACCTGGACGTCACCGACGCCGGCTACCAAACCCTCAAGCAGGCCGCCCTCGAAGCCACCTCCGGCACCCTCGTCACCTGGTACCGCGAAACCCCCGTCACTGACGGCTCCGGCGACGACCCCGAGTACCACGCCGGCCTCGCCCAAGTCGGCTCCTTCTCCGAGGACATCGTTGCCGGCAACATCGCCAAAGTCAGCTTCGACCTGATCGGCTACGGCGCCTACGACTGGAGCGCCCAAGCCGCCGGCAGCTGAGTGCCAGCGCACTCAACAAACAACCAAGAGGAGACCCGCCCCAGCCCCCACCTGGGGCTTTTTACTGGCCCGACAACTGCCGCCACTGCCTCAACACATACGGCTTAAAAGGCTGCTCCCTCAACGCCGGCGTAATCCAATCCCTCGGCTTCGCCGTGTAATTCCCTTTCTGCGACTCGACCGTATAACCACCCCTCAACACCGCCAGCGAATACGGCGCTGTCCACCGAATCGTCAGCAACCCGCCGCCCACCTCTGGATTGCTCTGCGAATTCAACAGCTGCCCCGTATCCACAATGTCCCGCGGACTCCCCACCACCTGCCGGTTCTTCCGCCTCGTCACCACCTCATCCCCCTCATCGTTCGTGTACACAAACTGATCCTTACTAATCTCCTCCTGCAACTGGAACGAGATCAACGGCCCAAAATTCTCCAGTATCTGATCCACCCTCTTCTCTAACTTCGCTAGATCCCACGTAACCGTGGCACGGATGCGCGTCATCAGAACTTTCTCACCACCAACCGCACCTTCTGCCCCAGCGTGGTGGCCAGAATTGACCCAATAAGCCCACTTGACCCGTAATTCATACGCAGCTCCAGCACCTCACAGGCCGCAGGAGCCTCAGCAGCAAACGTCAGCGTCCCCGTGGTGCCAATCACCACCCCAGCATCAAAAGCCACTGGATCGACCGCGTAGCCCTCGTACACGGTGTCCACCACATCCACCCCCGGAAACAGCCGCACTCCCATCGACTGCGCCTTCAAAAACAGCTTCACCGTCACATCCTTTGTCGCCGGCAACACGTTCCCCGTAGCCGGATCCGTGTAGGTCCCCGCCTTCGCCACCTGGAACGTCACCGTGGCGTTCATCACCGAGGACAGAGCCGATGCCATTTTGCCTACACCCCTTTACCCAAGGTTTCCGCCGGCAACCTCGGCTATAAGGGCACCGCACAGCAGTGGCAGACGAACTCGGCACAGCTGTACTCCGCCTAGAGCTGGACACATCCGGCCTCAAGGAAGCCCTCGCCAAAGCCAAGCAACAAGTCGAGCAAGAACTCGGCACCGCCACCACCGCCACCACCGGCACCAGCCGCACCAGACGAACACCTTCCGGTACTGGTCCAGCAGATCCCGACAAAGCCGCTGCCAAAGCCGCTGCCGAAGAAGCCAAAAGAAAAACAGCACTAGAAAGTTTAGACAGGAAAAGATTTCAGATAGCCCGCGAGCTATCAAAGCTGGAAGAACGTGGATTAGACGTTAGTCGCTTACGCAGCAGGCTAGAAAATAGCCGTTTCTCAACTTTAACACTTAACAATAGTCTTGCCGAAGTAAAAGCCGCATCCCTAGTAACAACACAGCTGGCTCGACAGGTAGCTCTTGCCAAAGACCGAGCCAACCAAAGCGCGAAAGCAGCAGCGGCTCAAAAGCGTGAAGAGGCTGCCACCAAAAAAGCCACTGAAGCATCTACAGCAACAACACAAAAAGCGCAAAAACCAACCGGCGTAGGTTTTGCAACTACCCCTGAACAGATACTGGCAAGCCGCGGCGGCACACAAAAAGGCGCCGCAGAAAGCCTAAACGCTCGCGAAGCAGCTGTCGACAAGCTACTTCAAACACAAAATAGAATAAACATACTGGAGGCAAAAGGGCTTGATGTAAGTAGGCAACGCGCTGCGCTTCAACAGGCACTCACAGCTGCAAACTCGGAGCAACTAGGCAAAGCAAAACAAATAACACAGAATGTTAGTAGACAATTAACTATAGATGAAAATAGTCTAAAAGTAGCTAACCTCAAAGAAGCCGCAGAAAAACGCAGACTGACAGCCCTTAAAGCCGCAGAACGGGCAAACCAAACACGCCCAACTACCGGAGCTGCAGCAAACCCCGCTACGCCTGGTGCGAGTATTGCGGCTACCAGAGCAGACGAGGAGCTTAAAAAAGCCCGCGCCAAAACTGCAGCAGAAACCTTAAGGACAACAACCAGTGAAAACAAGCAGCAAGTACAACGAGCTGCAAATCGCCGCAAGGAAATTGGCAGTCGCGTTAGCGGTGCCATCGGCAGCGGACTAATCGGCGGCGGCTTCCCACTGCTCTTTGGTCAAGGTGCCGGCGCAGCTGCTGGCGGTGCAATCGGCGGCATCGGGGGTGGCGCAATCGGCGGGCAGTTCGGCTTCGCGCTGAGCGTTATCGGCACAACAATCGGCGCCGCCTTTGACACCGCGCTTAAAAAAGGCAAGCTGTTAGCCGCCGGTCTTGATGACCCGATTGGTCAATTTGACAAACTCCGCGAGGCCGCCCTGTTCTCCAGCAAGGCGATCGAAAAAACCGTAGACGCCTTGATCGCTGCCGGCCGCACGGAAGAAGCCAAAATCATTGCCGAGGACGATCTAAACCGCCTATTCGGCGGCGCCGAGAACGCCCGAGACTTCGCCAAAGCCACGGACGAACTAAACCGCGCCTGGGCCCAAACCTCTATCGCCCTCGCCGACTTCGTCGCCGGCCCCCTCGCCGACTTTCTCAGTAATCTCACCATTGGCATCGGCGGGGGTGCCGATCGTCGTCGCGCCACATCCGAAAACAAAGAAGCTACGGAAATAATCGACAGCAGCCCACAGAAGCGTCAGCAGTTCCTCGATCTCGCCAAAAGCCGCGGGGTATCGCTTAGTCAGGACCTCTACGTCTCCTCTGGAGACCTAGGCAAGCGAATCAAACTGGTCCGAGAGTTTTTGGACCTGAACGGCAGAATTCCAGCGGAGCAACGCGAGCAGCTGGAGCGCGACGCCAAGCTTGCAGCGGCTTCCCAACGCCGGCTCAGCATCGAGCGCGACACCCTTGGCTTGCTCCAAGCGCAAGCCGCAGGCAACAGGCTCGAAGTATTAAATTTAAGGGAAAGCCTATTACAAAAGGAAAAGACCGCAGCCCTCAACTCACTCCCTGCCGGCGACACCACCGTTCAAAGGGAGTCAATTAACCTCAACACCCAAAAAGAACAGATAAAAATTGACGCAGAACGCTTAAACGTTCAGCAAGACATACAAAAAGCTGCATTTACTGAGTTCCAGGCTCGCGAACAAATCAGCAGCGGCATCGAAAACACGCTCCAGCTACTTGGAACGGAGCAGGGCCAGTACCGCGACACCCTTGGAACGATCCAGCAGATCAGCGCCACCATTGATGCTGCCCGCCGCAAGGAGGCTGAGATTGGCTTCCAGATCGACCAAGCCCGCATAGGTGGTCGCGACGAGGAAGCCGCCCGCCTCGTCGAGCAACAACGCACCGCCGCCCTCGAAACCCGCAAACTCCTGACCGAAAGCGCTTTCGAACTTCAGAAAGCAGGCGAGTCACTCAAAGAAGCCAGCATTGCTGCCCGTGACAATCTACGTGCTGCGGTGTTGGAGTTTACCCGCACACGCTCCGACGAGCAGGGGCTCAACCGCTTCCTATCCCCCCAACAACAACAAAACCGCGCAGAGCAGGACCTTGCAATTTTGCTCCCATCTTTCCGGGAAGCACAGTCCCGCTTTACCGATTTAACCGGAGCCCCAGCTCCAGAGTTTACGGGCCCGACCCAAGACCTTAACGCTAGTGTCCGCGATTTCATCGCCACAGTGGATCGCGAATTCCAAGCAGGCAAAGATCTAGGCAAAGCCCAGCAAAACCTGGAGCAAACCAGTAAAGCATTAGTCGCAATCAACACGGAGCTGGTCAAAGCCACAGCCGCCCTCGCAGCAAAAGAATGGCTTGTCTCCGTTAATGTGGTCAACAACGCCAACGGTTCCTCCACAGTCGACGCCGTCAACGGTTTGACCTCATGACCCTCACACTCGGCGATTTCTCGTTTAACACGCTGACGGCCCAGCCCTTCGGGTACGCCGAGACCGATGTGCAGGCAGGCCTCAGCGCACGGAAGTGGCGCATCGCCGGCCTATGCACCCCCGAGCAGTGGCAAGACCTGATCCAGGTCTACAACGCTTGGCAAGGCGACCGCAAAGAAGACGAGGACTCTCTCACTAGCGGCGTCATCGGCACCACGGTCCCCCTCACCGTCTACGCCAACGGCATCACCTGGACCAGCGTGGCCTGCTGGTTCCTTAGCGCCCCAAGCGGCGAGCAAACCGGCCCCTACATCAGCGTTGACGCCGAAGTCGTCGACGCCATCCAAGCCCTCGAAGTCCTCCTCTACCAAGAAGAGAAAAACAAACAACGCACCGAAGCCCTCCTCCCCGACCTTGGGACGGTCACCGTCGGCACCACCGTCATCACCCTCCGCAAGCCGATGGAGACCTACGAAAACAACCCCCAGATTGCACTGACCGCCGCCGGCAACCACTACGTCAGCGGCCCCCGCACCGCCTCCCACATCCGCGACATCGAAGGCACCTGCACCGCCGCCGGCTGGTCCGCCCTCCTTTCCTACTTCGAAGCCATCGTCCAAACCACCCCCGCCGCTGGCACCTACTACCCAGTCACTCCCCCCACAGCCACCGCTGAGGCCATCATCGACCTAGGCGTCAAGACCACCCGCTATACAGTGAGCCTGCGGCTCATACAGATCTAATGGCAGTCGACATCCGCGCCAAGATTATGTGTGACCTCGGCGAGGTCATCAGCGGCGGCTGGAGCGACGACCACGCCCAAGGCACCGGCCTCATCCGCACCCGCGGCGAAATAATCCTCAAAGGACTGGAGCGCCCCACGCTCGGCCAAAAAGTTCGACTTGCTTACGTCCAAAACGGTTACGCCTCCCGGTTTCCCCGCAGCCTCCGCGTCCTCAGCGCTTTCGCTGACCCCTACCGCCGCCAAACCACAATCCAACTTGGCTGCGCTCTAACCCTCCGCGAAAACCTACGCGGCAAAAACCCCGAAGAAAATACTGCCTCCACCTGGAACGACCCAGCAAACTCCGAAATCGAATGCAGCAAATTTGCCCAAGGCACCATTTCCATAACTGCCGCCTTCGTGGCATCTGAATGCCTCAGATACCTAGAGCTTACGGCTGACGCCATACCCCTTAGCAACGTATACACCGTTGAGGAATTTGACCTTAGCTCTGGCTACGTCAGCGTTCTCAGCGACCTTCTTCTATCAGAAAGCTACCTCGGCTACCTTGACGCAAACGAAATTCTGCGTATTCGCAGTCTTTCCTCCTTCACTGGTACGGTTACCGTCGTCAACCAGAGCCAAGTCATTGACGTCAAGTCGATTAACTCCGGCAGCATTCCAGGCGATGCGGTTGCCGCCACCTACACCTACAACCGTTTCAAAAAACCAGAAGAAGAAGACGAGCTCACCGAAGAAGAGCAAAAAACACGCAACTGGGAACGCGACGAAACCATTGGCCCACCCGCAATACGCCAAATTCAGTGGAGCGGAGGCACCTACGTCCGCAACGAAACACCAAAAACTGTAGTAACAAGCGACTACGATCGTTACGATCGTCTCATAAAACGCACCACAGAAACCACCACATCAATCGCAGCAGCAAACCCTAGCTACATTAGATGGTATCTAGAGAGCGGAGTACAATTTAATGACGGAGACGACGTAACCATAACAATACATACACCGAAGTACCAATACCCAGCAGAACTTTTATCTGAACCACCAGAACCGCCGCCGCCCGGAAGCTGCAACGATGTTAACAAACCGTCAGACTTTGATCCAAATAGAGACAGAATTGTTGTTTCTGAGACGACGGAAACATACGTTTCTCAAATGGCTATCGCTGGTGCGCTAAATCTTGTGTACAGCAGCTTTATTTTTGACAACTTCTTAAACGTCTTTACGGGAGAAAAATGGTACTTTGTACCTAGTTTAGCGGTCAATATTCTTTCGGAACGAGTCGTTACCACTTTTGAGACTGATGCCAAAAGCGGAATTACCAAAAGTCTTTCTACACGAGAAATAGTACAGGCGTTTGCCCCCCAAGGCAACCAAATCGCAGCCGCCGAAAGCATAACCGCCACGGGCATAGCTTATGTAGATCAAGTTGTTAGAAACGCCAGCGTTTTGCTAAACCTAGGGTCAATTACACAGGTACGCACTGATAGAGAATACGGCCTACAACTCCGCCCCAGCCGCAGTGAACGCAACAATAATGCGACCCGTAAAGATGTTGTAGAGAGTGCCAGTGATATTGTCTTTGTTTTTGGCAGCGAGTCCAGTCAAAACCTAACTGTATACAACGTTCCGTACGTTTCTGATGACCGCATTTTCGTTGCAGGGGACAACCGATTCTCCGTTGTCCCGTCCGATGCTCCGGTAAAAGCAGCTCAGTTTGCTCGCGCCCAAAACACCCTTGCCTTTGGTTACCGCAACGGTTTCTCCGTCCAGCTTGCCGCCCCTAATGTCCCACCTTATCCCCTAGACCGTTTTCGCATCCAAGGTGCTGGTGCCGCAGCCGCCTACGTCACAAACGGTACCAGCTGGACTTTCGACAGCAACGGCATCATCTGCAACACAGATGCCCTCTTTGTCGGCGGTGTCGGTACCACAGAACTAGGCGGCTCCCTTTGGTTCCCTGTCCAACCGGGAATTACCCTAATCGGCCCCGCACCAGCGGTCTACGATAACCCCTACCCCGAACCAGCCAACAGCTATCCCGTAGAGGAGGAATTTGACCCCGTTGATCCCCCTGCAAACTTCTGGGACGAACTTCTCCCTACCGACACCCCAGCAATCCCGGCGCAAGAAACCGTAGTCACACAACTCGTCCCCGCCTGGCGCGAAGAAATCTCCTACGTTTTCCCCGTTCGCACCACGATCGACGTGACACGCGGCTTCATTAGCGTCCCGGTGATCCAACCTGTCACCCTTGTGGTGCGCACAAAAATCAGTGTTGTGGAGCTTTCCGTCCGCAACATAACCTTACAGTCACGCACTGTCTTAACAGTAACTAAAAGTGCCCAGGCAATCCGTGAAGACTTGACAGAGTGCTTCACGATCACAGGCTTGTATGTTTTTCCTTTTGTTATCGCTTCTCCTTAAACCATGCCCACTTTTATAGGCAACAGCAACTTCAGCCGCCAAGCGCTGCGCAACCTATTCGAAAGCCCAAATTCGTTTATGGCCGCGTGGGCGCTCAATGTACCAGTCGACACCCCTGGCGATCGCTCTACCTGGACATGGGCAGCCAACTGGAGTCAGTACCGCGTTCCGGGCTTAATCCACAGCACTGGCGAAACCATGATGTCGTTCAGAAGCACCGACTCCCCAGCGCCCGCAGAAATTGACATTCGCGAAAGCTACACCCACCCTTCCCCTGGAGCGTACTACCAAGAAAGTCCCACAAGCAGCGGCAACGTTGGCACACGTATATTTAACAACACAGGAGGAGACGCGGATTTCACGCACGTAGCTGTTTTTGTGCAGCAAGCGAATCAAACTATTTTTCCTGACTTAGTAAGTACAAATGCATACATGGTAGCTGTTTGTAGAATGCAAGAATCGGAAGAACCTATAACGCTTATAAATAACAATTTTATTTATATTGACTGCATCCGTTTAGGTGTATTTTCTCCAGGTGCAATAAACACTTGTTACGCTAGTTTTCAAGATTTTGTAGATACTGACGAGGTTGAATATTTAGATGAAATAGAGGAAACAGATTTGTATATGTACCCAAAAGTATTTTCTTCTCTTGGTGGTAGTAACATGTACACCGCAAAAACCCAGGCTTTTCCCTATTTAAAACAGGGGTATACAGATATGCTACGTGAAATACCTGAGTTTTCTACTGCATCACTTATCGCAGAAGCACTTAACGTAACCGGAACAGAACCGGATTTTGAAGAAGCTTGGACAAGCTGGCAAACCTACCGCATCAACCGCTACAGCGTCGTAACTCTGCCCACTACGTACAAATATGAAAACCAAAGCGCCTTTTACGACACCACCTTTATGGGAGAAACTTTTCGTACCACGTGGTACGGCGAAAGCATTTCAATGCAAGATCCTGTTGAGTTTGTTTTTGCGCCACCATCCTCAGGCTCGTACACGTACAATACTATCGCTGTTTTTCTAAATCCCACTAACTTGTTACCTCTTCAAGGTGAAAACATTACCTACCCCAACTTAGATAATTTTATAGGTGTTATAAAGCTGGATAGTGCAGTGACGTTAACAACAGGCAGTACTGCACGTTTGTACCCTTTTAATATTCAGTTTATGCTCAACCCTAACATAGACTTTTAAGAGGTGTAGACTTACACCATAGTTCTGCGTCCAGCCCCTAGCCGCTTTTCCGCCATGGCCATCACCACCACGATCACCAGAGCCGAGCTGGCACGCTTAGCAGCTGCGGCCTACGAGGGACTGCCCTACCGTGTCTGTTTAGCCAACAATGCCACAGCCGCCCTAACCGCTAACAGCAGCCTCGCCGCCTGGGACGGCATCGAACTAAGCGGCAACGGTTACGCTCGCGTTGAGGGCTTCATTGAAAACGGCGCCTTCAATGAAACTACTTTGGGCTACCAGATGCCCCAGATCTCCTGTGAGTTTCGGGCTTCAGGTGGAACCCTGACCTACGACACCGTCTACACCGTCATCGACGATGGCTACGAGGAAACGCTTCACAGCATCATTGTGGAGTCGCCGGTTATCGGTCTCGTTGACGGAGCTAGCATCGTGTACCGCATCACGCTGGCCACTGACGACTGATGAGCACCCGGATAAACATTCGTATTGCTAACGAGCGTTTGCTGCAAGACAGCGAACGCCGTGCTGCTGCGAACCGGCAAGCCTTAGAGGACCGCACTCAGTTAGCCAAAGAACAGCAGGCTGCCGAACAAACCGCCGAACAAGCCGCCCCAGAGGAAAGCCCAAGTGCGGTGCCCGACATTCGCCTGGAACGTCGTATCGGAGCCCAGCGTCGCAGCAACTCTACAGATCCCACAAATCCCACAGATCCCACAGATCCCACAAATCCCACAGATCCCACAGATCTCAAACCCTATTTAGACCCGGTTTATATAATACCCCAAGAGGGCCCCATAAAGGGTGGGTTTACATACACAGTCTTTACAGGCAGTAGAGGAGCCATATTCGGCGTAACTCCTCTCGTAGAACCAGGTCTACCCTCTGTAAGTACAGGAATAGTGCCAGGGCACCAAGAGGCTTATCTTCAAGCTGCTTATAATTACCAAAATGACCTAAACCGAGTACGCGCAATAACAATAAGTAGTGGGGTATTTTTAGCGCAAACGGTATACGTTCCCGTGGCAGATACTTCGAGCCAAAAAAGGATTCCGGTAAGATTTGATAGCGCCCCAGTTAAAAATTATAGGAATATTTATAGTGATCAGTTAATAGCTTCTTTTGTAGTAGACGATGTATTAAGTTTAATTTTTTACAGAAATTTTAATGATATGTATGATGTAGTATATCGTACAGCATATGACACAACTGCTAGGGGATTACCCATTACTGTTAAACCTAACAGCCAAATCTTTAGTGTACTAGCAAGGGCCACTACAGATTGTTTTGTCGTTACACTAAATCTTACTACAGGTGCAAGCACAAAAAATAATTTTATGTTTCACGAGTACAAACATATTAAAACACTTAAATCTGTACGTATTGAAACCGAATCTGGCTCCTCTACTGCCGGTGACTACTTTTGGAACTCATACACAGAAAATATTTTTACTAAAGAGCTACTTACTTTTTTATCTGAAAGCACTTACATACCAAACTTTAACTTTTCAACGTTGCCTTTATTTGTGGGAACAGAACAGCAAAATTACAACTACACTCATACAGATAATGTATCCGACCTAGTACCAGCAGCAAGCGTAACCGACTTTTTTAACCCTTACTATTATAGCGTATTAAACGTTAAGTTTAACAATCTTGTGTATGGACAACCGCACACACTCAGCAGTTTTTTGCCTTACGGTAATCCACTTTACACAATTATACCAGGCGATACAGATACTTACGGTTTTATAGATTACCCACGCTGGGAAGGTTACAATAGCCAAACAGGTACAAGAGTAATTTCTGCTGGTTCTTTTGTTACAGCTGACGGCGGGTTTGACTCAACTGATTTTGAGTTTGGAATGTTGCCTAATTTAAGACGAGACTTACTAGAAGTATCAAAAACTACAAAACCTGCAAACGCCCAACAACTAAAACAAATAGGCTACCCATGGCCGCAATCTTTTAACACATACAACGACAAATCTAAATTTCCACTTAACCAACTTGATACGCTTAGACTAGACAGCTTTTCGGACCAAACTAGAAGTGCGTTTTTAAGTTCACAACAGCCTCCGTATATAGCAGTTGCTAAAGACCCAACAGCACCCGATATACAGCCGTTGGAGCAAAGATACGTTGTAAACGGCCCGTGGTATGAACTAGGCGTTGACTTTTACGGTACGCCAAGAGCTATACCTTTTTCCATTAGAGCTTACAGCGCTACTCTACGGCGTGTTATGTACCATATTGTGGGCGTATGACCTCCTCCCCCTTGCCTGAATTACTGGCGCTGCGAGCGGCCGCAAACCAAGCTGCTTTGCTGCGCCGCCTTAATACAACCAAGCTCATCTCTAGTACAGTACAAAAAACGCAGAGCGCTAAGTGACCAAGCTGCCTTTCGTCGTTGCACCGCGCCAGGTTGAACTGCGCCGCGTGGGTAACGAGACCGCTGGTGTGCTGGAGATCCCAGTGCTCGGCGGCATCACTGTTGGTGAAGCCGGCGTCACCTCCGAGCTACTCGCCATGGAGCAGAGCAGCTTTGTCGCTGGTGCGCGAATGGCCGACGCCATCGCCAAGGAAGAGGGCATCACCCTGACCGAGGCGTTCCACATCATCGAGTGCGCCGTCGGCGGCCGCGAACTGGAACCCAAGGCCGACGAGATCCGCACCAAACACGCCGAACGCATCGAACAGGTTGCCCGCGTCTACACCAACGCCGGCCGCCGCAACATCGAGGCCACCGTCACCGCCC
>Ga0315295_10002606_pt1 | contig 15265 bp, 12 predicted proteins | sample YL17G14_0_MG_FD_204453 | JGI IMG/M metagenome (GOLD analysis project Ga0315295, IMG submission 204453) | Sediment microbial communities from Yellowstone Lake, YNP, Wyoming, USA - YL17G14_0 | ecosystem: Environmental > Aquatic > Freshwater > Lake > Sediment | place: USA: Wyoming | collected...
CTCCGTCGATGGAGAATTTTGAAGCAGAAAGTGGAGTTGTACCTCCCAAGACCAGTTCGTCGCTTGTATCAGTAAGATAGACCGAAGTTCCCGAATCAGTCCAGGTAAGGGAGCCTCCGAGGGTAGTCCAAGTAAACCCTCCGCTTCCCGAATCATATGTTAAGGCAAATCCAGAGGTGGGAGAGTTTGTTGCGTTTAGATCTACTTCCAGGATTGTGCCGTCCGAAATTTCCGAAGACTCTATAGAGGTGCCCAAGGTTGCTTGAAGAGTGCCTGAAGAGACGGAAAGCCCAGTTCCTGTTAAGTCGGTAAATGAATCTCCGCCAATTGTTAGTGTGGCTACGTTGGTTATACCGTCAACTTCCAAATCACCTCCGATGTAAAGGTCGTTATCCGCGGCTATGGCCGTATCATCCGGCGCATCAGCCGCGTTTCGTATCGCGTTGTAGGCGGTTCCTGTCCCGCCGCCTACAGACAGCGTAGATGTATCAGAAAGTATCAAATCAGATCCAATTAATACATTGTCTCCACCGGGATTTATTGCAAGATCGTCAGAAGAGGTAATGGTGTTACCCACAAGATTAAGGTTTCCTTCGACTTTGAGGTTAGATTGGGCCGTAACATCCCTTTCCAGAATTGTTTCTACGCTCACCCTAAAAGAAACATCATCTATGGAAGTACTTTCAGCAAGAACGCTGGGAGATATGGTTTCGGGAGCAATAAGGTTTTGATCTTGTGAATATCTGGGGAGTAGCGATGCGATTTTCTGACCCAATATCTTAACTGTGTCTTTATCCTTAAACTGCCAGCCTAGTAGTAGACCAATAAAGGCGAGACAAGCTACTAAGGCTACTTGAACAATTTTAATCCTACTAGCTTTAAAATGGGGAAGAACGCTTGGAAGTTGCTTCCAAAAATCGACATGGTCCCTTGGGGGTTTTGTAGAGAATTCTTGCTCGATGTCGGAAAACTTAGGAGACGGTGGAATTTGTCCGATTTCGAGAATTGGGCTATCGCTTTTAGGTTTAACGGAGGCCAAAGACCACTTTGTAATCCTTCTTTTTGAGGAAATAGCCTTTATGTTATCTAAATCCTCCAAGAAGTAGCGCCTGTGTCCACCCGAAGTTCTAATTGAGTTGAGAATCTTTTGCCCATCCCAGCGCCTTAGAGTCTTAGAAGATACAGCCAGGTATTTGGCAGCTTCGTTTATTGAGAAGGTTTTTTGTAGGTTTGGCAGGCTAGGCATTTAGAATTTAATTTGGTTTCGGAAAATGATTAATAATATCTTTGGTAAAAGTAGACTATTGGCTTTAATTGTCCAATATCATTTAGATATATTATTAATAGTGTGTCAATAGCCTTTTATTCAAAATAGCTCAAAATAGATAATGTAACTAGGTTAAGTTAAAATCGGACAAAATTAGCTTCAAAAATTGATGGATAAATAAAAACCGCAAATAACGCGGAAAAAGGAGATAGACAACAAAATTATAATCTCTTGGCAAATATTGGACAAATGAGGCAGGTATTATCTTGCGGAAATCAGTATGTGCTATTGATTTTTGTAATTTACTTCAATAGCATTAAATTAGCTTTAAATATGCCGAGATTAATGAAATATTTAGCAATAATAGCCTTAATTGTTGTTAAAGGTTTCGTATTTATACAAAGCGCTCAGGCGCAAGATACAGGCGTTGGCGTTGCTATTCCCATATCGTTAAAAGAACAGGGGAGCGACGGAGATCTTGTTTGTACTGTGGAAGGAGGTTATGGTCTTTGCAAAATCGGCTACGATACTTCTGTTTACGGTGTCATAACAGATAATCCTGCTGTTAGTTTTGATATGGCTGGAGTTGAAAACGCAAAAATGATACTTACCTCAGGCAAGGTTAAGGTAAATGTAAGCACGATAAACGGGAATATATCTGAAGGAGATTTTGTTACAAGCTCCGAAAAAGCCGGAATTGGCCAGAGAGCAGAAAGAAGCGGATATGTTTTAGGCACAGCCTTGGAAAGCTATCAAGCGGGCAGTCCGGATTCCATAGGCAAAATTCTGGTACTTATAAACATCCATCCTGCGATCGGTTTGGGAACAGCCAGGTCCAATCTTCTCCAGGTAATAAGGCAAGGGGCGGGTGCGGCAATTCTTGAGCCGCTTTCGGCTCTTCGTTATCTTTTAGCGGCTTTGGTTGTTATAGTATCTTTCCTGATGGGCTTCATTTACTTCGGTAGAGTTGCGAGGTCGGGAATAGAGGCTATAGGAAGAAATCCTCTGGCAAGTAGAATAATTCAGTTTAATGTAATACTGCATATATTGATATCTATTGTGATAGTCCTTGTTGGGCTTGCAATTGCCTATTTAATATTAATCCTATAAATTATGGGTATATTCTCATTCTTGAAATCTAAACCTTCTACTACTTCAGTAAAACCCATGGTTTTGCTGGTCTTGGATGGATATGGAATCGCTCCGTCCTCGGCCGGAAACGCTATTACACAGGCCAAAACACCTTATATAGATAGCCTAATGAATTCATACCCACATACTGAGCTTATTGCCTCCGGAGAATCAGTAGGTCTTCCCGCCAATGAAGTAGGTAACACCGAGGTTGGGCATTTAACGCTGGGAGCGGGTAGGGCCATCTACCAGGATCTAAAAAGAATTTCTATGGCAATCGAGGATGGAACCTTTTTTGATAATAAAGCCTTCTTACACGCGCTTGCGCACTGCCGAAAATACAATTCCAAAATGCATCTGATGGGTCTTGTGGGAACCGGGAACGTTCACTCGTCTATAGAGCATTTTTACGGACTTTTGCAATTTTTCAAAAAAGCCGAGTTTCCAAACGTCTTTCTTCATCTTTTTACAGACGGGAGAGATACTCCTCCTAAAGAAGCGGGAGAAATCATAAACAAAATCCAAACATATCTTATAGATAACAAAATAGGTCATATTGCATCAATATCGGGAAGGTATTATGCAATGGACAGGGATAGACGTTGGGATAGAACGGAAAAATCATATAAGGCAATAGTTTTGGGTAAAGGGCAAGTAGCCATATCTGCCCAAGAAGCCATAAACGCAGCCTATGCCAAAAACTTAACGGACGAGTTTATAGAACCTACGGTGATCTTAGCCGGAGGTAAACCGACAGCCACAATTGACGACAACGACGCTGTCATATTCTTTAACTTTAGGGTGGACAGGGCCAGGCAGCTGACGATGGCCTTTGTTCTTCCTGACTTCGAAAAATTGACCTCATTCGAGTTTGGATATGCACCCGGAACCGAACTTGAGGAGGGTAAGGCAACCTTTAGGGGTACTTTTCCAAGGGAAAAGTGGGCCAGAAACATTTTTTTTGTAACAATGACCGAGTATCACAAAAAGCTCGGGGTTTCGGAGATCGCCTTTGGATCGCAACTGGTTTCAGACGGACTTTCGGCAGTCATCTCTTCATCTTCCTTAAGGCAAATACATATGTCCGAGAGCGAAAAAGAAAGATTCGTAACTTTCTATTTTGACGGAATGAACGAAAAACTATTTCAGGGCGAAGAGGTTTTGATCGTTGCCTCGTCAAAGGTTGCAACCTACGACAAAAAGCCGGAGATGTCTGTTTATAAGCTGGTAGGAGAGTTTAAAAAACAGCTATCAAAAGGTATTTACAACTTTTTTGTGGTTAATTTTGCCAATCCTGACATGGTTGCCCATACAGGAAACCTCAAGGCCACCATAAAGGCCGTAGAGGTGGTTGATAAGGCCGTAGGCGAGTTTGTGGAGGCGGTAAAGCAGGTTGACGGGACTGTTGTTATTACCGCAGACCATGGCAACGCGGAGGAGCTTCTTACCTATGAGACGACCTCTTTTTTCTATACCACCGGCGGGGGAAAGGTGAATACCGACCATTCTAATAATCCCGTGCCAGTGATTATCGTCAACAATATCTACACAGGCCGTGGTGTGACGCTTGCCAAGGGTTCTTTGGCGGATATTGCCCCAACAGTTCTTGCGATGATGGGCCTATCCGCTCCATCCACCATGACGGGCAGAAACCTACTAACAACAGCAGCCCAAAGCGGAAAACCTACCTAATAAAATGGATACACAACTGCTCTTTTACGCAACCATAATATTAACCGCCCTTATGGGAATTGTCTTGGGTTGGGTAGCCATCTCCTATAGAAAACTAATAGAAAAATACGACAAAATCCGCACCAGCGCTCAGGAGGCCGAAAAAGCCTTAGAGCAGCAAAGGGCTCGGGTACTGGAGGAGGCAAAGGTTCAGGCCAAACAGATTGTGACCGAGGCTCAAACCCGCTCCGGCCAGCTTATCTCCGAGGCAGCCTCTTTTGGAAATCAAACAAAGGAACTTTTGGGTAGTGAGCTAAATAAACTTCAGGCGGTTGAGCTTGGGTATTACCAAAAAGCCCTTGAGGAGACCAAACTTCAGGCCCAGGCATCGTTGGGAGGTATTTCCAAAGACGTAAGACAGGAAGTAGTGAGACAGATTGATGCGGTTCGGATCGGTTTAACCGGTGAGATTCAAAAAGCCCAACTGGAGACAAGACAGATGCTTTCGGCCTCTTATAAGAAAATGGAGGATGAGATCGAAGCTTATAAAGCCGAAAGGCTCAAAAGGGTAGACGAGACGATATTCGAAATTCTCAAAGACGTTTCTGCCAAAGCCATAGGCAAAACACTTAGCCTTGAGGATCACGAAGACGTAGTTGTAAAGGCATTGGAGGATGCCAAAAAAGAACATGTACTCTGAGCTTAATCGTTTGGCAAGAACCGAAGAAGAACGGGAGAGCCTTAAGGAAGAACTCCAAGTTCTTTCTGCCTCGTTGTATGAGAGAGAAGGTGCGTTTGAGCAAGCTTTAGCATACAAAGTAAGACCGACCACGGGAGAGACAGTTAAAAAGCTTCTTGTCGAAGGGAAGGTCTCCGATCGGGCTAAGTTTTTTGAAGAAGCCGCTAAAGCATTGGAATCTTTAAAAATACTGGAGCTTACGATTGCCTTTGATCCCAAGGGTCAAAGCATAGAGAGAATTTGGCAGTGGGTCAGAAGAAATGTTGGGGAGGGCATAACCCTTAAATTTAGCGTTGACCGCTCAATTGGGGCAGGCGCAATTGTGGTTTATAAAGGCAAATTCAGAAACTATTCTTTAAAAAAACTTCTAGAGGATTATTTTGCCGCCAATCGGCAAAATCTGATTGATTTACTTGCCTAAATGAAAGACTTTTCCGATTATCTTGAAGCTACAGGCGAGGTTGGTACGGTGGAGGAGGTTTTACCCTGCATTGTTTATGTGGCAGGCCTTCCCACATGCCGGCCTTACGAGGTTGTCATGTTCGAATCCGGCGAGATCGGCCAGGTGATCTCTATGAACCCTAAGTATGTAGAGGTTCTTCTTCTTTCCAAAGCGTCTATTAAGGGAGGAACCAGGGTAACAAGAACAGACCGAAAGATGGAGGTTTTGGTTTCGGATAGTATCTTGGGTAGAGTTGTTGATCCTTTGGGGAAAGCTATCATTGGCTCTCCAATACCCCACGCCAAAGCCGAACCGCGCCCACTTTTTACCACTCCGGGGGGGATAGGTGAGCGTAAAAATATCAGCGAGCCTTTGGAAACGGGCGTTTGCATAGTTGACTTGGCGATTCCCTTAGGCAAAGGACAGAGGGAACTTGTAATTGGGGATAGGAAAAGCGGCAAGACTCTTTTTTTGCAGCAAGCCGTTCTGGCACACGCCTTAAGAGGCGGGATTTGTATTTATGCCTCTATTGCCAAGAGGTGGTCTGACACCCAGTCGACGCTTGCTTTTTTCAAGAAGTTTGGGGTAGACAAAAAGATAGTTATGGTTGTGGCTGGCCCGGCAGACACTCCCGGGCTTATATTCCTTTCGCCCTATACGGCTCTTACCTATGCAGAGTACTTTAGAGACAAAGGCCAGGACGTACTTCTGATTTTGGACGATATGACAACGCACGCCAAGTATTACCGCGAAATAACCCTATCGGCAAGAAGGTTTCCCGGTCGTGGTTCCTATCCGGGGGATATCTTCTTCGTTCATTCCCGAATACTGGAAAGGGCCGGCAAATTCATAAAAGGTTCCATTTCCTGTCTACCCGTTGCAGAGACTACTTTTAGGGACTTTTCGGGTTATATCCAAACCAACCTTATGTCCATGACAGACGGTCACATTTTCTTTGACGGGGATCTTTTCGCAAGGGGGCGAAGGCCAGCGGTGAATACTTTCCTTTCGGTTACCAGGGTAGGACTTCAAACTCAGACCAATTTGGTGCGGGAAATTAACCGAGAGCTTTCCAAGTTTCTGGTGGTCTACGAAAAATTGAGGCAGTACATGCACTTCGGCAGCGAACTTTCGCAGGAGACCAGAAGGACCCTTTCGGTAGGAGAGAGAATTACCAGTTTCTTTGAGCAAACGGGAGAGACAATCATACCCCTTAATATAAACATACTTCTTTTGGGAGGAGTTTGGGCGGGTTTTTGGCGGGATAAAGAGATTCACCTGATGAAGAGGGAAATGTATCAAATAGTAGATTTGTATATCAGAAATTCAAACTATCGTAGCATGGTGGACAAGTTTATCGGCAGTACAGAGACCTTTGCGGAGCTTATTTTTAACCTTAAAGAAGACGAAACTATTTTATTTGGAAAGGGGGTTAAAAAATGATAGACGAGAGGGCATTGGCCGAAGAAATAGGTCGCATTTCTACGCTCCAGACCCTGGTAAGGGCTTATGGGGAAATTGCTGCTATTCGAATGAGAAAAACCAGAAATTCTGTTCTTGCCAACCGCGAATTCTTAAACCAGCTTAATGGCGTTTTCGAGGACGTGAGAGCCTCGTATGCCCAAGAGGTGGCGGCATTGGCTAAAAAAACCAAAGGCCCGGCTCGGGTTACCTTTCTTGCCCACAACGGCAAAACCGTATCTGTTCTTATTTCCGCAAATACAGGTCTTTACGGGGAAATAGTCAGGTCGACTCTGGGACTTTTTCTTGAGGAGGTTAGGCAAAACGTATCAGAAGTCTCTATTGTGGGAAGGCACGGCCTTTCCTTGTTTCTTGCAGAGGAGCCCAACAGACCCTATTCATATTTTAACTTGCCGGATGATAGGGTAGAAGGAGGCGATTTAGATCAGATAATAAAACACATCGTCCAATATTCCGAGATACACGTTTTTTACGGGAAATTTCAAAGCGTAATAACCCAAAAACCCGAGAAGCTTGAAGTTTCGGCAGAAATATCTTTGACAACCACCACCAACCAGAAACCCAGGCACTACCTTTTCGAGCCAACGCTGGAGGGCGTTTTGACATTTTTCGAAACAGAAATTTTTGCCACCAACTTCGAGCAGGTAATTAGAGAAGCACAACTTGCAAAGTTTGCCTCCCGCGTTCTTGCCATGGACAGAGCCGACGAGAACACCAAGGAGGAAATCAGAAGGCTAAATTTCGACAAGAATCGCCTTAGGCACCGCTCGATTAACAAAAAGCTCTTAAACGCCATAAGCAGCCTAGTAGCTTGGGGAGGCCTAAAATGAAAGACGCATCAATAGGCAGGATAGTAGGGGTTAAGGGACAGGTTGTAGAAGTTGAATTTTCCCAGGATAAGCCAGCCCTTAAAGACGTTTTGGTTTTTGAGGAAGATCCGGATGTACGTTTTGAAGTCTATGCCTCAAGCGGGCCGAACACCTATTACAGCCTAGCTTTGGGTTCCATAGAAAAGATATATCGAGGAGCCAAAGTTTACAACTCCCAAAAACAGCTTCTATTTCCCGTAGGGGAAGCGATGCTTGGAAGAGTAGTCAATATCTTTGGTAAGCCCTACGACAACCTGGGGCCCATTGCGGTAAAGGAATTTGCACCGATTCATCGCTCTCCCATTGTGGGCAGCGAAATTCCCAGTAGTAAAATATTGGTGGAGACCGGGATTAAGGTCATTGACCTTTTTTGCCCACTTCTGGGAGGCGGAAAGATGGGTCTTTTCGGGGGAGCGGGGGTAGGCAAAACAATGCTTCTTACAGAGATTTTGCACAATGTGGTTTCTAGCAAAAAGAGCTTTGTTTCGGTCTTTGCGGGAGTAGGAGAGAGAACCCGCGAAGCACTGGAGCTTTATCAAACGTTGGCCAAAAGTCAGGTTCTTCCTTACTCTTCCTTAATTTTTGGCCAGATGGGAGAAAGCCCACCCGTACGATTTCTTTCCGCGTTCGCGGCGGTTTCGGTAGCGGAACATTTCAGGGACGTCCTAAAAAAAGACGTTTTGTTTTTCATCGATAACGTTTTCAGGTTTGCCCAGGCGGGCAACGAAATATCTACATTAACAAACCTAATTCCCTCGGAGGATGGTTATCAGGCCAGCCTGGACAGCGAGATGGCTAGTTTTCAGGAAAGACTGGTCTCGAGCCCGTTTGGTACATTAAGTGCCATAGAAGCAATATATGTTCCTGCTGACGACCTTCTGGATAACGCGGTTCAAACCATTTTCCCTTACCTCGAAAGCGTGGTCGTACTCTCAAGAGACATATACCAGCAAGGACTTTTGCCTGCGGTGGATATTCTTTCTTCAACTTCAACCTTAATAGACGCAAACATTGTCGGAAGCCAGCACTACGAAGTTGCAAGGCAGGCCAAAAACGTGCTCAAACAGGCTTCAGGACTGGAGAGAATCGTCTCTTTGGTCGGAGAGGCCGAACTATCGAAAGAAGATCAGATAGTTTTTATAAGGGCTAAAAAGGTTCAGAACTTTATGACGCAAAGATTTTTTGTGGCCGAGGGTCAAAAAGGAGAAAAAGGAGCTTTTGTACCTCTTAAAGATACCATAGCGGACGTTTGGGCGATTCTCGTTGGAAAATACGACAGTATTCCGGAAGAAAAATTCTTATATATCAATAGCGCAAAAGACATTAGGGTCTAGACAAGATATGAACCAAGATTTACAACTTCTACTTACGGTAAGAAATAGAGAGAAAGTTCTTATTAACGAGCAGGTAAAATCGATAAGCTCCTACAACGACAAAGGAGTATTTGATGTTCTGCCTGAACATACCAACTTTATAAGCCTAATTCATAAATTTCTTGCCATACGTAGAGTCAACGGAGAAACACTACAGATAAGATTAGAAAACGGAATAATGAGGGTATATAAGGAAAATGTGGATGTTTTTCTGGGCTTAAAGTAGAAGTTGTATTTTCCGCATATTTTACGTAATTCATAAATAATACGCTTGAGGCTAATTAAGAAGAAGAGTAAGTTAGGTGAGAATGCGGTAATTGAAAAATTATAGAGCTATATTCCCGAAAGATTATAAACGGAAACTTTAGCGTGTAAAGTATTATAAGACTTTTATATTTATAAGGATTGTTCCTACTATAGGAGTTTTGGCAGACTTAACATTAGATTGCTAGGAATAATTAAAGCTGATTTTGCCCATCTAATGGGAAGAAATAACATTGTGGGTAGGAAAGGAAATATTTGGTAATTTTCTTTAAGCAAGTGTAGAAATTTATTGATTACTAAAACAGCTTTTATGAGCTTAGTGTGAAAGTATAATTACTAGATAATTTCTGCAAAACACTATGACTATAATTCAGAGATTTTCGCGAATGCGGATATTAAAATGTTGATAGAGTTTGTTCTGTGAAACAATAGTGAAAACTATTTAGAGCCTCAGTTGTTGGAATAACCTTGTAGTTATATAATAGAAAGATGCAAAGACTAAAGCAGTACAATCACCTAAACGTTGAATCAAAATGGCAAAAGAAGTGGGAAGACTCGAAGATTTACTCTCCCAACATAAAGAGGGCAGCAAGACCTTTTTATAACCTGATGATGTTTCCTTATCCTTCTGCGGAAGGACTGCATGTAGGAAATACTTATGCTTTTATCGGTGCTGATATCTTCGGACGTTTTATGCGAATGCACGGTTATGACGTTTTTGAGCCTATTGGACTAGACGGATTTGGAATACATTCGGAGAACTACGCGATAAAAGTGGGCGAGCATCCCATTGCCTTAGCAAAAAAAACAAAGGAAAGATTCTACAAGCAGCTTCATTTGATAGGCAACTCTTTTGACTGGACCGCAACACTAGAAACTTATGACCCCGATTACTACAAGTGGACCCAGTGGATATTTGTGAAGATGTTCAAAAACGGTTTGGCTTATAGGAAAAAGGCCAGTGTTAATTGGTGCCCCTCCTGCAAGACCGTGCTTGCAGATGAACAGGTAATAGCCGGAGCCTGCGAAAGGTGTTCAACTGAAGTTGAGTCTAAAGCCCTGGATCAGTGGTTTTTTAGACTTGCAACGGGCAAAAGACCAGACGGCACATCTTATCCCGACGCCCTTTTAGATAATTTGGAAAAAATCGACTGGAGCCAGAAGGTTAAGATTGCCCAAAGAAACTGGATAGGACGAAGCGAAGGGGCAAAAATAAAATTCAAGGTAAAAGGGCAAAAGGAAGAGATAGAAGTTTTTACGACCAGACCGGACACACTTAACGGAGCAACGTTCCTGGTTCTTTCCCCAGATTCTTACTGGGTAGAAAAACTCACAATACCTGATCAAAAAGAAAAGGTAACAGAATATATCAAAGAAGCACATATACAATCGAAAGCTGAACACTCTAAGGCTAAAACGGGTGTCTTTACAGGTTCATATGTAATAAATCCCGAGACTGAGAAGGATATACCGGTTTGGGTGGCAGACTATGTAGTTTCCTCTTACGGTTTCGGAGCCATCATGGGTGTGCCTGCCCACGATGAGAGAGATATGGAATTTGCCAACAAATTCGACATAGAGGTATTAAAAGAGAAACCCGATGAAGGACTTTGGAAGAAAATCGAAGAAAGGGGTTGGGGAGAAAAGTTCACAAATTACCACTTAAGAGATTGGCTTATCTCAAGACAGCGCTACTGGGGTTCTCCAATCCCGATGATTTATTGCGAAAGCTGTCATGCAGAATCAAAGGGAGAGCGGGAAGACATGCCCGGCTGGTATGCGGTTTCTGAGACCGAGCTTCCGGTTGAGCTTCCCTATATCGAAGATTATCGACCCAGAGGCACCGGTGTATCTCCCCTGGCCCAGGACTCGGGTTTTTATAAAGTCGGATGTCCCGGCTGTGGTAAAGAAGCAAAGCGCGAGACTGACGTTTCCGATACTTTCTTGGATTCAGCCTGGTATTTCCTGCGCTACCCGTCTATTAGCGATAAAAAGACGGCCTGGGATCCGGAAATAACCAAAAAATGGCTTCCGGTAACTTCATATATAGGAGGCGCAGAACATGCCGTTCTTCATCTTATGTACGCACGTTTTATGACCATGGTCTTCTACGATTGGGGACTTACCAACTTTGAAGAGCCCTTTAGCCGCTTTTACGCACACGGCCTTTTAATCAAAGAGGGGGCAAAGATAAGTAAATCCAAAGGAAACATAATCGTTCCCGACCAATACATCGAAAAATACGGAGCGGATACTTTAAGGACGTATCTTATGTTTTTGGGTCCCTACGACGCCGGGGGAGATTTCAGGGATACCGGAATAGAGGGCATGCACAGGTTTTTAAAAAGGGCCTGGACACTTTACGAGAAACATAAGCAAAACCTGGTCACAAAAAAGGAGGACTGTAACCAAATAACTATCAAAGTGCATCAAACAATAAAGAAAGTAACCGAAGACATACAGAATCTGCGCTATAACACAGCTATTGCGGCGATAATGGAGCTTATTAACCTTCTTTACGACAGGGTAGAAACAAAGGGCACCCAAGTTTCAGATAACGGCTCTGATTATTGTAAGGAATGGGAAGAGGCTTTAAAGGTTCTGCCACAGCTTCTTGCTCCTTTCGCACCCCACTTGGCGGAGGAAATTTGGGTAGAGGCTCTAGGGGAGAAGTTTTCAGTCCACTTGTCAGCCTGGCCGGAGTATAACCCGGAGTTCATCAAGGATAAAGAGGTCACCATCATAGTGCAGGTGGATGCTCGCCTAAGGGGTGAATTGAAGCTAAGCGAGGCTCTAAGTCAAGATCAACATAGCGTGGAGGAGCTTGCCCAGAAAAACAGCAAGATTTCAGGCTGGTTAAAGGGTAAAAAGTTAAAAAATACTGTTTTTGTTCCGGGGAAACTCATAAACTTCGTTTTACAAGGATAAAAAGGCTTCTTTGCCAAGATTTGACAGATGCGATATGATTGCCCCAAATGGAAGAGCGCGAGCTAAAGAAGTTTAATTTCGAAGAATTCATTTTTCAAAATAGAATTGCCGTTGTTATTCTACTGTGCGGTGTAGTGCTTCTGGGTGTAGCCTTTGTTCTTTCCAGGCAATTTGTATCTCAAGGCCGAATTGAAGTCTTGGAAAGCGCCACAGAGGCCCAAGAGGGCCTTTCAGAAATAGTAGTGGAGATAGCAGGACAAGTTGTCAGTCCGGGGGTTTATAAATTGGTCCAGGGGTCAAGAATTGACGATGCATTGGTGGTAGCGGGAGGTTTTACTGCCGACGCCGATAGAAATTGGGTAGAGAAGAATTTAAACAGAGCCGCAAAGATTATCGACGGGTCGAAAGTTTATATCCCGGCAGTTAGCGAGCAGTCAACGGTGGCGAGTGCCAGTAATGAGGGAGGTATACAAACTGTATCATTGCCCCGGGGGAGTGGTTTGGTAAATATTAACTCCGCTACCCAGTCTGAGCTAGAAGCACTACCGGGAATTGGCCCTGTTTACGCCCTAAGTATCATTGAACACCGGCCTTACTCAACGGTCGAAGAACTGCGCTCTTCCGGTGCTTTGAAACAAAGTACTTACGAAAAAGTCAAAGATAACGTTTCCGTCTTCTAATGCGATTTCTCATTTGGATTGTTTTGGCAATTCTGGTAACTGTCCGCTTTATTACAACACTTCCGAAATACTCCGACGGTCAAAAGGTAAGAATTTCCGACAGAGTAAAAACAGAACCGGTCCGTTATTCCTATAACCAAAGCTTTAGACTTTCTGGTGTTGGGGTTTATCTTCCCAAGTACCCCGAAGTTTCTTACGGAGATGAGGTTATAGTCGAAGGGATAGTTAAGTCGGGGAAAATATTGGATGCCAAGCTTTTGGAAGTTAATAAAGGAAACGGGCTTTTGTTGGAGTTTAGAGAAAGGCTTATTAAGTTTTACGAATTTTTCCTTCCTCAACCCTATTCCGGATTGGTAGCTGGCCTGGTTTTGGGTTCAAAGACAGGTCTTTCGGCAAGCTTTTGGGAGTTACTTAAGACAACCAGTACTGCCCACGTTGTTGTTGCATCGGGAATGAATGTGACTTTGGTGGCTGGATTTCTGGTGGGTGCGACTTCATTATTTTTGCCAAGAAGAAAAGGGGTTATTCTAGCCATGTTGGGCGTATGGCTTTATGCATTCTTAAGCGGTTTTGATGCTCCGATAATTCGGGCGGCGGTAATGGGAAGCGTTGCGTTTACCGCTCAGGCCTTAGGAAGGCTAGCCTCGGCCTGGAAGGGGCTTTTTTTATCTGGTATGGTCATGCTTGTTATCTGGCCGGGTTGGATAACGGACTTGGGTTTTATCCTTTCTTTTGTAGCAACAGCTTCAATCCTGATATTTGAGTCTAAAATTAAGAAGATTCTTACTAACTTCCCTAAAATCCTAAGAGAAGATCTTTCGGTAACCCTGGCAGCCCAGATAGGGGTAAGTCCCATTATCTTTGCTACTTTCGGGCAGTTTAACCTACTTTCTCCCATTATAAACGTTCTTGTTCTTTGGACGGTCGCCCCGATTACTATTATCGCGGGTGTTTCCGCGATTGTCGGGTTAGCATTTCCCCAGATAGGGAGGTTGCTTTTGTACCTTTGTTACCCTTTGGCTTTCTGGTTTGTTAAAGTGATAGAGGCATTCTCATAATAATGAAAATTGGAGCCTGGAAGTATATATTTGCAGCCTTGATACTTGGTGTAGTTGCAGTTTTGTTGGGAGTTTCGAATTCTCCCGATAAAAATCTGCACTTGATAGCTTGCGATGTGGGGCAGGGAGATGGAACCCTCATAACTTACGAGTCAACCCAAGTTTTAATAGACGGAGGTCCGGACTCAAAAATCTTAGACTGCTTAGGAAAGCATATTCCGTATTGGGATAGAAAAATTGAGGTGGTTATCTTGAGCCATCCGCAGCTGGACCACTACGGCGGGTTAATAGAAGTTGTAAGAAGATATGAGGTGGAGAATTTTGTGGCAAACGCCCTAGACTCTAAAGCCGATGCCTACCAAGAGCTAAAAAGGGAGATTGCCGATAGGGGAATAAAAGTGATAAATCCGACTCAAAATACGGCTATTAGATATGGTTCTTTATATATTGATATAGTATATCCATCAGATAGTTTTCTGTTGCAAAATTCGAGTGTTGCTTCAGAAGCGCAGGGTAGTGATGTTTTAGGAAGCTATACTTCCAATCGGGACCCCAACGAATTTTCAGTTGTGGCTATATTGACCTTTGGAGAGTTTGACGCTCTTTTTATGGGGGATATAACACCCGAAATTATTCCCGAGGTAATAGCCGGAGGCGAGTTAAAAGACGTGGATTTTATAAAAGTACCTCATCATGGGAGCAAGAACGGTCTTACACGGGAGCTTTTAAATGCGACAGCTCCAGAGGCGGCAGTAATCTCTGTTGGAAAAAATAATCGTTTCGGTCATCCCCACGAGCAGGTACTAACTATGCTGACAGACGCGGGGGTAGAAATATTAAGGACTGATGAGCTGGGGGATGTGGAGATAATAACCGACGGAATTTCCTGGGAAGCCAAACCTTAGTGGTTTATTGACCTGATTCTGGAGGACGACCCGCTGCGGTTTCTCCTGTTAGCTTCGCTTCGACACAAGCTTTGGAAAATTCCTCCAAGGTTTCGGCCTTTATACCCATTAGAGCTTTCGTTTCCCTTAATGTCAATTGCCCGGGTTGTATCTCTGCTCCAATCCCAAACATGGGATCCTTATTATCTGGATTCTGAAATTTATTCAGAGCTCCCAGTCTTTTTTCCGGGTCTAAGAGTTCCTCCTTAAAACTCGGGTATAGAAGAGCCCATCCTAATAGTCTGTTGACGTCCTTTGGTGGCATGGCACTTATTCTAGCATTTTCAATGGCAAACACCCAGTAATAATTGTAATATGGGTTTATGTTTAAGGTAAAAATAACAGAAGCGGTCAGAAAGCTGGTTCCAGATACCGATTTTGAACTTGATACCCCGGAAATAGAGCTGCACGGTGACT
>Ga0315295_10002608_pt1 | contig 15261 bp, 25 predicted proteins | sample YL17G14_0_MG_FD_204453 | JGI IMG/M metagenome (GOLD analysis project Ga0315295, IMG submission 204453) | Sediment microbial communities from Yellowstone Lake, YNP, Wyoming, USA - YL17G14_0 | ecosystem: Environmental > Aquatic > Freshwater > Lake > Sediment | place: USA: Wyoming | collected...
TGGAATGCAGCCCTCACAGACACCCAGATAAATAACATCAGATACTACGGAAACATCACCGGACTATATTCACCACCAACAGGAACCATAGGATGCAACATCACGCTAGACAGCCCAGCAACAGGATACCACTCAAACGATGCAACACCAGAAGTATGGTTCACTCCAACCTGTTACCAATCAATGGCAACAACCTGCTACCCATACACAAACGACACAAGCACCACATCATGGCCCAACTGCACACCAGTCAACGGAACATCATGTTCAGCAACCTTGCGATATCCCCTACTAGCCAATTTACCTGACGGAAACTACTCTTGGTATGTGAACTGCTCTAACGGAACCGTAACAAACAGCAGCGCAACCAGAAGCCTAGTAATAGACACTGCCTTACCAGTAGTCATGATAGGCACTCCAACAGCAAACCAAAACTTCAAAAACGGAAGCACCAACAACCTAAACATCAACTGCACAGACAACTACGCCTGGAACTTCACAGCAGAAATCTACAACAACGCCAACAGCTCGATAGTCGCAACCTACAACAACGGCACAACCAGCTACGGAAACACCACATACACCCTAATCAACCAATTCACCAGCACGCTAGCCATGGGCCAGTACTGGCTCAACGCCACCTGCATGGACTCACACACAAAAAAAGAATGGAAAGCAGACCAAATCACCAACGACCAACTCTCCATCAAAATCAAAAAAGACGGCAAATGGCTGGAACTAGAATTCGAAAACCAAACCACCACCACCTACGAAAACCTCACAGACCGCATCAAATGGTCTTTCACAGCCACAATCAACGACAACGGAAACATCCGGGAAGTTGTGAAACTCAAATGCGACGACCCGCTATACCTCCTCAACGCCAGCAACGCGCACTTCGTGTGCGGCAACTACTGGACAGACTTCCAAGACCTATACGACCAAGGCTACACCTTTGAAATCAACCAAATAAACGACCAAAAATACAAAGTCAAAATCAAGAAAAACAACGCAGGAGAACCAGGAGACACCATCCTCCTAGACCCCGCCACTGGAGGACTCAACACGGGCTACGCGCTAGCCAACTTCACCATCACCACCCCAACAGTCACCCTAATCTCACCGCTCAACCTCACCAACTACTGGTGCGCCGTACCACCCTGCAACATCACGTTCTACTACAACGCCACCAACATCGTGCCGATGACGCAAGCATGGCTTCTCGGAAACTTCTCAGGAACCTGGCAATCCAACGCAACCAACACCACAATCCTAAACAACTCAGTCTACAACTACTTCACCATCAGCCTAGGATACGGAACCTACCTATGGAACGTGAACGCCAGCGACGGAACCAGCAACGGAACCGCACCAGCCAACCTCACGCTCACCATTGGAAACGTCAGCTTCTTCATCTGCAACGGAAGCGGCTTCCCCATCCTAAACTTCACCTTCGGAGATGAAGAAAACCAGACCGCCATGGCAGCCGACTTCCTGGGAACCTTCAACATCTACAACCCCACCAGAACAGCCAACCTCACCCTAAACATCAGCGCCAACGACACCAGAAACGCCACCATCTGCATCAACCCCAACGGAACCTACCTCATAGACTCATTCCAGCTCTACAACAGCAACGGAACAGGCTACGAACAGAGAGCCTACTTCCTAGTCAACGCCAGCATCAACACTTCAACAATCCAAAACATCACCCTCTATCTCCTAGAATCCTACCTGACAGCACAAATCAGCGTCACCCTAAGAGACGAAAGCGGAGTACCCATCGGAAACACATACCTCTACTTTGACCGCTACTACGTCGGAGAAAACCTGTACCGCACCGTAGCCATGAGCCGCACCAGCGCAGACACAGGAGAAGCCAGCACCTACCTCAGACCCAACGACGCATGGTATAGGATAACCATTGTCAAAGACTTCGAAACCATCACAACCTACACATCCAGACAAATCCCCTGCGACCCAGCCTACACCAGCTGCCCCCTCACACTCACAGCAACTCTCCATGAAACAGGAGAATGGTACAGCTACGCCATCGGAGATACAAACGTATGGTCACACCCCTGCACCTGGACCAACGCCACCCTAACCCTATCATGCTCCTGGCTTGACACAACAGGACTCGCCAAATACGGAAGACTCCAGATGTGGTGGATCGGACTCTTCACGCCAGTACAAGTATGTGACACCAACAGCACAGGAACCAGTGGAACCATACTCTGCACCCTCGCAGCTGGAGCCAATGGAACCTACAACTACATCTTCACCATCCACCACAGCGAAGAAACCACCATAGACTCAAACAACATCTACATCAACAGCCCCGCCATGTTTGCAGCCATTGGAATCTTCCCCGCACTCATACTCTTCCTAACACTCTGCTTCGTAGGAAGCTGGAACCCCGCGATAAGCCTCGGACTAGGCTTCGTAGGACTCATAGCAGCCTTCATGATGGGCCTGCTAGACATAAACACCACCGCAATCGTAGCCATTGGAGTCCTCATAGGAATGGCAATCTACAAGATGAGAACATGACACTAGGACAGCTGATGCTCGCACTGCTCTTCATTTCCGGCCTAGCCATTGCCAGCACCCTCTTCATAGCAGGCTTCACAGCCAGCTCCTCATACTCCAACTCTACCAGCGGTTATGAAACAGCAGACTACGAACAAGTAGCCAACGAAACCATGGCCCTCGCAGGAGAAATGAACAACACCGTCACCAACATGCAAGTCACAGGCTTCCTACCAGTAGACCTACCACTATACATCGTCAAAGGAGGCTACGATGCACTCAAACTAACCTTCAAAAGCATAGACATCTTCAACGGACTCTTCACCACAATAATGGAAAGCACACACCTACCACTAGCATGGCTACAAATGCTCGCCATGGCAGCCATCGCCATAATAGTCCTCTTCTCCATAATCAGCGTCCTCATGCGCTTCGACATACTAGGAGGAAGATACTGATGCCCTACTTCAACACTTCCAACCTTTCCAACACCACATCCTTCCCCGGCCTCATAAACTACGGAAACGCCATCACAGGAGGATACCTCTCAGCCTTCCTGGTCATAGCAGTCTGGATGATCTCCTTCATGGCCTTCGGCCTGTACGCCAAAGAAGACGGCATCCTGGCAGCTTCCATCATCTCCTTGGTAGTCGCGGTCCTCATGTTCGCCGGAGGTATAGGAAGCTGGATGGCAGTAGCCATCGCAATCGCAGCAACTCTAGTATCAGGACTCATACTATACCTAAGGCGTTAAGCACACTCTCTCTCACCACAAACAGGTTATTCAATAACCAGAATTCATATAATATATAATGAGCAATTACTTTACGTTATTATATATTATATGAAAAGCATGCATTACATACATCCCCTTTTACGAGAGTGAGTGTCGCAATAGAAAGTATTATAAACCCCTTTCGTCCTATACATAAGCAGGCGAAACACATGGCATCAATAACAACCAAAACTTATGAAGAGTTTATCAGGGGCCACTTCCGCTCCTTCAACTATGATGGAACAATATTAATTGATAATTTGAAAGAATTGGTGATGACCGAGTTCGGATCCTCACCGAGAATAGTCGACTCCCACATCAACAACCTGGTTTTTTTGAAGCTATTGGAAAGATTGAGTTTCAAGGTGATGCGGTTGAATTTTGACAAGTTCTCTGATTTCAAGTCCAAGGAGGTGAGCGAATGAAAACGTCAACTGCCGTGACACTAGATGTAGAACTTTTGACATATTTGAGGGAGAACAAGATTAACGTGAGCGGGCATTTGAATGAGCTGCTTTCCAAGTGGATGAAAGAGAAGGATGGGGATGTGGTTCCTTCCTGGATCATTGATAACGCTAGTGGGGCCAGATACCAACTTGATAGGAACGGAAACAAATGTTTTCCAAACTATGACGAGCTCCACAAGTTTGACAGTGTTCGCGCTTCTCACGGCAAGAAAGTGTCTGAGTTGAGTGTGGAGTCGAAGGACCTCGTTTTGAAGGAAATCCAAGAGCGTACTGTAAAGGAGGGTGAAGTTCATGGCAGTGAAGAAGAAGGCCAAAAAGAAGAAGAAGTGAAAGAGGGGGTAGGAGGTGGGAAGGATGCTGGCAAAGTTTGAATACTATGACATGACCGTCACGGATGCAGTGGCCTTATTGACTGTGTTGGGGGCGAAAGGCTATGACTGTTTCGTTGATGGTGATCGTCATGCCATCAATTATCGCCGGGATGGTGGTTTTTGATGTTCGAACCCTACCTTCAATGGCTCTGTTTTAGGGCAGGATTCACGCCCCTGCTTGTTTTGGGGGCTGATTGAGGGTGTTCGGGAACCCGGTCTTGGGTTTGAAGGTCAGGAATCTGGCTGATGCCCTTGACCGGGTTGCAAACATTTTGCAGAGCATGGATTATAAGATTGAGAGGAAGGTGGTGAGGGATGATGCGACAGGGTTTTTGTCTGCGAGCAGGGAGAAGCGGGAACGGTTCTTGGTTAGGTTTCAGAGGTTGCCGGAGCGGGAGTTGTTGGAGTTTTTCAGGGAGGATGACAGGTTTGAGGAGGTTTTGGTCGTGAATTCGAGCGGGAAGGTGTTTTGTTTTTGGAAGCGTGAGCTTTTGGATGAGGAGGAGTTTTTGACGATTACTAGGTTCAGGAATATCAAGGAGTATAGCGAGAACACGGTGGGAACATGAACGGAAAGGGTTTTGAGGCTTTGAGGGCTCGGTCTTTGTTAGAAAAGAATAGGCAAAAGCTGTCTAGGAGTGATTTCAGGGTAGAGAAGGCCAGGGTGGATCAGGAAGTGGATTTGGCGTGGTACGGTGATAAGGATGTCTAATCAGTTGAGCGAGTTTGATTACAGGGTGTTGATGAAGGGATTGCGCTGCTTGTTGAGTCAGCCTAACTCTAGTCAGAATGTGGTGCAGGAGAGGGAGGATGTGATTCGGTTGTTGAGGAAGATGGAGGAGTGGAAATGATTAAGACTGTTTTGAATTGTCTGGCTATTTCTGCTGTCTTGGTGCTTGTTGCGGTAATGGTTTGGTTGGTGTTGAAATGAAGTTGCTGGACTTTTTTAGGATGTGGGTGATGGTGGTTAGTGGCGGCTGCCTTTTTTGGTTTGCTGAGGTGTGGCGTCAGGCTGGTTTTGGGGATGGAACGGTGCGAATTGCCACTAACTTGTTTGGGGAGAATAGGTTTGAGACTGTGATGTTGGCGTTTTTTGGCGCTGTTTTGGTTGTTTTTGCTTTGTTGGATTTAAAGAAATGGGTGAAAGAAAGGAGGAGTGGAAATGAAGCCAAACCTTTTTAGCGAAAAAGCTTTGATGGAAAAAGCGATGACTGAGTTCAAGAGAAGATATAAAGATGACAAGATGTTAGACGCTTATTCTTGGATTGAGGCTTTCAAGGCTGGAGATGCTAACAAGGTGTCTGAGTTGCGGGAACTGCTCGAAAAGAAGCGAGTCAAGATGGAACCTTACAACTCAAACAGGACAAAACAACAAGACGGCGCCCTAGGAATAATCGATTGGTTGCTTGCCGAGCTGGACGAAAAGGGTGAGCGGAAATGAAGCGATACAGAGTATGTGTTCCAGATAAAGATTTAAAGTATTTTATTGATGAGTGTTCAAACGGCGAGTTCATAAATGTATCTTCGTTGCGGGAACTGCTCGAAAAGAAGAAGAAAACAGCACAGGAACTTATGGATGTTAGAAAGAGAGGACAGGGTGGCGGAATTCTCCTGTTAGATATGGCTGCTCAAGCAGAGATAGATTATTGTCATGGGCAGATACATTTAATTGAAGAGTTGCTTGCCGAGCTGGACGCTTCTTCCGTAGACGCTTCTTCCACCCACGATAACAGGAAGAAGGGTCTGGAGGGTGAGCGGAAATGACTGACGATGATGAGGCGAAGGAGTGGAAGAAGAGGAGGAACCATGACACTTAGGCAGGAACAGGCCGCTATTTTGATTGTGGTGGGATTGTTGTTGGTGTTTATTGGGTACGAGTTGAGAAGTTATGAAGTTGCTGCCAAAGAGAATAGCGATAAGTTCCAACAACAGTATGCAAAAGATGATTTCATGTATAACATCTCAGGGAACTATAAAATCCAAGGAGGAATCCAGAATGCCAACTCCTAATCATAAAATACCTCGGTTCATGCATTTGGACTTTCAGTGTCATTCGTGTGGTTCTCGGTCTTATTCTATGAACGTGCAGTACCACAGCCATACAAGAGGAGTGTTGATATACTTGACTTGCGGGAACTGTCAGCGGCTTCACAAGCTTGTGATTACTCCTAAGCCTTTCGCTAACGCTTGAAATTGTTACACATCGTAACCAAGGTTTTTAAACTGTTTCTCCCTATCTATAAATAACTACTATTAAAAGGGGGTGAAAACAGAATGCAACTCAAACAGCTTTTACAACTGAACCAGAAGGGTGCTGGTCCTGCTGACATCCCGGCCTATGCCATCCTCTTGGTAGTCTCTGCTATGGTGCTGGGCTTCGGCATACTAGTACTGGCATCAGTGCAGACCACTATCGTCTCTTCGGGCTTCGGAACAGCCCTCAGCACGCAGTACAACGCCGTAGGTTATGGTATAACAGGTGTTAGCCAGTTGTCACAGTGGCTGCCGCTGATAGCGTTGGTCATAGCTGCTGTCATAATCATAGCTCTCATATTGAGAGGCTTTGGTGGCAGCAAGATGTGATGCGAAGAGAGCATCTAATATTTGGAGAATAGGCATGAAGGAGGTGACAAGAAAATGCAACTTAAACAGCTCTTGCAGATGAACCAGAAAGGAGGGGGTCCTGCTGACATCCCAGCTTATGCCATCCTCTTGGTAGTCTCTGCTATGGTGCTGGGCTTCGGCATACTAGTACTGGCATCAGTGCAGACCACGCTGGTGAGCTCTGGCTTCGCAGCCCAGAACTCGACAAGCTGGAACGCAATCGGCTACGGCATAACTGGAACAAGCCAGTTAAGTCAGTGGCTGCCGCTCATAGCGTTGGTCATCGCCGCTGTCATCATAATCTCTCTGATCCTGAGAGGTTTCGGCGGAAGCAGAATGTGATGCTAGGTTCTTCCCTAGAGTCGGTCAATCCAACCCCGTTGGAGAAAGGGTTAAAATACCCTTTCTCCCTTATTTTATTCATGTCCTACGATTTGGTAGTTACCATAGCTCTCCTTTCCCTATCTGGATTCTTCGCATACCTGGCAATGCACCCCACGGAAGAGTCAAAGATGCTCAAGTTCTTCTTCCTCATCTTATCCCTTATCTTTGTCTGGAACGCCTTGGGTAGCGTCCTCATCATGTCTCACTTCTCAGGAGATAACTTGATGAACGCTTCAAGCGAGTATAGTCAGTACTGGAACTGCTCAGCATTGAAAGGAAACTGTTCAGGCATTCCATATCAAGAGGCTTGTACTACTTATGATGAAGAGCAGTGTTTGAGGATTCCAGGATGCTATTGGGATGTTGGCTGTTCTGGAACTCCTTCTGTGACTTGTTCTTGGCTTGGAGCTTTCGATCCATCAGGAAACAAGTGCATGGAAACTAATGGGTGTCTATGGAGTAGCAGTGAAGTGGCTGCTACCTGTGATCGGATAGTCATCCTGTACACTTATGACCGCATTGGAGGTTATGATTCTATGAGTGATACTGTCTTGACTCCCATGCTCATCTTGCAATGGGTGATCATCTTTATGGTCTTCCTCTTCCTCGCCATGCTCTTCGTAGGCGTTTTGAAGAACCTGCAAAATGTGGTCAGGAGATAGCATGAACAAGAACACGGTAGTCAGGAGGATTGACAAGACGTTAGATGATAAGATTCTCCGGGTTCAGGATGTCTTTAAGGATGCTTCTGGTAAGAAGATAAACTATTCTCAGGCCAGTTTGATAGTCGGCTCTAATCTTTCTAGGAAGAAGTCCACTCTGTTGCAGGACTTGGATAGGCTATTCGGTTAGGTCTTGCCAGACCAAGTGTCCATATCTGAGGACCATCTCAGAGCTTTTCCATCCAAAGAACTTCATCAAGCGTATCTGGTCGAAGCGCGGTTCTCTAATTGTCATCAAGTGAGTGGCTCGACAGTGTCTGAAATAGTGTGGGTGTATCTTGAAGTCTGGCTTGATTTCCCAGGAGCCGTCAACTTTCTGTACTCTGACTTCTACTTTCTGTTCGCTGAGATGGTTGTATGCTCTTTGTCTGGAGAGGGTGAACAGCTTTTGTTCTGGTGTGGCTTGGGCCGCGTATTCCATGAGTTCTCTGGCTAGTTCTTTGTCGGGTCCTTCCAGGCTTATGGGTACTGTTCTAGTTGATGTCTGCTTTTTCTTCTCTGCTGATAGGTTTATGATGAGGTATTGTTTGCCTTTCAACTCTTCCAATCGTAGGTCACCTGCCAGCGAGCGTAGCGCTTCTCCTACACGAGCGCCAAAGAGATATAAGAACGTAGCGAGTGCGCGGTCTTCTGGTGCGCGATAGGAATGGCATACATCCACCACCTGTTGAAAAGTTATTGCATCAGGGATGGGCTTCTTCCTTACTGACATAGTATATTACCAGGGAGTAAGTTCTTAATAACCTTTGCTGTCAAAGTTGATAAGAAAGACAGAACTAGTGTAAAACCAAGGAAAAAATAAAATCCTACACAAGTAAAATACATTTTAGTCTTTTCGAATTGCGAATAACGAATTAATATAGTAGTTTCTCCTTATGTTTATCCGATGGATGGGGAAGTAATCACTCAGAAACAAATCGCAGACAGTACTATAAGAGCCGCATCACTGGCTACTTTGAGCCGCCCTCCTGATGCGGCTTTCAACCAGTTCGTAGCAGAACTGAGAGATATACTTTTCACTTGGCAGCACTCGATGAGAGGCGAACTGTTCTCTGATCAAGAAAACAAATGGGTGAAAATCCCAAACCAAAAAGCAAAGTGCAGCGAGATGGCGATTCAAGAAATCCAAGCGCACGTCATGGTCATCGTCAACAAAAACACCTTCATATCCAATCTTGATGAAACGCAGGTGGTAGGCTTGACTTGCGATGCCATGACGGTGATTAACGATTTGATGTTCGACAAAGGTGAAACCTGGGAACTTGCGCCGGAAGACCGATTGAGCATCCTGAATCAAGTAGGCAACATGATTGAAATGGCGTTGCGTAGGGCAAAGGATGCTGGAGAACGCGAGTATTATTCTAACACTCAGAGAGTCATCTTCACGGAAGGGGCCATGCCTGGAAAGAAGGGAGGCTGGAACATTCCGCTCATTGGAGGATTTTTAGGAGGGAACAAGTAATGGTAGACACGCCGATTAACTTTGATTTGGGAGCCATATTTAGGGGAATCAGTCCTGATCCGACCACAGGACTGCTCATCATCCTATCTATAATTATCTTGATTTTTGGAGGTATCTTCTACTTCATCTGGCGTAAGGGATGGTTTGCCAAGTATCCAATAGCAATCACTGTCATGGAGAATCGCGGAGATCACTTGGCAGTCAAGAATAGGACAGCAGGAAGGCTTGTGGAAACGAATGGAAAAACTTTTTACCGCATCAAGAAAGGCAAAGCTCCATGGAATTATATTGATTGGGTTGCTCCACCAGACTTCAACTTCATAGATGATAACGACCATGCTTTCCTATGGAGTCCGAACAGAGATGAATATCATGCCATGATTGCTAACATTCGGGATTGTGCCAGAGTAATGCTGGCCTCTCAAGAAGATGCTCCAACTGCTGAATACGACATCATTCCGCGCTCTGGTAACGTGACTCCTGTATTCATGCCTTTGTTGATTAAAGAGCCTGTTGCTGGTTGGAAGCCTGACATGAGTACTTCTTCTAAGACGATTTACAAGCAGGGAGTGGAAGCAATCGAACGTCGGAGGAGAGCTGGTAGCTGGTTGAAAGAATATCAAGGACTCATCGCTATCATCGCGGTCAGCATCTTCATACTTGCCCTGTTCTACATCTCATGGGCTCCACTGGTCCAAACCAGCCAGACAAACGCTGAGGCTTTCAAATCTCAGACAGAAATGTGGCAGCAGATGAACAGAGTCTTGGACAGGCTGAACGTCACCAGAACACCACCTCAAGCATCCGCACCGCCAGCCGGGTGATTCTGGTGGAAGACATACCTAATCCTACACTGCCAGAAGAACTCAAAAAAAAGAAAAAAACAGAACAGTTCAGGACTAGCGACTTCCACCCTACCATCCAAGTCTTGGAAGAGATAGGATTAGAACTTCAAGCAGCAGACAACTTTCTCATCATGCTTCATTCTAACCCACTGGAAGTCGCACAACCATACCTATCCTGCCTGAGAGGAATGTGGTTCAAAGCCAGACCAATAGCCACAGAACTACAATATAAACCAATAGATGAATGCTTTGACTATCTTCAAGAACGCATCTATAATCAAGAGAAGTTCGCTGATTACACTAGGATGACAAGACAGGAAGTTGACAGAGAAATACTAGACGGCCTTCCAAAACTGCACCAAGACCTCCTCATGATGATGTCACAACTCGGACTATGGATGCCAACCACCATGTACAGAGATCCACAGACAAAAAAGAACGAGTATTTCAGGGTGAAATCTCCAAATGCCGATACCGACTGAGGAACAAATACAGAAAGCCAACTTGCAGATAGTAGAACTGGCAGACGGAATCATCCAAAAAGACCATGAAACAGACCCTTCCCCTCAAATAGACGACATGACTGAACTGGCAGAACTACTAGTTGATAGGATTAGAAACAATTATGACGCGGTAGTTGGTGTCACAGGACCAGAAGGAGAAGGCAAATCAACCTTCACCAAGCTGTTCTCAGCAGTCATCGCAAGACGACAAAACCAGCCATACAGCCTAGTCGACAATGTTTTATATGCTCCAAACAACGAAGAACTGACTGAAAAGCTTCTCCATACCCTACCCAAAGGAGCGCCGATTGATGCAGACGAAGCAGTCAAAATCCTATTCAGGATGAGATGGTACGACCAAGCACAAATCTACCTACAAATGCTCTACAAAGTATGCCGAAAAGAGAACAAGATAAGCCTGTTCTGCATCCCACGCTTCACAGACTTCAACAGGAGATTCGCACAAGACAGGATATTCCTATGGGTAGACATCCTCGAAAGAGGCCACGCGGTAGTCCTAGGAAAAGAACTCGCTCCTTTCGTGGAAGATCCCTGGCACTTCAAAGAAAACCTGAAAACATGGGAAAAGATGACCAGCAGAATCAAAGTCATGGACATGACAACCAACGCCAAACTAGCCCATCTACGCAAATCAAGAAACTACATGGGAGAAGTACACTATCCCAGATTGCCAGAATTCTCAATGAAAATATATGAAGAACTAGCCGGAGAACACAAGTACGCTTTTGAAGAAGGCGCATTAGAGCCTCAAGTAAAGCAATACAGAGAACAATTGGTTAAATCAGTCAAAATTTTCAAAGAAAAACTAGGCTGGTCAACCCTGGATATAGAAAGAGAAGTTGGAATTTCAGAGAGAACAGCAGCATCCTATCTCCATCAGGCAGGTGTACAACTCCGTCCTGGCAGACCACCACAAAAGCCTATCATTAAATAAGCCTTTCTCCCTTTAGTTACTAATGACTTCTGTAACTGTGGGCAAAGTCACTCAAAATCCTCAAGTCGCTGCTAAAGCCTTAGCCAGCCAACCTACACCTTCTAAAAACAAACCAGTAACAATCTCAGGTCCTGCCACGAAACAAGCCCAGCTTACCACAGGCAGACAATCTTCTCCAGCACAGCCCACATCAGCAGCACCCAAACAGATAGTAGAAATCACTGTAACACAACCATGGAACTATGCTCCAAGCGCAGGAAGTTACATCATCCAGAACCGTGGCAAAGGCACTCCAGGCAAATTACTTTCTTACACTCCAGCCAAGAAAGGACAAGAAAACCAAATTACAACCACAACCATCTATCCATCACAAGGCCAGCCAGTAACAACCAACACAGGACAAGATTCAACAAGAGAAAACATCATGCGTTCTGAAAGCGGCTACGCAGCTAGGATAAACGAGTTTGGAAAAAGCTTTGAACAGAGAGCAGCTCTTTCAATCAACATCAAAGAAATCGGAATGAACGTCATCATACCTTATGGAAACGTGGTTGGAACGCTCATGTGGGCAGGTAGTGAAGTAGGAGGAGGAACAATAGCAGCCGCAAGACAATCTCTGGAAGGAATTAACATTGCAGGCTGGTCGACTAAACCATCCACTACTTTTTATTCAATCAATCCAGTCACTCAGAAAACCAATTTTAAAATGAGTGTTTCACCAATAGGACCCTTAGAAAACCCGATGCCGCACTACCTTTTAGGAACTGGCACAGATTGGACAAAATCTACTGCAGAAACAGGAGCATTCTTCACTCAACGCACGCAAGTCATCACTCCTAGAATGCAAGAAGAACAATGGATCGGTGCAGGAAAAGCACTAGGCTCAATCGCGGGATTTGTTGTAACTCCCACAATCACCACTCAAATTTCCAAGTTCACTAGAACCACAGAAGTAGAAAGACTCGCATCAGCCAACACCAAAACAGGAACCGCTCAATGGCAATCAGAAGAAACCGCTTACATCTCACCAGAAGGAAAAACAATCCTTCCAGAAATGAAAGGCACTGGAACAGTCTCAGACTTCACCCGCACCACATACATGGAAAAGCAATCAATCACAGGCATATCTGGCTCTACAAAGCCAGTGTCTAGGCTCATAACTCCAGTAGAAATAGGCAAAAATGGGCCAGTTAAAAGCATCGGCCTGAACATCAACGAAGGAACCTCCATCAGCTATGAATCCGCGCTCACCAAAGGAGGCAAAGCCCAAAGCCTCGGCCTGAACATCGGTGATGAACGCTACGCGCTCTTCACCCAAAAAGGAGAAACCGCTGCTCGACAGTTCGGACTCTACAAAACAGACATCATCGCAGCAGGCAAAGGCAGCCAAATCTCAACTCTCACAGGCAAAGCCATCAGCACAGACTATCCCACTGGAATCACGCTCAAAGACATCACCAAATTCACCCAAAAAGGAGGTGCTGGAGCTGCCACAGGAACCAGCTCAGGAACTGGAATCACGCAGCAGATGACCAGACAAATGCTCCAACAAAGCACTTCACAAATTCCGACAGTCACAACCCAAGCCACCACAGCATCTTTCATTCCATCAGTACCTACAGGACTTACCACGACCAAAACAGCGTCCCTTACCACGCTCCAATCTGGCACGAAAACCGCTCAACTCTCCTCAACTAGAACAACCTTCACGACTACCATCAGCCTTCCAAAAACAGAACAAATAATCAAACCCATGCAAGGAACAGGAACCTCCCAAATCCCAACAGCGGCCACATTCCAACCGTCAGGCACTAGGACAATCCAAATCCAACAACCAACAACCAGCACCACTCAAATCACCAGGATGACCACGATACAAACACCAGTAACCACAACCATCACCACCACGGTCCAGATGCCTCCCAACACTGGAATCACAAGAACAATCACACCCTGGACTCCACCAACCATTCCATGGCTGCCATCTGGAAGTCTTGGAGGTGGTGGTGGCTTGTCTTTGAAGGGCATCGGCAACATTTTCGGCAAGCAGAAGACCAAATACCAGCCAAGCATTTCTGCCAAGATACTCAACATCCGAGCCTACAAACAGCCACGCATCATCACGGGAGTCAACATCAGGCCCATCATAATCAAAAGGAGGTAAACGAAATGGGAATAACTAGACACCTATCTATAAAAGCTGAATCAGAAAAAAGCGCTTTCTTCAAGGGCCGTAAATTATACCCGAAAGAAAACATAACACATGTTTGGAAAATACCACATAGTAACAAGTATGAAATTCAATACTCAAAATAAAAGAGGTATTCGATGAATCAGCGCGGAGATGTCACCGACATCCCACTCATAATCGTAGTGGTCTTGGTAATGGCAATCAGCGCAGTCCTCGGAGTCCTCATCCTCTCACAAATGGGAACGCTCATCTCCAACCAGCCAGAAATCAACGACACCCTACCACCCGAAGTCGGCACAGTCATGAACGCAGGCCACACAGCCGCCACCGCCTTCGACACCCTACTAGTCGTGGTCTTCTTCGGAGCCATCGCAGTAGGAATGATGTCAGCATTCCTCGCACCCTCACATCCCGCTTTCTTCATGCTCTACATCATCGTCATGCTCATCTTCGGCGCTCTGACAACAGTCTTCTCCAACATCTACTACGAATTCGCAAGCAACTCACTCATAGCTCCCTATGCCAACGAATTCCCATACCTAAACCTGCTCTTCGGCAACCTTCCGCTGCTGGCCTTCACAGGCATGCTCCTGATCGCCATCGTCATGTTCGGCAAATCCACGCAAGGAGGAGGTGGAAACTATTAAAACCGAACTAGCAGCACTGATTTTCCTAGCGGTTCTGGTCCAAGCAGCCGCAGCCTACGAATGTAATGCCAGCACTTTGGGATGGTGGACGCTGAACGAAAGCACTGGAACGAACTTTATAAACTCCTGCAATACTGGAAACCTGACCACGGATACCGCGACAGTCACGCACCAAATCACGGGAGTGTTCAACTGGGCTGCAAACACTTCAGGAGCGAGCGGACACATTAACGTCGGAAAATTGAACCTCACAGTGCCAGGAACCTCAAACAATACGGGAACAGCAACAGCATTCATAAACGCGAGCGGTCAAAACCCAAGCAACAACAGGAGAGCCATTCTGGGAAAGCTGAACAACGTGGGAGGAGAAGCAAACGGGCTACACGTAATACTCTTAGACGTGAACGCGACCTACAAACAACTACAATGCTATGTGAACGCAACCAACATAGACATGGGATTATATGTTCCATATGGAGGAGCCTCACCGTGGATGTTCGTAGCCTGCGTCTATAACGGCACACACATGAAAGGCTATGTGAACAACACGAACGCAACCATTGCCTACGCAGGAGGAACCTTCGGAAACGGAGCATACAACTACTCAATAGGAGCATGGGGAGAATATGTGCCGGGAAACTGGGCGATGCTCTACGGAAGCGAAGACGAGATAACCCTGTGGAATGCAGCCCTCACAGACACCCAGATAAATAACATCAGATACTACGGAAACATCACCGGACTATATTCACCACCAACAGGAACCATAGGATGCAACATCACGCTAGACAGCCCAGCAACAG
>Ga0315295_10002609_pt1 | contig 15261 bp, 14 predicted proteins | sample YL17G14_0_MG_FD_204453 | JGI IMG/M metagenome (GOLD analysis project Ga0315295, IMG submission 204453) | Sediment microbial communities from Yellowstone Lake, YNP, Wyoming, USA - YL17G14_0 | ecosystem: Environmental > Aquatic > Freshwater > Lake > Sediment | place: USA: Wyoming | collected...
TTGCTGCGGTCGAAAAGACTATTGCTCTTTGTCAGCCGGGCCAGGTCGAAGGATTTGATTAGCTCTTCAACCGACATAACCTCGCGCTGGTCGCCGGGGTTCCAGCCCAGAAGCGCAAGAAAATTGACCATTGTCTGGGGCAGGTAGCCGCTTTTGTAGAAATCGACTATGTTGATTTCCGGCAGGTGAACGCCGAGGTATTCGGCCATCGCATCAATGCAGGGCATATCAGGTGTGGTTTTGCCCTCGATAAAATTCTGGAACTCTTCACGGGTGATGTTGCCTGCGCTGGCGAGTTTTTCGAGGTCGATACCCTGGATTGTTTTGATTGCCTTGCGAAGTGCCTCCGGACGTTCGCGCTTGGATAGTTTTCCGCCGGTATCGCTGACGGTAACGGACATGTGGGCATACTGAGGCAGCGGAGCATCGGGGAAGAGCGCTTGCCATAAGGCCTGCTGGCCGGGCGTGTTCATCAGGTGCTCCTGGCCACGAATGACGTGGGTAATCTTCATCAGGTAGTCATCGACTACGCAGGCGAAGTTATATGTTGGAAAGCCATCGGATTTTTGTATGATAAAATCACCAAGTTCGGTTGCTGCGAAACTGACCTCGCCCCGTATCAGGTCACAAACTGTAATCGTTTCTTGCGGCATAGCAAACCGCACCGTTAGGGGTCGGCCTTCGGCTCTGGCCTTTTCGGCATCCTTAGCACAGGGGAAATCCTTGGGGCGGGAATAGACAAAGCCCTTCTGCTGGCTGCGAAGCGCATCAAGCTCTTCAGTTGTGTCGAAGCAGTAATAGGCCTTTTGCCCATCTAACAGTTTCTGGACATATTTATGGTAGAAATCCATTCGCTGGGATTGAAAATACGGCCCGTTTGGGCCGCCGACTTCAGGGCCTTCGTCCCAGTCGATGCCGAGCCAGTGTAAATCGTCCATAACTTGCTTGGTTGCAGTCGGGGTATTTCGTTTGAGGTCGGTATCTTCAATGCGGAGGACAAATACGCCGCCTGTTTTGCGGGCCCACAGCCAGTTGAAAATGGCGGTGCGTGCTCCGCCAACGTGCAGATAACCTGTCGGCGACGGTGCAAAACGTGTTACAACCATTTAAGACCTCAAAGTTGAAAGTGGAAAATGAAAAACTCAAAACTGTGGAAGAGACTACCACAACCGGCCACGCCGGTCAAGGGCGAGGGACCGACTTTAGACAAATCGTATCCGAAAATTGCGTGTTTTTGGCCTTGACGGCGATGCGCCAATCGCCTATAAACCACGCAAGAATAAACCGCACTCGTGCGGGAGAATAGAGATTAGTCATAAAAGATATGAAACAGGTCAGTCAGATTGATATTGATCGAGAAGCATACAAATTAGCGAAAGCATATCTACCTAGTCTCAATATCGCCAGAGTTACGACGACCCTTGTCGAAAAATATCTCAACCCGCTTTCGTTAAGTCCAAAACCAACAACAAAAAATGAATTATACCAGCGAATTCTTGAATCCGCCCAGAATGCGAATATGAAGGCCGGAGTAATAGGACGATCAATTGGCGGCGTTGACAAACTGTCGCCGATTTTAAGCGGTTTCGACCCCAAAGCTATATTGAGCAAGTACAATGATGATTGGAAATTAGTCCTCAAGCAAATCATGAGGCAACTGAAACCACGAGTCAAGATTCGCAGAACATCCCGCAGTATTTGGCCTCACTATTGCCAGACAATCCTTTCGGCCGCCTTATTTGTAGAACAATTCACATCAGTCGATGATTTCTTCAGATGGGTTGATTTCTTTGAACAAGACGCCAGAGCTCGCGCAAGTCTCCCAATGCTCCTTAGTCATGAGATTAAAGGCTTTGGATTTGCTCTTTCGTGCGATTTTCTCAAAGAACTGGGATACGTCAATTTTCCAAAGCCGGATGTTCATCTTCGAGACATTTTCAGAGCTTTGAAACTGTGTAGCTATAAAGATGACGACTATCAATTGTTCAAGGCAATCATTCGCCTATCGAGTAATGCCAAGGCGTTCCCATATAATGCGGACAAAGTTTTTTGGCTGATTGGAAGCGGTTATTTCTACAATGATCTTGACATCGGAAGGAATGGACGGATTGGAAGCAAGAAACAGGATTTCATAAAATATGCTCGGTCAAAACTGTATAAATAACCTACCTAACAAATCGTTCCAACGGATGCGTCATACGCCCTTCTGATTTTGTTGTTGAACGGATGCTATTCCTGATTGCGGATTTGCGATGGTTCGACTTCGCTCAGTGCTGACGGCGGCCTCGCAATGACAGAACGCTATACGCAATACGCACGACGAATTACGGCGGGCACTTTGCACAGGCGGAGCGGAAGAGCATTGTGCTAAGATAGCGGTCGCCGCGGTCAGGTATTATGGTAACTACCGTGCCGGACTTCATCCCCTCGGCGACACGCAAAGCGCCAGCGACGGCGGCGCCGCTGGATATGCCGGCGAAAATACCTTCCTCGGATGCCAGACGCCGAGCCATTTCAAATGATTCTTCATCATTTATGGTTATTATGTCATCTAATTGGGACCTGTCGTAAATGTCAGGGACGATTGATTCGGTCATATTCTTTAGGCCCTGGATTGCATGGCCGGGAGGAGGTTCGATGCCGATAATTTTAATATGTTTCGATTTTTCTTTAAGATAGCGTGACACGCCCATAAGCGTTCCGGTAGTGCCCATACCTGCGACGAAGGCGTCGATTCGGCCTTTGGTCTGCGTAAAGATTTCCGGTGCGGTTGTTTCGTAATGAGCGAGAGGGTTATTTTTGTTGGTGAACTGGTTTGGCATAAAGTATTTGTCGGGGTTATCCTTGAGAATCTTGTGGGCCATTCTTATCGCACCGTCGGTGCTTTCCCTCGCAGGTGTAAGAATGACCTCAGCGCCGAGCGCCTCGAGGATGTGCCGGCGTTCAGTGCTGACGCACTCTGGCAAAGTGAGCTTGACACGATAGCCCTTGGCTGCGCCAATCATTGCCAGAGCTATTCCCATATTGCCGGAGGTTGGTTCGAGAATGGTTTTGTCTTTGGTGAGCTGGCCGGACTGCTCGGCTTTATTTATCATATAAAGGGCGGGGCGGTCCTTGACCGAGCCGCCGGGATTGTTGCCCTCGAGTTTGGCAAAGATTTTAACTTTGCCGTTCCGCGCCACGTTCTTTAGCTCCACCAGTGGGGTATTGCCAATAGTAGAAAGTATATCCATCAGTTTTTTCTCCAAAATTTATACACTCACGAAGTCAGAATAATACCATATAAGGGGCCGAGCGTCCATCCATAAACTACCTGTGGCTTTCTTGTTTTGACGGCTCCTTTTGCGATTCCGCCACACCGATGGTGGACAAGTTTCGATTTTCGATTTACAATTCATCCTTCGTAGTCCGCCTCTGGCAGACGAAGATTGGATTGGCAGCAATTGTAAGTTGGCAATATAGGAGTTGAACGATAGGCCATGAATACAACTAACAACGACAATAGCAAAAGTGAAAAAGGTGCGGGCGAAGGGCCGGCGAAGCTGGACTTTGTCCGGCAGATTGTTGTCGAAGACCTCAAGACTAATAAATGGGGCGGTCGGGTTGTAACCCGTTTTCCGCCTGAACCGAATGGCTATCTGCATATCGGGCACGCAAAAAGTATATGTCTGAATTTCGGCATCGCAGCAGAATTTGGCGGCAGGTGCCATTTGCGGTTTGATGATACCAACCCGGAGAAAGAAGAGCAGGAGTACGTTGACTCCATCATCGAAGACGTCCGCTGGCTCGGATGGGACTGGGGTAAGCATTTATACTTTGGGTCGGATTACTTTGAGCAGATGTATGAATATGCTGTGCAGCTTATAAAAAAAGGTTCGGCATACATCTGTGATTTGAGCGCCGATGAAGTTAGAGACCATCGCGGCACTTTGACCCGGCCGGGCAGGGATAGTCCCTACCGTAATCGCCCGGTTGAGGAGAACCTGGACTTGTTTGAGCGGATGCGGAAGGGCGAATTTCCCGATGGCTCGCGGACGCTGCGTGCCAAAATTGATATGGCACACCCGAACCTGAATATGCGCGACCCGGTTATGTATAGAATCCTGCACGCAAGTCATCACCGAACGGGCGATAAATGGTGCATTTATCCGATGTATGACTGGGCACACGGGCTTGAAGATTCCATCGAGGAAATTACCCATTCGATATGCACGCTGGAATTTGAGAACCATCGGCCGTTATATGACTGGTTTCTCGATGAGCTGGGCGTCTATCATCCACAGCAGATAGAATTTGCCCGGCTGAATCTGACTTACACTGTGATGAGCAAGCGTAAGCTTCTGCAGCTTGTGCGGGATGGCCGCGTCAAGGGATGGGACGACCCGCGAATGCCGACGATATGCGGCTTGCGCAGGCGAGGCTACTCGCCGGAGTCTATTCGCAATTTCGCAAAGGTCATCGGCGTCAACAAATTCAATAGCACGGTCGATTTTGCACTGTTAGAGCACTGCCTGCGGGAAGATTTGAATAAGACGTCGCCGAGAGTAATGGCTGTGATTCGGCCGCTCAAGGTAATTATAGATAATTACCCACAGGATAAAGTTGAGGAGATGGAGGCCATAAATAATCCGGAAGACCCGAAAGCTGGCACGCGGAAAGTGCCGTTCTGTCGAGAGTTTTATATCGAACGGGACGATTTTATGGAGGTCCCGCCGAAGAAATTCTACCGCCTGGCACCGGGCCGGGAGGTTCGCCTGCGATACGCTTATTTTGTCAAGTGCACCAATGTTGTCAAAGATAAAGACGGAAATATTACCGAATTGCACTGCACTTATGACCCTGCTACGCGGGGTGGTGACGCCCCGGATGGTCGCACAGTTAAGTCAACGCTGCACTGGGTTTCAGCTGCTTGCGCACTGCCGGCGGAGGTTTGGTTGTATGATAACCTGTTCACAAAGGCAAATCCGGACGATGTGCCGGAAGGAGAGGACTTCACATCAACGCTGAATCCGAAATCGCTGGAGATACTTACGGGCTGCCGGGTTGAGCCGTCTTTGAAGGGGGCGAAACCGCTTAGCAGGTATCAGTTCGAGCGGCTGGGTTATTTCTGTGTGGACCCTGATAGCACCGCAGATAAGCTGGTATTCAACCGGACGACAACTCTGCGTGACGAATGGGCCAAGATTCAGAAGGCACAGAAGTCTGCCTGACAAGGACGTGTAATGCGTTCAACTGGCTGCCGGCAATAAATGTCAATGTTCATGATGCTGCTCCAAACTATGGGTATTTGCGGTCAGTTAGCAGCTTGATAAGATTCTTGTCTTTGATTTTTTGAGCGATATCTACAGGGGTCATGTCTTTATTCGTCTTTGCTTTAGAATCTGCGCCGCTGTCAAGCAGCATCCGCGTGGTGTCGTAGTAACGGCATACAACCGCATAGTGAAGGGCAGTTTCGCCCCAGCCGTTAGTTGTGTTGATGTCAGCGCCCTTGGCAATAAGCATTTTGACGATATCCGCGTGGTTCCAGTAGGTTGCTGCATGGGTAGGTGTATCGCCTTTAGTGAATGCCAACCTTGGTAGTCCCACTACTTGCAGACCAACTCCTAACTTTTTCGCGATTTCTTGATCTCTGCGTATCCTAAACCGCCTGAGTTCAATTTCAATTATATCAACGTCATCCACACGCACATTCAGATCCACGGTGTGGCTTGAAGTCTGACTGTTGGCATCTGCTCCTCGCTCAAGTAAAATCGCTGCAACATCTGCGTTTCCCCTGACAGCAGCCCAATGCAGTGCAGTTTCACCCCAGGGACCTCTTTCGTCAATATCGGCTTTGTGCTCCAGGAGAACTCGTGCTACGTCAGTGTATCCTATGTAAGCCGCAAGTTGCAATGGAGTCTGATGAAATCTGCCTCTGGTTTTGAGCTGCGCACCGTGCGCAAGAAGGTACTCGACCACCTTACCATTACCACCGCGAATGGCAGCAAAGAGCAGTTGTTCCCCATTTGCCTGTCCATTTACGAGCGATGGATTGTTTTCTATCAACTCGGATATGCGTTGCATGTCACCCAGCCAAGCTGAATCGAAGATAGTAGCCGGCGAACCGCACTCCAGAAGGTAGGCTGCGACCTCCTTACACTTGCGAATTCTCTCCTGGTTTAATCTGTAAGCATCTTCGTTCCAAACCGGCCTAACCGCATAATCAAAGGGGGTCTTGTTTTCTCTCGACTTTGCGTTTATATCAGCACCCTTTGAGACCAGCAGCTTTGCTGCGTTCAAACATCCTTCCTGTGCGGCTTGGTGAAGTGGCGTTTCACCGCTCCCGTTTTTTGCGTTTATATCCGCACCGTGATTGATGACCAGTTCCGCCAGTTTAGCGTTGTCGGTTGCTGCAAAGAAATGCAGCGCTGTAGCGGCAGAGTTGTTTTCGTCCCGCCAATTAACCTTGGCTCCATGCTTGATGAGCAGTTCTGCTGTTTCGGTGTCGTTTGCATACCGCAAAGCACGTGGGCAACTGTTTGGGTCAGCACCATTAGATAGAAGCAGTCTGACGATTTCCTTGTGGTCTCTACTAAGTGCAGTGTATAGCACAGGAGTTGTACCCCCTTTATGACGCCGCTCTACCCGTGCGAGTTCGCTGTTCCTGCTCAACAAGGCGCCCACGGTGTTAGCGTCCCCATCCTGCACGGCTCTAATGAAACGTGCCTCGTCATTCTGCCAATAGATAAAGAACGCAATGGCAACAACCAGGGCAACGCCTACCAGACCGACCGAAAACACAAGCCATTTTCTCGCTATCATAACCATACCACACTTTTACTTTGGGTCAGACACCGTTGGTTCGCCTTTCACTGCCGAGAACTGTCACCACATCCGTGACAGCAGGAGAAACGTCATCTATTAACCCCATAACCTAATGTCATTTGCCGAGAATCATTTTTAGTGAAACGCTAAGCAGCACCGCTCCAAAAATCTTTTTCAAAATTGGTTCGGGAATTCCGACTGCGAATTCGGCGCCCAGCAGGCCGCCGATAAAAAAGCCCAGACATATAAAGGCGGCCATTTTCAGGTCAACAAAACCCTGCTTATAATATACCCAGGCGGCAAGCAGGCCGATGGGCGGCACCATTAAAGCCAGTGTTGTCCCCTGCGCCTGATGCTGCGACATACCGAATAAAAAGACCATCGCCGGGATAATGATTATGCCGCCGCCCAGGCCGAATATGCCGCTAAAGATACCGGCTACAAGTCCTAAAAGCAAACATAGAACTATGTTCATAAGATGACTCATCCTTTCTTTATGTATAAGAGGTTATTGATGCCTGTGTTAGTAATGTTGTCTTGCCTATCTCCGTGTCATTCCCGCGAAAGCGGGAATCCAGGCTTTTTAGAGGTCTTTCAGCAACTCGTCTTATCACCTCGCCAAAAGCATTGTTTATGCAGGTTTCAGTAGCCGAATAGCTCTCTGAATTTTTCTTCGATATCAGGGCTTTTGCAAAGCACCTCGCCGACCAGGACTGCTTTTACGCCGACTTTCTTTAACTTCTCCACGTCGGCTTTTGTTTTTATTCCGCTTTCAGCGACCAGCTCATCTTTATTGTCGAGAAGTCCAGCCAGTCGGCTGGTCGTATTTAAATCGACCTGCATTGTGTCAAGGTCCCGGTTGTTGATTCCGAGGACGCTGTAACCTTTTTTAGGGAAGCCGACCATACTGCGGACCCTCATCAAAGTGTCGGCCTGATGGACCTCCAGAACGACCGTCAAGGTTAGCTCGGCTGCGGCTATCATAATATCCATAAGCTCGCCGGGCTTTAAGGCCTCCGCTATCAACAATATCGCATCTGCGCCGGCGGCACGGGACTCATATACCTGCCAGAGGTCAATGATGAAGTCCTTCCGCAAAACAGGCAAATCGACGACCTGCCGTATCTGGTCTATGTATTCGAGGCGGCCCTGGAAATACTTTTCATCGGTCAGGACGCTGATTGCATCGGCGCCGCATTTTTTATAGGTTTGCGCAATTGCAACAGGGTCGAAATCCGCACGAATGACTCCAGCCGATGGTGAGGCCTTTTTGATTTCTGCGATGACGTTTATGCCGCGACTATTGGGCCTGGTGACAGCTTTGTAGAAGTTGCGGCACTTGGGCATAGCGAAAATCCAGTCTTGGAGCTGCTCCAGCCCTAACTTTGATTTTCGGTAGCTTACTTCGGCCCTTTTGTCGGCTATTATTTTATCCAATATGCTTGCCAATGCTATTTTACTCCTGTTGCCTTAAAGAATGTATAGTTGAATGTGCCGTCACTTTGAGCTGTCCTGTATAAATCGCTTATGCCCTTATTCCAGGTTTGTTCATCGAGCATCCCTGACGTCAATGCCTGATTTTTCACGCCCTCGACCATAGCGGTAAATGTTTTTTTGGTGAACCCTTCCACAAGTTCCGGCTTGCTCGCATCGACATAAACAGCTCTCGGGCTTACCCTGACATTTTCAAAACCTGCTTCTTTGAGAAGCGGATACAATTGTCTTCCGACCAGCGAATTTCCACCAGTTTGAGACTGAAGCTCAATAAGACACCGTATTGCCAGCTTTGCCTGGCTGCTATCAGGATAAAAATACGCAGAGCCGTGGTCTCCTTCTATAACGGTAATGCTGCCTTTTGATTTTAAGACTTTTTTCAGATGTTTGAGCGCCTGCACGGGTCTGTCAAGATGTTCGAGCAGAAAACATACAAATATATGGTCGAAAGAGTCTTTGCCGAACGGCAGGTCGAAAACATCTGCCTGTTGAACCTGCACATTTGATATATTCTCTTTTCTTATCAGCTCTCCGGTCTGTCTCACAGAGGTTTCAGAAATATCCACGGATATAAAGTGCGCTTCAGGACTATTTCCGGCCAGGATAATGGTCTGTGCTCCTGTGCCACATCCAACCTCAAGAACCTTGCTCTTTGCGGGATATCTTGTATTATGGTGGAGGAGTTCGGCAAGTGTTTCTGCCTGGTCAGCTAATCGCTGTGTTTCTTTAACTGAGTAGCCGTGTACGTAAACATCATTACTCATAGCTTGTTCTTTAGTTAAATCTTGTCGTCAAAAAACGCCGTTGCGCATTTGTGAGCAGTCCGGTGCAAAACCTGATTATCAGGACGCTGTTGATGTTTTGTCGGCCACCGTCACGTAGCCCATACGAATCTCGTTGATAGTATTTTCGAGAAGTTTTTCTTCCTCTTTGGTCAAATTGCCTTTGGTTTTTTCCTGAAGGGTCTCGAGCATATCGATATTATATTTCGCCAGCGCCAGGTCCGGCGATCTTTTTTCCTGCCCTTCTATTTCCAATAGGCCTAAGGAGAACAGGGTCTGTGTAACGAGCATACTTACCAGTGCGGCAAAATTACCCTTCGGTAAAGGACCGTGGCGAGGGCGCGGAGCTTTCGCCTTTTTCTTTTCGGTTTCCTCCTGTGCGGCTAATATCTCTTTTTCCTTTTGCGCCTCTTTTTTCCAGTCCTCATCGACAATAATCTTTTTTTCTTCTTCAGCCATTCTAAAGCTCCTTACGGAATCCGTTTTTCGATATTACCTTTTTCTATACTTTTTCGTATCTCTATCGACATCCCGCTTCTGCTGGCGTTCGGTGATTGCCCTTCGTTTGTCATACTGTCTTTTTCCTTTAGCCAGGGCCAGCTCTATTTTTGCCAGGCCTCTATTACTGAAATAAATCCGCAGAGGGACAAGGGTAAAGCCGCGCTGCTCGAGTTTAGTTCTTATCCTGCGGATTTCGGACTTGTGCAGCAATAGTTTTCTTTTTCTGTCCGGCTCGTGGAGCGGCTGACCCGGCTGCTGATACGGGGTAATCTTTGCACCGACCAGCCAACACTGGCTGCCATCCACTCTCGCATATGAACCGGTAAGGTCGGCCTGGGCGGCACGCAAGGATTTTACTTCGCTGCCCAATAGCGACAGGCCGGCCTCGAACCGCTCGATAAGCTCGAAGTTTGCGTATGCCTTTTTATTGACCGTTACCTGGTTTTGTTTATCCTTGTCCTGGTGTGATTTTGCTGCCATTTACAGTATGATAACAACAAACGGGAGGTTTTGCAAGAACACCGCAAGACAGGGGCGCAAATATCGAAGTTGGATGTTGCACGCTCGCGGCGGATTAAAGTATGGCCGCAAAACGATACCCGTCAGAGCAGGACACTTTCTGGCTACGGCTTGGCGCCTACGCCAAGACGAGTTACTTGATGAAGCGGATAGTCAGCGGGTAGCGGTAATGCTCACCGTTGTTGGCTTTGACTGCTGCAATTAGCAAAAAGACCAGGGCAACGATGCCGACAGCACCAAGGATAAATGGTATCAGGACCGCACCAATACAGGTGATAAGACAAGCAAGACTGCCCCCAAGCCCATACAGTGACATCGAAATTTGGAAGTTGACTGCCTCTTTGCCCTGTTCATTTACGAACGGACGCTCATCCTTCTTTATCTGCCAAATAATCAGTGGTGCAACGATGTTGCCGATGACGGGCACTATTATCCCCGCGAGTCCCGCAAGATGGCAGAACATTGCCCACTGGCGGGCGTCTTTGTTGATTTCCTTGCTGCCGGGGCCTGGCGGAACAGCCTCGACACAAGGTTGTTCAGCATCTGATGGGTTTTCCTGTGACTGTGGGGTTTGTTCTTTTTTTGCCATAATTCAGCTCCTTTCTGTCTGTGGTAATCTAATTTGATAAGTGCATTGCTTTTAACAAAGGCCGGTTAAAAGGTCAAGAATAAAATTTGACGCTGCGATTCGTTTTCAATCGACCCGCCTTTGGCGGTGTCGGTGCCGAGTTTTCGGGCTTCCTGGCAGGCGGCCTCGAGTGTGGTGAAAGGGCCATCTGAGGATACCAGGAACGTCGCTGATTTGAGCTGGGTTGAGATAGAATTCGGCTCAGTAGCAAAAGATTTTAAGGACATTACGGAAAGACAGACCGCCACCAAAACATACCAATTTTTCATTCGGATTCTCCTTCGATAGGTTCAGGCAGCCACACTGCCATCCGGCTGCTGCCGCGATGCGCCCAGGCGTAATAGGGAATTGCGACCACCTCAATATCCTCAAGCGATGTTTTTCCGTCTGATTGGGGGCGCTGAATCTTACCTTTGCCCCTAATCGTTACTATACCGCCCAGGAGGTCAGCACGATATTCGGTGTGCAATTCGGCATCTGGTGGTAGGACCAGGTTTGCTACACCCTGTGGGTTGTCCACGCCCTCGAAGCAATACACCAGAGGTCCACGCTGGATAGCTGCTTTACCTGCGTTGTCTTTTACATTCTGGTGGCAAAACACACGCTGAATCGGCACAGGCAAATCCAGCTCGATTACGTCTCCTTTCTCCCATTTTCGGCGGATACGAGCAAAGCCCTTATCCGTAACCGGACTAACGGTGCCGCCGTTCACCTTCAGCGTTATCTTATGACCGGTAGAGACGGACTCGCTCGAGTAGTGGTATAAATCGCCCGGCAGGGGCTGATTCCGTGCCCAGCCGGGAATACGCACATAAATCGTGAATTCCTGTAAACGTGTGGGCTCAACCATAATTTCCACACTCCCGTCCCAGGGGTAATGCGTTTGTTGCTTTAGATATATGATATTGCTGTTGGTTCTGATTATGGCGGTTCCTGCGATGAAAAGATTCACATACAGGTCATCATTTTGCTGTGCGTAAGCGTATCCTGGAAGCGAGGGTATGAAGCGGACTACGTTTGTAGGACAGCAGGCACAGCCAAACCAGGGAGTTCGCTGATAATTTCCGGAACTTTCCAGTGGGTTCTGGTAGAAGAACTCATCGCCCTTCATAGAAACGCCCGACAGAAAGCCATTATAGATGACCCGCTCCAGCACGTCGATGTATTTTGCATCGCCGTGCAGCAGGAACATACGGTAGTTCCACATAGCATTTGCGATGGCGGCGCAGGTTTCACAATAAGCCGTTTTGTTGGGTAGCTCATAGTCACTGCCGAACGATTCGCCGCCGCCTCTGGCGCCGATGCCGCCGGTCAGGTACAGCTTCTTCGAGACCACATCTTGCCATATCCGGTCAAGCGCCTGTATGTACGACTGGTCGCCGGTTAATAATGCGACATCCCCCATTGCGGAATACATATAAGCAGCACGGACTGCGTGGCCAACCGCCTCGTTCTGGTCGATTACCAGCTTATGGTCCTGGGAGTATTCACCGTAGAGATGATGTCCCTCCGGACGACCTCGCTGGTCGAGAAAGAACTTCGCCAGTTTGAGGTATTTCTCATTGCCGGTTAAGCGATACAGCTTGACCAGGCCTATTTCGATTTCCTGATGGCCGGGCACATCTCGTTTTTTGCCGGGGCCGAAAGTCCGGTCGATGAGGTCGGCATTTTTTATAGCCACATCCAATAGTGTGCGTTTGCCGGTGGCGCGATAGTGTGCTGCCGCCGCTTCATACAGATGCCCGACATTGTATAGTTCGTGGCTGGAGGCAAGGTAAGACCAGCGGGTCTTGCCGGCATCGTCGGGCAGGTTATTCGGGTCAATCGTGCGGCAGGTATAAAGGTAGCCGTCATCTTCCTGCGCCGCAGTGATTTTGGCAATCAAATCGTCGAGATATTTATCGAGATAGGGGTCGGGGTAAAGCCCCATCGAATACGCCGCACCTTCGATGACCTTGAAGACGTCTGAGTCGTTGAAACGAATGCCCTCGAACTTTCCTTTCATCAGTCCGCCGGCTTTGGCGAAGTTGTCGATTCGGCCGGTCTCTTCGCACTTCTTGAAATTATGGGGAATAGTCACGGTGCGATTGGTTTCTATCCGCGGCGCCCAGAACCGGTCGGCAACAATGACGCTGGAGAAAGGCACCTGCTGAAGGCCGGCAGATTTATGCGAGTTTTCCACCCGGCAGCCCGCTATTAGAAGTGCAGACAAAACTATAACTGTAGTTGTAAAGACGCGACTTTTCGAAAACCAAATCTCCTTCATCTTTTGCTCCTTTCTACGGTTCTACGGAGGCGACTGCAAATTTGGCGACAGGCCGATATTATTTTTTAACAGTAACCGGCTGAAGAGGGCAAGAACAAAATTCGAGGCGGGCAGATTAAACTGGAAAACGGATTTGCCAGAACTACCCGGCCCCGATAGAATCGGGGTTCAGCGTGCGAACTGAGGTTTTATCTTGTCGTTTGGAGAAATGTCCAAAAGTATGGGCGTATCGGAAAATATCATTCCAGCGCTGCTGCTTACAGTCGCTGCCGGCCTTTCTACGGGGATAGGAAGCGCTATCGCCTACTTTATCAGGAAACCAAAGATAGTTTATCTGGCCTTTTTGCTGGGTTTTTCGGCTGGTGTTATGATTTATGTATCCTTTATGGAGCTTCTGCCGAATGCTCTAAAAACTGTCGGTGGAGTCTGGGGTCTGGCGGCTTTCTTCATCGGAATAGCTGTTACCGGACTGATAGATGCGATGGTGCCCGAAACGGAAAGTCCGCATCAGTGGTTGCTGACCAAAGGCGGAGATGGGCTTATCTGCCTTCAGGGCGAAGAGGGCTGTCTTATGAGAATGGGGCTGCTCACTGCGTTGGCCATCGCCATACACAACTTTCCTGAAGGTATCGCCACGTTTACTGCGTCGCTCAGCGATTTGCATCTGGGGGTATTCATTGCCATAGCGATTGCTATTCACAACATTCCGGAGGGAATTGCAGTGTCAGTGCCTATTTTTTATGCCACAGGAAACAAAAATAAAGCATTCTTTTATTCTTTTCTCTCCGGCCTCGCCGAGCCGGCTGGAGCCATTATCAGTTATCTGGTATTGCTGCCTTTTTTGACGCCGGTTCTTCTTGCGGCTGTTCTGGCGTTTGCCGCAGGCGTGATGATATATATCTCTCTGGATGAACTGTTGCCTATGGCCCATCGTTACGGTCACGGGCATTTAGTCATTGCGGGGATAGTTTTAGGAATGCTCGTTATGGCGGTAAGTCTGTCAGTACTTTGACGCCCCCAAACCGCTTTTTGCCTTCGGCACGTTAGGAGGGTCTTCTGCTTTCCTTACAGAATTTGCTCATCAACTCTACTGCCCGGTTCATTCTTTCAGCAGAGCCGTCCATTTTTGCATAAGCATCCACAAGCTGGAGCAATTTCGGGTCCGGCGGAACCTGGCCATAGTGGTGGGCGACGTTGACAATGGCGGCGTCAAGGCCGTATTCCATTGCCTTTGCGACGTAGGCCCTGAACAGACCGACCTTTCGGCCCGGCAAATCACGGGCGCAGTTGCTGACACCGAGGCAGCAGTGCACGCCCTTCATTTTGGGGTCGCTTTTGATTTTCCTTATCGTCTCGAATGTCCGGTGGGTATAGCCGGAGACGCCGGATTCCATCGGCATATCTATCGCCAGCGGAAGGACGGTTGAATCGAAGAATATCTCGGCGTTTTTGAAGCCGTATTCGCCGACCGCTTTTTCGAAAATCTGCTTTGCCAGAGAGAATAGCTCATCCACTGAGTGCAAGCCGCCCGGGCCGGTCGGCGCCTCATTACTTTCCAGGAGCCCGATGAATGCGAAGTCGAAATCCTTTTTGAGCGGCAGGATTTTGTCCATCGTATGGACCTTGACCGAATTTATGAGCGGCTGTCCCAGAAATTTCGGATTTCGGATTTCGGATTTCGGATTTTTAACTCTTGCGGTGTACCACTCTTTCAGACCGGCTATCAGAATGTCATCGTTACTACTGTCGATGCAAATCGGCACACCCTTGCCCCATTTTCGGACCAGCCGGGCATATTCGACCATTATATCAATAGCCACCTGTGGATGGTCTTCACAGAAGGCATCAACGTTGACCGCTATGTAATCAGCGCCTTCGGAGACCTGCGATTCAATCAAGGCCTTGATATAATTCAAATGTCCGCTCGGTGCTACGTATGCATCAGGCCCAAGCATACTTAACTGCTTCATTATTTCGCCGGTATTAGGAATGGAAGCGTGGATTGACTCGCCGATAATAATCAACGGTTTTTTCATTGTAAGGTCCTTACGCCGAACCTGCCTTTGGCGGGCGACCGGTATTTTTACTGCCTGCCGGGAGAGGATACCAGAAATATCGTCCGCCTGCTATTTTTATTTATGGCCTGAATTCGCAAATACTTATGCGATTCAAAGGTATTCCAGTATGTTGTATTGCCCTTTGGAGTGGTCAGGAAAGGTTGCTGTGGGTAGATTTCCGGCATTGTGGATAACCTGACCACTCCAAAG
>Ga0315295_10002610_pt1 | contig 15258 bp, 16 predicted proteins | sample YL17G14_0_MG_FD_204453 | JGI IMG/M metagenome (GOLD analysis project Ga0315295, IMG submission 204453) | Sediment microbial communities from Yellowstone Lake, YNP, Wyoming, USA - YL17G14_0 | ecosystem: Environmental > Aquatic > Freshwater > Lake > Sediment | place: USA: Wyoming | collected...
GGTGGCGGTGGCGGCAGCGCGGGTGTGAGTGACCATGGTTTGCTCTCTGGTTTGGTTCCAGATGACGACCATACGCAGTATCTGCTTGTCTCGGGCACACGTGCGATGTCGGGTGACTTGCAGATGGGAACCAAGCACATCACAGGTACAGGTAGCGTTGTGCAGGTTGACGGTGTGGTCGTAAGTAACCATTCAGCGCGGCACGACCCCGGTGGTCTCGATGCTCTTGCGACGGCAGTACCTGTTGCCATTACAGTTGGTGGTTCTCCCTCGGAGGGTGCAGATGCGAGCTATGCGAAGAGCAAGCATCAGCACACCATCTCTTCCAGTGCTTTTGAGACAGCGGGAGCGGTAAGTTCCCATGCTTCAGTGCAGACAGGTGTACACGGGATTTCGATCACCGCGGGTAAAACACTCACGGTACAGAATTCGGTCACTTTGACGGGCACGGACGCTACGACGCACACGTTGCCGGCGACCACCTCGACACTCGCCCGAACAGACGCGGGACAAGTTTTCACGGGCGTTCAGGAAATGACGAGCGCCAAGCTCACGACCCCCGAGATTATCGGTATTCCGACAGGTACTGGAGTTGCGACAGCGGCATCTATTAATACGCTCGCGCTACGTGATGCCAGCGCAAACGTCTCTGTTGCAAATACCCTCGAAGGTTATCTCGATACCGCATCGGCAGCGGGTACGCTCACGCTGACGGTGGCGTCCGGGCGCACTCAGCTCATCTCGGGTTCGACGACGCATATCGTGCAAATGCCTGTGGTGAGTACGTTGGTGCTCGGTCAGGCGTGGGAGATCGTCAATCGAAGCACAGGCCTCGTGACGATTAATTCTTCAGGCGGTAATGCCATTGTTGTCATGGGCGGTGGGACATCAGCTATCCTCCGTTGCATCTTGATAACAGGCACTGGAGCTGCGTCGTGGGCAGTGGATTATGCGGGCGCGATTGTTGCGACGGGTAAAAAGTTCACGGTTAATAACACGCTTACGCTGAGTGGTACAGACGGAACGACGATTACGACGCCTGCCACGAGTGCTACGATGGCGCGTACGGATGCAGGACAAGTTTTCACGGGCGTTCAGGAGATGACGAGTGCTAAGCTTACGACTCCAGAAATTATTAATACGCCGACAGGTACAGGTGTCGCAACGGCTGCAACAGCGAGCACCTTAGCGCTGCGTGATGCTAGTGCCAATATTTCAGCCGTAAATACGTTAGAAGGATACACGAGTACTGCTTCGGCAGCAGACACGCTCGTACTCGTTGTCGGGTCGAATCGTTTTCAAGCGATTACGGGTGTTACCACACATATTATCCAGATGCCTTTGACTACCACGCTTGTTAAAGGACAGACGTGGGAAATTCTCAATCTTAGTACCGGCATAGTAACGTTGAATACTTCGGCTGGCACATTAATACAAGCAATGCCAGCTAATACGAAGACTTCTATCACGTGTATTCTAGACTCGGGTACTACGGCGGCTTCTTGGACAGTTGTGGCTCCTGCGGCAGTTGTAACTAATGTTTTTACCGTTTATAATGTGAAGAACTATGGCGCGATTGGAAACGGAATAGCGGATGATACCACAGCGATTAACGATACGATCACGGCCGCGGCATTCGACCGAGGTGCGACAATCTTCTTCCCGGCCGGAATCTATGTTACGACGAGCACCATTGTAGTCAATCATAACTGCTTTACGTTTTGCGGAGCAGGTATGGGTGCGTCGATGATTAATCCGACGAGTACAAATGTTCCGGTGTTTCAACTTACTGCGGGTAATGAGTATATAGTATTCCGCGACATAGAATTTGGAACACTTACGACGCAGGTTGCGGGTTCAAGTTATATTGACACGAATGGCGCGAACAACATATTAATTGACCGCGTTAATATGTTCAATTGGTACTACGGTGTATATATTCGCGGGGGCTCTATCAACGTGACGGTGAGCAATACACGCCTCTCGACGGGCATCGCCACAAACGGTGTGGGCATCTACGTCGACAATAGCACGGCGCTGGGCGTGAATATTGGGCCGTGGGTCCTGATAACGAATACTGCGGGCGCGAAGCCGCTAGCGGGTATTATGATCAAGGCAGCGGGCTCTTTCAATATCGACAATGTGACTGTAAACAATACGACGCACGGCCTATATCTGTATCCAGGCAGTGGCTCAAACGTGCAGTACGGCACGATCAGCGATAGCATGTTCGACCTAACCGGGACAACTGGAGCTTATCTTTACACGCCGAACCAGGCATCACCTGGGCAGTTGCGCAGTCTTAAGTTCGTTAATTGCTGGTTCGGTCGTGCGAATGCGGCCGGTATTGGACATGGTGTATCCCTCGCAGGCGCAAGTAATGGTGTATTGGATGATGTTAGTTTTGTGTCATGTCGTTTTTTAGATAATGGACGTAATGGATTGAATTATAGTTTTGGCTCTAATATTCGTGTAAATGGTTCGACGATTTCAGGCAATTCAGCTTCTGCATCGAATACTTATGACGGTATTTTAATAGCGGCTGGAGTTAGTGATTTTGAGATCGTTGGTAATCGAATAGGTCAGGCTGGACCAGCAGCAGATACGCAGCGTTATGCTATTAATATCGCGGCGGGAGCTTCAAATCGTTATCAAATTAAGCAGAATGACGTCGGTTCAAATAATACAGCTCCTTTTATTCTCGATGGTGGTACTGGTGTCTTCAAGCGCATCGCTTACAACGGCAACGCCATGCCGATTTCGGCCATGCCTGCGCTTTCGGCGGCGGTGCAGTCTCTTGCGGTTTCTGCGAACGTCCTCACAGGATCGCTCTTGAGCTTACCCGTGAACAGTTTGCTCATCGGCACGCGCATTTGTTGGGAAGTCGTGCTCATCAAGACGGCGGCGGGCACAGCGACCTTCGAAGTGCAGGTGAAGTTCGGCGTGAACGGCACAACCGCGGACGCGGCCATCGCCTCGTGGACGAGCGGCACCAACACGGCCGCCATCGACCAGGCGCGGCTGCGTATCGTGTGCGACATCCTCACGTTGGGCGGGTCGGCAACGGCGCGTTGTAACGCGTTTTATGTGAACACGCTCACCAACGCGACGGGCCTCGGGCGCATCGCGGGCGCACCTTCTTCGACTGCGACCTTCAACTCCGCGGCGAGCCCGGCGTTCATCCACGTTGGCGTGACGCCCGGCGCCAGCGCGGTGATGACGTCGATGTGCGAGACTCAGGTAATTGGAATGGGTTGAGGCGGACTACGGGGGGATTCGATCAGCTTCAGATTTGCCGGCCGACTACGAACACATCGATTTCGAGGGTGCCCGCGCCGGTTTCAGCCGACTCCACGTTCACATAGAGCGTGGCGTTGCCCGCGACGGGGACGGCGTGGGCCGCGATGGGAATCATGCGTCCGGTATCGACGGCGGTGACACCTGTAAGCGCGACGCCAGCCGCAATCTGGGCACCATCAGCAGCGGTACCGATGTTGATGGTGCCATTTGCGTTCAGCGCGCCCACGTTGAGCGAGCTCTTCACGAAGATGTGGGTGGCGAGGAACCGCTTGCCAACCAATCCGTTCAGAGCTCCTGAGTGTTCGTGCTCATCGGTCTTCATGTCGAGTCCGGTCACGCTCATGAAGACGTGGTCGTCGGCAACCGCGGCAAGAGCTGAGGCTTGGGCTCCGGTCATGAAGCCCGAGCTCACGCCAGCTACCACGTCGGCGTGCAAGGTGCCACCGAGTTGGTTGCCGTGCGCGTGCACGTGATTGTCGGGAGAAGGAACGGGGCTCGTTCCAGCGGTAGCGGAACCGATAGGTTGTGGGGTAGCAGCGGAAGCTACGGGTGCGACTCTCGTCATGGTTTTCCAGTGTCCCACGGCGACGCACTGCAGCGAAATGGTGATGTAGTTCTTGTTGAGGACGAGCGGGGCAGCGACGCCGTCGATAGCATCAGCACCATTGGGGGTGATGGTGATGTTGTTGGCTCCGCAACTTCCAGTGGAATCCGCGATGGTGATGATTCTTCCGGCCATCGTAGCCGCGGTTGCGGGCAGGGCGACAGCGGAAGGACCCGCGATGGTCGCAGTGTCCACGAAGTTGGTGGAACTTCCAGCAGCGATGACGACGGGAGTGACGGCGGTCACGCGTACGGTGTTCTTGACGCCGAGGGTTGCCCAGGTTGAGCCGTCCCAAACGATGACGTCGCCAGCCTGGAAGATGAGGCCCGTATTGGTGTAGGTGGCGCCGGCGTTGTCGATCACGTAGGCCGTGACGCGGTAGCTGTACCCACGTTTCACCGTAGCGACGAGCGGGAAGTCCGTCGAGAGGGAGATGGCTCCCATTTCGACCATCTTATTTGCTGAGCTAATGACGTGCCAGCCGGAGGTGCGCCAGATGATGAAGTCACCGAGGAGGAAGCTCTGTCCGGTGTTGGTCTTGGTACCATCATTGTCTGTGACAGCGGCGGTGCAATAGTAGGTGTAGCCATCTTTGACGCCAGTCGTCGCGGTGGCGGCGGGGGGCGGGAAGTTGGCGGCGGCTGCGATGCTGCCCTTGAGCTGGTATGGAGCGGTCAAGGAACCACCGATGCGCACCCAGCCAGACCCGTCCCAAACGATTTCTTCTCCAGCGATATACACGCCACCAGTGTTGGTGTAGGTCGCACCCGCGTTGTCGGTGACGTCGGCGGTGATGGTGTAGAACCAACCGCTCTTGACCGCGGCAATCAGCGGGAAGTTGGTGTTGACGGCAATCGATCCCTTATAGAGGAAGGGACTGGGCATAGCAGCGATGGTTGTCTGCAGAACTCCGATATCTTTTCGGAAAGAATTGAGCAGAGCCCAATCGGATTTGCTGTAGGTCGTATTCAGACCGGACGTGTCATCCGTTCCCGTGGGAGTTACTTCGCTCATGGCGACGGTACAAGCGCCAGCAGCTCGATACGCTTCGATTTTGGGGGAGATACGGTGCCAGGTGGGCCAGTCGCAAGTGAACGTTTTGGAACCGCCTGCAGGCACTGTCTTCGAGAAAACGCCGCTGACGGGGTGGGGGTCCTGAATTACGATTTGACCGCCCGTGGAGGTGATAGTGACTGATAGTTGCATAGTTACATACCTTTGTTTTGCGGGGGCGGCCTATGGCCCCACCTTGTTGCTTCATTCTCCCAAAATATACTAGAATTTGGAAGAAGTGAGGTGACCCATGCGAATAGTATACGCCGGCGAGTCGGTTATTGACCAGTTCGGAGTTTGGAACGAGGAGGGGACAGATAAAATAGCAGGAATTTCATCCTTCAACAAGATTTCGTGGAAGGACGGCGTATCGCAGGTCATGACCGTCACGGTGACGGAAATTGGAACGACCCCGGGCGAATACATGATGACCTTTATTCCGCCTACCCCCGGTTTTTGGAAGGTGGAAGTATCGGTACCTTCTACGGGAGACGTTTTCGCGAGTTATTACGACGTAAAAAAGAGGCCGTATCGTGTGCGTATGACCGCGGTCGATGACCGGACCAATGTGCGTTTTGCTATTTGGGCTGAAAACGAAGATGGGAGTCGCGCGACGGACTTCACCACGGCGACGGCATCTATCTACGAGCCAGACGGGACTTTGGTTGAGAGTATGGGAACGGATACGCCCTCGGGAACGGGTATTTTTTCGTTCTTGGCGGATAGCGCAGACGTCCCGGCTGGAGCGGAGTATTACGTGGCGCTCGTTGCAACTAAGGGAGCTCTCACTTGGACGTATAACCTCGGGTTCTCGAAGGTGGCGTAGTGTCTAAACTCCTCACGGCCCAACACCTATTCGAAGTTCTCCAAGTCCTTCCAGAAGAAGACCGAAAGCACATGAAGATAGTGGTAGCGGATATAGACGATGAGCGTTCCGATATTTCGGATTATGTTCTCTGCGTAAGCCGCGTCATTCTTAAGACAAATCGTTCTTTTAAGGGCTAGAAAAAATCCTTTAAATCATGGTACAAGACAATGAACCACCTATGTGGTCATTTGAATTTTTGTATTGTGCAAAACGCAAATGACTACGCAATCGGAAAGGTCAACAGTATCATGACGTTACGGATTCTGCACCACAATGATCCTGATGGATATGCGTCGGCGTATATCGTCTACGACTATATGATGAAGTCGGACGTCGACCCTTCGATGAAGGATATCCATTTTCATTCGATGGCATACGGCCAACCAGTCCCAGCAGAAATTGATTACGAAAAGGACCACCTCGTAATGGTCGATTTTTCGCTGCAGCCCTTGGCCGTGATGGATGAGTTTGTGGCGAAGATTCCGTGGGACCAGTTTGTTTGGATTGACCATCACAAGACGGCGGTTGAGTTGGAAGCTGCGTTAACGCAACGAGATATGCCTATTCCAGGTATTCGCGTGACGCATGACCCACACGGAGTCCCAGTTGCAGCCTGTGAGCTCACGTGGAAATTCTTCTATCCCACGGAGGAAACTCCTATTGGTATCGCACTTCTAGGAGGTTGGGACACGTGGAGGTATGTGACGCAGAATGATGTGCGGTCCAAATATTTTATCCAATATTGCAATTCGACGGATTGCACCCCGGCTACGTATGAGGGGCAAGAGTTTTGGGGCCGGGTAATCGTTGCGAATGAGGACCCGTACGGTTGGTTAATGGATACCGTCTTAAAAGAAGGAGCAGCTGTTGATCGTTTTAGAACGATTGATAATCGGAAGACCATTCAAGGAAAAGGCTTCTTAGGAAAGTTCGCAGGGCATTCGGCAATTATCGTAAATGCTTTTGGAAGTTCTCTTTTGTTTGAGGATTTCACCGTGCATCCCTCGGATGTGGACCTGATGGTTTCTTTTCATTACACGCCGCACGGTTATTGGACGGTGAGCATGTACAGCGTGCAAGAACATGTTGATTGTGGGACCATTGCGAAGACGGCGGGAGAAGCGGGGCCGAGGCCCTCGGGAGGCGGCCACAAAGGTGCGGCTGGCTTCCAGTGTGACTGGCCCTATATTGAATCTCTAATTGAAAGGGTGAAGTAATCGTGTCCAGGAAGATGATCAAACCAAAAGCAACAGCAAAAAGTACTGCTCGAGATGCCGAGAAGTATTTGAATGAGCTCCAGGGAATCAACGAGCGCCTCAAGTCGGCGAACAACCAGCTCGCGCAGGCGCACATCGCGACGCATGAGTGGGTGAAGTCCCTGGAGAGGCGTTTAGAGCAGGTCGAGGTTCACTGTGGCCTCGCGAAGGTGGAGGAAGTCCCGGTGGAGGCGCTCACGGACAGCTTTTCGGAAGGGCCAGGCGTAGAAGTAAGCCCTGCCAGCGAGGGCCTCGGCGTAAGCGTCGATGCGCTCAACAACATTCCCGTCGAGATCGTGAATAGCCAACAGCTCAGCTAGGATAGCAGCCTTCTCCGCGCGATATCTTCCGTAAGCAAATCCAATCGGCAGGGGTAAAAACAGATAAATGATGAGTCCAAAGACGAGGCCGTATTTTTGAAAGAAGTACAGGTGTTTGGACTCATGTTTGAAAGTCACGTAGGTCTGTGAGAGGGGAGTTTTGGCGTAGTCCCAGCCACTTTCCATGTAAATGTATTTACCGAGGGTCGTAGCACGCGCCATGAAATCGTTTTTGTCGCTGCGGGACATAAAATTCCATAATTTATTAACGGTGCGACACCATTTTTCTTCATCTTTTTTCTTAATGACTCCAGCGGATATAAAACTGCTGCAAAAATTTCGGAGGGTTGCTTCTGAAAGCATTGGGGGTTCCTTTTCGGTGTGTTATTGTTTGCTGTCTAAAGTTTAAGGTGAGCAGTTTTGGGTGCAAGGTGACAAAATCGTATGAAATTCGAAGGTATGGAGAATTCCCAGTATGGTTGGGTGAAATGTAGCTGTGGGCTCCTGTTGCGGGTGTCTCTATCGCAATATCGCATTGAGTGCCCGTGCGGTAAATCCGAGATTTTGGGAGATTTGAGAAGAGAGGTGGCAGATGGCCAGGAAGAAGCTCGAAAGAGTACGCGTGACGGACAACTTTGACACAAAAGCGTTTTTGGACCCCTCAAATGGTCTCGATGGCGTCATGTATTTGGTGAGTGACGCGACGAAAGAGTACGTCGTCGAGCTTTTAAGCGAAATTAAATGGAAAGCGTACATTAAAAATCCGCAAATAGCCGCGGCGGTCTCTATGGAGACAAAAAAGAACATCGCGGCGCACAATACGCCCATGCCCGAGGTACAAGAGGGCGAGGGAGTTCTCTACGTCGTACCTACGAGCGAATTAACAGAGGACGAACTGCCAGAATTGCGTTGGTACTTCATCGTCTTGGCGTATGCCCAGGAGAAGACGAATACGGACGTAGAGGAGCTACTTGAAGCATTAACAGGAGCGTCGACGTGTGAGTGTGAAGCATGTGATAACGTGTCGAAGTGCTTCCAGTCGGGGATAGAAGCGTAGAGGTATGTTTTACTGATTACTTAGAAGCTTCTTCAGTAGAAGCTTCTTTTTTGCCCAGCTTTAGGTCTCGCATCAACTGGGTCTTTAACTCTTCCGTGAGATTCCCGCCCAGCATCGCAACCCCGCGCGTGTAGATGTCCTGTCTCGCCTGAGTCGTGTTGAACGCCAGCGCGATAGAGGTCATCGAGAAGATGGTGACGATGAGGAACGCGGCATGGGGCCATTCCACAACGCGCGTGACATAGAGGACATAGGCGATGATAGCCAGGAGGATGGTTTCCATGAGTAGGAATGCCAGGAACTTCTTGCTACGGTGCCAGGATTTGTCCAGGGCGGCTAGAATCTCAAGGTTTGGCATAGGCGTTTTCCTTTGGGTGCAGGATGTCCTGCAGTTTCTTGATTGGGACACATTCGGAACACTTGGGTTCGACGAGCTCGATGCATCCTTCTTTCTCGTTTACCTGGTATGAATGTTCTTTGACATTCAAATTATATTTCGCAACGGCTTTCTGAAAGCGCTCGTGCTCGAGGTGATTATAGGTCTGTGCCAAGGTCGAGACTTGATCGCTTAGGGAAGTGGCCTCCGCGGCGATAGCTTCGAGCGCCTCCGTCATCGATTGGAGCTCCTCGTCGTCTTTAATACGGACTACGGGTCGAGTTCTCAGGTTCGCGGCACAATGGAGGTCATGGGTGATACAGGAGAAGGTTCCAGGTGTGAGACGCTCTGTTTCGGCCAAGTCCTTCTGGCTGAGTGCTTGGCGTAGGGCATGGTCTAGTTGTTTTTTGAGGGTGTCAATCGGACAGTTATAGAGTTGCTTGAGGAGATGGGTGCCTTCGGGAGTAGGAGGTATGGGGTTGAGACCTGTACGGTCAACGCTCGGACGCTTGTCAGGGGCTACCCGCTGTCCGTGGTGGAGCTGTCCCATTTGGATGCGGCGCAGGAGCTCGGGATGGATGTCAGGATTCATTTTAGAATTCATTTTGTTCGTCCTTTTCTTTGGGTATTACGTTTACGTTTTCTAGCGTGACGATGCGGTACATATACAAACCACCAGAGCAAGATGCGTGCTGGTAACGTGTGACATGTAACTTTTTATTAAAAGAAATAGCCGTGGGTTCTTCTCGGGTTGTTACCATTATGAATCCGTATCCTTCGTAAAACACAACGGCATCCAGTGTCCAGTCTTCGACGATGACCCTTACTTTAAGAGGAGGTTCCTTGTTGAGGGTGACGTCCGTCAACCGCCAGAGGTAACTGGAAGTGCCGGGTTGCGTGAGTTGCGTGGCTTTGCCTATGCGCGTCCCGTCTTCCTCGCATACGTATATGCGGTGCTCCGTCACGTGCGCGAGCTCGTTCTCTATTTTCTGTGTGACACCTTCGAGTCGCTCGTAGGGGAAATCATCAATCATTACAGACCTCTTCAGGGATAATGGAGTTGAGGTGCTGCTCCATTCTGGAAAGAATTGCGAACAGTTGGGCGGCTAACTGGTCAAGACTGCCGTTGTTGAAGAGCGTGTGCTCCACGTGGTCGAGGTGAATGAGGTTCTGTGAGGTCTCGCTGGCGTGTTGCTGTTGCTCCTTGGTCAGGTCGGGGGAGGTTATCGGCAATTCCTTGATGATGCGGATGACGTGCCCGCCAGGCAGCGTAGAGATGACTTCAGCTTCATTCGGGAAGCGAACGTCGCCCACGGCGATACGCGGGGGGTGCATCTGGGTTGTGATGGCGGGGACGAGCCCGAGCGGATCGATGCCGGTGGTCACGTAGACGTGGAGGCGACGCATAAAGAGGCGCACCCATACGTCGGGGTCGAACTCGCGGCCGTATTCCGTGCCGAGGAGCTGCATCATGGTGCGCACGCGAGCATCTTTTCGCTCGCTGGCTCCGTACACGACGTCCAAGGGAATTCCGAACCATTTGTTGATGGTGAGCTTGAGCTCGTCAGCGAAGTTGAAGACCACAAACCCGTAACGATTTTTTAAAAGTTGGGCTACGGTCGATTTCCCAACGCCGACTGTTCCGACAATTCCGACTACAGTGCAATTGCTGAGTGTGTATGCCAAAAGACGCCTCCTGTTCTTTTTTGGAGGCAGACTATAACATACGCCTAGGAGCAAAAAAAGAGCCCGAGCTCTTCTTTCACCCTGAGAGTTTCTTCGCAGAGAGCTCGATGTAGGTGGCGGATTCCATCGCCTCCGGAGTCGAGCTATCCAGGAGAACTCTTATTCCATTTAGTACGTCGTATTACTGCTGTAACAGCAGCTAGCGTTTTGAGGCGCTGCGTGAAAGAAGAGCGCGGGCACAAGGGACAACAGGTTAACCGCCGTAACCTGTCTCGTTTGTTTCGTTAAATTCCTTTTGAATTTTTTTCCACATGCGCATCCGATACGAAATCCGTTCTTTTGTCGTGATTGATTCCGATACGCATAGGCCTCTAGTGGCATAGGCTGTGAGGGACTTTTCCCATGTTTTACAGATGGGATAATAGTGCGCCAACCATTTAGCGCCGCAGTCCAATTGTCCCTCGATAGTCGTTAGGTCGCAGTCGCGTGCTGCAACTCCATGGACTTGGGTGAGACCGACTTCTCCGAGTTTGCCAAGGGCGGTAATCTCGAAGGTGCTCTCATTGTAGACGATGGTGGTTAGGAGGAGGGGCGGGATTCCGTGGTTTTGAGAGGTCTCAACGATGGCGCGTGCCATCTGGAGACGCAATTCAGCGTCTCGCATGAGGGGTTTTCCGGGCTCTACACGCAAGAACCTTTTGATCGCAAAATCCACGGAGCGTACTTCTTCATCGAAGCTCTTTTCGGTCTGCTCTGCGGGCTCTGCGGCTGTGGCATGGGCGCTACTAAATAGCAGCCCGGCCAGTAGCATCGTTTTAGCCATTCGCATCGTTCTGTCAGGTCCTTTCCGCGCACAATCGCGCATGAAGTAGTTTATGCCGTACCACAAACTACCAACAACGTCTATAACGGTTTCTTTTACCGGAAAAGTTAGGACTTTTTTAATTCTTCTTTAAACCAGGCCCAACATTCTTCGACGAGCTTATCGTAGGCAGGTGTTCCTCCGTTTTGCGGAGGATAAAAATGGCGAATGCTGCAGCTCTCGACATACATGCCCGCAGCTATCTCTTCGACGGTCAATCCGTGGTCGTTGGCGTAAGAGATATAGACCTTATTTATATAATGCGAAAAAGCACTGACACGTGTGAAGAAATCGCGGCGGGCCGCGTCCTCTCTAGCTTTTTCGAGTTTTTCTTTATCGAGTTCGACCTTTGTTCCAGCGGGTACTTTTTTAAAGCCGCCTTTTCCGTCGTAAACGTTGATTGAGTCTGTCACTTCATTGTTCCTTTGTATTTTCCGCAGTGCTGACGCACTTCGTTTGCATTCACAATCGTGATTTTGTGGACGGCATTTTCGAGAAATTCTACTTTTGCCTTAGGTGGATATACTGGATTCCCTGGTTTATTTTCCGCGAAGACCGAGCGGTCCAAACAGTACCCTTGGAGGAGTATTTGACGTTTTCCGCCGCGCAGCCCCTTTTCAATCGCCCAGTAGTAGTTGCAGGTTCCACATGGTTTTGTGTTTATCATGGGTCACGCCCTTTCAATCACGGATAATCCGTGGGTTTTCAACATTGCAGGGACTCCGAGCCCTTGGAGCGTATATCCGATGCGGCGATACGCCGATTCAGGGGATTTATCCTCTCCTACGTATATTAAAATGGCCTTGTCACCGTATTTGAGCATGACGCAGTCTTCCGGAGGTTCTTTAGGAGGGAAGATGAGCGCGTCGACTCCTAGGAGGGATGCTTTATGGCGGTCACGTCCTTCTAGGGAGTGGAAAAACCCCAAAAGACGTTCCCCAGCTGTCCGCGCTGAGTCGGCGTTCTTCACATAGACCGTATAGCGTCCGCCATCGAGGATTATTTCGGGCGGTTGTATCTTAGGTCTTTCAGTATCGACGCCTTCGTCATAAACAGACCTGAAATCCGGCTTCTTTTTGGTTTGTTCCTTTTGAAAAGGATTTCGAATCATCGCAACACCTTCGAAGCGAGTTTGATAGACCAGTGGTTGGATAGATATCGAACTCTACCCTGTATTTCGGCTGTGGCGAGTTGGGGAGGGGCGTAGATGGTCACAGGTGGGGCGCAGGTGTTGGGATTTGCGATGAGCTCCGCGATGAACATGCGTTCGTAGAGGCGTTGGAGGGCTGCACGTGTCGCAATAGCGGGATCGAGGTGTTCGACTTGTGCGGAGGCGGGTAGAAGACGGCGTATCTCCCACGTTTCGCGTTTCACGTACTTCTCGGGGATATCCTCGGCTGCTTCAGCCGCTATTGCCGTCACTGTTGTCTGTTTTCCCGAGGTAATAGTGTGTATCCCGATGTAGTAGCGCATGCATTAGGCTAGCATAAAAAGAAAAGGCCTGAAAGGGTGCACTTTCAGGCCTTCTCCGTGACAGGACACCGGACTTTTTACTTATCGAGCTCTTTGGGGAGGCATGATGCGATTCCAGACGGGAATCATTTCAGTTTCCCGTACGACGTTTTTGGACCCGGGCTTGCGCCCCCTTTTCTTTGGGGGCTCGGGCTGCTGCGTAACCGCTACTGCAGGTTTTCGGCCCCTTTTCTTCGGGAGCTCGGCCTGAGGAGCGGGTTCTGCCGGCTTGCGGCCCCTTTTCTTCGGGGGCTCGGGCTGCGCAACCGTCACAGCAGGCTTTCGGCCCCTCTTTTTGGGAGCCTCGGCTTGTTGAACCTCGACGGGAGCGGCCGGCTTGCGCCCGCGCTTCTTTGGAGCTTCTACTTCCTTCACTGCGGCCACGGGCTTGCGCCCCTTGAGCACTTCGACCTTTTGCGGGACCTTATTGGACCCACGCGCGATGGGGGCTTGCTGGGACATGAGCACCTTGGTCAGCTTGGTGCGTGTTCCGCAGTTATTGCAGGTCCCGTAGTCGCCGGGGAGTGCCACGACCCGCTCGCCGCACTTCGGACAAGAGAAAATTTTCGAACCTTTCGGACGTGGCATAATTTCACCTCAGGGTTATACGCTCTTTTGCTGGTTATAGAGCGCAATCGTTGTTTTCAAGATAGTACAGGCATATTCGCGGCTGTCAATAAGTTTTAGGTTTAAAGATTTACTAATTTGACGTCCGTACCCCGTGGGAGCGGGATTAGGGTGGTTTGTTAGGAAGCGCATCTGGATGGCGTGTTTTTCTTTTTTGGATGTTCCGGACCAGAAGCGACTATCGAGAATTGCGATTAGGCCCATGTCTGTGCTGGATCTTATAAGTCGCCCAGTCCCTTGTCTAAGCATATCGAGCATGTCGGGTACGGTGATATCCATAAAAGAGGATTTACCGGCGCGGTCGCAGCGGGCTTTTTGGATGGGGTCGGTGGGAACTGCGAAGGGGAGCTTAGGGATGATGACGAGGCTTAGTTTCTGTCCTTTTATGTCCACTCCTTCCCAGAAGCTGCGGAGGCCATAGAGCATCGAGTTTGGGGTTTCTAGATACTCTTTTGTGAGAGTTGCAGCGGGGATTTCGTCTACTTGTGCCAGGACAGGGATGCCGGCATTTGCGAGGGGATTACGGGTGCGAGCATCTATTTCGTGGAGGTCTTTTGTCGAGGAGAAGAGGACGAATCCGTTTCCTTGGCTAGCAGTAGCGAGTGCTATTATTTCTTCTGCCACTTCGTTATACCAGTCAAAAGTTTGTTCCCGGGCGGGAATAGTAGCAAGTCTAGGAACGTATAGGCGAGCTGCTCGACCTAAATCGAAAGGGCTACCTACGATCTTTTCCACGAGGTTATCGTCAGGGTTCGCGTACCCTAAGGCTGCACGGATATGCGAAAAATCGTTTCCAGTATGTGCAAGTGTAGCGCTTGTAACGATGACATGCTTGAAATAGGTATCAATAGTAGGTCTGATGCAGGCTCCGATATCAATAGGGATTAATGCTAGACCGTCCGGATTAAGTGTTGCAATTCCTATAGAGTTGAAATCATCTCTGTAAGCTTGTTCGAAAAAGAGAACTAATCTTCTTAGTTTTGTGACAAGTCTTGATTTAACAATACAGCCACTCTTATAATCTTCGAATGATTTGGGTGTTAGTTTTAGTTCTTCTAGGAATGTTAGGATGCGAGCTACATTTTGTATTAAGCCTTCAGGGAAATCTAAAGTGTCTAAGAATTCTTGTATATCGTCTATTACTATTTCGTCAAAATCGTATTCAGGACCCCTCTTTCCTTTCTTCTTAGTCGGGGGTCTAAATGTTGATTTTACTTGGGCATTTGCCGTTTTAAATCTGTCTTCCAACTCATTTGCTAAGATACTTAGATCGCCTGTTATATCAAACGGCGGATCAATCTGTAGGCTGTCCAAGAGGTCATGCAGAGAGGAATTCATCATATTTCTTATGATGCCTCTTATATAGTGCGGGGTTATAGATACCTTTAAAGCATTGCGGATGTACGAGACGGCTTGATGCGCTTCATCCATAACGAGGATTTTAAGGCGTCTTGAGTCTCCCAGCTTTTGAATTAGGAAAGGAAGGCGTGTAAAAATTCCAAAATAACTATAGTTAGTAATAATAAGACGGGCAGCACGTGCCCCCCTATCATGACAATCCAGGTTGCAAAATCCAGGTTCCGGGCAGTTGTCGGTAGAAACGTCACCCCACCAACTTGAATTGATGTGCGAGGGCCATTTGTCTTTGTCCGCAGGTTTATTTTCGTGTATGAATTTTTGAAACTCGGCTTTATATTCGTTGGGTACCTCATCCTCCAGTTTTGGGCAGGCATAGTT
>Ga0315295_10002611_pt1 | contig 15255 bp, 14 predicted proteins | sample YL17G14_0_MG_FD_204453 | JGI IMG/M metagenome (GOLD analysis project Ga0315295, IMG submission 204453) | Sediment microbial communities from Yellowstone Lake, YNP, Wyoming, USA - YL17G14_0 | ecosystem: Environmental > Aquatic > Freshwater > Lake > Sediment | place: USA: Wyoming | collected...
CCGCTACTGGGTGGCCAAGCGAATCACCGAGGGCGTTTATTCCATATCCAATATCTATTCCATCGAGAAGCAATGGGACGAGGCGCACCCCAGGTTGGTCGAGCACGCCATCGAAAAGGGCTGGACCAAATCCGCGCAGACCTTTAACTTCGCCCGCGATTATGGCGACTACTGGAGAAGCGAATCCAAGGATGCCGGGGCCATGCAGATCCGGCGCAACATGACCCTGGCCTGCCTGCGCAAAGACTCGGCGCAGGTCACTCCCGCCGGCATGATGAAAATCAGCCGGAGCCATCTGGAGGGAACACTGGCCGAGCCGCGCTGGGGCGCGTCCGAAAGCTTCTGGGCCACGCCGTGCATGCACGACTCCGCGCGTTCCGGCTACCACAGCGCGGCATCCATGGTGGCGCACCTGCGGGCCGAGGCCCCTGCGCTGCTGCGCCAGGTGTACTGGGGCAGCTTCTCGAATCCCTGCAGCAACCTCTTCAAGCCGTTTTATCTGCACGGCCCGGCGGTCCCTGCGGCTTACGCCGAGGGCAGCAGCACCTATTCCGGCGATTCGCCGTGGTGGCTGGCCAATCGCCTGAAGCTGCTGTGCGACCTGAACTACAGCGCCCTGGCGCCGGCCATCCGCAAGGTATTCGATGCCACCGAAGGCGACGAGTTCGAACGCCAGAAGCGGCTGGAAGCCGAAGCGCGAAAGCTGATCGAAGCGGGCAAAGAGGCGGAGGCCGTCAAGCTGCTCCAGCGGTTCATCGACGAAAACTGCGCCCGCGCGGAGAAGGAGTACCGGACGCTGAACCAGACGCTGCCGGCCAGGCTGGAAAAAGCCGGCATCGAGTATTTGTTCACCGACTATGTTCGGGGGTGGACCTCGAAGCACGGCGTGCCGCTGCCGCTTCGCTGACGGTATGGGGGTCAGAGTGCTGCGGCGTCGCGCGGGCCCGCAAACTCCTGCTCGGAACCGGCAAGACAAAGGCGGAGCATGCGCCGGAGCCCGCGGTTCTGGGTCAGCCGGATGCTGCGGTCGAAGTACCGGACCACCCCGGGAACGTTGCCGTTCCACACCTGGGACAGCGGGACAGGGGAACATCTGCCATAGGGGAAACGAGCCATACCGGGAGCGCCGACAAACCGGACATCGCGATCAAGTGCGAGCCGTGGCTCTTCGCTGCCCAGGTCGGAACCAGAGCGGATTGTCGGGGGAATGGAGAGTCTCAAGGGGCCGCCGGGAGGCCGCCTCGTCGTGCTTTCTGCTTAATACCGAGCGATCTTCACGGTGCGTGGGCGGCGCTGGAGCGCGCTTCCGGCCCTCGTTCGGCCAGCCGCCGCAACTCGGACGCATACTCCGAGAGCCGCGCCGCGTCCTGGCAGTCCAGAGTTGCCTGCGGCTGCAACAACTGCTCGATGGCCCGAGCAATCCGAGAGCCTTCTGGGACTCCCAGCGATCCAAGAACGCCCGCCAGCTTATGCGCTTCCTGTTCGGCTTTTTGACGTAGTTCGGGGCTCAGACTGCCGCGTGACACGGCTGCGGAGGCCTGCTCGACAGTTTCTACGCGCCCCATAATGGTTACCCTGAACTGTTCCCACAGAGCCAGCAAGGCGTCGGAGATGTGTGAGGGCTGACTTGCTGACATGCGCTACTCCTTCCATCCAAGTATTTCGGAGACGTGTCTCGGAAGCAGCATCGGGTCGAACGGTTTGGTCAGCACTCCAGCCACGCCAAGCTCGGCAAAGCGTCGCTTGTCGGCCGATTGCACCTTGGCTGTCAGAAGAATGACCGGAATACTGCGGGTCGCTTCGTTCTCCTGAAGCTTGGCGAACGTGCTCGGTCCGTCCAAAACCGGCATCATCACGTCGAGCAGGACGGCGTCGGGCCGCTCCGCAGCCGCCTTCTCGAGACCTTCGATGCCCGAACAGGCCGTAATCACGTCCCACCCGCCCACCATTTCGAGGCTCATCCTGGCAACCTCGCGAATGTCGTCCTCGTCATCGATAAGCAAGACACGCTTAGCCGGCATTGTGTCTCTTCCTTTCTTCGGACGGCGCGGTTGGAATTTCGTCGGCCGCCGGCAGGGTAAAGAAGAATGTGGTGCCGCGACCCTCCCCGCTCTCCGCCCAGATGCGTCCTCCGTGTTGCTGAACAATCATGCGGCAGATTGGCAGGCCCAGTCCGGTGCCGCCTTTCTCGCGGGAGTCCGATGAGTCAAGCTGTGCAAGACGCTCGAACACCGCCTCCAATTTGTCCGATGGTATACCGCGGCCTTCGTCCTGCACTTTGAACAGTATCTCGCTTCCCTGGCGCTGGGCCGCCACGGTAACCGTGCTGTTGGGCGGCGAGAACTTTATCGCGTTGTCGATCAGGTTCGTCAAGGTGTGCAAAACGCGGTCGGGATCCGCGTAGACCTGAGTAGCCGTCCCATCAATGCGAAGCTCCACGCGGGCGTTGTCTGCCATGGGCCGCATCGTAGCGACTGCCTGTTGCAGCAGATCCTCGGCCGGGCGACTTTGCGGAGTCATGACAACGCTGCCTGATTCCAAACGCTCAATCTCCAAGATGTCGTCGATCAAGCGGCCCAGCCGCTCGGTATTCGAAACGGCTACGGCCATCATCTGGCGGGCCTTGTCCGGGTGTTTATCCATGACGCCTCCGGCCATCAGGCCCAGAGCGCCGCGAATCGAGGCCAGCGGCGTACGTAGTTCGTGGCTGACCATCGAAATGAATTCATCTTTCATCTTTGCCACCATCCGGCGCTCGGTAATGTCTATTGCGATTCCCAGGTAGCCTGAGATTTCCCCGTTTGCGTCTCGGGCGGTCGTGACGACTAGGCTGACGGCTACGTGGCGTCCGTCCTTGCGGACGTAAGTCCATTCGCGGAGGTCGTGTCCGCCTTGCCGGGCTTCATAGACGAAGACCTCGAAGCCCCTTATGGGCCGCCCAGCCGGGGCGCTTAACTGCCGGCCTCGTTCCTCGAGTTCCGACGGCAGGTGAATGATTTCGGGCGTCCGTTTTCCGATCATCTCTTCGGCGGAATACCCCAGCATACGCTCGGCGCCCGAGTTGAAAACGGTGATGATGCCGCGCGAATCGGTGGCGACAATGGAGACCTCAGTAGCGGCATTCAGGACAGATTGGAGCGACGCCTCGGACTCGCGCAGCGCGCGATCGGCGGATTGACGTTCGCGCAGGTCGTGACGAATGCGCAACAGCGCCAGCGTGATCATGAGGAGCGCTACGGTGCTGCCTGCCGGTATAAGGGTGAGCGCGCGCCGTGCGGCTCGCTCGGCGCTGGCCGCCCGTTCATCCAGCAAGCGCTGTTCCTCGCTACGCATGCGGTGAATAATCGTGCGGATGAGACGCTGAGTGGCGGCGCCTTCCTGGGTCAACTGATGCTGAACCGCCGGTTCAAATCCATGCCTTCTCCGCTGGTCGATCGAACGGTTCAACTGCGCCAGCTTGGCCGCCACTGCTGGTTCTAGGTCGTTTAGATGGGCCCGTTGCGCGGTACTGTCGAGGGTGAGACGGCGGAGTTCCGTCAATTGCCCCGGAATGGCTTCCACAGTTCTGTTGCATGCATCCAGGAACGTCTCGTCACCCGTGAGCCTGAACGCGCGTCCAGCACTTTCCGCCTCCAAAACGGTCGCTAATAACGCTTGCAGTTGATCGAGCACCTGCAGAGAATCTCTCGCCCCGCGCGCCTGCTCGAAAGATGTGGCCGTGCTGTGGTACGACACAAAGCCAATGAACGCCGACAGCACGATCGCACCGGCAAAGCCAGCGTTAAGTTTGGCGGAGAGCGACATCTTGAACGGTGACTCCCGTCCCCCGGGGACATTCGGAGAGCGTCGGCCGCCCGGTCGCGGCAGGCGCACATCCCTGGAACGGCCGGCCGCGCCCCAAGCCCGCTAGCACTGAGGTTAGGATGAAACAAGCAACGGCGGCAAGCGCTTTCTTGTCGAAAGGCGCTCGGTGGACTTGATACTCGCCCTCGTCGAAGGCTGCCCCCTTGTATGCTTCGCCGAAACGGGCTATCCTTCGCATGTTCCGGAGGTGGGGAATCGGGCAATTTGAGACAAGACGGCCCTTTTACTGCTTCGGCGCTGAAGCGGGACGGCGTGCTCAGCAGCGAAGCAGATGTGAACAAACCAGCTTCCGACCATTGTGAGGGGTAGAAGCCGGTCAGGGCAACGGGGCCCGGTCGGTGGTTGCATGTCGCGGGCCTGGCTTCGATTTACGACGGGGGACTATGGCGGATCAACGCATCTTGGCTTATCGTGAGGCGGCGGTCGCGATGACGCGCGGCAAGTTTCGCGTCACTGTCCAGATTGAAGGGCAGGACGAGGTCGCGGAATTGGGCGCTGCGTTGCTCGAGCTTGGGCGGACGCTCGAGAACAAATTCGAGGAGATCAACCGTCTGGCCCGGGTTACGCAGCGAGTCAACTCTGGCATCATCCTGGATGAGGTTCTGGATTACGTCTACGAATCGTTCCGCGCGGTGATCCCGTATGATCGGATCGGCTTTTCGTTGCTGGAAGACAGCGGCCGGATGGTCCGAGCTCGCTGGGCCCGCTCGGAAGCGTCGGAGCTCAAGATTACTCGCGGTTACGCCGCCCGGATGCAGGGCAGCAGCCTGCAGACGATTATTGAGACGGGCAGGCCGCGAATTCTGAACGACCTCGAAGAGTACCTGCGAGACCACCCCGATTCAGACTCCACCAGGAGAATTGTCGAAGAAGGAATGCGCTCGAGTCTCACCTGCCCGCTGATCGCCATGGGGAAACCGATCGGCTTCATGTTTTTCTCCAGCATGAGGCCTTGTCAGTACGAAAAGGCGCACGTCGAAATGTTTCTGGAGATTGCCGGGCAACTGGCGGTGATTGTGGAGAAGGGGCGACTGTATCAGCAGCTTGTCGAGCTGAACGAAGTGAAGAACCGGTTTCTGGGAATGGCAGCACACGACCTTCGCAACCCGCTGGGAGGCGTCCAGGGTTATCTGGGGCTGTTGCTTGGCGGCTTCCTCGGACCATTGACTGAAAAGCAGCGCGACGTCATGCAGAAGATGAACCGGTCATGCGACACGATGCTCCGACTCATCAATGAATTGCTGGATGTGAGCGCCATCGAAGCGGGACGCCTTGAACTCCATCTCGAGGACGTGGATGTTTCGGCTTTCCTAAAGGAATGCCTGGAAGCTAACGCCATCCTTGGCGACGCGAAGTCGATCGAAATCTGTCTGGAATTTCCCGAGCGACTGTCCGGCGTTCGCATCGACCCACAGCGAATCAACCAGGTGCTGAACAACTTGATTACGAACGCAATCAAGTTCTCGTTTCCAAGAACGCTGGTGACAATTGGGGCCAGAGCGACAGCAGGCGAGGTTGAAATCTGGGTAGCCGACCACGGTCAGGGGATCCCCGAGGACGAACTGTCGCGAATCTTTACCGAGTTCGGCAAGACCAGCGTGCGCCCGACGGCAGGTGAGAGCAGCACCGGGCTTGGCCTGGCGATCGTAAAGAGGATTGTCGAGATGCATGGAGGCCGGGTATGGGCACAGAGCCAGCAGGGGAAGGGTTCTACGTTCACTTTCACGCTTCCAATCGCTTCCAGCGGAGCAGCCGCGCCAGCGACGCAAGAACGAGAGATAAATTAGAGGCAGAAACGAAATGAACCGACAACTGGCGTTGATACTGCAAAAAACAGGTGTTATGGCGGCGGAGCAGGTGGAATCCAGCCTGCGGCTGGCCGAAGAGAGCAACCAGCCCCTCCGCCAGGTGGTGCTCGACCAGAAGGTGGTGACTGAGGAGCAGTTAGCTGAGGCGATGTCGCAGTATCTGCGCGTGCCCTACGTGCGATTGGCGGCCACCCGCGCCGAGGCGGACGCCATACAAGCAGTCCCGGAGGAGCAGGCGCGCAGGCACTTGTGCGTCCCCGTTAAAAAAGAGCAGGCACAAACACCAGGGCGCCGACCCACGCTGCACCTTGCGATGGCCGACCCAACTGATTTGAAGGCCGCCCAGGAGATTGAATTTGCCACCGGATGCGCTGTTAAACCGATGGTGGCCACTCAGTCGGAGGTGCTCGACGCGATCGGGCGGTACTATGCGCCGGAGGACTGGCTCCAGGAGTTTCTGAGGAACGTCGACGATGCCGGCGGCCTCGAGATACTCGCCGGAGACGAGGAAACAGAGACCGGCGAGGCTGGCCCTACAGCGGTCAAGGGGGCGCCGGCGGTGAAGCTGGTAAACCTGATCATCCAGAATGCCATCAAGCAAAGTGCCAGCGATATTCACATCGAACCGGGCGTGAACCACCTCCAGATCCGGTACCGCGTGCAGGGAATGCTACGAGAATACGCCCAGATGCCGAAGTGGATTCAGGACCCGCTCGTGTCTCGCATCAAAATACTGGCTACTCTGGATATCACTGAACGGCGGGTCCCACAGGACGGACGGATCAGAGTCACCTATGAGGACCGCGACGTTGATCTGCGCATCTCGACGCTCCCTACCCACTTCGGCGAAAAGGTGGTGATGCGGGTGTTGGGTGCCGGTCAGAAAGTTCCTCCGACCAGTTCCCTGGGGTTGGGGCCGGACGACCTGCGGACGCTGAAAACCGCTGCCGACCAACCGCAAGGTCTCGTTCTGGTCACCGGACCGACCGGCAGTGGAAAAACGACCACTCTCTACGCCATTCTCAACGAGAAAAAGAGTCCGGACATCAACATCATTACCGTCGAGGATCCGATCGAGTTCCAGTTGGCCGGCATCAACCAGGTGCAGGTCAATACCAAGGCGGGCCTGACATTCGCCGCATCACTGCGATCGATACTCAGGCAGGATCCCGATGTCATCCTGGTCGGTGAAATCCGGGACCTGGAGACGGCGGAAATCGCTTTTCATGCGGCCATGACCGGCCACCTCGTCTTGTCCACGCTCCATACCAACAGCACCACGGCCACAGTTGGGCGGCTGCTCGATCTGGGGGTCGATCCGCAACTGATCTGCTCTTCCGTCAACATCATTCTCGCGCAGCGCTTGCTCCGCAAGCTTTGCACACGGTGCAAGGCGCCCGAGCAGCCGCCGATGGAGCAGCTTCAAAGGCTGAGACTGGAGGATGCGGATTTCCAATTCCATGGAGCGGTCGGGTGCGACGCCTGCGGCAAGACAGGTTACGCGGGTCGGCTGGGCGTCTACGAGTTGCTGCGAATGACGCCGGCGGTTCGCGAACTGGTTGCGCGCAAGGCGGCAGAACCCGAGCTTCGGGAGGCCGCCATGCGCGGCGGCCTGGTCGGCCTGCTGGACACAGCCGTCAATCTGGTGCGGCAGGGCATCACTTCCGTGGACGAAGTGCTGCGCGTGATTCAACTGCAGGAAGAGGAGGTGACGCGATGCCCCAATTGCGGCACGCTGATCGATCGCGAGTTCGCCGCCTGTCCGTATTGCATGCACGGGCTCAAAACTGTCTGCCCTGAGTGCCAGCAAGAACTGAAACCAACCTGGCGCATCTGCCCATACTGCAACATTCCCATCGGAAAGGCGGCGGGCGAGGACAAGGCCGCGCGGGCATTATTGCCGGCAGCAGCCACCACGCTGCCGAGCGAGGCAGGCGCCGCCGCTGCCGGAACTCAGGTGGCTTCTGCTCCGGCTGCGGAAGAGCAGCCCGCCCGGCCGCCCCGCATCCTGGTGGTCGATGACGATGAGGTGTCTCGCGCCATCGTCAGCCACGCCTTGCGATTGCTTGAGCAGAAACCCGAAGTCATCGAGGCAGCGAATGGGCCGGATGCGCTCACCCTGGCGCGCGCCCTCAAGCCCGATCTCCTGCTCCTCGATGTTATGATGCCCGAGATGGACGGCTTCGCCGTTTGCCAAAAGCTGCGCGCCGATGTTCAGACGGCTTTTGTTCCCATCCTCATGCTGACCGCCAACAGCAGTGAGGATGCACGCACCCGAGGCTTCCTTGTCGGGACCGACGACTTTATGGGTAAGCCGGTGTCCGTACCCGAACTGCACGCGCGCGTCCGGCGCCTGCTTCGCCGCACCTATGGCCTGTAAGCAGTGCGCCTTGGTTGCGGCTCGGTTCGTATGTTCAAGGATTACTATGCGATGCTGGATATCCCGAGGGATGCCTCGCTGCAACAAATTAAAGCCGCCTATCGGCGCCTGGCTGCCCGCTATCATCCCGATCATGTTCTGCACTTACCTCCCGAAGAGCAGGCCGAAGCGGCCGCGCGCATGGTGGAATTAAACGAAGCGATGGATCTGCTCGGCGATGCCCAGCGCAAAGCGCGCTATGACTACGACCTGAGTTTCATCCCGCCCCGCAAGATGCGTACGAGCGGCGACAGGCTTTGGGCTTCGGTGCATCCGCCTCAGGCACGTCACAATGAACAACCGGCGCGACCGGCGGACGCTGTTAACCCGGAGTCGCCTGAAGCAAAAGCTGTGCCGGACACAGAACCGGTTCGGCAACCAGCGGCAACCCCGGTTTCGTCCTTGAGAGCGTCGCTGCTGGCAGGCGGGCAATGGACACAATCCGCGCTGCACGGTTGGGAGTGGGTGTTGGAGGCTCCGGGACGAAACGGTTCCCTACTGGTGACCTATCGCCACGTGGGTCTCGTTTCCCCGATTGGCGCGCGCAACCTCTCTGTGGCGGTACAAGCGTTGGCAAAACGGCACAAGAGCCTGCTGCGCAAACCCTCGTTGGTCCTGGTCTTAGGATGCGAGCGTGTAACCGAACCCGGGAAGAGCGCACGCGAATTCGAAGCGCTGGCACGGGCTGCCACTTCCTTTCGTTCAGCGATGATCGTCGTTTATGAAGAGAGGTCGCGGCGGGCATTCCGCTGGGGCCGCCCACCCGACCATGACGGAGCCGCGGCGCTGATGCGACTCCTCTTTCCTCCAGCATGGTCTGAAGCGTGAGGCGCGCCGGTATGCACGCCCTTATTCAGCGACCGGCGCCACAACGTGTTGCCTGTGAAACGCCTCGCCAACCCGACTCCCGAGGCGTGACAGGTCGATTGGATCAGCGGCGCCCGCCTGCGCAGGTATCTCAACGACGACCGTGCACGGAGAAGGAGGCCATGGATGAGCACAATCTTGGTAATTGACGACGACGAGGTGATGAGGACACTGGCGGCCGAATCGCTGCGGGCCGGCGGACACCAGGTGATTACCGCGGCCGATGGCGATGAGGGGGTGCTCATCGCTTTGCGGGAACGCCCAGACGCGGTCGTCACCGATCTCATGATGCCGGGCAGGCATGGCTACCAGGTCATCGAGACGCTGCGTTCTGATTCTCGCACAGCCGGTGTGAAGATCATGGTCGCTTCTCTCAAAAGCTATTCGAGTGACCTTCAACTGGCGCGCCGGGCGGGCGCCGACCATTTCCTCGCCAAGCCCTATACGCCCGAGGCGTTGCTGCAGGCCGTCACAGCTATGCTGGGAGGCGGTAAACTGCGGGTCAAGTTCTGGGGGACACGAGGCTCGATAGCAACACCGGGCCCCGCGACTGCCCGTTATGGCGGCAACACATCCTGCGTGGAAGTAAGATACGGGACGACTATCATCGTGCTGGATGCGGGAACCGGGATTCGGGAACTGGGCAACGCGCTATTGAAGGAATTCGGCCGGCGTCCGATCGAAGCGCACATTTTTGTCGGCCACACCCACTGGGATCATATTCAGGGTTTCCCGTTCTTTGTTCCCGCCTACTTGCCCGGCAACAAGTTTTTTATTTATAGCGCGCGCGGCGCGGGTAAGCCCCTTGAAAAAGTGTTCCGTGGACAGATGGACGCCGATTATTTTCCGGTTCTGCTCTCCGACATGCAAGCACACCTGGAGTTTGTCGAACTGGCTGGCCCGGTAACCCTTGGACCGATGACTATCGTGTCCGACTATCTAAACCATCCGGGCGTCGCGATTGGCTTTCGCATCAGCGTGGGCGGGAAAACCGTCGCCTACGTCAGTGACCACGAACCGTTTTACCGCACCGTTGAGGGCGAACTGGGCGAGGCGGAGGAGCGAAAGGTTATCGAATTAACCAGGGATGCGGACCTCTGCATCCGCGAAGCGCAGTATACGGAGGAGGAGTATCCGGCAAAAAAGCGATGGGGGCACAGCACGACCGAGGACGCTCTGCGCAGCGCTGCGGCGGCCAATGTCCGCCGGCTCGTCTTATTTCATCACGATCCGATGCACGACGATGACTTCATCGACCGGCTGAGCGAAAACTGCCAGGCACGGATTCGCGACGCCGGCTACAAATTCACGTGCAAGCCCGCCGTCGAGGGCGAGGTAATCGAACTGTGAAGCGGCAGCCAGTGGGCGTGCCGCTGCCGCTTCGCTGAGGATGCTGGGGTCAGAGTGCCGCGTCGTCGCGCGGGCCCGCAAACTCCTGCTCGGAACCGGCAAGACAAAGGCGGAGCATGCGCCGGATCCCGCGGTTCTGGGTCAGCCGGATGCTGCGGTCGAAGTACCGGACCACCCCGGGAACGTTGCCGTTCCACACCTGGGACAGCGGGACAGTGGCTCCGGAGTAGAGCCGGCAGTACATGCGGTCGGTCCAGTGCTCCCGGCCGGGCAACTCAGGGTAGTCGCCCATGACGTCGCAGACGACTCTGAAGATCCGGACGCGGCGCGGCTCGCGATAGTGGTTCAGGAAGACGATTTCACTCGAGCCGGCCCGCACTTCGGACACGAACTCGGGAAAGCTCGCCGCGCAGGTGAGGTTCAGGATGGAGTTCGGCTCGCATCCGTGACGGTCGCCCCCGGAAATGACAGGCCGATCGCAGGCCCGCGCCAGGTCGATGACGGCTTGGTTCTCCGGCCAGGGCCGCAGCCCGTTCAACTCCAGCGCATGAATGCAGCCGCCGCAGTCCTGCAGGAATTCGGAAAGCAGGGCGCGGTGCTGGTGGGCGCCGACCTCGCCCTGGTCCCACAGCGGATGGTTCAGGACCGTCAGGATATCCGGGCGACGGCTCAGGGAGGCCAGCAGCTCCTGTCGCAAACCGGGCGCGGGCTCCCTGGTGTATCGAGCCAGTTCCGCGACGATGAAATGGGCCTCGCTGGGGGGCAGGTTGTGCACACCGACGTGAAAGAAGGTCGGGCCTACCGGCACCGTCCATTCGATGGAGACTGGGGCGCCGCGGGTTCCGTCCGCGGCGTGCAGGTGGCCGGCGGCCTCGATATTGTCATGATCGCTGAGCGACACCAGCGCCGCCAGGCCCAGCGCGTCCTCGATGTGCCGTCGCTCCAGGCGGTAAGCTTCAGGCCCGGGCAGTGGCGGCGTCCAGTGGCCGCGCGTATAGTCCAGGACCCGCCTGTGTCTTTCCAGGTACTTTCTGGCCAGCCTGCGCATTTCCCAGGCCAGGATGGGCACCCGCGCGGTATACCGGGGGATGAAGCCGAAACTCTCCCGGGAGTGCATGGTATGGCTGTGGAGGGAGACGGCGGTCCGGAACTGCCTGTGCGCGCCCTGATCTCGCCACTGGAACCGGACGTGGGTGCGCTTCATGCGCTCCTCCTGCCCGGCACGGTCGGCCGGAGGGCGGGGTGCAGCCGGGCGCTCAGGGCACACGCCAGAAGGCTGACCCCCAGGCCCGCCAACCCGTCCACGGCGTAATGATATCGGCCGTAAACAGTGGCGACGGCCACCACGGTGGCCAGCGCGCCCAGAACCCAGCCCACCCGCCTCCTTTCCGGAAGGGCCAACAGCATGGAGAAGGCCGCCGAAAAACCTACCGTCACATGGCCGCTGGGAAAAACGCTGGCGCGAATGTCGAAATGGTCCAGAAGCCAGAGATTCAGGGATCGGAACACGGTGGGAAAGGCCGGCAGGTCTTCCCCGGTGAATAGCAGCCTGGGCCCGACCGACGGGAAGTGCGGCAGCAGCGCGTAAGTCGTCAGCGTGCCCAGCAGCAACGTGAACAGGAAGCCATCGACGCACCGGCGCCGCCGCAGAACGTAAAGGATGCCGATGGAAACCGGCGGAATGGCATACACCAGCGAATAGCAGAGTTCGAGAAGGAACGGCAGGACCGGTCCGCAGCTTTCGATCACCGCCCTTCCTCCCCATCCGTTCAGGAGCAGCCGGTCGAGAGGGATCCAGGTGTATTCCCATCCATGGGGCTGAACAGGCGGCAGGAACCAGTCCACGGCCCAGTATGCGCCCAGGATCAGGGGAGCGGGCAGCCAGTCGCGCACGATGCTGAAGAACCTGGAGCCGGTGCGAGCCTCGGCGCGGGCCAGCAGAAAGACCAGCGCTGCTCCCGCCAACGTCAGGCCGCCCCGCCAGACCAGGGCGCCCGGCCGCAGGCTGGAAAGGGCGGAGAAGATGGAAGCGTAGAGGAAGTAGGCGAGCAGCAGCCACTCGCTGGACCGCAGAGACCCGGACCTGCATTGCCGGTCAGGCGTACCGGCCGGCGCCTGGTGCGCCGGCAGCCTTGCCTGCCAGCTCTGATCGTTCAGAATCAATGTCTGCGGTGACGCGGTTTTCGCGGCCACGCTGGTGGCATCCTTCTTATACGGTGATGCACCGCCGATGCCGGCGAGCCTTTCCCCGGACATGCCGGGGCCTTGGGGTTCACGGAGCCGTTAGCCGGGGGCCGCTTTCGTCCTGCTGGCCGCAGCAAGTATACGCTGATCGCCTGTTTTTGAACCACGGCATTTTCAGGGATGCCGGCGCACCGGCGGGCTGATCGGAGTTCGGGCCTCCGCGTCCGCGGCATGACTCGGAGCGAGGCTAACCAGGCGGCCAACAGACCAGTGTCCCGGCCAAAGGGCGTATCGGGTCTCGTTGCCACGCACGACGGAATTCGTTGAGGAACTCGGGGCCGCGAAGCTGCGGGATGGTGATCAGAACAACGCTGAACTGGGGAGACCGAGGAAGCACGCGGGCGGCCGATTCTCCGAACTGCCTGTCACGCGTAAGTATGCAAGTGAAACCGGCCGTGGCGGCTGCCTCCACCAGTTCCCCGTTGGTCAGGTGATTCCATCCACGCGATTCCGCGGTGGTGGCGGCAATGCCGAACTCGTGCAGGAAGGCCGCGAGCTTCCTCGGCACGTTCACGTCAAGCAGCCACATAGGGAGCGTCGAGGACTTCTGAAGCGGCCCGCATGATGTCGGGGAGAGCCTCGTGGGGAAGGGAACCGTACGTTTCCTGGATTTCCTCCACGGTCATGCCATCTGCCAGGCAGGAGAGGATAAAAGACACTGAAAAGCGCGTCCCCCGTACAGCGAGCTTGCCTCCCAGTAGTTCAGGGTCGGCCACGATCCAGCGATAGTCCTTAAAGGCCCTCAACTGGCGTTCTGGCATCGGGTCACCTCGTCCCCGTCCCGGCGGATTTGGTCGGGCCGCCCGGATTTGAACCGGGGACTTCCTGCGCCCAAGGCAGGCGCGCTACCAGGCTGCGCTACGGCCCGACTAGAAGTAAGTGTACCACGGCTTCGCCGCAACCATGCGCCGGGCGGTTTTGTTCAAGCTGCTCCGTTGATCGAAGTGGCGGGTCCTGCGCGGTTACAGCGAAGTGTGAGCCCGCCTTGGAGCGGCGGCTGGCCACCGCCTTCACGCGGGTCACGGATTGCCGCGACGGCGGCAGGAGTTTTCACACTCCGCCGGCTCGTGCGAAACTACTCCCCCTTGCGCGGAAGCAAGCTTCCACGCGAAAGCGGCGGCCCGCCGCGGCGGGCCGCACTCCCAAGGGGCTGCGCGCCGTTTGTGAAGAGTCCGGGCTAGGCGCGCGCTTTGAGCTTTTCTGCGCGCACCCTGGCCCACCTGGCGCGCTGCGCTGCTGCAATTCGTTTGCGTGCGGCCACCGACATGTGGCGCTTTTTCCCGACCCGTCGCGGACCTTTTCGCCGGCCTCGGCCTGCGGCTTCTGACAGAGCTTGAATGGCGCGATCCAGGCGCTCGGCGTCAGCCCGCGCCCGGTCGCGTTGTTTAGTAAGTTCGCGAAGTATCTTTCTAAAGTGGTTCATTACGTCATCCTCTCGCCCGCATTCTAACACAGTAATGGTAGAATCTGGATGAGCAAACAGCTATGGCAGACACCCCGGAGAGCACGAGCATCACGCGGATTGCCGTCGAGGCTTTCGCCGGACAGTGCCGCCGCCACCTGACGCCGATTACCGGCGCCATCAGCGGTTTCGAGGCCGTTGCCCTCGACGCGGAGCAGCAGCGGCAGTTCCTGCGCGAGCCGGCCGAGGCCATCCCCCAGTCGCTGCTCGCCCGCCTGCCCCCGCTGCGCATCATCCTGGTGCCCTACCTCGAAAAGGGCCAGGACGAAGGCACCGACTCTGTGGCCTTCGAGAAGCCGCCCGCCGAGCGCCTGCTGAACAGCAGCACCTTCGACGTCCACGACGAGATTTTTCTGTTCTTCGGCATCGAGCAACAGGATGTCGCCGACTATCACTACTGGCTGTTTCAGGCCACCGCCGGGTTGGGCACAAAGGCGCTGGGCGAGGACGAAGTCTCGGCCTTCTCCACGCTGGTGTTCGACGAGCTGAACCGCGGCACCCGCGGCGAGGCCGACGAACTTAGCCTGCAGCTGAAGTTGAAGCTGCAGCGCCGGCAGCGCCTGCCCGGCCGCAACACCAAGCTGATGCGGGAGTACATTCTGCAGGCCGTCCAGGACACGCTGACACTGTACCTGCACGGCCTGTGCTGCGATATCGATGTTGATCCCAACCCGCGGCAACTGGGCACGCGCTACCTGCGGCGGCGCCTGGAACTGCTGTCGGAAATCTATCCGCCCAATCCCGGCTACCTGGTTTTCCCGGCCCCTCCGCCCCCGGAACCGCCTGCCGAACAGCCCGCTGAGTAGGCCGCAGAACAACTGCGGATTGCGGATTTCGGATTGCGGATTTCGAACTTCTGAAGCCGCGATCCGAAACGCGAAATTCCCGGAAGCGGCGCGCTATAATTATCCTTGACGAGCAATTGTGGCTTGCGGGTTCCAAGCTTGAAATCCGCAATCCCCGGCACCTGATGTCCACCCTGGCTGAAATGCTGGCTGAGCGGGTGCGCGAAGGCGCGCCCGAGCTCTGGGAACCCATCGAGCGCAACCGCATCCGCTGCTACGCCTGCGGGCACTGCTGTCCCATTGCCGAAGGCCAGCCGGGCGTGTGCAAGGTGCGCTTCAACAAGGACGGCAGGCTGCAGGTACCCTGGGGCTACGTGGCCGGCGCGCAGTGCGACCCCATCGAGAAGAAGCCTTTCTTCCACGTGCGCCCCGGCGCGGCGGCGTTCAGCTTCGGGA
>Ga0315295_10002612_pt1 | contig 15253 bp, 16 predicted proteins | sample YL17G14_0_MG_FD_204453 | JGI IMG/M metagenome (GOLD analysis project Ga0315295, IMG submission 204453) | Sediment microbial communities from Yellowstone Lake, YNP, Wyoming, USA - YL17G14_0 | ecosystem: Environmental > Aquatic > Freshwater > Lake > Sediment | place: USA: Wyoming | collected...
AATCTGTCCTTATAAAAGATCAAGGCATAAAACAACAAGACCCAGCCGGTCACATAGATGATGGTGGGTTCTCCGCCCAATAACATAAGCGCCAATAATATTATCAAGCCCGGAACTAACCGGCCCTGCCTTGAGCCCAAATATTTATCCCACCACAATATAACCAGCGGCAGCCAGATGACCGAGGCCAGGGAGGTGTTCATGCTGGACATGGAGACCAGGTATCCCGAAAAAGCAAAGATCAATCCCGCCAAAAAAGACCCGGAATAAGAATGGCCGAAATGCCGCAGGAGCTGGTAGGTGAAACAGGCCGCCAGAAAATAGTGCAGGATGGTGAAATAATTGAAAGCCAGATCGAACGGCAATATATAGTGAAGGATGGTGAGCGGATAGAAAAAGCCGATCTGCAGGGTGGCCAAAAGCGGCATCCCGCAAAAGATATACGGATTCCAGAGCGGGAAGTAACCGGCCTTAACTTGCTCCACCATCAGATACCTTAGGGGGTAAAAATACCGGGAAAGGTCCTTGAAGCCCAGGCTCTCCGCTCCGTCCAAAAAACGGAAGAAAAAGACCAGGGTAAGCAGAAGATATATCCCGTAAGCCCAGAGGTCTTTTCTATCCCATCTCATCTATTTGCCTCTCCGCCAGAGGGCGACTCCCGCAAAGGATAACAAGCCCGCCAGGGTGAACAGGCTGATAATTGCGCCGATCTTGACCGAATCGGGCTCGTATTTGAACAGCACCTGATGCCAGCCCGGCGGCACGAACACCGCCCGGAAAAGGTATTGCTCCCGACTTATCTCCGTGGGCTTGCCGTCCAGGTAGGCCTTCCAGCCGGGATAATAATTATCGGCCAATACCAGTTTCCCCAGATCGTCGGCGTAGGCCTTGATCTCCACTTCATTGGGCGTATAGCTTAGGATCTGACAGTATCCCTCCTTGATATAGGCCCGGGGAAAGTAATCCAGATTTTGATAGAGGTAAAAATCGGCCGCGCTGACCATCCTCAGGTCCGGGGATTCAAGCTCCTCATAGGAGAGGATATATTTCACGTTGGCGCGGGACAACACCGGCAGCCGCTCGCCGATGAACTTATCGCGAAAAGCCCAGAATATCCTGGCATGCCCTAAGGGCTCGATGGATTCCCGGCCCATGAAATCATAAAGCCGGTCTTGAACGATCAAATTGGGGGCCAGCTTGGACTTGAGCGAATACAGTATCTCGTTTTGATTTACAAAATATGATCCGGACTTCTCGTAGACATCCGGGTCCACATAATACCTGAAAAGCGACCGATCGCCTTTTAAGCTGGACACATTCGCCGGCTGGTTTGAGAACAATTCCGCGCTGATAGGCGGGTTGAGCGCGTAATTGCAGATAAAAAGATCGGCGGCGATCACTAGGATCACTGAATATTTGAATTGATCTTTTTTTATTATCTTATTGTTAAATGCGATCATCAGGATAAACATCACTAACAGGATAATAAATATGAAAAGCAGGTTCTGCTGGTTCTCTCCCAGCAGCTTGGCCAGCACGAATTTATTATATTCAGAAAGGCCCAGCCGGGCCGCGAAATGAGCGTGGATCTCTCTTTTAAAAAGATAAAGGCCGCTTCCGCCCGCCAGCACCAAAGCTGATAAGACGGAAAAAAATACGATAACTGCTGGTCTGACCCCATCCTCCAGTCTCTCCACACCCCACCCCGCCAGCACCGCTACCGCAAAGACCGGAAAGAAAAGGAATTTGACCGGATAGCGAATGGCCGAAAGACCGGGCAGCGCATAGAAAAGCGCTTTGTAGATCGGAGTATAGCTTCCCAGGGCCAGGACCAGGAAAAAAAGAGCGGCGCAAATATAGAAGCCCTTCATTTTGAATCTTTGTTTGAGGGCTAATCCAGCTAAAAATAGCGGCAGTATCCCGATATAGGAAGATAAGACCCAGGTTTGATAATTTTCCTTAAGTATATCCTTGACCAGGGTCCCGGTTAAGAAATTGCCCCAGAAATTGGGAAAGATGAGATTTACAAGTTCCCAGGAAGGAAAGGAGGAATGGGATACAAAGTCCAGCTCGGTCCGCCACATCCTGACCGAGTTCAAAACGTATTCTATAAAGGGCAAGACCTGTACCATGAGGAGGGAGGAAACAACCAAAAGCAATGGGATTATATATAGGATCTTGGCGATCCTATTCCGGAAAAAAGCATAAACGACCATCAATAGGATCGTGGAATATAAAATGGTGGGCTCTCCTCCCAGGAACATGAGAGAGAGCGAGACGACCAATCCCAAGAAGTGGCCGGATGAGAAGAACGGGATGGAAAGCCAACCCTTAAGCTGCCCCTCATCTTTAAGGAATAGGTCCCACATCAGCAAGACCAGCGGCAGCCAGATCACCGAGGTCAGGGTAGTGTTCATGTTGGAGGCCGATAAGAGATAGCCGGAAAAGGCAAAGATCACGCCCGCCGCCGCCGCCCCCGCCCTGCCCGCTCCATAATATCGCATCAGAACATAAGTGAAAGCCGCCGCCAGGAAATAATGCAGGATGATGAAATAATTAAATCCCAGATTAAAGGGCAGGATATAGAATAAAAGGGAAAGAGGATATAAAAACCCGGACTGCAAGGTGGCAAAGAAAGGGATGCCGCAAAAAATATAGGGGTTCCAGAGCGGGAGCTGTCCGCCTTTCACCATCTCCACCATCAAGGACCTTAAGGGATAGAAATACAGGGAAAGGTCCCGAAACCCGAAAATATTATTGCCGGTTAAAAAGGCGAAAAAGAAGATCAGGACCAAAAGCAAAAAGCATAAATGGATCAGCAGGTCTTTTTTCACCAGGCCGTATAATCGCTGTGATTCACCCAGACCTGGCCGTTTAGCGAATCATAGGCCCAGCCCCCGTCCGTCCCGGTGACAGCTACCTCGGAAGTAACTTGTAAAATAGAATTTAAGGAATTAGCGGAAACCTGCTCTCTGGGAACCTGGCTGTCCTGGAACATGCCGGCTTCGATCGTGGTCGGGATACTGTTATTGGTGGTAACGTTGTAGGCGGAATTGCTGGAATAGCAGACCGCTATGGCGGACCGGATGGCCCCCAACGCGCCCCGGGTGGCTGATTGTTTGGCCTTGGACTGCAGATCCACGAACCTGGGAGTGACCATGACCGCCAGCTGGCCCAGGATCACCACTACCATCAGCACTTCTACTAAAGTATATCCCTTGCTTTTCACGCTCTTCACTGCGGATATTATTGCATATTTTAGAAACAGGGACAACCCCCTCCCAATGTTCATCGGGAGAAAAATTGCCCCTGTTCGTTAAAGAAGCTTCTTTAAACCTCTACCAGCTCGTATAGCCGCTATGGTTCACCCACACGCGACCATTGCCCGAATCATAGGCCCAACCGCCCGCTGTCCCGGTAACATCCGCTTCCCGGCTGACCGCCGCAATGTTATTACCAGATGCACTGCTCATCTGTTCTCTGGGAATCTGGCTGTCCTGGAACATGCCCGCCTCAACCGTGGATGGGATACTGTTATTGGTAGTCACGTTATAAGCGGAATTGCTGGCATATTTCACCGCAATAGCCGCCCGGAGGGCGCCCAGCGCTCCCTGGGTGGAAGATTCCTTGGCCTTGCCCTGCAGATCCACGAATCTGGGGATCACCATGGCCGCCAAAATACCCAGGATCACTATCACCATGACGAGTTCGATAAGTGTAAAACCTCGTCTTTTCATTCTTTCATCTCACCTCCTTTATGTACTATATTATTTACTTGCCGGAAGTATAAACTGAAGCGTATATAATGTAAGCTCCCGCGATGAGCAGCAGGATCCCCAGGGTCTTTCTGACCCCCAGGATCATTTCATCGGTGCTCAAAAGCACCGTGTCAAAAATCCGGGAGAGGTTCTTGAGCCCGTGAGGAAAAGCGATGAATAACAGACCGAAGAAAAGCACGATTGCCCCGATGATGTGCAGATACCAAAGTTCAGTCGAATAAGGAAAGGCCGCCCAGATAATGAAGCCACCCGCGATCAGAAGGACCGCACCCACCCAGGTCCGCAGGGGGGATAATTTCTCATCCAGCACCATTATGGTGCGGTTGCCGACCTCGTTCCACCTGCCCAAGGTTTCGGGCGCCATCAAAAATAGCACGCCAAACAACAAGCTGACCAGTCCCGTGAATACCAGTAGACTCATTGACCCTCACTCCCTTTCATATTTAGCGTGATTATATACTCCCGCTCAATTTTGTCAAGTCTTATTTTATCAATTTGACCATGTCCCACATGGGCAGGAAGACCCCCAGCGCCAGGAGGGTCACCAGAAAAGCCAGACACAGGATCAAAAGGGGCTCCAGCAGAGGCGTCAGGTTGGTGATCATGTAATCCGCATCCCGATCAAAATAGTCCGCCACCTTGGTGAGCATGGCCTCCATGGCGCCCGCCCGCTCCCCGATGGCCACCATCTGCACCGCCAGGGGCGGGAACAGTTTGGACCCGCGCATGGGCTCCGACATGGCCACTCCCCGGGTCACATCCTCTTTGATGTTATCCACGGCCCTGGAGAGTATCTTATTGCCCACGGTATCCCGCGTTATGGAAAGCGCCTCCAGAATAGGGATCCCGGATTTGAGCATGGCGGAAAGCATCCGGCAGAAACGCGCCAGTATCAATTTATTGACCAGCGTCCCGAAGACCGGCAGGGAGAGGGCAATGCTGTCCCACCAGATCCGCCCCCGCTCCGTATCCAGGGATTTTTTTATCAGATAAACCAGAAGCGCCAAGATGATGAAGATATAGACGAAGTAATTGCGAATGACGAAATTGATGGCCAGAAGGATGCGGGTGGGCAGCGGCAGCTCGGTCCTGTAAGAAGAATACAGCATTGAGAACCTGGGGATAATGAAGGTCACTACTATGAAAAACGCCACCACCAGCGATATGACCACGATCAGGGGGTAGCGCGTGGCGGACTTGATCTTCTGGATATTCTCGTAATCCCGCTCCAGCAGCGCGGCCAGGCGATCCAGCACTTCCCCCAGAATGCCGGCCCGCTCCCCCGCCCTCACCATGGCGACAAAAACCGGCTTGAAGGTCTTCTTGTCCCTCTCCAGCGCCTCGGAGAAAGAAGCCCCTCCCTCGATATCTTTGCGGACCCTCAGGATGAGGTTCTTGAACTTGCGGCTGGACATCTGCTCATAGAGCGCCTCTAATGATTCTAAAAGCGGCACTCCCGCGCCCAGGATGGAGGAAAGCTGCCGCACGAAAACGATCATCTCCTCGGATTTCACCCTCTGATACTGCGCCAGCCAGTCTTCCAGCCCCGCAGTCGCCGAGACTTCCTGCTCCAGTATATAGACCGGCACATAACCCATCCCGCTTAAGCGCGCAGCTACCGCCGCCGAGGAAGCCGCTTCCATGGTCCCCTGCAGGTTTATCCCGTACTTGTCCTTAGCTTTGTAATTATAGATCGGCACCTAAAAGCTTTTTGATCCTTTCCAAAAGTTCGGAAGCGTCATAGGGCTTGGTCAAATAATAGGCCGCGCCTTCCTTCAGTCCCCGCTCCATCTCCGCGCGGGCGGCGGCCACCGTTACCATGATCACCGGTATAGCCTTGGTTATATCCTGTGACTTCAACTTTTTTAAGACCTCAAATCCGCTCATCCCGGGCATCATGACATCCAGCAGGATCAGGTCCGGCTTCTCGGTTGCGGCCACTTTCAAGGCCTCCTCCCCGTTCAGCGCGGATAAGGTCTCGTACCCCCAGCTGCTCAGCCGGAATTTCAAGATGCCTACGATCTCGGGCTCGTCATCCACTATCAATATTTTTTTTGCCATATCAATCCAACTGGGTGACCCGCATGACCTCGTCCAGGGTGGTGGCTCCGGCAATGGCTTTCTGAATACCATCATCCCGAAGAGTCCGCATCCCCGCCGCCACCGCCACTTGTTTCATGGCAGAACTTGAGGCCTTGGCTATCACCATCTCGCGCAGTTTTTCGTCAATAACTAAGATCTCAAAGATCGCGGTACGGCCCTTGTAGCCGGTCCCCCGGCAGGTCTTACAGCCCTTACCATGGAAAAAGGTGTGTTTCTTGTCCTGCATATTGAATTTGGCCAGGAACTCCTGGGGAACTTCCTGAGGGACCTTGCAGTTGCTGCAGATCTTCCTGACCAGCCGCTGGGCAATGACCCCGGCGGTGGCGGAGGAGATCAGAAATGGTTCTACGCCCATGTCGACCAAACGGTTAAGGGCACCCGGAGCGTCGTTGGTATGCAGGGTGGAAAAGACCAAATGACCGGTAAGCGCCGCCTCAATGGCCACCCCGGAAGTTTCCAGGTCCCGGATCTCGCCCACCAGGATCACATCCGGGTCCTGACGCAGGAGGGAGCGCAGGGCATTGGCAAACACTAATCCCGCTTTGGGATTGACCTGGCTCTGGCGGATCCCCGCCAGTTCGTATTCGACCGGGTCCTCAATGGTCACAATGTTCCTCTCGGGAGTATTGATGCTCTGCAGGGTGGCGTACAAGGTAGTGGTCTTGCCGGAGCCGGTCGGACCGGTCACCAGGATGATGCCGTAGGGCCGGCGGATCATCTCCCCGAATTTGCTCAACATCTCCTGGGTAAATCCCAGGTCCGCCAGGGAAAAAAGCATGGCTTCCTTGTCCAAAAGGCGCATAACCATGGTTTCCCCGTAAATATTGGGATAACTGGAAACCCTTACATCGATACCGCGGTTCTCATATTTGGTCTCAAAGCGGCCGTCCTGGGGGATGCGGGTCTCGGCGATGTCCAACCGCGACATGATCTTGATGCGGGAAACAATGCTGGAATGCAGGTGCGCCGGCGCGGAGGAAACCTCATGCATGATCCCGTCGATGCGATATCGAATGCGGGTGCGGTTCTCCTGCGGCTCGATATGGATATCTGAAGCCTTCTCGGAAACTGCCTGCACAATAAGCAAGTTGACCAGCTTGGTGATAGGGGCTTCCTCCGCGGCCGAAGGGGGAGCCGCCGCCGCCTCCGGAGTGGCCATGCTGGCCAGCACCTCTTCCAGGGTCCCCGCCACCCCGTAATACTGCACAATGGCCTGATTTATATCCGAGGGAGCAGCCGCCATTACCTCCACCGAAAGGTTGGTTTTCTTGCGGATCTCGTCTATGGCCCGGACATCAAAGGGATCCGCGATCGCCACGGTAAGGGTGGTGCCCACCAGAAAGAGCGGGATCACATTATATTTTTTAACGGTAGCAGGGGGGACCGATTCTATGGTTTTTTGATCGATCAGGTAACTGCTCAAATTCAGCTGGGGAAATCCCATCTCCTCTTCCAGGAATTTGAGCACGGTCTTTTCATCCAGGAGCTTGTTCTTCAAGATCACCCGGATCAAGGAATCCCCGGTCCGCCTCACCTCATCCTGGGCCTGGTGCACCTGTTCTTCGGTTAGGAGCCCGGACTTGACGAGAGCTTCGCGGAGATCCTTCCTTTTTTCCGCCATCAGCTTTCCTTTTTCTTCTCTAAAAGTTGCTTGACCTTGCCGATCAGTTCCTCGGGATTGAAGGGTTTAATGATATAGACATCCGCCCCCACCTCCTCCCCCATCTTCTTGTCCGCGTCCGTCACCTTGGCGGTGATCATGATAATGGGGATATGGCGGTATTTTTCATCAAATTTAAGCATGCGGCATACCCGGAAGCCGTCCAGTTTGGGGAGCATGATATCCAGAAGTATCAGGTCGGGATTCTGCTTGCGCGCGACCTCCAGAGCCGCCATGCCATCCGCAGCAGTGATCACCTCATATCCTAAAGCTTTGAGCCGGATGGACAAAGCGGTCACAATATCCAGCTCATCATCCACTACCAAGATCTTGGCTGCCATATTCATTAGAGATTATATGTTATAATCTCGCTTAAATCAACATGGAAAAAGCGATCCTGGTGGGCATCCAGCTGAATAAAGAAAGAATCCCTCTTTTAGAATCCCTGGCAGAGCTTGGGCAGCTGGCGGCCACCGCCGGGGCCCAAACTATTGGGACCCTGACCCAGAAGCGAGATAAGCCCGACCCCAAATATTTTATCGGTGAAGGAAAACTCCTGGAACTTAAGCACCTGTGCTCCGCCACCCAGGCCGATCTGATCATTTTTGACCACCAGATCTCCGCTTCCCAGGCGCGCAACCTGGAATCCGCCCTCAACCTCAAGGTCATCGACCGGACCGAACTTATTTTGGATATCTTTGCCCAGCACGCCCTGACCCGAGAAGGAGCCTTACAGGTTGAGCTGGCCCAGTCCGAATTCATGCTCACCCGGCTTTCCGGTCACGGAACTGCCCTTTCTCGTTTGGGGGGCGGGATCGGCACCCGGGGACCGGGCGAGACCAAGCTGGAGATGGACCGTCGCCGCATTCGCAAGAATATCTCGCTCTTGAAGAAAGAACTGGAAGCTATAAGGAAAAATCGCCATCTGCTGAGGGAGAAAAGGCGGGCTTCCCAAATCTTGACCGGCGCACTGATCGGTTATACCAATTCCGGCAAGTCCACTTTATTGAATTCTCTCTCCCGTTCCCAGATCCTGACCCAGGACAAACTGTTCTCCACCCTGGACCCGGTGACCCGCCGAGTATACCTGCCGGAAGGAAAGGTGATCCTTTTAACCGATACGGTGGGTTTTATCCAGAAGCTGCCCCACCAACTGGTGGATGCTTTCCGCGCCACGCTTGAGGAAGTGACCGAAGCCGATCTCCTGCTGCATGTGATGGATGCTTCCTCCCCATACCTTGAAGACCAGATCGCGGCGGTCTATGCGGTGCTGGAAGAGCTTAAGGTCATCACCAAGCCCATCCTTTCCGTTTTCAACAAGCTGGATAAAGCGGGGGACCCTGCCGGATTTAAGAAGTTGATAAAAAAATACCAGCCGGCGGTGGCGGTCTCGGCCTTGTATAAGACCGGCCTGAAAGACCTGCTTAAAGTGCTCTCCCGACAGCTTGAGCAATTAATTTAAGCTTTCCCATCAGTTCGGAGAAAGTGTCCAGTTTTAAGGATTGCGGACCATCGGAGAGCGCCTCTTCCGGCCGGGGATGGACCTCGATGATCAGGCCGTCGCAACCGGCCGCTACCGCCGCACAAGACATGGCGGAGACCAGGTCCCAGCGCCCGGTACCGTGGCTGGGATCCACGATCACCGGCAGATGGCTCAGCTTTTTAATTACCGGCACGGCGGAAAGGTCTAAAGTATTGCGGGTATAGGTTTCCAGCGTGCGGATACCACGCTCGCATAATATCACCTGGCGGTTCCCTTCGGAGAGGATGTATTCAGCCGACATCAAAAGCTCCTCCACTGTGGAACCCGGCCCTCTCTTAAGCAGCACCGGCTTGCCGGTCTTGCCTACTTCGCGCAGCAGGATAAAATTCTGCATGTTGCGAGCCCCGATCTGGATGAGATCCGCGTAGCGGGCTACCAGTTCCACCTCGCGGGGGTCCAAAACCTCGGTCACAATGGGCAGGCCGGTCCGCTTACGCGCCTCGGCCAGTAATTTCAAGCCTTCCTCCCCCAGGCCCTGGAAACTGTAAGGGGAAGTGCGCGGTTTAAAAGCCCCGCCCCGCAAGGCTTCCGCCCCCGCCCTTTTCACTCCTTCCGCCACTTCCATTATCTGCTCGCGGCTCTCCACCGAACAGGGTCCGGCGATCACGCAGATCTTCTCACCCTTGCCGATCTTGACCTTATTCCCGATCTCAACCACAGTATCCTCAAGCTTGAACTCCCGGCTCACCAGCTTGTAGGGTTTGCGGATGGGAACGATCTCCGACACTCCCGGCAGCATCTCCAAGGTTTGGAGCTCAATGGCCGATTTGTCACCGATGGCCCCGATCACGGTACGCTCCACGCCCTTGCTCAGGTGGACCCCAAACCCGTGCTTTTTCAATTTTTCCGTAACGTGGTTGATCTGTTCTTCGGTGGCATCGGGCCGCATAATGATGATCATCTTCAGCCCTCCATTCTCAATTTACCGGCGCCTTTCAAATAAACATGCTTTATCTGTTTTTGATGCTTGCGGGTATTCGCATGCATGAGGATGCGGATGCATTTTTTCAGTCCCTCGGGAACATTAATCTCCTGAGCGCACAGGCGCGGGACCGAGTTCCAGCCCAATTCCTTCACTGCTTTAGCGGGGAACTCGGCATTTAGATCGGGAGTCGCCGAAAAAATGATGGACGCCACCTCCACCATTCTCACTTTATTCTGCCTGGCCATTTCACTCAATAGCTGCGAAGCGGCGGCAATGATATCCGCTTTTCTGTTCCTTTCAACCGTTATGGCCCCTCTGATACCTCTTAGCATGGAATAAATTATATCACTTAAGCCAAAAAGTTTATATATTCAATTTTCAACTCGGTCAGCAGATCGCCCAAAAATTTATCCGCATCACATTTTCTTTTACTTTCCAAAAAAAGAGAGGTAACGTTAAGTTCGGGGGGGAATTGGGGGATGTTCAGATTCAGCCCGATGCCTACTATGACCGCATCTCCAACTTTCTCCGTCAATATCCCGCAGATCTTTTTTCCGTTGAGCAGAACATCGTTGGGGAGCTTGATCCGGGCCGATAATCCCGCTTGTCTCTTTATGACTGAAACCACTGCCTGGGCGGCCAACCGGGTCAACGGGGTCAGATCCTGTGGATTTTTACGGGGTTTTAAGATCACCGAGAAATACAGTCCGCCTTCCGGCGAATGCCAGACACTTCCCGGCTTCCCCCTGCCCCGGGACTGCCGCTCCGCCACAACTACCGTCCATTCATCAGCTTCTTTAGCTATGCGACGGGCTTCATCCTGAGTGGAGTCCAGTGATTTATACCTGCGGATCAGAATTTGTACATTATCCCCACCGCGGTCAGATCGGTGGTCTCGGAAATGGTGGGATCCTGTTCAGCCCGGTAAAAAGCGTCCAGTGAGGTGTCGTTAGCTATATTATAAGTTACGCCGATCTGTCCGGTCAGGCGGGAACCCGGCTTATCCTGCCCATAACCATAATCCCCGCTGAGCCGAAGGGTTCCTTTGCCCTTTAAGTTCAAGCGTTCGGCCAGGGGATGGTCAAATTCCGCATCGATGTTCACGGTGGATTGCTCCAGAGGCCGGGTGAAAACGTCAAAACCGGTCTCGCCGAATTCCTCATAGGCCAGTTCAGGCGGGATGAACTCGGAGCCTACCTTGGTGCCACGCAGGAGGAAATTCCCTCCGCTGATTATAAAATCGGAAACCTTAAGCTCGGCCCCCACCATCCACCCCTTAGCATCCGACTTACACATAGCTACCTGCAAACCAGCAGCTACCTTAGGATTGACTTGTGAGGTGGCCGCGATCTTGCCCCTTAAGTCCTTGGGGCCGCCGCTGTTGGGATTCTTTATGTAGGCCGAACCCTCCCCGATCAGCTTAAGATTATTTAAGACAGGGAATTTTTGGAACTCATAACCTACTGAGGCGGCCAAATAATTGGTATCCACTTTGCCGGAATTATCCAGCGCATAGGCGCCTACCAGGTAACTGCCGGAGAATTCTAAATTCCACATCTTAGTAGAGACCACTGCTCCGGTATCCGGTCGAAAATAACAGATCCCGTTCTCCGAGGAAGCGATGCCGGTAGCATCCATATGCTGGATGATGCTGGGCCCTGCCGTGACCGTTACGTCCAAAGGCGAAGTCATAAGGTCCCCCAGGATCCCCAGATCCACCGGATTGACCCTCAAGCGACCTTCCACGTCCAGCATCTCCTTTACCAGGTCCCGGGTGGCTCCGTAATAACCGGCGTCCATGGTGTCCAGATTCACTTTCAAGCCGGCGTTCTCTCCCAGCTCGCGGTTTAAAGTGGTCTTTAAGCGGTAATTGACGATCGGCCCCTTGCCGGAGATCCCTCCGCTGGCGATCATATTGGCCAGCATGTTGTTCATTTCAAAGGAGCCGCTAATCCCGGTCCCCCCACCGCTTTTTTTTAAAGCGGTGATCTCCGTTTTGATGGCTTCCAGTTCGGCCTTGACGTTCTTTAAGTCTTCCCCGCCCAATTTATCCGCTAACTTGGAGAGGAAGATCGCGGTCTCATAGCGGGTGATGTTCTTTTTTCCGCGGAAGGTCCCGTCCGGATATCCGGTGGTGATCCCCATCTTCACCAGATTGTAGACCGACTTGGCAGCCCAGTGGTCCGCCGGCAGGTCCTTGAACTTGACCTCTGCGGTAACTGATAAAGAAGAGATCAGTAAAAGCGTTAAAATTAATGAGAATTTTTTCATGATTACCAAATAGCTTAACTATTCAGACCAGGTTTGTCAAGAGGGGATTTATTAGGTATAATTAAAAAAATGAATCTGGAACGCTGTTTTTACGCCTGGCTTTCCTTTTTGGTGGTGGGACTGGGTCAGATATTCAAGGGTGAAGGGGAAAAGGGCTTGAAATTCATTCTGGTGTTTTATTTCACTCTGCCGCTCCTGCTTTACCTTTGTTTAAGCCTGTCCGGAGGCTTGTTCCTGCTGGTCTTCGGGGTGGGGACTATTTTCGCCGTAATTTTCTGGCTCTATAATGTTGTGGATGCTTATCGCTCAACCGGCCAGTCATGAGGAAATCTTTTAAATTAATCACCATCTTAGGGATCCCGGTCGAGATCAACTACAGCTGGTTCATTATCTTCGCCCTGATCGTTTATACGCTCTCGGTCGGCTATTTTCCTCTGGTCAATCCCGATCAGGGGGCAGCCGCTCACTGGCTGATGGGGATCGTGGCCGCATTGCTGCTCTTTATCTGCCTGCTGGCCCATGAGCTCTCCCACTCTTATGTCGCCAAATTGAATGGCCTTTCCATTTCCGGCATTACCCTCTTCGTTTTCGGGGGCGTAGCCCATATGGAAAAGGAACCGGCCTCCCCCGAGGTCGAATTAAAAATGGCCGCAGCCGGCCCACTGATGAGCTTCTGCCTGGGTACCCTGTTCTGGCTGACCAGCTTGGGCTTAAATTATATAGGGATGGTCCGCAGCTTATCCCCCATCGCCGATTATTTAACGCTTTTGAATTTTGGAGTGGGGATCTTCAATTTGATCCCTGGTTTTCCTCTGGATGGCGGCCGGATCCTGCGCGCCCTTCTCTGGAAATTCAGCCATAATCTGCGCCAGGCCACCTTGATCGCCTCTACCTTTGGCAAAACCTTCGCTTATCTTATGATCGGCCTGGGATTCTTGGGACTGATCACCGGCAACATCCTTTCGGGAGTATGGTTCATTTTCCTGGGATTATTCCTGCAGGAAGCGGCGGAGTCCAGTTATCGGCAGGTGGTCATGAAAAAAGTGCTGGCCGGGGCCCGGATCAAAAACTTAATGAGCAGAAATGTGATAGTGGTCCCCGCGACCCTGACCCTGGAAAAGTTGGTGGAAGAGTATTTCTTTAAGTACCGTTATACCTCCTTTCCGGTGGTCGAGGACGACACTCTGCTGGGCCTGGTAACTTTTCACGCCGTTAAGGATATCCCTCGGGAAGAGTGGCCGACCGCCTCCGCCCGCGACATCCTCATTCCCATAAATCCCGAACTTTTGGCGCACGAACAGGAGGACCTCATGGAGGCCATGGTCAAGCTGGCCCGCAACGGCGTGGGCCGTCTGCTGGTGGTCGAGGATTCCAAGCTGATCGGGATCTTGTCCCAAAGGGACATCCTCCGTTTATTTGAGTTCAAGGAGGCCATAGGCGAATGAAATCCGCGGTCATGATCATAGCTTTTGAGATGTTCCGGGATGAAGAATATAAAGAACCCAAAACGGTCCTGGAAAAAGCCGGGATTGCCGTTACCACTGCTTCCTCAAGATTGGGAACCGCTACCGGCAAGCTGGGGATGAAGACCAAAGTAGATATAACCTTGGATCAGGTAAAACCTGAAGATTACGACGCGGTGCTTTTTATCGGGGGTCCGGGAAGCTTCAACTACTACGATAATCCCACCTGTCATAAGATCGCCCGGGAAACGTTAAAACAGGATAAGGTCCTGGGAGCCATCTGCGCGGCGCCGGGGATCTTAGCCCGGGCGGGGCTATTAAAGGGTAAAAAAGCTACTATGTTCGAAGATACCGGCGAGATCGGGAAAGGCGGCGGAACTTATACCGGTCAAGGTGTGGAAGCAGACGGAAAGATCATAACCGCCACCGGGCCTAAGACCGCCAAGTCCTGGGGCCAAGCCGTGGTCAAGGCTTTAAGCTGATGGAAAACTCTGAGTTCGCTAAAATTTTCTGGGAAACCGCAGAGCTGCTGGAGCTCAAGGGTGAAAACCCCTTCAAGATCCGAGCTTATCAGAAAGCCGCCAGGAACATTGAAGGCTTATCCCATAATTTAGAAGAAGTCTACCGGTCCGGGGGGCTTTCAGCCTTGGAAGAGGTGCCCGGGATCGGAGAATCCCTGGCCGGCCATATAGAAGAGATCATCAAGACCGGCAAGTTCAGCAAATATAACCAGTTGCTCAAGGAATTCCCCAAGGATTTCATGAAGTTGATCGAGATCCCGGGCCTGGGGCCCAAGACCGCCATGCTGCTTTATAAAAAACTGGGGATCGATTCAGCGGAAAAATTGAAAAAATCCGCCCGGGCCGGCAAATTGGCAGAGCTTCCCGGTTTCGGCGAAAAGAAACAGCAAAATATCCTGGCCGGGCTGGAATTAAAAGAGAGAGTAAAAGGGCGGTTCCTGCTTTCCGAGGCCACTCAATTTGCCCAGGCCCTGATCTTAAAGCTTGAAAAATTAGCCGAAGTGGATCGGGTCCTCCCCGCTGGCTCCCTGAGGCGCCAGAAAGAAACGATCGGGGACATCGATATTTTGGTCACTTCCAAGAAACCCGAGGCGGTGATGAACGCTTTTGTGAAGCTGCCTCAGGTAAACCGGATCACCGCCAAAGGGACCACCAAATCCTCGGTGGTGCTGAAGAACGGCCTGCAGGCCGATCTCCGGGTAGTGGAACCTAAAAGTTTTGGGGCCGCCGCCCATTATTTTACCGGCAGCAAGCAGCATAACATTTTGATCCGCGAAATGGCGGTGAAGAAGGGATTGAAGATCTCCGAATACGGGGTTTTCAAGGGGAGCAAACAGATCGGCGGTAAAACCGAGGAAGAAATTTTCAGGTCCGTGGGACTGCCCTTTATCCCGCCGGAGATCAGGGAGGGAGCGGGAGAGATCGAAGCGGCCCAGGCCGGAAAATTGCCTAAATTGATCGAACTGGCTGACCTCCGCGGGGACCTGCA
>Ga0315295_10002613_pt1 | contig 15251 bp, 14 predicted proteins | sample YL17G14_0_MG_FD_204453 | JGI IMG/M metagenome (GOLD analysis project Ga0315295, IMG submission 204453) | Sediment microbial communities from Yellowstone Lake, YNP, Wyoming, USA - YL17G14_0 | ecosystem: Environmental > Aquatic > Freshwater > Lake > Sediment | place: USA: Wyoming | collected...
TGATCTTTGAGGAGCTGGGCTTCAAGTATTTCGGTCCCATTGACGGGCACAACATTCCCCTCATCATGAGCACTCTGCATCATGCCAAAGATGTTCCCGGACCGGTCCTGATCCATGTCATTACCAAAAAGGGCAAGGGGTATCCCCCGGCGGAGAAGAACCCCACCTTGTTCCACGGCATCGGTCCTTTTGAGCTTTCTTCGGGAGAACCATTGGCAAAGAAGAACGGCAAAACCTATACCGAGATCTTTGGGTCTACCATGGTGAAGCTGGCGGAGGGGAATCCGAAAATCGTGGGCATCACCGCGGCCATGATCGACGGCACGGGGCTGGAGGAATTTGCGAATAAGTTCCCGGAAAGATTTTTCGATGTGGGTATCGCTGAGGAGCACGCGGTCACTTTTGCCGGCGCGCTGGCCAGGGGCGGTTTCAGGCCGGTGGTGGCGGTCTATTCCACTTTCCTGCAAAGAGCCTATGATGAAATGATCCACGATGTGTGCCTGCAGAACCTGCCGGTGGTCTTTGCTATCGATCGGGCGGGTATCGTGGGCGAGGATGGGGCCACCCATAACGGCATCTTTGATATCGCATATTTGAGAAGCCTTCCTAATTTGACCATTGTAGCGCCGAGCGATGATTCAGAGCTTCAGGAGATGCTGGGTTATGCGGTCAAACAGCCCGGTCCGGTCGCTGTCCGATATCCCCGAGGTATGGCCCAAACTGCCGAGCGAAAATCATCACCCCAAACCCATCAGGCCAAGACCGTTATTGTTGCTATTGGTTCGATGGTCAATCCAGCAAGGGAAGCGGCGGAAAAATTGGGAGATACCATAGTTATCAATGCCCGTTTTGTAAAACCGCTTGATAAAAAACTTATAATTAACGGCATCAAAGGGGCGGAGAGGATCGTGACGGTGGAGGAGGGGGTCCTGAATGGTGGTTTCGGTTCGGCCATTCTTGAATTATTATCGGATGAAGGAATAAGCACACCAGTCTTAAGGCTCGGCCTGCCGGATGAGTTCATCGAGCATGGAAAGCGAGAAGAAATATTGGACCAATATGGTTTGACAGCGGAAAAGATATATCAGAGAATAAAAAGAAATCAATGAAAACCGACATCGAGATCGCCCAAAAAGCCAAACTTAAACTGATCGTGGATATCGCCAAGCGGGCAGGCATCCACTTGAATGACCTGGAACTCCACGGCTGTTACAAAGCCAAGATCAGCCTGGAGGCCTTGAAAAGAAATAAGAAGAAGAAAGACGGCAAGCTGATACTAGTCACTACCATGACCCCCACCGCCCAGGGGGAAGGCAAGACCACCACCACCATCGGATTAGCGCAGGCGCTCAATAAACTGGGGAAATCAGCTTTTGTCTGCATCCGCGAGCCATCCTTAGGGCCGGTGATGGGGCTTAAAGGCGGGGCGGCGGGGGGCGGTTACTCCCAGGTCCTCCCCATGGATGACATCAATCTCCATCTGACCGGCGACCTGCACATGATCACCTCCGCCCATAATTTGCTCACCGCCATGCTCTATAACCATATCTATCAGGGGAACGAGCTTATGATAGATGAGAACCGCATTGTCTGGCGCAGGGTCATGGATATGAACGACCGTTCTCTGCGTGGAATGTTCGACATTACCGCCTCCTCAGAAGTCATGGCCATTATCTGTCTTTCCAAGAATGTGACCGACATGAAACAAAGATTGGGCAAAATTGTTATCGCTTATGATAAAAATGGCAATCCACTAAGGGCCAGCGACATCAAGGCCCAGGGAGCGATGGCCCTGCTGATGTGGCATGCCCTAAAGCCCAACCTGGTCCAGACCTTAGAGGGCGGTCCGGCCTTCATTCACGGCGGACCCTTTGCCAATATAGCCCATGGATGCAATTCCCTGGTGGCTACCCAGTTGGCCTTGAAACTATCGGATTTTGTCATTACCGAAGCGGGCTTCGGCACCGATCTGGGGGCAGAGAAATTCTTTGACATTAAATGCCGGGTGGGAGGATTGAAACCGGAAGCAGCGGTATTGGTGATCACCCGCCAGGCTATCGAGCGTCATGGTTATGAGAACGTGGCCAAGCATGTTGAGAACCTAAAAATATTCGGGATCCCCTTGATCATTGCGATCAATCGCAAGCAGGATGATCCGGAAAGGGAGATCAAATTTATCGTGAAGCAGTGCTCCCAGTTCGGTGTTCCGGCTATGGTATCAGAGGTGTGGGGCAGGGGGGGCGGGGGCGGGGCGGAGATGGCCCGCGCTCTTCTGGCAATCACAAAGAAAGCTAAACCTAGATACAAACCACTTTACAGCGTGGACGAATCGATCAAAAGCAAATTGGGGAAGATCGCCGAGCTCATCTATGGAGCGGACGGGGTGGAATATTCGGAGCAGGCGGATAACTATATAGAATTCCTGGAGAACAATGATCTGGCGGACCTGCCCCTCTGCGTGGCCAAGACCCAGTATTCGCTCTCCGATGATCCCAAGGTCTTCGGGCGGCCGCGGGGTTTCAAGATCAAGATCCGGGAACTTAAGGTCTCTGCCGGGGCGGGATTCATCGTGGCTTACGCCGGCGATATAATGACCATGCCGGGATTACCCAAGCATCCCGCTGCAGAGAACATGGATATTTCTGAGGACGGAAGGATCAAAGGGCTCTTCTAATGATCAATCAAAAGCGCATTGAAAAAGCAATAAAGGAGATCCTGTCGGCCATCGGCGAAGATGTCAATCGCGAGGGGATAAAAGACACCCCCCGGCGAGTGGCTTCCATGTATGCGGAGCTTTTTGCCGGCCTGCATAAGGATCCGGCTAAAGAGATAACTCTTTTCAAACAGGCAGAGCATGAGGAAATGGTGATGGTCAAGGATATCCCCTTTTACAGCATCTGCGAACATCATCTCATACCTTTTATCGGCAAGGCCCATGTGGTCTACATACCCAAGGGGGGGATGGTAACCGGGCTTTCCAAATTGGTCAGGGTGATAGAAGCTTATGCCAAACGACCGCAGGTACAGGAAAATTTAACCTCCCAGATCGCTGACACCTTGATGGCCAGGCTGAAGCCTCATGGGGTCTTGGTGGTGATCGAGGCGGAGCACCTGTGCATGTCCATGCGGGGGGTCAAGAAGCCGGGGGCCTTGACCGTTACTTCCGCAGTGCGGGGGGTTTTCCGTCGGAACGCGACAACCCGCGCCGAGGCGCTTTCACTTATAAAATCTTAAACCGCTTAATTAATTATGCTTAAACATTGGGTCGCCGCAAATATGGTGGAGAAGGTGGGGCCGGTTAAAACAAAGAAGCTTCTTGAGGAAAGCGGTTCAATTGAAAAAGTTTGCCAAATATTAAAAGCCCCATTAGATCAAGCCGAAGAGGAAATAAATAAGGCCTTGAAGAAGGGCATAACTATGTTGTGCCCAGAGGATAGCGATTATCCGGAATTATTAAAGAACATTCATGATCCTCCACCGGTTATTTATGTCAGGGGCAATCTAATAAAAAGTGACAATAAAGCCCTAGCCATAGTAGGCACACGAACCGCAACCAGATATGGATTAGAAATAGCACTACGCTTGGCAAAGGAGCTTTCCTCCTTGGGGATTACTATTGTTTCAGGGTTGGCAATAGGCATTGATTCAGCCGCGCATAGGGGAGCAGTCCAGAATAAAGGCAGAACGATCGCGGTTTTGGGCAGCGGGGTGGATGAGATTTATCCCAGACAGAATCAAAAATTAGCAGAAAGTATCATAGCAAACGGAGCTTTGATCTCGGAATTCCCGCTGGGCATGAAGCCTGACACTTGGACCTTTCCGCAGAGAAACAGAATAATATCCGGATTGTCCCTGGGAGTGATCATGGTGGAGGGCCATTACGACAGCGGTGCCATGATCACCGCCAAACTGGCGTTGGAGCAGGGTCGGGAAGTGTTCGCGGTGCCTGGGAATATTGAGATGGAACAGTCCAAAGGTCCGCACTGGCTCATCAAGCAGGGAGCCAAGCTGGTGGAATCGGTGGAGGATGTCTTGGAGGAGCTGCAGCATGTCATTAAGATCCCCAAGGAAGCATTGAAAAGAGAAACTAAAGAAAGGGATTTGTCTTCCCTTAATGACAAAGAGAAAAAAATCATGTCGGTTATAACTTTAGAGCCCAAACATATCGATGCGCTAACCCGGGAAACCGGCCTCCCCCTGCCCGAGGTTTCCAGCTTGCTGGTGATACTGGAGATCAGGGGCTTTATCCGCCAACTCCCCGGCAAAATGTTTATCTTATCTTAAAAACCAACAGCTGAAATTATAATTCTCATCTTGCGATAAGTTAATGTGAGTATTATTTTTTCAGGATTAAGAAAATCACTGGCCACCCTCCGGCAGGTAAGAAGTGAAAATCGGGCCTTGCGGACTAAAATCGCCCAAAGAGGCGAGAGGGGCCAATGGTTGAGACAGATCAGAGAAAATAAACAAATTGGTCGGCGTGAATTTTTATCGGTATCCGCGAAAGTGGGGGGAGGGGTGGCTGTATTATCAGCTTTGAGTTACGGGATCAAATCTCTTTTATCTTCCGGTGAAACAGAAAGGGCCGGAGAAGCCGAAATTGCAACAAAAATTTCCCAAATTGGGGACTTGGCCCGATCACTGGGCGGTAAAATTGTCTATAAGTCAGAGAATCAGGATAGATACGATAAATGGGTAGTAGTTTTTCCTATTTATCATATTGAGTCCTATGATTTCCCAGTTGAACCAATCATCATCCAAGGAAGAATAATGGTCTCTCTGGCAAGAAAAGCGGGCATAAACACAATACTTGAGGAGGGAAATGTTTCCGGCGCAACAGCCCCTACATTAAGATTGGCAGGATCAGAAGAAAAGATACTTAAGCTAACTATCGGGGATATGAATGCGCCGCCTTCGGTAGCGGCAGGAATTATTTTAGGCAATAAAGCTACCATTATAGGAATCGAAGATAGAGCATTATTTTGCAGAAGTGCTTCTGTAAGTCTTTTATATGATGTTGCCGGGAATCCCAATAAAGCCTTAAAGTCAATAAATGATATTCTTTCAGCTCCAAAAGACATGACTGAAGAAATTAATCATTATACGCGGGAATATTGCAAGCAATTGGGCCTGCTTTGTCAGACGCGCATGGCCCCCAATTTTTTAACAGGCGAAAAAAAAGAGATCGTATTTCCAGAGATAAATCAGGGAAATATAGAGATGATAAGGAAATGGGTCTCTGAGAGTCATGAAATGAGGAGATTGATCCAAGAGAGAAGCGGGGCTTTTATCAAGAATATCCTTTCAATTTATAATGAGCTGGATACCTCTTTTGTTCAACTGGTAATGGGGGCCGGGCATCTTAGCCCGACCTGTGAGTTACTAGAAAAAAATGGAATAGGCATTTTAGTGATAAGTAATAATGGGATTAATACATTCATGCATGAAATGCCCGACGATGGTCAAATCACCCCTCAATATATGTTGCCTTATTCATTAGAAGCTCGCTAATTGCCAGATTCTCTTATTCGGGTTAGAATATAAACATTATGGTCCTCTTCTCCGAAATGTATGCTTCCGAGTTGATCGGTGACCCGGTGGTGGACCGGGTGCAGGAGCCGGTAGGAAAGGTCAAGGATATCCTTATCGTTCTGGGCGAAGTCTTCCCTAAAGTTTCTGGTCTTCTGATCACTGCTGAGCACGACCGGAAAGAAAAGGTCTTATTGCTGGGAGAGATAGATCTTATCGGCAAACAGTTTGTAGCCACCAAATCAGTCAAGGATCGCGTTCCCTTAACTACCCTGCGGGAAGGGGACATCCTGCTCGCCCGGGATGTCATGGACAAACAGATCGTGGATGTGGAAGGCGTCCGGGTGATACGTGTGAATGACCTCAAATTGGCCAAGGTCGACCAGGAAGTGCGCCTGATCGCCGCTGATGTCGGATTAAGCGGGCTTCTAAGAAGGATCGGGCTTTTGGGTGCAGTTGGCTGGTTGCTGAGCTTGTTCGGAAGAAAGGTGCCCGAGACGCTGATCGGTTGGGACCATGTGGAGCCGCTCAAGACCGATCTGGCCAAGGGACGCATCGCTATTCCCACCAAGAAGACCGAAGACCTCCACCCCGCGGATATCGCGCAGATCATCTCCCAGGTGCATACCGAGGAGCGCACCGCCATCTTTACCGCGCTTTCCGAGAAAACCGCCGCCGAAGCCCTGCACGAGCTGGAGCCCATGATCGGGGCCATGCTGCTTTCAACCGTTGACACCAAAAAAGCCCTGAATATCCTGGAAAAGATGCCGGTGGATGAAGCGGCGGATCTTTTGGGCGATCTTCCCCCGGAAAAAACCGAGGAATTCCTGCGGCTGATAAAGGTCAAGAAAGCCGCGGAAATCAGAAAACTGCTGACTCACCATGATGAAACTGCCGGAGGATTGATGACCACTGAATTCATCACCCTGCCGCAGAACCTCACCATAGAACAAACCATAAACCGCTTGAGGGAGCAGGCCCCCAATGCCGAGACCATTTATTATCTTTATGTGGTAGATGAGGCGGAAAGACTGATGGGGGTCTTATCCTTAAGGAATTTAATCATTGCTTCTCCCGAAAAAATACTATCAGAGGTCATGATCAAAGACTGCATAACGGTCACTCCGGAAATGAATCAACGACAGGTAGCCGGCATCATTTCCAAATATAATCTGCTGGCCGTGCCGGTGGTGGACGCCGATCATAAGATTTCAGGAATCATTACCGTGGACGATGTTATGGATTTCATCCTGCCGCCGGTCTCCCGCCAAAAGAGGCAGATGGTAGGATGATAAAGAGGATCCCTCTCTGGGGAAAAATCTGGATCTTCCTGATGGTCCTGGGCCCGGGGATCATCACCTCCTTTGCCGATAACGATGCCGGCGGCATTACCACTTATTCCATTGCCGGCTCCCATTTCGGCTATAAACTCCTCTGGGTGCTGGTGCTGGTCACCTTTGCCCTGGCCATCATCCAGGAGATGACCGCCCGCCTGGGAGTGGTCACCAACAAGGGTTTGGCGGACCTGATCCGCGAGGAGTTTGGATTACGCTGGACCCTGTTCGCCATGTTGACCTTATTGGTCGCCAACAGCGCCACCATCATCTCCAACTTTGCCGGGATCGCGGCAGGATTCGAGCTGATGGGGGTAGCCAAGTTTTTCTCGGTTCCGATCATGGCTTTTTTTATTTGGCTTTTCGTGGTCAAGGGTAACTATCGGCAAGTGGAGAGGATCTTCTTGCTGCTGTGCTTGCTGGCCTTCAGTTACGTGGCTTCAGGGTTTTTGGCCCGGCCCGATTGGGGTGAGGCGGTGCGGGCTACTTTCATGCCGAATATAAGCTGGTCCTCAGAGTACTTACTCTTGCTGGTGGCTTTTATCGGTACCACCATCACTCCCTGGATGCAATTTTATCTGCAGGCTTCAATAGTGGATAAGGGCATTTCCCTCAAGCGCTATAAATATGAGAGGGCGGAGGTGCTGCTGGGAGCTTTTTTCACGGACTTCATTTCTCTTTTTATCATCATCGCTTGTGCGGCCACGCTGTTCAGGCACGGCATTCGCATCGAGGCCGCCAAGGATGCCGCGCTGGCCCTGCGTCCCTTTGCGGGGTCGGCAGCTGAGATGTTATTCGCCCTGGGATTGATCGGGGCTTCAACCCTGACCTCCTTCATTGTTCCTCTTTCCACTTCTTACGCCCTGTGCGAAGCCTTTGGCTTTGAGAGCGGGCTGGACCGCAAGTTCCAGGAGGCGCCGATCTTCTACGGTCTTTATACCGTCTTGATCGTCGCCGGTTCGGCCTTGATCTTAATTCCTCGACTTTCACTGGTGTTCGTGATGTATCTGGCCCAGGCCATCCAGGGCTTCCTTTTGCCTATCATACTGATCTTCATGCTGATGCTGGTCAATAACCGCCGCTTAATGGGGATCCATGTCAACAATCGTTTTTATAATTTGGTGGTCTGGTTGATGGTGTTGGGGATCGCAGCCGCCTCCCTTGCTTTGGTTTTCTTCATGATATAAAAAATCTGTCCCGGCTAACCGGGACAGATTTTCTTTGATCAAAGAAAGTTGAAGCTATTTCTTCTTGAGAAGTCTGTGTTTCTTGATAACCCCCCAGATCTTCTTGGTCATTTGCGTGACCGGGATGGGCTTGGCGCTGAACACCTTCTCTAAAGTTTCATTGCGTCCTTTGAAGTTGACGGTCATTTTCCTCAGTCCACCTCTTGCCATTACTTAATTCACCTGCCTTTCGAAATTGAGATTTGTCTCTAATTATAGTATAATAAGGGTCAAATGCAAGGGGAATTTTAGTGTTCAAGAAGATCCTCATTGCCAATCGCGGGGAGATCGCGCTTCGAGTGATCCGCGCCGCTCACGAACTGGGCATAAGATGTGTGGCCATCTATTCGGAGGCCGATCGCGATTCCCTGCATGTCAAACTAGCGGATGAGGCCTATTGCATAGGCCCCGCGCCCTCCAACCAGAGCTACCTTAATATTCCCAGCATCATTTCCGTAGCCGAGATCTCCGGTGCGGAAGCTGTCCATCCGGGTTACGGTTTTCTGGCGGAGAACGCCAAGTTCGTGGAGATCTGCGAGGAGCACCGCATCAAGTTCGTCGGTCCCAAGATAGAAGCTATGCAGAAGATGGGGGACAAGTCCACTGCCAAGGAAACGGTAAAAAGGGTGGGGGTGCCGGTGGTCCCCGGCTCTGAGGGTAATGTGAAGGATGAAAAAGAGGCCAAGGCCATCGCCAAGAATATCGGCTATCCGGTCTTGATCAAAGCCACGGCGGGGGGCGGGGGCAAAGGAATGAGGGTGGTCAGGGAGGAGAGCGAATTATCCGAATTGTACAAGACCGCCCGGGCGGAGGCCGAAGCCGCTTTCGGCAACCCCGCGGTCTATATCGAAAAATATATCGAAGAATCCCGGCATATCGAAGTGCAGATATTGGCGGACGAACATGGGAATACCATTCATCTGGGAGAGCGTGATTGTTCTATCCAGCGGCGCCATCAGAAACTGGTGGAGGAATCACTTTCTCCGGCGGTGGACCATCGTTTGCGCAACAAATTAGGGGAAGCGGCGATTAAGGTGGCCAAAGCGGTAAGATATGTGAATGCCGGCACCATAGAGTTCCTTTTTGATCCCACCGGACGCTTTTACTTCATGGAGATGAACACCCGCGTGCAGGTGGAGCATCCGGTGACCGAGATGATAACTTCCGTGGACATCATCAAGGAACAGCTCCTGATCACGGCCGGGGAGCATTTGGATATCAAACAGGGAGACGTTAAGTTCCACGGCCATTCCATCGAATGCCGCATCAATGCCGAGAATCCGGAGAAGAATTTCATGCCCTCTCCGGGCGAAGTGACCATCTGGCACCCGCCGGGCGGACCCGGGATCCGGGTGGACAGCCACGTCTATCAGGGCTATCATATCCTGCCCAATTATGATTCTCTGATCGCCAAATTGATCGTTTGGGGCCGGGACCGGAAAGAAGCCATGGACAGGATGCGAAGGGCTTTAGGTGAATTCGTGATCGATGGGATCCACACCACTATACCTTTTCACCTTAAAGTAATGGATAACGAAGATTTCAAGGCGGGCAAGGTTTCCACCCGCTTCATAGAGAAGCACTTCACAGAAGCCAAAACGAAATAGCATGGGCAAGCGTTCTACCTCCCGCCGGCTGGCTATGCAGGCACTGTATCAGGCCGAAGCCGCGAATATAAATATAAAAGAAGCGATCCGGAATCTTTTCGCCCAGGAAAAACTAATCCAGGAAACCCGCGATTTCTCTGCTGATCTGGCGGAGGGGGCCTGGGGGGACAGGCCAGAGATCGACAAAATTATCAAAAAATATTCCAGGGAGTGGAAGCTCGAGCGGATGGGTAGGGTGGACCGCAACATCCTGCGCCTGGCCATATATGAAATAATAAAAGGCGAGACCCCTCCCCAGGTAGTTATCGATGAGGCGGTCGAGCTGACCAAGAAATACTCCTCTCCGGAAGCGGCCAAGTTCATTAACGGGATCCTCGGGAAATATCTTGAAGATTTTAAAGGCCTGAGTTAGAATATGATCAGCTATGTTTAAAAAATTATTATCGTTGATCCTGTTGTTGGTTTTCGCCTTCGGATTAGTCTCAATGCTTCCGGAAGAAGTCCAGGCTGCCAAAAAACCTGCCAAACAGCGCGTTCTTCGCAGGAGAAAAGCCGTTCGCAAAGTTAAAAAGGCCCGCTCCCGGCGTTTTTACCGCTCTAAGCGGAAATACTTCCGCACCTATAAGGAATATTTTTTAATTCCGCGGATAAGCCAATCGGATAAGGGGCGGATAGTAATGTCCTTAAGGAGCAACGGGGTGGATTCGGTGCGTTTTGACGAAGCCAATAATTCCCTGATCCTCCAGTTCCAATCCCAAAAGGTCAACGCGGTGGACCTGATGCGATCCCTTAAAGACCTCGGTTATACTATCACCAGCATCAATTGATTTTTAATCCCTTTTCTGATAAAATTACCAAATAATGTTTACCGGTTTGATCGAAGAAATTGGCGTGGTCTCCGCTTTGATACGGGGGTCCAAATCCCTGCGCATATCCATTTATGCCAAGAAGGTGCTGCCGGATACCAAATTGGGGGACAGTATCGCGGTGAACGGCATCTGCCTCACGGTGGCGGAGATGGGGCGCAATCATTTCGCGGTGGAGGTGGTGGAGGAGACCTTGCGGCGCTCCTCGCTGACCAAGATAAAGATCGGCGATACGGTCAACCTGGAGCGCGCGGTGCAGCTTGTAACCCGCCTGGGCGGGCATTTGATGACCGGGCACATCGACGGAGTGGCGGAGATCAAAAGCAAGATCATCAAAGAGACTGGCTTTGAATTGCTTTTAAGCTTGCCCAGAGAGCTTAAAAGATATATCGCTCCCAAGGGTTCGATCGGGGTGGAGGGAGTGAGCCTGACGGTGGCCAAGGTCACCCCGGAAGGGATCCAGGTGGCCATTGTGCCGCATACCTCCCAGCAGACCACCCTGGGGCAAAAGAACGTGGGCGAAAAGGTGAATCTGGAGATCGACATCCTGGCTAAATATCTGGAAAGTCTGCTCCAGATCGAGAATTCCGGACAGTCGGAGCGGGTCATGATGAACGCCGGGTTCATGCCCCTCGGGATCTGGGAAAACTAAAAATGCAAAAGCCAAAATTTAATTCCATGGAAGAGATCTTACTGGATATCCAGAACGGCAAGCTGGTCATCGTGGTGGATGATCAAGAGAGAGAGAACGAAGGGGACCTGGTCATGGCGGCAGAGAAGGTCACCCCCGACGCTGTAAATTTCATGATCACCAAGGGACGGGGACTGGTTTGTGCGCCGCTTACCGCCCAGCGCATCGCCGAATTGAAGCTGGCCCCTATGGTTTCCGAGAACACCGAGCCGCTGCATACCGCTTTTACGGTTTCGGTGGACGCTTCCCCACTGCACGGAGTGACCACGGGGATCTCCCCGGCTGACCGCGCCAAGACCATTGAAATTTTGATAAATCCTCAGGCCCGGGATGAAGACCTGGTCCGGCCGGGCCATGTTTTTCCCCTTAAAGCCCGGGAAGGCGGAGTGCTCAAGCGCGCCGGTCACACCGAGGCCGCAGTGGATCTGGCCCGCCTGGCGGGGCTTTATCCGGCAGGGGTGATCTGCGAGATCATCAAGGACAACGGCCAGATGGCCCGCGTGCCGGACCTGCTTGAATTTTCCGGATCTTATGGGATCAAGATCACTACCATCGCCGACCTGATTCGCTACCGGATAAAGAAAGAAAGGTTCATAAGCCGCCTCTCCTCCGCAAAATTGCCCACCCAGTTCGGGGAATTCACCGCCGTCACCTATGAGGATCGCTTGAGCGGGGATCATCATGTGGCACTGGTAAAAGGCAAGGTGGCGGGAGAGAAGAACGTCCTGGTCAGGGTCCATTCCGAATGCCTGACCGGGGATATTTTTCACTCTTTGCGCTGCGATTGCGGAGAACAGCTTAAAGTCGCTTTGGATAAGATCGATTTCGCCGGTCAGGGAGTTTTGCTGTATATGCGGCAGGAGGGGAGAGGGATCGGCCTGGCGAACAAATTACGGGCTTATGAATTGCAAGATAAGGGAATGGACACCGTGGAGGCCAATCAACAGCTGGGTTTCCCGCCGGATCTTCGGGATTACGGCATCGGCGCCCAGATCCTGCTGGATCTGGGCCTTTCCACCATCCGTTTATTGACCAATAATCCGCGCAAAGTGGTTGGTTTGGGGGGATATGGACTGAAGATCACTGAACGGATCCCCTTGGAGGTAAAACCCAATCAGCATAATTTGGAGTATTTGAAGACCAAGTCAAAAAAGATGGGACATATGTTAAGGGAGGTAGATGATCATGGTAAAGACGATTGAAGGGAATCTGGACGCCGGTAAATTGAAATTCGGGATCATTGTTTCACGTTTCAATGAGTTGGTCTCCAAGGGCCTGCTGGATGGGGCGCTGGATTGTTTGAAGCGGCATGGCGCCAAGGAAACTGCGGTAGAAGTGGTCTGGGCCCCGGGGGCTTTTGAGATCCCCCTGGTGGCCAAAAAACTGGCCGCGTCCAAAAAGTTCGACGCGGTGATCTGCCTGGGAGCGATAATCCGGGGATCCACTTCCCATTTTGAATACATCGCTGCGGAAGCGGCCAAGGGGATCGCCAAGGTCTCTTTGGATTCGGGCCTTCCGGTGATCTTTGGGATCCTAACCTGTGATACCCTGGAACAAGCCTTAGAGCGCGCCGGAGCCAAACCCGGCAACAAGGGTTTTGCAGCGGCCCAATCAGCTATCGAGCTGGCCAATCTAAGTGATCAGCTCTAGAAAGGAAAGTATTCGTGGCCAGGGTTCTACTTGAGGGAGTTACCAAGCGTTTCGGTTCGGTAGTGGCGGTCAAAAGCGTCAATCTGGAGATCAGGGACAAGGAATTCATGGTCTTCGTGGGTCCTTCCGGGTGCGGCAAGACCACCACGCTGCGCATGATCGCCGGACTGGAGGAAGTTTCTGAAGGCAAGATCTTCATTGGCAACAAACTGGTCAATGATGTCCCGCCCAAGGACCGCAACATCGCCATGGTCTTCCAATCCTACGCGCTTTATCCCCATATGAGCGTTTACGACAACATGGCTTTCGGCCTGAAGCTTAGGGGCACCAAGAAGCGTGAGATCGGTGAGCGGGTGGCCCAGGCGGCGGAGATTTTGGGCCTGACCGATCTTCTGGACCGCCTGCCCAAGCAGCTTTCCGGCGGCCAGCGGCAAAGAGTGGCGCTAGGAAGGGCCATCGTGCGCAATCCCCAAGTATTCCTGATGGATGAACCGCTCTCTAATCTGGATGCCAAGCTGCGGGTGCAAATGCGGGCGGAGCTGCAAAAGATCCATAAGCGGCTGCAGACCACCATGATCTACGTGACGCACGATCAGGTGGAGGCTATGACGCTGGGACAGAGGATCGCGGTCATTCTAAATGGCGAACTTCAGCAGGTGGATTCTCCCTTGGTGGTGTATGGAAAGCCCACCAATCGTTTCGTGGCCGGGTTCATCGGCTCCCCTCCCATGAATTTCATAAAAGGCACTCTGAAAAAAACTGACGGCACCTATTCTTTTGAAGCGGAAAGTTTCAGGGTCGATGTGCCTAACGACCTGAACCAGTATCTGGAAGGGTATAAGGATAAGGAAGTCATGTTCGGCATCCGGCCGGAGGATATCTGGGATGTGCCTTCCTCGGCCTGGATCGATCAGCGCTGTGTGCTGGACGCCAAGGTGGATTTCCGGGAACTGATGGGGTCGGAGACTTATCTTTACGTAAAGGTAGGGGCGGTGCCTCTGGTGGCCCGGGTGGGGGCCCTCTGCGACGCGGCGGCCGGGAGCAAGTTCACTATCGTGATAAATCTGCGCAAGATCCATTTCTTCGATCCTCTAAACCAAAAAGCGGTCATATGATCTCATTGCCCGCTTCCGGGGTCCCCGAGGAACCGATCGAGAAGCTTATACCGCCGGAACTTCTCCGCCAGGATCTGCCTCTGCCCGAATCGACCGAACTGGATGTCATCCGTCATTTTACCCGGCTTTCGCAGAAGAATTTTTCGGTGGACACCCATTTTTATCCGCTGGGCTCCTGCACCATGAAATATAATCCCAAGGTCAATGAGGAAGTGGCCAAGCTCCCGGGATTCACCGAGCTCCATCCCTATCAGCCGGAAGCGGAAATTCAGGGGATATTGGAGCTGCTTTATAATATGGAGCAGTATCTCTGCGCCATCTTCGGCTATTCCGCTTTCACTTTCCAGCCCGCGGCCGGCGCGCATGGCGAGCTGACCTCGCTGCTTATGATCAAGGCTTATCATAGGGATAAGGGGCAAGGGAAAAGGGACAAGGTTATTATTCCAGATTCTTCACATGGTACCAATCCGGCTTCGGTCACCATGTGCGGATATCAGGCGGTAGTGATCAAATCTAACGGACGGGGGAATATTGGTGTGAATGCATTGAAAGCTGCCGCAGGGGATGACACAGCAGCTTTAATGCTTACCAATCCCAATACGCTGGGGCTTTTTGATGAGCATATCCTCGAAGTTGCAGAAATTATTCATAAGGTCGGAGGTCTTTTATATTACGACGGCGCCAATGCCAATGCCAATTTGGGCATCTGTCGTCCGGCAGACCTGGGCTTTGACGTGGCGCATTTTAACCTGCACAAGACTTTTTCCACTCCGCATGGGGGCGGGGGGCCGGGCTCCGGCCCAGTAGGGGTTACTAATAAACTTGAACCATTTCTGCCAGTACCCCGAGTGACCAAAGCTAATGATGGCTCGACTAAGCTCGCCACAGGCAAATTTCCGAAATCGATCGGCAAAGTCCACGCCTTTTACGGCAACATCAATGTCATCATCAAGGCTTACGCTTACATCCGTTCTTTGGGGGCGGAAGGGTTAAAGCAGGTCTCGGAAAAAGCGGTCGAGAATGCCAACTATATGATGGAAAAGCTGAAATCTTATTATTATCTGCCTTATGACCGCACCTGCCAACATGAGTTCGTCATTTCCGCCAAGTGGCAGAAAGAAAAATACGGGATAAAGGCGCTGGATATCGCCAAACGGCTTATTGATTACGGCTTCCACCCGCCGACGATATATTTTCCGCTGATCGTAGAGGAAGCGCTAATGATCGAGCCCA
>Ga0315295_10002614_pt1 | contig 15248 bp, 12 predicted proteins | sample YL17G14_0_MG_FD_204453 | JGI IMG/M metagenome (GOLD analysis project Ga0315295, IMG submission 204453) | Sediment microbial communities from Yellowstone Lake, YNP, Wyoming, USA - YL17G14_0 | ecosystem: Environmental > Aquatic > Freshwater > Lake > Sediment | place: USA: Wyoming | collected...
CAGCCCTGAAGGGCTGAGTTACAAATCACTCTGCATATCTGACCCCCCATAACTGAAGGATTGCCTCTGCCGAAGGATTGACTCCCTTGGTTAAATCTGGTAGGTTTTGAATAGGGGCTGAAGATGAGAGAAAAGATCAAAAAAAGAGATGACCTCCAGAGGATTATCCAAGACCTGAAAGCAAAGGGGAAACGGGTTGTATTCACCAATGGATGTTTCGACCTTCTCCATATCGGACATGTCCGTTATTTGGAAGAAGCAAAATCCCTCGGAGATATCTTGGTCGTTGGAGTCAACAGCGACGGTTCCGTTCGGGGCTTGAAGGGTCCCAACCGGCCTATTCTCCCCGAAGAGGAGAGGGCGGAGATTCTTTCCGGTCTCGGGTGTGTCGATTACGTCGCAATCTTTGATGAGCCCACTCCCTTGAACCTGATCTCTTTACTCCTTCCGCATATCCTTGTTAAAGGAGGGGATTGGACCAAAGAGGCCACCGTAGGATGGGAGACGGTTCAACAAACCGGAGGAGAGGTTGTCATCCTTCCTTTTGTCGAAGGCTCCTCCACCTCTCAGCTCATCGAGACCATCGTGAAACGCTATGAAAAAAAATGATGAAAAAGATATGTTTTCCGTTCCGGAGACGCTTCCTCTCCTTCCAGTGAGAGATATTGTCGTCTTTCCATACATGGTTCTTCCCCTCTTCGTCACCCGGGAAAAATCGATCAAATCCCTCGAGGAGGCCCTTGCCAATGACCGGCTCATCTTCTTGGTGGCTCAGAAAACCCTGACCGAGGACGAACCATCAATGAAGGACCTCTACCGTGTGGGGACGGTCGCCATGATCATGCGAATGCTCAAGCTTCCTGATGGAAAGACGAAGATCCTCGTCCAAGGGCTCTCAAAGGCCGCTCTCAAAGAGACCCTGCAGATGACGCCTTACTATCGGGTGAAAGTAGAGAATATCAAAGATCCCTTCCTCACGGAGATCACTCTTGAGATCGAAGCCTTGATGAGAAATGTGAGAGAGCAGCTGGAGAGAATTACCTCGTATGGGAAAATGCTCTCACCTGATCTCATGTTTATTCTGGAAGGCGTCGATGATCCTGGGAGGTTAGCGGACCTGGTTGCCTCCAATCTGGATCTCACTGTGGAAAAGGCCCAGGAGGTCTTGGAAATTTTAGATCCCATACAACGGCTGAAGGCGATCAATGAAATCCTGGGAAAAGAGGTTCAGGTCCTCACCATGCAAGCAAAGATCCAATCTCAGGCGAAGGAGGAGATCTCGAAATCCCAGAGGGAATACTTCCTTCGGGAACAGATGAGAGCCATTCGAAGCGAACTGGGCGAGGTGGATGAGCGCGCAAAGGAATTCAAAGAGCTCAGACAGAAAATCAGGAAGGCGAAGATGTCCAAAGAGGTTGAGAAGGAGGCCTTTCGAGAGATGGACCGATTAGAGCAGATGCATCCAGATGCCGCAGAGGCTTCCATGGTCCGAACCTATCTCGACTGGCTGGTGGAGATGCCCTGGTCAAAATCGACCGTCGATAACCTCGACCTCCGGAAGGCAAAGAAAGTGTTGGATGAGGATCATTACGATTTAGAAAAGGTGAAGGATCGAATTTTGGAATACCTGAGTGTCCACAAATTGAAGAAAAAGATGAAGGGTCCGATCCTCTGCTTCATCGGGCCTCCCGGAGTCGGGAAAACCTCCCTGGGAAAATCGATCGCCAGAGCCCTGGGGAGAAAATTTGTCAGGATTTCCTTAGGAGGCATAAGAGATGAGGCCGAAATTCGAGGCCATCGCAGGACCTATGTCGGCGCCCTTCCGGGACGGATCATTCAGTCGATTAAGCAGGCAGGCAGCAATAATCCGGTATTTATGATGGATGAAGTGGATAAGATTGGCATCGACTTTCGAGGAGACCCTGCCTTCGCTCTCCTTGAAGTCCTCGACCCGGAACAGAATAACGCCTTCAGCGATCATTATCTCAATCTCCCCTTCGACCTCTCCCAGGTGATGTTTATCACCACGGGGAATCTCACCGATCCCATCCCTTCTGCCCTTAAAGACCGGATGGAGGTCATCAACCTCCCGGGCTATACCGAACTAGAAAAACTGAAGATTGCTCGAACCTTTCTCCTACCCAGGCAGATGGAAGGAAACGGAATCAGTCCAAAGGTGCTCCAAATTTCGGATAAGGCTATCCTCCAGGTCATCTCTCAGTATACTCAGGAGGCTGGCCTGCGGAACCTCGAGAGGGAATTGGCCTCCATCTGCAGAAAGGTGGCCAGGGAAGTGGCTGAGGGAAAGAAGAAAAAGACAAAAATCCAGACAAAGAACCTCCATCAATTCTTAGGACCTCCTCCCTTCCTGCCTGACGAAGAAGAAAAACGGAATGAGCTCGGGGTGGCCACAGGCCTGGCGTGGACCGAAAGCGGAGGAGAAGTGCTTCATGTCGAAGCTTCAACAACTCCCGGGAAGGGCACGCTCATCCTCACCGGCCATTTGGGAGAGGTGATGAAGGAGTCAGCGCAGGCCGCCCTCACCTATGCCCGCTCAAAGGGAAAAGCCTTCCGGATCATACCCGGGAATATCAATGAGAAGGAGATCCACATTCATGTCCCCGCAGGGGCAATCCCGAAGGACGGACCTTCGGCGGGCATTACCATGGCCGTGGCTCTCATCTCTGCCCTCTCCGGTATTCCGGTGAAAAAAGATGTGGCCATGACCGGAGAGATCACCTTGAGAGGGAGGGTGCTTCCAGTAGGAGGCCTCAAGGAGAAAGTCCTCGCCGCCCATCGAAACCATATTAAGAACGTGATCATCCCCTATTTGAACAAGAAGGACCTCATTGACCTCCCTTCCTACATTCGAAAGAAAATCAACTTCCAACCCGTCAAGCATATGGATGAGGTCCTACGCCTTGCATTGGCCAAGAAAAAACAGAGCCGAAAGAGCTAAGGGCATAGGGTTTAAGAATCGAGAGTCCCATAGTCCGATAGTCCTTTAGTCCTATAGTTTTTTTACTATAAGACTAAATGACCATATGACTATTCGACTGCTTCTACGCTATGCCCTATGCGAATTTTTCGGGAGGATCGGATGGATCTCAGGGAAATCGGTGAGTTTGGGCTTATCAACCGAATCAGAAAATGGACCTCCACCTCCGATCCGGCCCTATTGAAAGGTATTGGAGATGATGTGGCGGTCATCGAAACGGGTGCAAAGGTATGGCTGGTCACCACAGACCTTCTCATCGAAGACATTCACTTCAAGCTGACTTGGACAGATCCCTTTCATCTTGGTAGGAAAGCCCTTTTCGTCAATCTTAGCGACATTGCTGCCATGGGGGGGATTCCAAAATATTTCCTCATCTCCCTTGGCCTTCCCGAAAATCTTTCCCTTTCCTTCCTGTCTTCCTTCTACCGGGGTCTGAAGGATGGGGCAAAACGGTTTGGAGTGGATTTGATCGGAGGAGATACTTCTCTCTCAAAAAAGATCATCATCAATATCTGCCTTTTGGGAGAGGGCAAGAAAGGAAGCCTCCTTTTCCGAAGCGGGGCAAGAATTGGAGACGACCTTTTTGTCTCCGGGACTTTGGGCGATGCAGCTTTGGGGCTGAAAATCCTCCAGAAAAATGGGCTTCGAGGAAGACTCAAGGGCCTGGTCAAAAAACACCTCTCTCCTTCACCAAGAATCCAACTTGGGCAGGTCCTTGCCCGGAATCATTGGGCCACAGCAATGATCGATGTGAGCGATGGCCTCTTGATCGATACCAACCATCTTTTAGAAGAGAGTGGGGTCGGAGCTCGGGTTTGGGAGGATCGAATCCCTCTTTCAAAACTCTACCAAAAATGGATCCACTCCTTTTCAAAATCCCCTTACCAATTCGCCCTCGGCGGTGGAGAGGATTACGAACTCCTTTTTACCGCTCCTCCTGAAATGAGAAAGAGGATTTCACACCTCGCCCTCTCGTTGAAGATACCGATTACTCAAATTGGAAAGATTTCCCCTAAAAGAGAAGGCCTCCGTCTTGTCGGGAAGGATGGGAAAGAATACTCTCCTTCCCGCCTGGGCTTCGAACATTTCAAGAAATGATAAACGATCAGGAGTCCAAGGCATTGAGACATCAGGAGATTCTTAACCTGAGACCCTGGCACCCTGATATTCGTAACCCTTGAGGTAATAATCAATGAAAACCTATATTAACGAAATCAAAGAGAATGATCTTGTGGACTCCATCTTCCTCGTCAGAGAAAAATCTCTCGGCCTCACCAAGAGCGGAAATGCCTACCTGAGATTGATAGTCGTTGATCGCTCTGGAGAAATGGAAGGAAGGATATGGACCTCCGCGGATCTCCTTTCAGGATCTTTCGAGAAAGACGACTTCGTTCAGGTGAAAGGAAAGGCGGTCTCTTTCCAGGATCATCTTCAGCTGAATGTCACCCATATTGAAAAAGTGGAAGAGGAAGGGATCGTTCTTTCTGACTTCTTTCCCATGACGGAAAAGGATATCGACGCGATGTTTCTGACTCTCATGGAGATTGGCCAGCAGATCAAGGACCCATATCTTAGCCAACTCCTCCGCCTCTTCTGGGAAGACGAACCCTTTGTTGAAAAGTTCAAAATGGCCCCTGCTTCCACCCGTCTCCATCATACCCATATCGGGGGTCTTCTCGAGCATACCCTTTCTCTGACCCAGCTCATACTGAAAAATGCTGCCCATTACAGCGGATTAAACCTGGATCTTTTGATTACCGCATCAATTCTGCACGACCTGGGCAAAGTGGATGAGCTCTCCTACCACCGATCCTTCGACTATTCGGATGAAGGACGACTCCTGGGACATATCATCCTTGGGATGGAAAGGCTAGAGAATAAGATACGCCAACTTCCAGACTTTCCAAAGGACCTTGCCGTCCAGTTGAAACATCTCCTCATCAGCCATCATGGGCAATACGAATGGGGTTCCCCGAAAAAACCGATGACCCTGGAGGCCATTATGCTTCATTATCTAGACAACTTGGATGCCAAGATCCACGGGGTTCAACAGTTCTTGAAAAAACAGGTTTTAGAGGGCTCCAGGTTTAGCCGATATCATCCACTCTTTGAGCAGTCTTTTTATCTTCCTACTCAAAAGGCCGATGTAGAACCATTGAATATTATTGAAGAAAAACGAACAGAAGACGAATAACTAGCTCCATTCTTTTCTTGACAAACTGAAACGCCATTATTATCTTAACACAGAGAAAAAAAAGATTAAGGTTCAAAGGGTTTTGGTTCTACTTTTTTAGAAAAAGGGACCGATAATGGTTGTCGATCTTTTTTTATCTGAGCGGATGAGGCAGGTTCTCCAGATGGTGATAGAGGATTATATCCTCAGTGCCGAACCTGTGGGGTCGAGGACGATTGCTGGAAAATCGAACCTCCATCTCAGCCCTGCGTCGATTCGCAATATTATGTCTGAGTTGGAAGCGTTGGGGCTTCTCTATCAACCCCATATTTCTGCAGGGAGAATACCCACGGAAAAAGGATTTCGATTTTATGTCGATTCAATTCTCAATGTCCATGAATTGAGCGATCAGGAACAGCATGAATTACGCTCTTGTTATTCGATTCATGAAATGGAAGGGGCGGATCTCTTCCGGGAGACCTCCCGGATTCTTTCCTCCTCCTCTCATTATCTAGGTATTGTTTGGGCGCCCAGGTTGAGTTCTGCCGTACTCCAGCATACAGAATTCGTGAAATTTAGGAAACATCTTATCCTGGCGATCTTGGTCAGTACAACCGGTCTGGTTTATCACCGGATCATCGAGATGGAGGAAGACTTTTCCCAATCCGAACTGGATCATCTTTCTGACTACTTGAATAGCTTTTTAGCAGGTCTCACCCTTTTTCAGGTGAGAGAGAAACTGGTAGAACAGATGCGAGTCGAAAAGGGTGCCTATGACTGGATGCTTGAACAGGCGCTCACGCTGGGGGAAAAAGCCTTTTCCTCTATTGATGAAACGGATGTCTTCATTGAAGGGAAGGCCAATATTCTCCATGAGCCCGAGTTTAGGACCCTCCCAAAGATGGTGGATCTCTTTAAGGCCTTTGAAGAGAAAGCAACGATGGTGGGACTTCTCGATAAATTTATGGATCCAAAAGGGGTCCAGATTGCCATCGGCTCAGAGAGCCAGGTCCAGGAGATGGAAACGTGTAGCCTGGTGACTTCGACTTATGGATGCGGGGGACGGGTCTGGGGAGCCTTGGGGGTCATCGGGCCCCGAAGGATGAATTATTCCAAAATCATTCCCCTGGTTGACTATTCTGCGAAAGTGCTGACCGAAATTCTTGAAAGGCAATATCGTTTGCAATGAGGAGTTCACCCCGTTAGAAGACCATTGGCCCTCTAACGGGGTTTGATCCGATAAAAAAACTGCATTCATCTCCGCTGTAGGCAGCGGGGCTTTCTAACGGGGTGAAGAGGATGGAGGATTCGGAAAAGAAAGAGAAACCCGTCATATCGGAGCCGAGTTTAGAAGGAAATGGGGGAAAACTTTCAGAAAGTCATGGAGAGATTAGACATCCAAAGAAGAAAAAAGAAGAAAAGGAGATTGAAGAGCTGAAGAAGAAATTGGAACAGAAAGAGAAAGAAGCCAAGGAATATTACGACCGCCTGCTGAGGGGGGCTGCCGATTTTGAGAATTTCAAAAAGAGGGCGGCGAAAGATAAGGAAGAATGGACAAAATTCGCCAATGAGGATCTGATCAAGGCTATTCTTCCGGTCATCGACAATCTCGAGAGAGCGGTCAATCATGCGGAGAAGGTAGTGGACACAGGAGTGATGATCGAGGGCGTCCGTTTAACGATCAGACAAATTCTTCAGACGCTGAATCGGTTTGGGCTTGCTCCTTTCGAATCAGTGGGAAAGCCGTTCGATCCATCCATGCATGAGGCGATGCTCGTTGTCGAATCGGATGAACACCAGCCCAACCACGTCGTTGAGGAATTCCAGAAGGGCTACCTTCTTAACAATCGTTTGTTAAGGCCGGCAACCGTTTCGGTATCAAAACTTCCTGAAAAAGAGGTTCAAAGAACGGAATAATTTGTTAAATTTTATCAAGAAGGAGAAGAGCAATGGCAAAAACAATTGGAATTGATTTGGGGACAACCAACTCCGTAGTGGCCGTGATGGAGGGAGGGGACCCGGTAGTCATCGCTAACCCAGAAGGAAGCCGAACCACTCCTTCTGTCGTTGCCTTCACAGATAAAGGGGAAAGGGTCGTAGGGCAGATTGCCAAACGTCAAGCGATCACCAACTCTGAAAATACGATTTTTTCGATCAAACGCCTGATGGGAAGAAAATTTAGCGATCGTGAAGTGCAGAAGGATCTGAAGATCCTCCCCTATAAAATCGTGGAAGCTAAGAACAACGATGCCTGGGTCCGGGTGAGGGACAAGGATTACAGCTCTCCTGAAATCTCGGCCTTCATCCTTCAGAAGATGAAGGAGACCGCCGACGCCTACCTCGGGGAGAAGGTAACCGACGCGGTGATCACGGTTCCTGCCTATTTTAATGATAGCCAGCGCCAGGCGACGAAGGATGCGGGAAGGATCGCGGGCCTGAATGTCATTCGAATCATCAACGAACCGACAGCCGCTGCCCTTGCCTATGGCCTGGAAAAGAAAAAAGATGAAAAGATTGCTGTCTTCGATCTCGGCGGAGGGACATTCGATATCTCCATTCTGGAGTTGGGGGAGGGTGTCTTTGAAGTCAAATCAACGAATGGAAATACTCATCTGGGTGGAGATGACTTCGACCAGAAGGTGATCGACTATCTTGCCGATGAATTCCTGAAAGACCAGGGCATTGACCTGAGAAAAGATCGCATGGCCCTTCAACGGCTCAAGGAGGCTGCGGAAAAAGCAAAGATCGAACTCTCCAACATGATGGAGACGGATATCAATCTTCCCTTCATCACCGCTGATGCCTCCGGGCCCAAGCACCTGAATATGAAGCTGACCCGGGCCAAACTCGAGAAACTGACGGAAGACCTGATCGAGATGGTCGAGGGCCCATGCCGCCAAGCCCTTGCGGATTCTGGGCTGACAGCAAGGGACATCAATGAGGTGATCCTTGTGGGTGGAATGACCCGGATGCCCAAAGTGCAGGAGAAGGTGATACAGATCTTTGGGAAGGAGCCCAACAAGAGTGTCAACCCGGATGAAGCCGTGGCCATTGGTGCGGCCATCCAGGCTGGAGTCTTAAAAGGCGAGGTAAAGGATGTCCTTCTCCTCGATGTCACGCCCCTCTCCCTTGGGATCGAGACGCTGGGGAGTGTCTTTACCAAACTGATTGAACGAAACACTACCATCCCGACCAAAAAGAGCCAGATCTTCTCAACGGCATCCGATAATCAGCCGGCCGTGACGATCCATGTGCTTCAGGGAGAAAGGGAGATGGCTCCGGATAATAAAACTCTCGGCCAGTTTGAACTGGTAGGCATTCCACCCGCTCCCAGGGGAATCCCTCAAGTTGAGGTGACCTTCGATATCGATGCGAATGGAATCGTCCATGTCTCGGCGAAGGACCTTGGAACGGGTAAAGAACAATCCATCCGGATCACCGCTTCGAGCGGCCTTGCCGAACAAGAGATTAAGAAGATGGTGAAAGATGCAGAGGCCCATGCAGCGGACGATAAGATGAGGCGGGAGTTGGCCGAAGCAAGAAACCAGCTCGACACCCTCATCTATACGACTGAAAAATCCTTGAGGGAATTCGGAGACAAGATCGATGCGGGTGATAAACAGAATATTGAAGATGCGATGGCAAAGGCGAAGAAGGCCATGGAATCGAATGACCTCAACAATCTCAAATCGGCGCAGGAGGATCTCACCCGTTCTTCTCATAAACTAGCGGAAGCCATGTATGCGAAGGCCTCCCAGGCCAGGGGAGCGGGGGCAGGGGCGGGTCCTGGAGCAGGCGCAGGTGCCCAGGAAGGTCCTAAGAAAGCCCAAGAGGATGTGGTGGATGCCGACTATGAGGACGTGAAGGATAAACAATAATCATCGTTCAACCTTATTTTCGAAAAGGGCGAGGCTTTTACCTCGCCCTTTTTTGTTGGCTGAAAATTCATAATCCCCCTTTGTCCCCCTTTAGAAAAGGGGGACTGGGATCCCCTCCCTTTACTAAAGGGAGGACGGGAGGGATTATAGAGGTTATCTCCAGGTTAATCGATTTGATTTTACATGTTCGCGATGTTAATAGAAACGTATTAGATCTAATTATGGTCAAAGGAATCACCCCTCACCCCATCCCTCTCCCCTGCCTTCGCCGAAGCGGCTTCGCGCAGGCAGGCCAGCGGGGGAGAGGGGAGGGTGAGGGGGATTTTATCTCAGAAAATAAATGCGTCTCTATTAGTATTCGGATGGTCTGACCAAGGCTGGGGAGAAACCCATGTGGGGTCTTTTTGAAAAATTAAAGGAGAGCCTTTCAAAAACTCATCAAGGGTTTGTCGAAAAGATCGATCAACTCCTTACGGGGAGGAAATCGATTGACCAAGACTTCTTAGATGAGCTGGAGGGTCTTCTCTTCTCCGCCGATCTGGGAGTGAAGACATCGAGGCAACTCATCGAAGGGGTTCAGACAGGGCTGAAAAAGGGTGAGCTCCAGGAGCCTGAAAGAGTGAAAGACTTTATCAGGCAGGAGATTTTCCGAATTCTCCAAATGGGTGAGAAACCACTTTCTATAGATTTCTCTCAGACGAAACCTTTCCTTTTCATGGTAGTGGGCGTCAATGGGGTGGGCAAGACGACCACCATCGCGAAGATTGCCCATCAGTATTCCTCCCAGGGGAAGAAAGTGCTGTTCGGTGCCGCCGATACCTTTCGGGCCGCCGCCGTGGAACAGCTTGAGGTGTGGGCCACAAGAGTGAGAGCAGATCTCGTTAAACACTCCAAAGGCTCCGATCCTTCTGCGGTCGCCTTCGATTCGGTCCATGCTGCCAAAGCAAGAAATGTCGATCTCGTCTTCATCGATACAGCAGGAAGACTCCATACAAAAGTTAATCTGATGGAAGAATTAAAGAAGGTAAAACGGATCATTGCCAGGGAATATCCCGGAGCCCCACACGAAATCCTTCTCGTCCTCGATGCCACCACCGGCCAGAATGCCATCTCTCAGGCCAAACTCTTTCACGAAGCCATCGGAGTGACCGGAATCGCCCTTACCAAACTGGATGGGACAGCGAAAGGAGGAATTATCATAGGAATCACAGATGAATTGAAAATTCCTATCCGATATATATGCGTGGGAGAGGGAATGGATGACCTGAGAGAATTTAACGCCAGCGAATTTGTGCAGGCGCTATTTTAACGAACAACGGGGAAATGAAGAATTTGTTCATCCTCTTCCTCTGTTTGATTCTCTTATTTACTCCCACCGCTGGGTTAACCCAATCTCATAAAACAAGCGCAGTTACCTATCTTTCGTCTTTAGAAAAAGCAGTAGTCAACGAGATGAACCTGGCCAGAACTTCTCCGAAAGAGTACCTCTCTCTTCTTGAACAGTTTAAAAAGTATTACGATGGAAAGCTCCTAAAACTCCCTGGGGAGACACCCATTCTGACAAAAGAAGGAACAAGTGCAGTGGTTGAGGCCATCCGTTCCCTGCGTTCCCAGAAACCAGTTTCCCCTCTCAGCCCATCCAAAGGAATGACGCTAGGTGCAAAAGATCATATCAGGGATCTGAGAACCTCAGGGGCTTCTCAGCACAAAGGGAGTGACGGAAGTGAAAGCTGGGACAGAGTTAATCGCTACGGAACCTGGCAGAAAATCATTGGCGAAAATATCTCCTTCGGCCACAACAAGGCTCGGAATATTGTGATGACGCTCATGATTGATGACGGAGTCCCCAATCGAGGACACAGAAAAAATATCTTCAACCCGGACTTCCGGTTGGTAGGAGTGGCCTGCGGCGACCATCCTGCCTACAGGACAATTTGTGTCATTACCTTTGCCGGGGGATATAGAGAAAAAGACTAAGGCAAGACCATCTTTTCAAGGGTTTTGACTCTGGCCTCCAGGGCAGCCAGTTTCTTCTCCAGATCAGAGTAGGAGAATTTAATCATTGAACCCAATTCATCTTTTACTCCGGCAAAACCTTCCCGGATCTTCTCTTCCAAGGTGACCATACTCTCCTCAATTTTTTTCATCTGGCCCTGGAACTTATCTATTCCTTCCCTTGAATGGGTTGCATGAGCGTCTCCTGCCTCTTTCATCCGTTGAAGGGATGAATCCATCGCCTGCCTAAATTGGCTAAGAGCAAATTGGGTCCCATCTTCAATCTTTCTCACCCATTCCTTCATTTCCTCTCGAATAGGACCTATCTCTATACTACTGGTTGGGGTGATCTTTTCCATATCTGCCTTGATCTCTTGTCTCCATTCCGTAGCTTGGCTTTTATTCTCTTCTTTCAATTTACGAAAGTTGGCATTCGTTTCCTGCCTTATTTTTTCAATATCATCTTTCGTGGCCAGAAGGGTCAACTTTCGCTCCAAGTAATCTTTGATTTCCTGATCCATCTTGATTCCTACCCCCTTTGTGATGTAGGTTCTCAGTACCATAAAACGCTTGAAATATCAATCATTTTTTGCTTCTTTGTTTAAAGTTGGATTCAAATTTCTACCCTCCATTTTTTTCTTGACAAAAAAATGTTTTGTGGTATGTTTCACAAGACTTTTTCCATGCCTTCAAAGCAATCTTACCAATATTTCCTTGATAGACTAAATGGGGGGGGGACCTTAAGGAAATCTGGGGGGCGAATGCTTTCCCCTGCTAATCAAACTGAAAGGGGGTGAATCTGACTCTCGTTTCAAAAATCTTAAGAAAGGAAGGTGAAAAATGTCTATGAAGATTACCCGAAGAACATTTTTAAAGATTTCGGGAGCCACAGCGGCGGGCACAGTGTTAGGTGGTTTAGGGTTCGACCTCACACCTGCCGAAGTCTATGCCCAAGAACTCCGAATTAAGGGGGCGAAGGAGACAACTTCGATCTGCTGCTATTGTTCAGTGGGCTGTGGAATTATCGTCTATACCGATGCAAAAGGAAAGGTGATCAATGCTGAGGGAGATCCCGATCATCCGATCAGTGAAGGAGCTCTCTGCGCGAAAGGAGCATCAAGTTACCAGATCGCAGTCAATCCGAACCGACTCCAAAAAGTCCTTTATCGTGCTCCACACAGTGCAGCGTGGAAAGAGGTGAAATGGGAGTGGGCCTTAGAGAAAATCGCCGCCAACATCAAGAAAAGCCGCGATGCAAGCTTCATGGAAAAGAATGCTCAAGGCCAGCTCGTCAACCGGACCAATGGGATTGCCTCCGTTGGAAGCGCAGCCTTGGACAACGAGGAATGCTGGCTCTACCAGAAGTTTCTCAGGTCTTTAGGACTTGTCTATATTGAACACCAGGCCCGTATCTGACACAGCGCGACGGTAGCGGCTCTGGGAGAGTCGCACGGACGCGGTGCAATGACCAATCATTATATCGATTTCAGAAATGCCGATGTGATCCTGAACATGGGAGGCAATGTCGCCGAAAATCACCCTGTTTCTTTTAAATGGATTCAGGCAGCAAAAGACAAAGGGGCGATCTTCATCCATGTCGATCCAAGATTCACCAGAACCTCAACAAAGGCTGATATATTCGTAAGACTTCGCTCGGGGACAGATATTGCCTTTCTGGGAGGAATGATCAAGTATCTCATTGATAACAACATGGTTGATGAGTTCTATGTCAAGAACTACACCAATGCTTCTTTTATCGTGAATCCAAAATATAGTTTTGATGATGGGCTCTTCTCGGGCTACGATCCTGCCAAAAGGGCTTATGATAGATCCACCTGGGCCTTGGAGAAAGATGAGCAGGGAATTCCGAAGAGGGATATGACCCTCCAAGACCCACGCTGTGTTTTCCAGCTCTTAAAGAAACACTATTCACGTTATACGCTTCAGAAGGTTTCAGAAATCACGGGAACCCCCACAGCCGATTTGGAAAAAGTTTATAAAGCCTATGGCTCCACCTATGCTCCTGACAAAGCAGGCACTGTATTATATGCCATGGGCTGGACGCAGCATACCGTGGGGGTTCAGAACATTCGAACCATGGCGATCATTCAAGATCTTCTCGGTAATATGGGAATTGCCGGAGGAGGAATCAATGCGCTACGTGGAGAATCGAATGTTCAGGGGTCAACGGATGCCGGCCTTCTGTACCACATTTGGCCTGCCTATTTACCTACCCCGCGGGCGCCTTTGGCAACGATTGCGGATTATGATAAGACCACCCCTGCTTCAAAAGATCCCCGAAGTGTCAATTGGTGGAAGAATCGGCCCAAATATGTTGTCAGCTTTCTAAAGTCGATGTTCGGAGATAAGGCTACCAAGGAGAACGATTTTGGATATTCTTGGATGCCTAAGCTTGATACAGGGCAGGATGCTTCGTGGTTGAATCTTTTTGATGAGATGTATAAAGGGACCTTCACCGGATTCTTTGCCTGGGGAATGAACCCAGCCTGCTCGAGCGCTCATGCAGGAAAGGTACGCCAGGCCTTGACAAAGGTTGACTGGATGGTCAATGTCAATGTCTTTGACAGTGAAACAGGATCTTTCTGGAAAGGTCCGGGCATGGATCCCAAAAAGATCAAGACAGAAGTCTTCCAATTGCCTTGTGCAGCTTTCTTGGAGAAAGAAGGAAGTATCAGCAACAGTGGCCGCTGGATGCAGTGGCGCTATAAGGCTGCCAATCCTCCTGGAGAAGGTAAACCCGATGGCGACATCATGTATGAGCTGTTTCACAAAGTCCGAGCGCTCTATGAGAAGGACAAGGGAGCCTTCCCAGAACCGATCCTAAACTTAAAGTGGGATTACGAGACCGGTGGCCATTTCGATATTCATAAGGTGGCCAAAGAGATCAATGGTTATGATCTCGCGACCGGCAAGTTGATGGCTAATTTTGTTGGTCTGAAAGACGATGGAACCACTTCTTGTGGCAGCTGGATCTATTCAGGCAGTTATACCGAAGCAGGCAATATGGCAGCCCGTCGAAAGAAGGGTGATCCAACTGGATTAGGCCTCTATCCTGAATGGTCATGGTGCTGGCCACTCAATCGAAGGATCATTTATAATCGGGCTTCTGTTGATTTGGACGGAAACCCTCGCGATCTCAAGCGGCCCCTCCTCAAATGGGATGCGGAGGGAAAGAAATGGATCGGGGATATCCCTGATAATGCTGTACCGCCGATGGGGACAACTGGAGCCTACCCATTTATTATGAAACCGGACGGAGTAGCTTCACTTTTCGGACCCGGCTTAAATGATGGTCCCTTCCCGGAACACTATGAACCTTTAGAGTGTCCAATTGAGAAGAATTTAATGTCCAACCAAAGGATTAACCCGGTCGTTAAGATCTTTGAAGGTGGCCCCGATACTTTCCTGACCTGCGACCCGAGATATCCGTTCGTCTGCTCCACATACCGGGTTACCGAACATTGGCAAACCGGTGTACTTACCCGATGGCTTCCATGGCTCATTGAGGCTGAACCTCAAATGTTCTGCGAGATGAGTTTGGAACTCGCTAAATTAAGAGGGATTAAGAATGGTGAACGAGTGGTCGTGGAGACTTCAAGGGGCAAGTTGGAAGCTGCGGCGATAGTGACTTCCCGTTTAAAACCTTTTAACGTCGCAGGGCAGACAATCCATCAGATTGGTATTCCCTGGCACTTTGGCTGGCTCCAACCCAGGGATGGTGGAGAAAGTGCAAATTTACTGACTCCTACCGTCGGGGATCCCAATACCATGATCCCGGAGTCAAAGGCCTTCATGGCCAACGTCACAAAGCTAAGGAAACAGCAACCCGCTACGCCAGCCAAAAAAACAACAAAGAGTTAAGGAGGTGAATATCAATGGCAGATAAATCCTTTTTCATAGATACAACGAAGTGTACAGCCTGCCGAGGATGCCAGATCGCCTGTAAACAGTGGAACAGGAACCCTGGAACCAAGACCATTCAACGAGGGACCCATCAGAACCCGCCGGATCTTTCCTTTTTCACATTCAAATTGGTGAGGTTCAATGAAATAGAAGTCCCAGGAGGGGAACCCAAGTGGTACTTCTTTCCTGATCAGTGCAGGCACTGCGTGGAACCACCCTGTCAAGCGACCGCCGAGTCCGCAGGATCCAAAGCGATCATCAAGGACGAAGCAACAGGGGC
>Ga0315295_10002615_pt1 | contig 15242 bp, 16 predicted proteins | sample YL17G14_0_MG_FD_204453 | JGI IMG/M metagenome (GOLD analysis project Ga0315295, IMG submission 204453) | Sediment microbial communities from Yellowstone Lake, YNP, Wyoming, USA - YL17G14_0 | ecosystem: Environmental > Aquatic > Freshwater > Lake > Sediment | place: USA: Wyoming | collected...
GTTTTTTATAATTTCGTGTGCCTCTATTTTGCCCTCTCACCCAAAACCCAGGTCTTATAGGAATGCAAAGCTCTCATATGGAAGCTTTTAAAAGCGTGAAGTGAGGTCAGGTCGGCGGAAAGTTCCCTCACACAGTCTGTGCGGTTTTTTATTCTTCTCTGATATAATCTCGTTGATTGAATCAACGTCTTGCTGCGAGGAGAGAGATGAAAAGAAACATACTTTTTCTCTCATATGTTATGTTTGTCCTTTCGGGATGCACGCTTGTGCATGTATCTCTTGCCCCTGAAATAAAGCCGCTTCAGGAAAAGGTGCTTGAAGGCGAGGGGAAACACAAAATACTACTGATTGACCTGGAAGGAATGATCTCCTTAAAAGAGGAAACTGATGCCCTGGGACTCACGACAAGGCCCTCGAAGGTCGCATTTTTCAGGGAGGCCCTCCGAAAGGCAGAGGTTGACGCTGACATTGCGGGAGTAATACTGAGGATAAACTCACCTGGAGGCACTGTCGCTGCAAGCGACATGATATACCACGAGATCATGACCTTCAAGCAGAAGAGAAAAATACCAGTGAACGCTTACATAACAGAGCTTGGCACCTCGGGAGGCTATTACGTCGCCTCTGCCACCGACCAGATCATTGCAAGCCCTGCTGCGATCACGGGCAGCATAGGTGTCATTGCCTTGAAGTTCAATCTTGAGGGGCTTCTCTCAAAGATAGGGATTTCCGAAGAGACCTATAAGTCAGGCCCGAAAAAGGACTTCTGGCTGCCCTTTCGCCCGAGTACACCGGAAGAACAGAAGATGCTTCAGGGTGTAATCGACAGGCTCCACTCACGTTTCGTCAAGGTGGTCTCCATGAATAGGCAGGGATGTCTCACAGAGCAAGAGGTCAGGGCCCTCGCCGATGGGCGGATCCTTTCGGCGAGCGAGGCCATAGAGACAGGACTCATCGATCAGATAGCCTATCTGGATGAGACGATTGATCTGATGAAGAAGGCGCTTAATATTGAGCAGGCAAGGGTGATAACCTACGCGCTCCCCGGAACCTTCAAATCGAACATATATTCCGAAATGCCTCTGTTTGGCCCTCAAGTCATAAACCTTATTTCAATAAACGCCGAGGATCTCTCCCTTTTTTCCGGTGTGCAATTCATGTATATCTGGTACCCATAGGGTAGTAAAAATCGGGGCCTCCTTCATCTACCATGCAATGGAACGAACCCGCCACGAGGTCCCGGTAACCTGAACAGGATGCTGATGAAGACTATCCTTACACTGCTCCTCATCGTAGGAATCGGTTACCTCATACTTCTCGCCTTTGTCTACTTCAGACAGGGCAGCCTGCTCTACTATCCAATGAGAGAGATACTCCATACCCCGACCGATATAGGGTTGAACTTCGAAGAGTTTACCGTGAAGACGAGAGATGGCGTCGTGATATCCGGATGGTACGTTCCTGCGCATCCGGAGAGAGGTGTCGTGCTTTTCTGCCATGGGAATGCCGGCAATATATCCCATCGCCTCGATTCGATCCGTATCTTCCACGATCTTGGGCTTGCCGTCTGCATATTCGACTACAGAGGATACGGGAAGAGCGAAGGCTCGACAACCGAAAGTGGAACATACCTTGACGCAGAGGCGATCTGGGACTATCTTATCAAAGTGAAACGTATGCCACAAGAAAAAATTATCCTTTTCGGCCGCTCCCTAGGGAGCGCTGTCGCAGCCCACCTGACACTCACCCATCATGCGGGGGCCCTCATCATCGAGTCTGGATTTGCCTCCGTCCCCGATCTCGGGGAGAAATACTTCCCCTACTTGCCTATCCGTTTACTCTCACGCTTTCGGTATGCAACGATAGAGAAGATCGACATGATCCACATCCCGAAGCTTTTCATCCACAGCCCCCGGGATGAGATTATCCCTTACTCTCACGGCATTGCCCTTTTTAAACAGGCTGTGGAACCCAAAGAATTCCTCCAGATCATGGGTGGGCACAATGAGGGGTTTCTCCTTTCGGGAGAGACCTACACCAAGGGCCTCGATGCCTTCATTTCGAAATACTTCTGACACATGCCTTCCAATCAGCTCTCCTGGATTTTATCATGTATACTTAGAATATCTTCCTCACCTTGACCGTTCATTCCGCCTTGCTCTATAGTATGTATGCGTAATAAGGTGCTGTTATATTCATACACCTCTTCCCGGCGTGTACAATTCGATCTTCATCGTCACGATCACGCATATTTCGGTATTTTGTTGTTTTTAATAAATAGAGAAAGGTGAAACCATATGCCAAGGCGGAATGATATCAGGAAGGTTTTGATCATCGGTTCGGGACCTATTGTGATAGGCCAGGCCTGTGAATTCGACTATTCAGGGACGCAGGCATGCAAGGCGCTCCGTAATCTAGGGTATGAGATTGTGCTTGTCAACTCGAATCCTGCCACGATTATGACCGATCCAGAGATGGCCGAAATAACCTACATTGAACCACTCACCGTTGAGTCACTTGTCAAGATCATCGAAAAGGAACGTCCTGACGCCCTCTTGCCCAATCTGGGGGGACAGACAGGGCTCAATCTCTCAGCCGAGCTCTCGCGAAAGGGCATCCTCGATACCTACGGAGTCAGGATCATCGGCGTTCAGGCTGATGCGATCGAACGAGGTGAAGACCGTATTGTTTTCAAGGACACAATGCGGCAACTCGGCATCGATATGCCAAGGAGCGAGCCCGCCTTCAGCGTGGAAGAGGCCGAAGCCATTGCGTCAAGACTCGGTTATCCTGTTGTCATTCGTCCGGCCTACACACTCGGGGGAACCGGTGGGGGGCTCGTGTACAACGTGGAGGAACTGAGAACCGTTGCGAGCCGAGGCATTTCAGCCAGCCTCATCGGACAGATACTCGTGGAGGAGTCGGTCCTCGGCTGGGAGGAACTGGAGCTCGAGGTGGTGCGCGATGCGAAGAACCAGCGCGTCACCGTGTGTTTCATCGAGAACGTCGATGCCATGGGAATTCACACCGGTGATTCCTATTGTACGGCGCCGATGCTCACGATCGACCAGGGACTCCAGAAGCGACTCGAGAAACACTCCTACGATATTGTGGAGGCTATTCAGGTAATAGGGGGTACGAACATTCAATTCGCTCACGATCCCAAGACAGGCCGTGTCGTCGTGATCGAGATAAACCCCAGGACGTCACGATCCTCTGCGCTCGCCTCAAAGGCAACAGGCTTCCCCATAGCCCGCATATCCTCCCAGCTCGCTGCAGGATTAACACTCGACGAAATCCCATACTGGAGAGAAGGCACGCTCGACCGCTATACCCCGTGGGGAGACTATGTTGTCGTGAAGTTTGCCCGCTGGGCCTTCGAGAAGTTTACAGGCATCGAGGACAGGCTTGGAACCCAGATGAGGGCGGTCGGAGAAGTGATGAGCATCGGAAAAACCTACAAAGAGGCATTTCAGAAATCGATCAGGTCTCTCGAGATCGGACGCTATGGCCTCGGCTTTGCACGGGACTTCCATGAGAAGGACCTCTCCGAACTCATGGAGCTCCTTGTGTTTCCGACCAGCGAGCGCCAGTTCGTCATGTATGAAGCCCTTCGCAAGGGTGCTTCTGTGGAGGATCTTTATGAAAGGACCCACATCAAGCCCTGGTTCATCGAGCAGATGAAGGATCTCGTCACGATCGAGGAAGAGATCCTCACCTACAAGAGGAAGGAATTGCCGGAGGAACTCCTCGCAAAAGCCAAGAAAGACGGTTTCGCAGACCGTTATCTCTCACAGCTCCTTGGCATCCCCGAAAAGGCAATTCGGGAGCAGAGAAAATCTGTCGGACTCCACCAGGGCTGGGAACCTGTCCCGGTGAGCGGAGTCGAAAATGCCGCCTATTACTATTCAACATACAATGCGTCAGATAAGGTTGCGCGGAGCGATCGTCCCAAAATCATGATCCTCGGAGGAGGTCCCAACCGTATAGGTCAGGGTATCGAGTTCGATTACTGCTGTGTCCATGCAGCGTTTGCGCTCCGTGACGATGGCTACGAGACCATTATGGTGAACTGTAATCCCGAGACGGTCTCTACGGATTATGATACCTCCGATAAACTCTACTTCGAGCCTGTCACGGTAGAGGATGTCCTCGCGATATATGAGAAGGAGGGACCGGAAGGGGTTGTGGTCCAATTCGGGGGGCAGACACCTCTCAACATCGCACGGGAACTCTTGGATGCGGGCGTTAAGATCATTGGTACCACTCCTGACACGATAGACCTCGCTGAGGACCGGGACCACTTCCGGAAGATGATGAAGACACTTGGCATACCAATGCCCAATGCAGGCATGGCGAGCACTATCGAAGAAGCACTGCAGGTGGCTGAAAGGATCGGCTACCCCCTCATGGTGAGGCCTTCCTATGTACTGGGAGGAAGGGGTATGGAGGTGATCCATGATGCCGACATGCTCGAGCACTACGTCATGGCTGCTGTCGGTGTGACTCCTGACCGGCCCATCCTGATCGACAAGTTTCTCGAGAACGCGATAGAAGCCGAGGCAGATGCAATTGCGGACGGAACCGATGCCTTCGTGCCTGCAGTCATGGAACATATCGAACTGGCCGGAATCCACTCGGGAGATTCCGCTTGTGTTATTCCTCCCATTAGCATCCCTACGAAACACCTCGAAACGATCTATGAGTATACCCGCAGGATCGCCGTGGAATTGAAGGTGGTTGGACTAATTAACATACAATATGCCATTGCAAACAACACGGTCTATGTCCTCGAAGCGAACCCACGGGCATCACGCACCGTTCCCCTCGTCTCGAAGGTATGTAACATTCCCATGGCACGGCTTGCAACCCGGGTGATGCTTGGGAAGAAGCTCTCCGATCTTCACCTCAAGCCAAAACACATCCCCCACTTCGGTGTGAAAGAGTCGGTCTTCCCCTTCAATATGTTCCCTGAGGTCGACCCGCTTCTTGGACCGGAGATGCGGTCGACAGGTGAGGTACTCGGGATAGCAGGATCCTTCGGTTTTGCCTACTATAAGGCTCAAGAGGCAACCCAGCAGCGACTTCCCACCGAGGGAACAGTCCTTGTCACGGTATCGGATCCTGACAAACAGGCGTCACTTCAAATCGTGAGGCATTTCGAGCGGATCGGATTCAAGATCATGGCGACGAGCGGCACCTGCCGCTTTCTGAATGAGAACGGCGTCAAAGCAAAGCTGATCGACAAGATGCACGAGGGCCGGCCGAACATCGTTGACGCCATCAAGAACAGTGAGATCAGGCTTGTGATCAATACGCCGACCGGGAAGCTCGGCAAGTTCGATGATTCTTACATCCGCAAAGCTGCGATAAAGTTTAAGGTCCCCTATGTCACGACGCTCGCTGCAGCCGCAGCGGCGGCAAGGGGGATAGAGGCATACCAGATGGGTCAGAGTGACCCAAAGTCACTCCAGAGCTATCACAAGGACATCAAATAGAGGATATCTTCCGGATCCTGTGAGATTTCCATTGATGTTTTCAGCAGCGTGACGTAAAATTAAAGTGTATGAGGATTCATCGATAGGGGGTGAACCATGGAGACATTACTGGGTTTAATGATAGGGATCGGGCTCAGCGCGGCAACTGGCTTCCGGGTATTCGTACCACTTCTGGGGATGAACATTGCTGCCATGAGCGGTCATCTCACGCTCTCATCGGGATTCGAGTGGATCGGGGCGTGGCCGGCATTCATCGCCTTTGCCACGGCAACTGCACTTGAGATCGGCGCCTACTACGTCCCCTGGCTTGACCATCTTCTCGACACGATCACAACTCCTGCGGCAATCGTAGCAGGGACGATCATGACCGCCTCCATGGTAGGTGACATATCACCGTTGCTCAAGTGGTCGCTCGCGATTATCGCCGGAGGGGGCACCGCTGCCATTGTCCAGGCAGGAACGATCATTGCGAGAGGCACTTCTGCTATGGTGACGGGAGGCTTTGGCAATTTTGCTGTGGCGACGGCTGAAGCAGTTGGAGCAACGCTCTTTACCGTCATTGCACTCACGCTTCCTGTCCTTGCTGTGATCGCCGCCGGTATCTTCCTTTTTGTGATTGCCAAGCGGATCCTTGGCTCCGTTCGTAAAGAGTCGACAATCGTTGCAAAGCAATGAATACACGCAGGGCTTTCATCGCAGGCAACTGGAAGATGCACAAGACGGTGTCTGAGGCGAGGGATTATTTCGGAGCCTTCCTGCCGTCAGTGAGGAATATCGTTGACAGGGACATTGTCCTCGCTCCCCCCTTCACAGCACTCACTGCCATGGCCGAGATGATCAGAGGTTCGAACGTGATGCTCTCGGCACAGAATGTCTTTTATGAGGAGAATGGCGCTTATACAGGAGAAGTTTCTGCATCCATGCTGAAGGAATTAGGCTGTGCGTATGTAATCGTCGGCCACTCCGAGAGGAGGCAGTACTTCCATGAGACGGATGAGACGGTGAATAAAAAGATCATGATTTCCCTGAAGCACGGGCTCGGGGTTATCGTCTGCATCGGGGAATTGTTGAGTGAGAGGGAAGCCGGCAGGACCTATGAAGTATTGGAGAGGCAGATCACCACAGGTCTCAAGGATATCAACAATGAGGGTTTGGTGATCGCCTATGAACCCGTGTGGGCGATAGGCACGGGAAGGACGGCAACACCCGAGCAGGCCCAGGAGGCACATGAGCATATCAGAACAAGGCTTCGGGAGTTTTACGGGAAATCTGCAGACAGACTGAGGATCCTCTATGGCGGAAGCGTGACACCAGAAAATATCGACAGCCTCATGGCCTGTCCTGATGTGGATGGTGCACTCGTCGGAGGCGCAAGCCGCAAACCCGAGAGCTTCGAAATGATTGTCAAATTCAAAGGGGGATAGCATGACGGTACTACTCACGATCATTCATATCACCGTAAGTTTCTTTCTGATCTTTATCGTGCTCATCCAGAGCAGCAAGGGTGCCGAGATGGGCGCAGCCTTTGGTGGATCAAGCCAGACCCTATTTGGAAGCAGGGGTGCGGCGACGTTCCTTTCGAAACTCACCACGATTGCGGCTATCGCCTTCATGTTGACTTCCCTCTTTCTCGCCATTGTCTCTGTGAAAAGTGGCTCTGTCGTGAAGAAGACCATGCCTGCAGAGCAAAAGACGAGCATCCCTTCCCAGCAAGGGCCTATCCAACCTGGTCAGCAGCAGGCGCCTATCCAGATTCCTCAGCAGGGACCGGTCCAGTCTCCTGCTCAGGCAAATCCCAAGCCATAAAAGTAAGGAAACAGAGATCCCTATTCGGGGCTCTTCCATCCGTGTTCACCGACGAGCGGTACAAACACGCAGGGGGTGAAGGACTCCTTGGTAAGTTTTTTCTTGTGCCTTGCGCTTTTAACGAGCTGCTGTGAGAACCTGTCTCCAACCGGTGCGACGATGATGCCTCCCTCCGAGAGCTGTTCGATGAGGGGCTGAGGGATTTCCGGCGTGCCGGCAGTGATCATGATCCTGTCAAAAGGCCCCTTTTCGGGCCAGCCGACCGTCCCGTCCCCGACCCTGAAATGGATATTCTCATACCCGAGACCCCTGAGGGCCTTCATCGCCCTCTCTGAGAGCGATGGTATCCTCTCGATCGAGAACACCTCCCTTGCCAGCTCGGCAAGCACAGCACCCTGATACCCTGAGCCTGTCCCTATTTCGAGGACCTTTTCTTTACCCTTGAGATCGAGCAGTTCCGTCATGATCGCAACCATATAAGGCTGTGACATGGTCTGGCCTTCGCCGATGGGAAGGGCCATGTCATCGTATGCCCTGTACCACATGGACTCGTCGAGGAAGAGGTGTCTCGGGATCTTCCTCATAGCGCTAAGGACCCGTGCATCCCTTATTCCCCTGGGGATGAGCTGCTCCTCGACCATCACATCTCTAAGTCTATTAAGATCCATGAAATCTGACGATCCATCCCATCCTGCGTTACTGTTCATTGGCATGATTATTCTCCCGGATAGGCCAGAGCCTCTTCAGGAGTTCCAGTGCACTGTGGTTCGTGAGGTCTAGGTGTATAGGTGTTACGGAGACATAGCCATCCACAACGGCATGGATGTCAGTGTCCTCGCCATGCTCCCAGTAGGGCACACCTCCCCCTATCCAGTAGTGCTTCTCACCCCCCGGGGAAAAGACGTCCTTAATAGAGCCGTCGTATGTGCGTTTCCCCTGCCTGGTGAGTTTTATTCCTTTCACAAGACCCCTGGGCAGATTGGGAACGTTGATGTTTAAGAAGGTATCGTAGGGGAGCGAGTTCTTGATGATATACCGGACGACTATGAGGGTGTAATAGGCTGCGGTGTCGAAATGGAAATTCTTCTCTCCATAAGAGGAGATTGCAAAGGAGGGTATGTTGAGAATCGTTCCCTCTATGGCGGCTGAGACGGTTCCGGAATACGTGATATCATCCCCCAGGTTCCCTCCCCTGTTAATTCCGGAGACGACAATGTCAGGCCTTCTCGGCAGTATTTTGTGAACCCCGAGGACCACTGCATCGGTAGGTGTGCCGTTCACCGAATACACATGCTCCCTCAGTTCCTCGACCTTGAGAGGCCTGTGGAGGGTAAGGGAATGGCCTACTGCACTCCGCTCCCTGTCCGGCGCCACGATGTAAGTATCACCCAGTTCCTTCATCGATTTGAAGAGGGCGATGAGGCCAGGGGAATGGACTCCATCATCGTTTGTGACGAGAATGACCATATATGCATTATATCAGATAAGTGTATACTTCTTTTAAATCATTGTTTTATAAGACATTTATTGTTTTTAATTCTAGATGACGGACAGTTCATGGACACCTTCTGTAAGGCTAACCTTTGACTTTCCAGATTGACATGAGCCAAAAGATATTTAGCGGACAGTCAATTGGTTCGTAGGGTACATAGTCTTTATGACTGGCATTTGTCAGGCTCTTAATCGTGAGCATTTACATGAAAAGATCTCGAAAATTAAATGGAACTACGAGGAGGTGATCACGTCACTTGCTGCCTGTTGCCTGAATATTATAAGCCTTCAGTTTCTTGTGGAGGTTCGACCGTTCGATATCCAGTAGCTCCGCAGTCCTCGATATGTTCCATTTGTTTTCTTCGAGCTTCTTCGAGATAAAGTCCCGTTCGAACGCCTCTCTTGCCTCTTTGAGCGTCTTGTAAGTGAAGTAGCTCGGTACCTCGTGCCTGCCACTGGCAAGCTGGATATCCTTCGCATCGATCGTTGCCGAAGGTGTCATGATGACGAGTCTCTCTATGAGGTTTCTTAGCTCCCTGATGTTCCCAGGCCAGCTATATTCCTGTAGTTCCCGTATCGCTTCAGGGGTGAGCTTCTTAAGCTGCTGCCCGTATTCTGACGCAAGGGAGTAAAGGAAATGGTCAACAATGAGCGGAATGTCCTCCTTTCTCTCCCTGAGCGGTGGGACGGCAATAGGGATCACATTGAGCCTGAAATAGAGATCATTCCTGAAGTTTCCCCTCCCCACCTCTGCCTCAAGGTCTTTGTTCGTCGCAGCGATGATCCTCACATCTACCTTAATTGTAGCATTCCCGCCGACCCTCTGGAACTCTTGGGTCTCGATAACCCTCAGCACCTTTGCCTGGGTCGCAAGGGACATGTCACCGACCTCGTCAAGGAAGAGTGTACCTCCGTCAGCAATCTCGAATTTCCCCTTCTTCTTCTCGAAGGCCCCTGTGAAAGAGCCTTTCTCATGACCGAAGAGTTCGCTTTCGATGAGTTCCTGGGGTATCGCGGCACAGTTTACCTCTATGAAATTCTTATCCGCCCTGCTGCTCTCTCTGTGCAGAAGCCTCGCCACGAGTTCTTTCCCCGATCCGCTCTCACCGGTGATGAAGACCCTGCTGTTGCCCTTTGCCGCCATCTCAATCTGCTCCATAAGTATCCTGGTGGGAGGCGACTCACCGATGAGCCTCCATCTGCTCGTCAGGTTCTCCCTCAGCACCCTGTTCTCCCTTTCAAGGGCACCCCTCTCCATGGCACGATTCGCACTGATGAGGACCCGGTCGAGGGAAAGCGGCTTTTCGAGGAAGTCATAGGCACCCATTCTCGTTGCCTTCACCGCAATCTCGATGGTTCCGTGCCCCGAGATTATGATCACAGGCAGCTCTTTTTTTAAAGTCTTTATCTGCTGGAGTGTCTCTATCCCGTCTATCTTGGGAAGCCATACATCGAGGAGCACAAGGTCAAGCGACTGTTCCTTCACAATACGCAAGGCCTCCTCTCCCGATGATGCTGCAACTACATGATGCCCCTCATCCTCGAATATCCCTGAAAGGCTTTCCCTGATGCCCTCTTCATCATCTACGATAAGTACTACTGATTCCACGTTGCACTCTCCCTTATCGGCATATCGATGATAAACACCGTTCCCCTTGGCTCATTGTCCCTCACCCGTAAGTAACCCCTGTGATCGGAGATGATCCTGCTCGCTATCGCAAGACCAAGGCCGGTACCGCTCTCCTTTGTAGAAAAGTAGGGGAGAAATAGTCTTTCCTTATCCTCCTCACGTATCCCCGGCCCGTTGTCTGCGACTTCAGTCGATACCCTGTTTGCGCTGAGATCGAACACTGTTCTGATTTCTATCATGCCGCTGTTTTTCATCGCCTGTATCGCGTTGTCAAAGAGATTGATCAGGACCCTCCTGAATTGATCGCAGTCCATCTCGATGAGCGGTGCGTCCTTGGGGATTAAGACATTGAATTTCACATCCCTGTAATCTTTGTAGAGGGTTACCACCTCGTCTATTATAGCACCGAGGGCCGCTGGTGCCTTCTGTATTTCGGGCATTTTTCCGAATCTCGAAAATTCATCAACAAGCTTTTTAAGACCATCCACCTCTTTAATAATCGTCCGAGTCGACCTTTCGAATACCTGTCCAAAGTCACTATCCTTCTGCTCCCACCGCCTCAGCATCCTCTCGGTCGAAAGTTTGATAGGGGTGAGCGGGTTCTTTATCTCGTGGGCGATCCTTTTGGCCACCTCCTGCCATGCCAGTGCCCTCTGTGCCCTTATCACATCAGTGAGATCATCAAAGACCACAAGGAGACCGAGATACTGTGAGGTGCTGTCCCTCAGCCCCGTGATCGATATCTTAATCAGCCGGCGCTTCCCTCTGATTGTGGCCCAGACCTCCCGCTCTGCCCTGAGCAGGACCCTGAGATTTATTCCGCGGATAAACTCCTGGAGGGAATCTGATTTGATTACGGTGAGGATACCCTGATAATTCTTGCCTATCACATTATGAGGGACAACGTTCAGGATCGCGCATGCAGCATTGTTAATGGCATTCACATTTCCTTCGGCATCAAGGGAAATCACGCCGCTCTGTATGTTCTCGAGGATATTCTCTATGGTAAGTCTCCGCCTGTTGGATTCAGTGTACGATGCCTGGAGGGATTCCTTCCCCTCCTTGAGTTCTCTCACCATATGGTTGAAGGAGTGTATGAGGAGGCCTATCTCGTCATCCCTGGAGATATCGACATGGACATCGAGATTCCCTGATGCCACCTTTTCTGTCGCCTCGGCAAGACCCTGAATCGGTGTCGTAATGCCTCTTGCGAGCCTCAGGGATACCCAAAGTGCCATGAAGATCACGATGAGGGTAAAAAAACCGGAGATCATGAGGTAATTGAGGAAGAGTGGCTGCCTCAAGGCCTCGAGTTGCAAATATTCCTCAAAGGTATTCTTAATGGTCTCCACATTCTTTGTAATATTCTTTGGGATGAATGTCTCTACCATGATGACACCGTTCCGTATCCCTGTTGTTTTGTCAGGAACGACCGCTCTGACCGTATCCCCTTCCTCACCTGAGACGACCTCGATTCCTTCCTTCCCCTCAAAGGCCTCCCGGAGAAGATCCGAAGGGTTCTCGGGCAGTTCGGAAAGACGGGTGACGCTATGAGCCGGGGGGATTGCAGCTCCCGATGCGATGGCCTTTGCGGCGCTGAGCGTCTTATTCCGTTCGGTATCGTAGATCGCTTTTGCAATGCTCAAGGCACTCTCGATCGGTTGCCTGAATTGCGGGCTGAACCACCTGTCGATATACCTGGTCACGAGGCCGCTCGAACCGATAAAGAGAAGGATTGAAGGTATCGAGGTGATGGTCACAAAGATAAGGACGATCTTTGTCTTGAATCTTGATCCTAAAACCCTCTGTTTCCGTTCGAGATAGACCTTCAAGAGATTCTTCCCGACATAGAACATCAAGGTCGAGAGTGCGAGGATATTAAAATTGAAGAAGATGAGGAGAATAACGCGTGTGGTTAAGGATATAGTGCTCAACCTGAAGAAATGGATCTCGATGAGTGAGACAAAGAATATGACGAAAAGCCCCGTACCGATGAGACCCAGCTTTTTCACTTTTCACCCTCTATAGTGAACGCAGGGGAGTTTTTCGACACAACGAAGTCCTTCTCCGGCACAAAGAATAAGAGATAGCCTATTACAGGAGGAAGTTTCCTCAGACGAGATTCTACGGTGATCTTCACAAAATAGTCAGCCGGTTCGAGTTCCTTTATGTGGTTGACGAGCCTGATGTCCTTCTTATGCAAGGTCCAGGACACCATGGATGCAAAACTCCTGAATCTCTTCTTAATGTAAGTCTCCCCGTCGAAAGATGTCGCGATATATTCACCCTTGATTGAGTCCCCCTTTAGAGTTTGCACAAACTTTTTCCCGAGCATGAATTCGTCAGGCCAGCCCCTCCAGACCTTGAAAAGGTCGATATAGAAGGTGAATTCCTTTTCCATGCCGCTTTTCAGTTCGCTGAGGATCCTCTCGTCGAGGGAAAGCCCTGCGTCGACCATGATTTCATTAAAACCCACGCGCACTTCGGGACCGACAATCTCAACCCCGAAGAGTTGAGAAGACAGGAGCAACAGGAAGAGCGTGGATAACGCAAGAACCCTTTTTCTCATAAGGATGTGACATCTTCAGAAGAATTTTTGATATTATACCATCATAGGCACCCTGCCGGAGACGGGCGGTACATCGCAATTTCAGATAGTGGTAATGATTCGTGATAGGAGAGGAGGGATGTATGGATATTAAAAAGATAAGAATCACTATTCCTGAGGGATGCAATATCATACTCGGCCAGACCCACTTCATAAAGACCGCAGAAGACCTTTATGAGATCATCGCCACAACGGTTCCCGAGGCGAAATTTGGGATCGCTTTCACCGAGGCATCGGGTCCCTGCCTGATACGAACCGAAGGGAACGATCCTCAGCTCATTGATGTCTCAGTCAGGAACCTCCAGGCGATCGGCGCTGGACATGTATTTTCCATCCTTCTGAGACATGCCTATCCCATCAATATCCTGAACCCCATAAAACAATGCCCCGAGGTCTGCATGATCTATTGCGCCACGGCAAACCCCCTGGAGGTCATTGTCGCATCTACAGATCAAGGCAACGGGATTATCGGGGTCGTCGACGGTTCCCCACCTAAAAATGTGGAAGGTGACGACGAGAGAAAGCACCGTAAGGATTTTCTGAGAAAAATCGGTTATAAGCTCTAACGGAGAAATTCCATGATTCCCAGACTGAACTATGACGAGAAAGGGCTCATCCCTGCCATAATCCAGGATATCGAAAAGGGGGACGTCCTCATGATGGCGTACATGAACGAGTCATCCCTGAATATGACGATACAGACGGGCTTCACCCATTTCTGGTCGCGTTCGCGTTGGAAATACTGGAAAAAAGGCGAGACCTCAGGCGATGTGCAGGAGGTGAAGGAGATATTTTACGACTGTGACGAAGACACACTCCTCATTAAGGTGAAGCAGCACGGCCAGGGTGCATGCCATACCGGAAACAGGACATGTTTTTTCCGGAAAATCGATTCAATGAACAAACAGGAGAAAGAGACAGGGAGGAAGTAGATGGGCACCTGCATTTTTTGCAAGATCGTTGAGAAAATTGTCCCCTCAAGTATCGTGTATGAGGACGACCTTACCCTTGCCTTTGAGGACGTCAACCCACATGCGCCGGTTCACACTATCGTGATACCGAAAAAACATATCCCCACGCTCCTCGATGTAAGGGAGGAAGACCGAAACCTGATTGGTCATATGTTTCATGTCGCCGTTATAATCGCCCGTGAAAAGGGTATTGCCGAGAAGGGATTTCGTATAGTGAACAATTGCAATCATGAAGGCGGACAGAGGGTCTATCATCTCCATCTCCATCTTCTCGGCGGAAGACCTATGCGCTCCCCTTTCGGATAGGCACGGGGGAGCGGCACTAATTCTGCTGAGTTCACCGGCACACATCTTTCATAAAGTGCGAGCCTTAGAACACTGAAGCGTTGTGACTCATCAAGGCTATATGGACTTGAAGATACCGATTTCGAAGAATATCGGTATTCTGTAGCGTGGAGAAAAAAGGTGAAGCTCCCTGCTTTCTATCAAGGGGTATCCGTATTCCATCTCCCCGAGGGACTGAACCCTTTGCCCGATGACTCTCCCAGCCACTGTTACTTCCTTCCCCTGTGAATAGATGGAGGTATCGAGGTACCCACCATAGAGGATCAGGAATCTGCCCTCTGTGAAGTCAGTATCTCTTGGCCTTCCCATGAAATCAAGGGGCTTCTGGACCACCTCAATATAGGTCCCCTCTTCCCTGTTCGAAGCATCTGCAATGACCCCTCCGAAAAGGACATACCTCCCCACATACCTGTCCGGATAATTCAATAGCACGGTAAAAGGGAGATCCCTTTCAGCCCTTTCCCTCATTTCCTGGGTGATGACATGGGCACAGCCGGAGAGGGACAGGACGAGAAAGAATGAGAGCATTTGTTTCATAGGAGAGTTACTTATTTTTCCGTGGCGATGAAATAGCTTGCAAATGTGTATCTCTCACCTTTGCGCATGGTGCCGAAGGCGGGACTTGGGAATGGCAGGATAACTCCCTGATATTCCATATTTCTCTGCTCTCATTTGTGGGCAAAATTGTCGACTACTCTGCTTTTACTATAACCCATTCAATCAGAATATGTCCAATGCCTTATTAGGGAAATGTAATAGTGAATGCAATAGGGACAGCGACAATACTGTTCGGCATAAAATTTGATTATTCAAAAATAGTCGATTATAAAATAAACTTAATATAATATAAAAATAATTAACTAGATTTTTAATTGCCTAGTATGAAACAATCG
>Ga0315295_10002616_pt1 | contig 15242 bp, 14 predicted proteins | sample YL17G14_0_MG_FD_204453 | JGI IMG/M metagenome (GOLD analysis project Ga0315295, IMG submission 204453) | Sediment microbial communities from Yellowstone Lake, YNP, Wyoming, USA - YL17G14_0 | ecosystem: Environmental > Aquatic > Freshwater > Lake > Sediment | place: USA: Wyoming | collected...
GCTATAATTCCATCCCGGCCGATCAGCCCGGCCGCTATGTATATATCAGGGATGATGTGACCGGCAAGTATTGGTCGGCCAGCTGGTCTCCGACCTATGACAGATTTAAGTCCTATAAATGCCGGCAGGGATTAGGTTATACGACCATTGAGATGGAGCAGGAACAGATCGAGTCCTCTATCACCTATTTTGTGCCGGATAACGAACAGGCGCTGGAACTCTGGGTTTTGAAGATAAAGAATTTATCTAAAAAGCCCCGCAAATTAAAATTATTCTCTTATTGCGAGTTCTCTTTCTACGATGCCATCAAGGACCTAACCAACGTGGACTGGTGCCAGCAGATCAATCAGGCCAGCTTCGAGCATAAGACCATTTTCTGGACCGCTTTCATGAAGACCCTGGGTTATACTTATTTCACCACTTCAGAGGCGATCCACAGCTTTGAGACCGACCGGGAAAAGTACATCGGCCCTTACCGCACTCTGGCCAATCCCCTGTGTGTGGAGGAGGGAAAGTGCTCCAATTCAGAAGCCCTGCGGGGGAACGGCGTGGGCGGATTGTGCCTCGAAGTCCAGCTTAAGGCCCGGGAGGAGAAGGAGCTGGTCTTTATCCTGGGAACAGCGCACAAACCATCCGAGGCCCTGCCCTTGATCGATAAATACCGCAAATTGGAGAACTGCCGGACCGCCCTGAGCGAGCTTAAAAAACGCATGCGTGAATATATTTTAAACTTCCAGGTGAAAACCCCGGACGAGGATCTGAACGCCATGGTCAACACCTGGAACCAGTATCAGTGCAAAAGCACCTTCAACTGGTCGCGCTTCGTATCCCTGTATCAATTAGGGGTCAACCGGGGGATGGGCTTCCGGGACACCGCCCAGGACACCCTGGGAGTTATGCATACCATACCGCACGAGGCCAAGCAGACCCTGATCAAATTATTGAAGATCCAGTACCATGAGGGCTATGCCGCCCATCAATATTATCCCTTAACCGGCGAGGTGGACGTGGGGGATGCCGCGGAGGGGGCCAAGAAAGCCGCCAAATGGTTTTCTGACGATCATCTCTGGATAGTTCTGGCGGTCTGCGCTTATATCAAGGAAACCGGCGACTTCAAGTTCTTGGAGGAGATCATCCCTTATTTGAACGGCGGAAGTGCGGAAGTGCTCGAGCATCTGCAGGCCGCCGTTGAATATTCGACCACCTACGTGGGAAAGCACGGTTTATGCCTGCTGGGCTGGGCGGATTGGGATGATACTTTGAATCTGAATACCGGGAAAGGTCAGGCCGAATCGGTCTTCTCCACTATGCTCCTGGGAGTGGCTCTGCAGGAGATGGTAGGCTTGTGCCAGATCATAAAGAAACCCAAACTGGCCCAAAAATACAGCGATCTGCACAAACACTTTGCCAAAGCGGTAAATTCACAAGCGGGCTGGGACGGCCGCTGGTACCTCCGGGCCTATACCGATGAGGGCAAAAAAGTGGGCGGCCACACAAATGAGCATGCTCAGATCTATCTGATCCCTCAGAGCTGGGCGGTCATGTCCGGTTTTGCCAAAGACAAGAGAGCCAAAACCGCTATGGCTTCCGCCCACAAACACTTGAACACTAAATATGGTCTGGTCCTGCTCTGGCCGGCTTATCCTCATTTTGACTGGCGCATCGGCGGCACCACGACTTATCCCCCGGGAGCCAAGGAGAACGGCGGGATCTTCCTGCAGACCAATCCCTGGTCTACCATCGCCCAAACCCTGCTGGGGAACGGCGACCTGGCTTATCAATATTATAAGCAGATCCTGCCTTCCTCCAAGAACGACATCGCTGACCAATACCAGGTAGAACCTTATGTCTACTGCCAGAACATATTAGGCAAGGAGCATCCCCAATTCGGGCTCGGCCGTAACTCCTGGCTTACCGGTACGGCTTCCTGGGCCATGGTGGCCGTCAGCCAGTATATCCTGGGCATCAAGCCCGATTATCTGGGCTTGACCGTTAATCCCTGCATCCCCGGCCATTGGAAGGGTTTTGAGGTCAAACGGGTGTTCCGCGGGACCACTTACTTCATTACCGTGAGGAATCCCAAGCAGGTAAGTTATGGCGTTAAAACCTTAACGCTGGACGGCAAAAAGATCGCAGGGAATCGCCTGCCGATGATCAAGGACCACAAAGAGCATCACGTAGAGGTAACGCTGGGTTAGAGTATATTTTCCAGCCCGTAGACCAGACCTTTCAGCTTCTTTATCTTGCGGACCGCTAAAATGACCCCGGGCATGAAGGATTCACGCGAATTAGTGTCGTGTCTTATGGTCAAGGTCTGCCCCACCCCGCCGAAGATCACTTCCTGATGAGCAACTAAACCGGGCAAGCGGACGGAATGGATCGGGATCTCCGCCCTCTCCCCCATCGATTCTTTCATCATTTGGGCGGTTTTTAAAGCCGTGCCCGATGGTTTGTCTTTTTTCTGCGGATGATGCATCTCGATGATCTCCGCGTGGGTTAAATGCTTGGCGGCTTCCCTGGCAAACTGCATCATGAGCACCGCCCCCACGGCAAAATTGGGCGCCACCAGGCAGTTGACCTTGTATTTTTCGCAGAGCCCTTCAATTTCCGTCAGATCGTTCTTGGTAATGCCGGTGGTCCCCACCACCGCGTGCGCCATGGAAGACAGGATGGTGCGGATATTGCCCATGGCGGCATCGGGTACGGTGAAATCCACCACCACTTCCGCTTTATGTTTTTCGATCGCGGCCGCCAGGTTGTCGCCCAGATCCAATTGTGCGACCAGGTCCAGGTCGGATTCCCGCTGAACGGCTTTTACCGTTTCCGCGCCCATTTTACCTTTGGCACCGTTGACAATAACTTTTATCCTAGCCATGTTTAACCCCCGTGTGACCGAATCCGCCGGCTCCACGGTCAGTCTCCGGCAAATCAGCTACCTCTTCGACAGCGACCCTCTCGATCTTATTGATTATCATCTGCGCGATACGGTCCCCGCGTTTCACTACCAAATTCTCTTTGCTGTGATTCATCAAAATAACCCCCACCTCCCCGCGATAATCAGCATCTACGGTTCCGGGAGTATTCAAGATAGATACTCCTTGCTTAAGAGCCAATCCCGAACGGGGCCTTACCTGCGCCTCGTACCCTTCCGGGATCGCGATCTGCAGACCGGTCGGGACCAGCTTCCACTCCCCGGGAGCGATGATCATCTCCGGATTGACCGCCGCGTAAAGGTCCATGCCAGCCGCGTGGTCGCTCATGTATTTGGGAAGCGGCAGGCCCTCGCTGTGCGGAAGGCGCTTGACCTGCATCCTGAGCATTTAAAGCCCTACCCGGATCACATTGCAGATCTTGGAGACCACGGAAAGCTTCTTCAATTTGGCTAGCGCCCGCCGCAGGTTGGCCTCTTTTGCCTCATGAATGACGATCACGATGGTGGCGGTCTTGCCCACGGTTTCCTTCTGCACCACCGCGGCGATGGATACTTTTGCGTCCGCAAACGCCCTGGAGATCCCGGCCAGGACTCCATGCCGGTCCGGCGCGGTCAATCTAATATAATAACGACTGGAGATCTCTTCAATGGGTCTTAGCTTCCTACTTTCTAATTTCAATCTTCTACTTTCGATTTTTGATTTACTGACTTCAATAATATCCGACACCACCGCTGAAGCAGTGGGAAGACCCCCCGCCCCCTGCCCATAAAACATCTGCTCTCCCATGGCATCCCCCCGCACATAAATGGCGTTCATGGGTCCGGGGATAAAGGCCAAAGGGTGGTCCTGGGGGACGAGAGTGGGATGCACGCGCACCTCCACCTTATCATCAACCTTTTTGGCCACGGCCAGCAGTTTGATCACATAACCGATCTCCTCGGCGTAGCGGATGTCTTCCTGGGTGATCTTAGAGATTCCTTCGCAATGGACTTCTCTCCAATTAATTTTTGCGCCAAAGGCCACCGCCGCCAGGATCACCGCTTTGTACTGCGCGTCAAAACCTTCGATATCCATGCGCGGATCGGCCTCCGCATAGCCCTTCTCCTTCGCCCTTTTCAGGGCTTCGGAGAATTCCATTTTTTCCTTCGTCATTTTGGAAAGGATGTAATTAGTGGTGCCGTTAACGATGCCAAAAACCTCGCTGATCCGGTTGGCCGCCAGATTGTTGCGTAAAGCTCCCAGAATGGGTATGCCCCCGCCCACCGCCCCCTCAAAAAGCACGGAAACCCCCTTCCGGGCGGCGGCCTGCAGGATCTCCTCCAAGTGAATGGCGATCAGCTCTTTATTGGAGGTCACGACCGATTTGCCAGCTCGTATGGCCTGCAGAACTAATTTTTTGGCGGGATTCACGCCCCCCATTGCTTCTACCACGACGGAGATCTCAGGATCATTGATGATCTCGTTTGGGTTCCGGGTGACAGCGCAGGGCACGCGGACCTTCCGGATATCGCAACCCTTTTTGATCCTAAGGCGCAATCCGGTCCGCTCCTCGATCAGGGCGGAATTTTTCCTGATCAACTCCACCACCGCCGACCCTACCGTGCCTAAACCAATAATACCTATATTTATCTGTTTCATATTAATCAAATAATGAACTTATCGACCGGTTCTCGTAATTGCGCTTGATGGCCTGACCCAAAAGCTCGGCCACCGATAAGATCTTCAGCCCCTTGAACTGCTTCTCTTTTGAGATAGGCAGAGAATCGGTAACAATGACCTCGGCGAATCCGGCCTTGGTCATGCGCTCGACCGCCGGACCGGAGAAAATGCCGTGCGTGGCGCAGACATAGATATCGGGATTGCAGCCCTCCTTTTGCAAGGCCGAAACCCCGGAGGTTATGGTCCCGGCGGTATCGATCATGTCATCGGTAATGATGACGGTTTTGCCTTTAACATCACCCACCACATGGGTGACTTCGGATTTATGCTGTTCTTCCCTGACTTTATGCAAAATCGCCAGTTTGGCCCCTATCCGGTCGGCCAGTTTTTTAGCCACCCGGGCGCGGCCGGTATCGGGCGCCACCACGATCATGTCCTTTAGGTTCTTTTCTTTCAGATAATTGGCCAAAATAGGCAGAGCGGTCAGGGTGTCCACCGGGATATTGAAGAATCCCTGGATCTGGTCGGAATGCAGGTCCATGGCAATGATCCGGTTGGCTCCCGCGGTTTCCAAAAGATTGGCCACCAGTCGGGCTGAGATCGGCTCGCGCGAGGCGGCTTTACGGTCCTGCCGGGCGTAGCCGAAATGAGGGATAACGGCGGTAATGGACTTGGCGGATGACCGCTTCATAGCGTCGATGATGATGAAAAGCTCCATCAGGTCACCGTTCACGTTCTCGGTACAGGTCTGGATGATGACGGCGGACTGCCCGCGGACATTCTCCTGGATGCGGGCATAGATCTCCCCCCCGGCAAAGCGGGAAATTTTGATATCCCCTTCCTTTAAATCCAGGATCTTGCAGATCTTCTTGCTCAGGTCGGGATGGGATGTTCCATAAAAAACGCGCAGGTCCGAGTTTGCCATGAAGTACGCCCCCTTAGACTGAAATTATATCAAAACCGTTAAGCCCTTACAACTTCTCTTACGGTCTCGATCAATCTCTGCAGATGGGCTTCTTTTATCTCAGAAGTGAGATGCCCGGGAAGGCGGGCGGCGGCGGTCTGGGGGCGGAGGGAATAAGCGGCCATATTGACCGCGTTGAACCTGATCTCCCTCACCGCGTTCAGGGTATTTTGGAACTGCTCTTCGCTCTCTCCGGGAAAGCCTACGATAATATCGGTAGTGATCCCGGCTTTGGGCATCAATTCCCTTATCTTTTTAACGCGGTCCTTGAAATAAGCCAGGGTGTATTGGCGGTTCATTTTTTCAAGTATTTCATCGTCCCCCGCCTGGAGCGGAAGGTGGAATTCTTTGGCGACGTAGGTTAGTTCGTAAACAGTGTTAATCAGCTCGTCTGAGAGATCTTTCGGGTGAGAGGTTAGGAAGGATATCCGGAGATCAGGATATCTGGGGACTAGGCTATTTGGAGATCCGGGGATCAGGGACTTAATTTCCCGAAGAAGATTAGCTAATCCATATTTATAAGAGTTCACATTTTGTCCCAGCAAAGTTATTTTTCTAACACCCTGATCAATTAATACTCTGATCTCTTCCAACACCTCCTCTATCGACCGGCTGGTTTCCCTGCCGCGCACGTAAGGGACCACGCAGTAAGAGCAATAATTATCGCAGCCGTGCATGATGACCACATAATTTCCTATTCTCGATTTTCTATTATCGACTTTCAATTCCCTATTTACTAATCCCTCTAACCTTTTCGGGCTGTTCGGCGGGATAAACCAATCAGCGTGCGGGAACATTTTCTTAAGATCGATATGGTCTTCGTTCACGATACACCCGCAGATGCCGATTTTAAGATGAGGGTTTTTCTTTTTGAGGTTTTTTAGCGAGGTGATGAAGCCGAACGCCCGATTCTCGGCGGCCTCCCGCACACAGCAGGTGTTAATTAAAACAATATCGCAGCTCCCCAGCCGTTTCAGGTCCAGGTCATCGGGGCCCAGGTCCGGAATCCCTTGATAGCCGTGCGACTCCAGAACCTCAGATAATTTATCGGAGTCATGCACATTCATCTGGCATCCGTACGTTTTAATGAAATATTTTGCGGTCAATCTTTTAATTTGCGCTCGATCAGCACCAGGGCTAAAAGTATTATCGGCATGACCGCATCCGTCAGCCAGATGCCTAATCCGGCGTTATAAGGGGCCAGGTTGTGCCTAACGGTCAACTCCACCCAGTGCCCGTAAGCGCAGCCTAGATAGACGATAAATATGTTCAAAGCGGTCGCCAGCCAGAAATCGCCATGGATAAAAATGCATACCAATCCCAACACACCGATGGCCAGGTTGGCCATGGCCATTTCAAATTGGAAAGGGCTGGGCTGCCACCCTATCATGGCCGCCACCGCCGCCGAATTGAAGGCGTGCTGATAAAAGGCCAGGATCCCCATCAGGCCGTAATTGAAAGCGAACAGATAGATCAGTACCACTCCTATGATATTCTTGACCGTGCGCGGTTTCTTCGAAAGCAAAATATGGGTGATCGAAGCTGCAGCCGTAACGCCCAACAAGATGAACCAGATCATATTATTTACCTCCCGTACAGCTCACTCTCGAGCCTCTCCAGTATCCCATATTGCTCATCCGAAACCGACATCCCGGCAATGCCGGCCAAAGCCTGCATGGGGGTTTCTACATCCTGCATAGCCTGCTCCGCGGACTGAAACTTATGTCCGGGCGGGATCCGATAGAAATAGATCAGGGTCGGCAGTTCGTTGACGTCATAAATGATAGCCTTGGTAGTAGTGACCTTGCCGGCGGAATTCACTATCTTGAAATTAGGGAATTTCTTTCCCAATATTCCTGAAAGGTCATCCAGTTTAAGCGGCTTATCGGTGGCGTGGGGGGTGGCGCGGCCTTCTTCCACCACGCTCCTTAGAACATTACCCAGGCTGTCCAGGTCGCCCTGACTGAACGCATCCTCGATCCGCTTATCGCGCGTTAAAAATCCGATAAAGGCGCCGTCGCCGTTCTTATCGAGCACGATGGCCTCATCCAGGCGCAAGCCCCGATTCAGCCATTTGGTCAGGATCTCCGGCGTGCCCGTCACGGCCTTATCGGTATATTTAAGATTGGGAGTATAAAAGAACTTAATATCCGTGAACTTCGATTCATCAAAGGTGGGATTCTTGGGGCCAATATGGATGGCGATCACATTTTCCGGCGCAAAGGGCATCTTGGTCTTGGCCAGGGCCGGGCAGAGCATAACCAACAACAATAATAACGGCAAAACTATTTTTTTCACTTGCACCCTCCTTCATTACCAGCTGAATGATAGCCCAAAAGGGGTTGATTGTAAACTCTGAAATTTGTAGGATATTTTACCGATAAATATATGATGAGCAAGACTGGGCGCACTCAAAGGGATGTTTTCCACCGATCAAACCCCAGGACCAGCGGATCCTCGGATCCCAGGTTCAGGTTAGGGGTAAAATTGACCGGTCTTATTAAATTGAACCGGCTGCCCCTCATTTTTTTAAGTTTCAAGCGTTTAACGATGGAAACTGTCGGCTTGACCGAGCCGGAAATAAAAAGAACGGTCAGATCGTTCCTGGAACCCGAGAATATAGGATTGGCAGTTAATATTGTCCAAAGCTTAAAAGATATGGGCGGATCTGAATTGACAATTAAATTCCTTAAGACACCTGAACATCTAACCGTGGAATTCAAGGCCAAAGGCCTCTCTCGTTTCATTGATTCCGCCAGCCTCAACCTCCTCCCCCTGCCTAAACAAGAAACTTTATGCTAGTAAAGTTCCCCGAAGCGGGCCAGATCAGGCAAGTTGTAAGACGCGAGGGTTTTGTGGCTCGAGCGCTGTTGATGGACGGGCACAGAGAAGAAACCCTGCCGGTTGAGATCTACACCGGGAATAAAGTAGAACCGGGGAATTTTGGCTACATTGCCGGGACCGCCACCCATGTGACCTCTGGTCTGGAGCACTGCACCCTGGTGGCCCTTTTTGATCCCGAGGTGCGTCTGGGAGCGGCCGGTCATTTTCAGGTCTTTTCTGAGTCCGATCCCCTTCCTATGGCTGTGGATTCATTGAATGAATTTATCGCCAATCTCCGGGACATGCAGAACACCTTGACCCTGATCGGATCGACCCTTAAAAAGCTCCAGGGTTTTTGCGTCTTCGGCATGTCCGGGATAGGCGTTATCGCCCCGGTCATGGAGATCCTTCAAGTGTTGAAAAATCAAGACATCCCGGTGCCCCAGGTCGCTGTCTGTATGGAGCCCGAACATGTGTTCCAAAGTTATCTGAAAAAAGGCGTGGTGAATTATTTTTTTGAGGGGCAAAAAAACACCCGCAAGATATTTGAAGCCGGTCCCGCCCCCACCGACCGTGCCGCTCAGATCCTTTATTATGGAGAAGAGGTTATCGCTTATTTCGACCGGATCTGCGGAGAATTCGGGCGGAGAGAATTTTTCGGGCACGCACTCCCCTATCTGGCAGCCAAACACTTTTCCGAGCCGGAAAAATTCTTCAACCTGGCGATGAGGGCGGTGGAAAACGGCAGTGAAAGGCCTGCCCGAGAGATCGGCGATTTCTTCAGGGGCCTGGTCAGAGCTTGAATCTCAATCCAAAGGTATCGTAGAACCGCGAGTATTTATTTTCTCCCATCAACAGATCCTCGACCGCAAGGATGAATTGCGGCGTGGTGCCCAATAATCCTATCTCCTGGGCCATTTCAAAATAGAATCGGCCGTAAGGAGCCCCCAGGCTCGAGGGCGCGCTTTCCAGTTTACCCGGAGGGATAGAATAGGTCAATTTAATGTCCGGGCTCAATCCGCAGGGCAACCCAATCTTGACCAATCCGCCAAAAGCCAGCCCCAGATAACTGCTGGGGGAGAAGGAATTGTTCAGGCTCAGATATTCCACTCCCAAAGTTAAGGCCAATTGCGGGGACAGCAGGAAATTGGTCATCAATTTGGCCAGATAGCGGTTTTCCCAGAGAGAATGATAAGTATAAGGATTGGCGGCATCCAGATAGATCATGGGATTGGAATTGAATTGCAACCCCAGCTCCCAGATAATATTGCGTCCTAGGAAATTAACACCCCGCCAGGTATTGATGCCCAGGCCGTAGAAAAGCCAGTTCTCCGTCTGGGAAGCGCTTTCCACCACCCCACCCCACCTCGCCTCGATCGCGATCGGCACGTCCGGATAGACAATCGCGCTTTTTACCTCGGAGGGAAGCTGGGACTGCATCATGGGGGCCAGCTTCTGGAGGAACATGTCCATGGCCACCGCCACTTCATACCGGGTGACCGGCTCGTCCCCGTTCAATCTTCCGCCCGGGGAGATCATCTTCATGTCCACCAGCTTCTGGACATATTTAAAAGCCCAGTGCTTGCGGTCCACATCCTCATAATAAGGATTGACGGTGTATTTTTCCCTGCCCTCCACCTTGTAAACGATCTTGCCCAAGATCACCGCCAGCTCCAGGCGGGTTAGGGGCTTGTCTCCCTGGAAAGTGCCGTCCGCAAAGCCCCCCATCACCTGATACTTGTTGGCCACGGCATTGACGAACTTGTGCGCCCAGTGCGTCTCCGGCACATCGCTGAATTGATCGGAGGTGGGACGCGCAGCTACCAGATTGCGCCCGGTGATGCGTTCCAGGTAGGTCATGGCACTGGCTAAGACCCCGGCGAACTGGAAGCGATTTATGTTCTCAGACCCCCGGAAGCTATTGTCATCATAACCGGACATGATCCCATAGACATTGACCACATTGGAGACGCTGTCATAGGCGGGGTGGTTGGGAGATACGTCTTTAAAGGTCACCGCCGCCAGCGCCAGCTGGCTGAACAGACATAACAAAAATAGCTGACTTAACTTTTTCGCCATATCAATTATAAATAATTCACCGTCACCGGGGATCTGATCTTGTTTCCAGTGAGATCCCTGGCTTCATAGCTTACGGTTATGGTCCCAAAAGAATCGGCCGAGCTTAAATATATCCGCGCGAAGCTGGTCTGATAAGGCGTATAGGCATAGTTGAAATCGTTCACCGCCTCAACGGTGGCGATAGCCGGGTCCGCCCCCCCCATCTTATAATATTTTTTATCCTTAACGATCTGCAGGTCCATTGGTTCCGAGAACTTGATAACCTTGGCCGTGGTCGATTCCACCACCGCCGTGGTGTTGATGGTGGGCGGCAGCGTATCCACCGCCAGCTTCGCGTCGGATTTGGGCCCCTCCCCCCAGGAATTGTAGGCGGAGACCTTCAAATAAATCCCCGCGCCCAGGAACGGCCAGGGCAGGCCGGGCTCCACCGGGTATCCGGTAGTGTCAAAACCACGGGCGCAGGAATTGCCCAGCGCGCCCACGATATCATAAACATAAACGGTAAGCGAAGGGGTGGAGAATTCCTTGACGAAGGTATAAGTGACATTATCGCTGCTGGCGTATAAATGGTAACCGTTGGCTCCGCTGACCGCATTGAAGCGCAAACTTATGCCTCCGGTCGAGCTTTTATAGACCGAATCATAATCAACCTCAAAACTTCCGGTGGTCAGAGATTGAATATTAAGCCCGTTCGGCTGGCCGGGGGCGGAGGTGGTCGAGGGGACGGTCTTGAAGGGCACGTAAAGATAGGTCCCATAGGTGGCATCGGTGGCCGAATTATAAAGATCGCTGTCGCCGGTCTTGGTGCCGTAGATGGGATTGCCCTCGGTGTCCTGGATCCCCTCTATTCCGAACCCGGCGTTCGAGCAGGCCACGCCGGCATGGTACAGGGCATCGGCCGTAAAAGCGGAGGCAGCGGTCAAGCTTAGGGTCTTATTGCCGTCCTCCCAGGCCAGGGTAGAGGAAGGCAGGCTTAAGGCGGAGACATTCGCGGTGCGCAGGGAAAGATATTTTAGAAAAGCGGTGACCGTCGCGGTATTCATCGGTTTGCTGAAATAAAGCTTGATATTGGTCTGACCGACCGGCACCTCGGCAAAATCGGTGATCGACGCGCCCAAGAAAACCGGCCGCGGATCCAGCATGAAATCGACTTCCTGGGTGGTAGCGGCATACGCAGCAGATGAATAGTTGTAGTTCAATGAATAGGTGGTCTGGCCATCGTGATGGAACCCTTCCTTGGAGACCGAAATGGTATATTGCCCTATAGGCAGAGCAGCAAAGGAATAAGCTCCAAAGGTCGAGGTCTGGGTGGTGGCGGTCAGCGTGCCGGTTGCGGTGACCGCGACCCCGCTCAAGGGCTGGCTCATATTCGCGCCTCCCTGGTTATAATCGTAAACATAGACCTTGCCGTTGAGCGTAAAAGTGGTGGGTGTTTCCGGGGTCGGGGCCGGGGGCACGGGAGGTTCGGGCAGGATCGGGTTCTTCTGGGCGCAGCCGATCGTAAAAGCGATCAGGACCAAAAGGATCAAAATGGACGCTTTTTTCATGATATTACCTCTTCAATGACATCCCCATGGAAAAAATAAGATCCGATTCCTCATCCGTCAGGCCGAAGAAAACGCTGGGATTGAGGAAGAGACCGGATGAGACCATGACATTGGAACCGATCGACAATCCGGTAATATTATAGGCCGGATTGAGGGTTTGTTCCAAGCCATTTACGATCTGCTTATCCTCCCCCACCACCGCCCCTGACAAACCCAGGGAAAGACTTACTGACTGGTTTAAAGCCCAGGCCAGGCCTATATTATAGCCCATAATATCCGCGGGATTATAATCCTCGCGCGGGAAAGTCCACTGATAATCAAATCCCCAGAAAAGCGCCGTGGGATCTATTGATTTTAAGAATGATAATCCCCAGGTGGTCGCGTAATATCCGGACCCGGGGGCCAATTCATTGGCAGGCAGTCCGTCAAAATAGCTTTTCCCCAGGGGCAGTCTTAATCCTCCCGTAAGATAGGTGGCGGGGCGGTTCATCTTTTCAGAAAGCATCTCATACTGAAAATTGAACCTGGGGTCGCCCATCCCCGCTCCGCGGTAGGTCTCCCAGGCGGAAACATATTGCTCCTTCTGCATGGAGGTAAAAGGTATTAGCAGACTGAACTCCAAACGATCGGACAGGCCCAGGCGGAAATTGGTGTTCAGGTTGTAATTATAATTCTTGGTGATGGTCCAGGGAACGAGGGACTTATCCTGGGAATAGACCGGGGTGATATCAATCGAAAGCTCCCCCCGGCGATTGAGGTAGCTTTCCCGTTTAAGCTCCAGCAATTTTAAAAGCAAGGTCTGGTCGATCGCGAGTGCCGGGATCGAAAATAGAATTGAACCTGCGATTAAAATCGCGGTTAAATGTTTCATTTCCTGAACCTGTATTTTACCGCGTTGAGCTCCGGCTGGGCAAGCGCCGGCGGCTCAAATGCATTGACTAACTCTTTCCCGCCTCGGGATTCGATCGCCAAAACTGCCCCCGAAAAAATACTGGCGAATTCTTCCATGCTCATCCTCACGTTCCCTACTGCGGGGTCGGAAAGGAATATCCTGTCTTTGTAGAGCCCGTCAAACACCACATAGTGTCCACCAAAGCGGGTGACCACGTGCAGGAGCAGGGGATGCTTCTCGTCGAAAAGGTTCACCAGGTCCATCTGGTAGCCCTCGGCCTTAAAGCCCCTTTTCTCGGCGAGTTTTTTAAGCCGGAAAATCGAGATCCCCTTCCCTTTTATCAGGTCTTGTTCCTCGCGCAGGAGGTCCTCTTCGGTCACAGTGTCGTCTCCATATCTGGAGAGAACGGTGGCCAGCGCCGCCACCCCGCAGGTCAGCTCGTCGGTCTGGAGGAGGACATCTTTTTCTTTGAGCTCTTTAACTGATAAAAGGCGCTTCTGGTATTGCTGGTTGTCAAAAGAAAAGTAAAGGACGGCCGAGCCCGCCGTCCCGCAGAAAACAACAGCTATCAATAATATGCTTAATAAACTATTAGTGACTCGAATAAGCCGCCTTTTCTTTGTCGGTAAGATCGTTCACGGTAGCGCCTTTGCTGATTTTATCGATCGCGCTCTTAGCATCACTAAGGGTCGGGCCGGAATAGGGCGTCGAACTTTTAATGACTGCGGTTGTGGTCGGCTTTGTCGTGGTGCTGGGGGCCGTCCCTCCGCTAGCTCCACTACCACTCCCACCGGACCCGCCACTTCCCCCTCCAGAACCCCCGCCACTATCTCCCCCACTCCCACCTCCGCCACCTTTATTGTTGTTTTTCGCTGTGAGCAGAGCATTATTTATAGCATTATTTATGGCCTGATCCTCAAACTTTGTCTTGTCCGCGAGAAGAGCATTGATCTGCATATCATACTGCTTGGCGATCTCGGCCGCCGAGGTGGGGTTGGCGGCGTTGGCCATGAGCGTACTTTTCATCCTCTCCAGATCCTTGATGGAACTGTCGAGCTTATCAGAGAAGGCGTTCATGTTCTTGGGTTCGCTGGGAATCTCGTAATAAAGACCATAATTCCCGCTGTTATCGGGAATGGCCACAACCTTGCCGCCGGGGTTGTCTTTTATGATCTGGGTAATATCCGTATCTTTGGACTTGTCATTTGCATTATTGTTCACCAGCCACTGAGAGTTGTTTGTGGAATTGGTAATATTATTATTTATCCTGCATACCGATTGTTCCGATTTATTTATAAAGGGATTGTAAGTTGTACTATTATTGAGGAATGAGGAGCCATTCCCGGAGTTCCCGTTATCATTCAACTCGCAAGTATCTTTCACAATATTAATATAATTAATTACGGGGTTATTTCCTCCGGTTGCTATATCAGCATAGGTCATGGGATCTTTTGTGAATTTAATCAAACCTTGATCGAAGCAAGTAGCTGGTTCATTGTTATAGGCACAAGAGATACCGGACTTAATAATGGCCCCTGTTCCCCCCGCCACTGCTGCCGTAGCAATTGGTTTCGGTATGGTCACACTTGCTCCGGTCCATACATTCTTTAGAATAATATCTCCTTTAACTAAATTACCAGCCACAAAATTCCCAGCTAGACCGGAGCCAACAACAACCGTTGCCCAAAGGTGGTTCTCCGGATCTATTAATCCGTCTTTTGCCCCTTGTAAGTAGACATCATTTAATGGGGCTAGTTTTTCATCGCAGGCGCTTAAGCCTATATATTTCCCTGTGAGGGTGCCGCTTGACCAACCCCGCCCTTCCCCATTTGGGCTATAATAATAATCATTGGCTTCCTCTACCAGGTCTCGGCACTGCTTAACATCAGGATGATCATTTACATAGTTTTCAACTTTGTTATGGGCATCCATACCAGTTGAAGTTAAAAGGGAAATGCCGTACGGAACTCCTATCGGCGGAGCGATCAAACTCACTGCTCCCACGGCAACAACTACCGCCACAACTTTTGCATCATTGCTTTTTCCAGCCTCCGCCATTATATTAAATGGTTCCACGGGATATACAACCGGAGCCCATACGGGAGGAAGGAATGTAAACATCGCTCCCTCCACCTTTTGCATTTCAGAATTTGACAGTTTTACGGGTTTCTTTGCATAAACCAACGAAGTTATACAAAAAACTATGATCAGCGAAACCACTAAGCGCTTAAACATACGCCATCGCCCTCCTTTTAATGGGAATTCTTAAGGGAGCTTTAATGTGGTATGAACTGGGGTTGAAAAATAAAAAAAATCCCGTTTTGTCAGCCCTGAGGGTTGAATCC